>Ga0307475_10000707_pt1 | contig 20067 bp, 15 predicted proteins | sample atmos_gasesECM1C_FD_203317 | JGI IMG/M metagenome (GOLD analysis project Ga0307475, IMG submission 203317) | Hardwood forest soil microbial communities from Morgan-Monroe State Forest, Indiana, United States - atmos_gasesECM1C_515 | ecosystem: Environmental > Terrestrial > Soil > Temperate... | reverse complement strand
GGCTTTTTGTTGGTATGGGGAGGCAGAATTCGGCTGCTACTTCAATCCAAGAATTTCGTAGGCTTCAGCGGATGTTCGGGCGACTCGCAACGTCGGACGGCTTGATTCCGCCATTCGCTTGAATTCCTGTGCCTTTTCGAACGAGAAGTCCTTGGGCGCGACGATCACATGCTTTGCGGAGGGTTGAAAGACACTCTTCCGTCCGGCTAGTTCCTGCATTGCTGTCGGGCTAACCTGTAAATCGGTGACCATAGTGAGATCGATGATCTCATCGAACTTTGCGCGAAAATCCGGATGCGATGCGATGGTTTGGCTGTGGCTCAGGAGTTCTTGATCGGTTACCACGCCAAAGAACGTCGAATGCACCACGCTCTTTTGAGGATTGATCTTCAGGATTACCGGCATGGAACGATGTAAAGATGAAAGATGAGTTCATCTTACATCTGCGCCGCAGTCAGGATTCCGTGGTGAGTTCAGTGTTGCAGCTCTATCTCTGCTCGCGTAGAAGCGTGATCACATCGTCAGCGGTGATAATTCCCTTCAGCCGCTGCTCCTCATCGACCACAGCCAGGGTGTAGAGGTTGTACTTGTCCATGATCTCGGCAACTTTGTTCTGCTTGTCGTTTTCGCGGACAAAGACCAGTGGCTTGGCGGTGAGTTCTGACAACGGCTTATCGGGCGGAGCGAGCACAATGCGTTGCAGGGGAACTGACCCTATAAGTTTGCCGTCGGCGTCGGTGAGATAGATAGTCGCAACGCTTTCCACGCCGCCTTCGAAATCGCGCAGCATGTCAATCGCTTCACGCGCGAGCGTGTTGGCAGAAGCGGCAAGATAATCGGTCGTCATGCGTCCGGCTGCGGTTTTGTCGCCGTGTTCGAGCAGATCCTCAACTTCTTCGCGCTCCGCCGGCTCCATTTCTTCGAGGATCTCTTCCGAACGGGCGCTGGGAAGTTGATCGAGCAGATCGGCAGCCGCATCCGGATCCATCTCTTCGACGATGTCGGCTGCGCGCTCTGAATCCAGCGACTCGACGATAGAGACCTGAATGTCGGGATCGATCTCCTCCAGCGCTTCCGCGGCGACCCCTTCGTCGAGCGTCTGGAAGACGGCATCGCGCTCGGCCGGGGCCAGGTCCTCGATGATGTCGGCGATGTCGGCAGGATGGAGTTGCGACAGCCGGTCATGCTCGATGCGCAGCTTCACTCGCCGCGCAGGATCGGTCTCGATGAGATCGACAAACTCCCAGGGAATGACTCGCGGCTTGAGCCTCTTGACCAACAACTCGATCGCATCGGAAGGAGCCAATCCCTTCAGCACGCGGCGAACCGCACCGCGCAAACCAACATCGACTTCGCCGATCTTGATTTCAACTCCGCCGTTGAATGGCTCAGGCCGGAGATCGACGTCGTTCACGCGAACCACTTTCCGGCCATGGACATCGATGATTTGCTGGTCGAGAAGATCGCGCTCCAAAAGGAAAAAGTCGTCCAGCGTCGCCGCCTGCGGCCATTCCGAAGCCGGCAGGGACGCCCGCACCTGAAGATCGGGAGCGATCTGGATCATGCTGGGAACCAGGAACCTGTCACCCTGCGCTGTCTTTACCACGATTCCAGAGACGCGATTCGGGTCCTCCTGCGGGCGCAGCGCGACCTCCCGCACCTTGCCCGCGATGGCTCCGCTGGCGTCGGCCACGCGCGTTCCGAGAAGCCGGGACAGGGCAAAAGTAGAGTGATTCGCCACGCAGGCAGCATATCGCAAAAGGTGCGCAGAGCGGCCAATGAATCGCAGGTCGTCACGATCAATTCTGGATGCATTAAGAACCAGCGGCTTCATTCTTCCTGCTAGACTTTCAGGTGCTTCCCTGTCGCATGGCGAGATATCTTTTCCGCAATCTCTTGGTTGTCTTTGTGCTCCTCGGCGCTCTCTCTGCGCAAACTATTCCTCACGTCCAAGCCGACACGCTTTCCGGAAATAAAATTATCTTGCCCGATGCGGCTTTGGGTCATCCGGCGATCTTCACCATCGGATTCAGCCGTGCAGGTGGAGACTCAACCGGCCGCTGGGGACGAGAGCTGAGGAAACAGTTTGCCGGCAATAGCGAGCTGCGTTTTTACAGCGTGGCTGTCCTTCAGGACGCTCCCAAAATGGTACGCGGCATGATCCGGCACGGCATGCGCGGCAACATCCCGAAGAGCGAGCAGGACACATTCGTGCTGATCTACGAGGGAGAAGATGTCTGGAAGAACTTTGCCGCTTTCTCCGGTGCCGATGACGGCTATGTGATCCTTATGGATTCTTCCGGAACCGTTCGAGCTCGCGCGCACGGCAAGGCTCCGGACGAGCAGAGCATCGCGGTGTTGAAAGATGCGCTAGCAAAAATTTCTACTCACCCTCGGTAAAACGCGCGGAGTACGCTCCGCGCAGTGCCATCCGATGCGGCGTGTCAAGCCGCAGTTCCTGCTAGACTTTTTGAGTCCTTTGTCCGCGAAGCCACAAGCCGAATTGAGCGCGCATGTTTTCCTGATCGACGCCATGTCGTTCATCTTTCGCGCCTATCACGCGATGCAACGCCAGCGGCCGATGTCCACCCGCACGGGAGTCCCCACGGCCGCCACCTTCGTGTTCGTGAACATGCTCAACAAGCTGCGGGCAGATTTCAATCCGCAGTTCCTGGCCGCTGTCTTTGACGTGAGCGCCCCTACCTTTCGCGATGCGCAAGCCAAAGGAATTGTGTCGGTAAAGAAGTTCGACAGCAAGACGCAAAGCTTCCAGGAAGTGGCTTACGGCGGTTACAAGGCCAATCGCTCCGAGATGCCGCACGATCTGGCGCAGCAGCTTCCCTATATCCGCCGCGCGCTGGAAGCGTATCGCATTCCCATACTGGAACAGCCAGGCTTTGAGGCTGACGATGTGATTGGCACTCTTGCTTACAAGGCGGCTGGCGTGGGCCATCCAGTCTATGTCGTATCCAGCGACAAGGACATGTTCCAGCTCGTGGGCGATGGAATCTGCGTGCTGAATCCTACCAAGGACAACCTGGTCTGCGATGCCGCCAAGGTGGAAGAGATTCTGGGTGTCGGACCGAAACAGGTGATCGACGTAATGGCTCTGCGCGGCGACTCGATCGACAATATTCCGGGCGCGCCAGGAATCGGGGACAAGGGCTCGGTGGAGCTGATCAAGCGCTTTGGCTCGGTCGAGAACGCGCTCGATCATGCCGAGGAAGTCGAGCGCAAGACGTATCGCGAATCGCTTCTGAACAATCGCGATGTAGTCTTGCGCAGCAAAGAACTGGTCACGATCGACGTGAATGTACCCGTTCACCTCAATCTCGACGCGATGCGCGCGCAGCAGCCCGACTACGAGGCCTGCCGCGTGCTCTTCAACGAGCTCGAGTTCACCACGCTGCTAAAAGACTTCGTGCGGACAACCGACGCCGCCACTGTGGAGTATGGCGAACTGAAAACGGAACAGCAGTTAGAAAAGCTGTTGAAGGCAGCGGGCAAGGGGGCGATTGCCTTCGCCATCTGCGCACCAACTGCTGTTCCTCAGGCTGCAGAAGAAAAGGATGACGAGCCTGAGTTGCCTTTGCTGAACATAAAGCAACAGGTATGCGATCCAATCGAGATTGGGATCTCGGTCGAGGAGAACAAAGCCGTCAGCGTTCGCCTCACCGACGACAATGTGTCGACGGCAGTCCGCAAGATTCTCGGCGAAGAGTCTGTGGCGAAGGCCACTCATGATTTCAAGTCGGCGCTGCGCCTTCTCCAATTCTCGAATCCGGATGATGCGCTTGCCGGAGTGCGCGACGACGTAATGCTGTTCTCGTATCTGTTGAATCCCACTTATAGCAGTCACTCTCTCGCGGAAGTGGCTTTGCGGCGCTTCAACCTGCAGCTCGCCGGCACCACTGCCGAGGCCGCCGACGTAACGCTGCGGCTGTCGCGCGCGCTGCGTGCCGAAGTGGACTCCGAGCCCGGGCTGATGAATGTCTATGACACCATCGACTTGCCGCTGATGCCGGTGCTCGCGAGAATGGAAGCGGCCGGGGTGAAGATCGATAGCGCCGCCCTCGGCCGGATGTCTGTGGAGCTGGAAAAACAGTGCGACGCGCGCGCTCGAGAGATACACGCCATTGCGGGAACGGAGTTCAACGTAAATTCTCCGAAGCAGCTTGGCGACATTCTCTTTAACAAGCTCAATCTGCCGAAGCCGGTGAAATATGGCAAAGGCAAAACTATTTCGACTGCCGTGGACGTTCTGGAAGAACTGGCGATCGAGCACGAGATTGCGCGCAAGGTGCTGGATTATCGCCAGCTCTCCAAGCTGAAATCGACCTATGTCGATTCCCTGCCGACATTGATCGATCCTGATTCGGGACGCGTGCATACGACCTTCAATCCGGCGGGGACGGCAACCGGCCGGCTCTCCTCCACGAATCCCAATCTTCAGAACATCCCCATTCGCACTGAATTGGGACGTGAAATTCGCTCGGCGTTCATCGCCGAACCAGAACACGTGCTTCTCTCGGCCGACTATTCGCAAATCGAGCTGCGGCTGCTCGCGCACTTCTCCCAGGACCCGCTGCTGGTCGAGGCCTATCGCCGCGAAGACGATATTCATCAGCTCACCGCGAGCGAGGTCTTTGGCGTACCGCCGATGCTCATCACGTCAGAGCACCGCAGCCGCGCAAAAGCCGTGAATTTCGGAATCGTCTATGGCATCTCGCCGTTTGGGTTGGCGGCGCAGCTCGGCATTGAGCAGAAGGAAGCGAAAAAATACATCGAGACTTATTTCGAACGATACAAAGGCGTGCGCGCTTTTATCGATCGAGTCCTGGAAGAAACTCGCCGCGAGCAGCGCGTGCGTACCTTGTTCGGACGCATCCGGCCCATCCCCGACATCAATAGCAGGAACGCCAACATGCGTGGCTTCGCCGAACGCACCGCGGTAAACACTCCGCTGCAGGGGACCGCTGCCGATGTGATCAAGCTGGCCATGATCAAAATCGATGCCGAACTCCAACGCCGCAAATTGCGTTCCCGCATGACGCTTCAGGTACACGACGAACTCGTCTTCGAAGTGCCGGAAAAGGAAGTCGATACGATGCGTGAGCTGGTTGGGGAGCACATGCAGAATGTCTATCCTTTCCTCGTGCCGCTGGTCGTGGACATCGGCGTGGGGCGGAACTGGCGAGATCTCAAGTGAATCGGTTAGAGACCGTTCCTTAATCGCCCCCAAAAGCATTGTAGAGACGCAGCCTGCTGCGTCTCCACGCTGCGGGAAAAGTAAAGACGGAACGGTAATAAATCCAATATTCAAACAATCGCAATGTTCTCCCGCCGAATCACAGTCGAATACGCAAGCGATGGCCGATGGAAGCCCTGCGCCTTAAAGTGGCTCGACAGTTTTTCCATGCGCAACTTCACCAACGACGCGGTCTTCGACGACACTCTTCCTATAAGCGACGGGATGATGGAAATTGGTGCGCGAGTGCCGGTTGACGAGCTGCGCAATGCTCTCGAGGATTGGTTACGGAGAAAAAGCTACATCGGGAAGGAAGATCATATTCGTCTCACCCAAGAGGGATCGTCGTAAACCCACCACTGGCGGCGAATCAGCCTGAATCGGTGTAAGATTTCGCCTTGCGCGCGACAAGTAAGTTTTCACTTACTTTATGAATCCCGGCTGGCGAAAGCTGAATCCAACATCGCTATGAGGGGACCGCGCAAGTCGTTTTCAGGCGCGAGTCTGCACGCAGTTTTCTCTAAGTTCATAATGTGACTGGAAAACCAGCTTTCTTGCCGGACATCTATATGTCGGGGTCGGTCGTTGGATGTCCGCTTCCAGAGCTCGTGCTGAGATAAGCCTTCCAGCGCGGCGATTCCCATTTCTGTATCCCGGAGGAACGCATGAGAGGGTGGGGTTCTATTTTGCAAGCCGTTAGAGCCGCCCGTCGCATCGCAGCAGTTCTTGCTGTTCTACCAGGCGCAGTGCAGGCGCAACTCGGACAAACTCAACCTCCGCCCAATCCGACGCCAACTGCTCAAGTCACATCCGTAACGCCGGCCACCACTTCGCCAACGTCCGGGCAAGATCCGTTCAGTGGAAGCGTGATTACGGGGAAAGCCACCGACGAAGTAATCGCATTGTCGTTAAGAGACGCAATCAATCGCGGGCTCAAGGCTAACCTCGGAGCGCTCCTCACTGAGCAAGGGATCACAAGCGCGCGCGCAGAACGCTGGCGCGCGCTGCAGTCGATGTTGCCCGACGTCACGGGCCGAGTCACCGAAAGCGTTCAACAGATAAACCTCAAAGCGGAGGGGCTTAAGATTCCAGGAATTCCTACCATTATCGGGCCGTTCTCCAATTTCGATGCGCGCGCTTATCTCACGACGAACGCCGGTCTTTCTGAATACGAAAGCATCCGTTCTTCTCTTGAGAACCTGAAGGCGGCGCAGTTCTCGTATCAGAACGCGCTGGAGCTCGTAGTCTTCTCGGTGAGCAACGCGTACCTGGAGGTGCTCACCAATGGAGCGAATGTGGTGAATGCGCAGGCACAGGTTCAGACTGCGCAGGCTCTGCTAAACCAGGCAGACCAGATGCACGAGGCAGGCGTTACCGCAAAGATCGACGCATTGCGCGCGTCCGTCGAGCTGCAGGCACGAAAGCAGGACCTGGTTGTAGCCAGGAACAATCTCGACAAGTCGAGGATTAGCCTCGCGCGCGTCATCGGGTTGCCGCTGGCGCAGAAATACGAGTTGTCCGATCCGCTGCAATTCATCGCTGCCCCAGTGGTAACGCAGGACGAGGCGCTACACCGTGCTTATCAGGAACGCCTCGATTACAAGCAGGCGCAAGCTCAGGTTCATGCAGCCGAGTTGTCGGAGCGGTCGGCTCGGTACGAACGGCTTCCATCGCTATACTTCAGTGGAAATTATGGCGACATCGGCATCAGTCCCGGTTCTTCACATGGGACCTTCGTGGCTGCCGGAGGAGTGCAAGTGCCGATTTTCGAAGAAGGACGCATTCGTGGAGACATCTATCAGTCGCAGGCGGCTCTGAAACAGAGCAAAGACCAACTTTCAGATCTTGAAGGACGGATCGACGCCGAAATCCGCACCGCGTTTCTCGATCTGAATGCCGCCGCCGAGCAGGTGCAGCTTGCCGATTCGACGGTAAAGCTTTCGCAGGAAGAGTTGTCGGAGGCGCAAGAGCGCTTCTCGGCCGGTGTGACCGACAATCTCGAAGTCGTGCAGGCGCAAGGTTCACTGGTGAGCGCGCAGAATCAGTATGTTTCCAGCCTGTACGTTCACAATCTCGCCAAGCTAAGTCTGGCGCGGGCCCTGGGCGAGGCGCGGCAGAACGCCGCAAGTTATCTGGGAGGAAAGTAAATGGCCACCACGCAGGAAAGCCCGGTAGAAACCATGGAAAAAGAGCAACGTCCTGAAGACGAGCAGCCACGAGAAAAAGATCGTGGCGGATCGCAAACTGGTGTCGCCACCAACAATCAGGTTGCTCCCGACGATCAGGACAAATCGCGCGAAGAGGAAGAAGTTGCGGCGCGCACGGCGCAGCGCAAGAATCGCCTGAAGAAGATCGCTCCCATAGTGCTGGTTGTGGCGGTGATTGGCGCGCTCCTGTGGTGGCTGCACGCCCGCCAGTATGAAGACACCGACGACGCTCAGATTGATGCTCACATCGGACAGATTGGTTCGCGCGTCAGCGGCTACATCATCGGGGTCCATGTTGAAGACAACCAGGAAGTGCAGCCAAACCAGCCGCTGGTCGAAATCGATCCGAAGGACTATGAAGTCGCCTTGGCCAGAGCAAAGGCTGATTACGCCGACTCACAGGCACAAGCCAGCGCTGCCAACTACAACGTTCCTATCACCTCGGTTGCGACTACTTCCCAAATTGAATCAGCTAGCGCGGACGTAAACAATCAACGCGCGGCCATTTCGGCGGCGCAGAAGAACCTGGACGCAGCCAAAGCCAAAGAGGTATCCGCGATCGCGACAAACATCAAGGCACAGAACGATGTAAAGCGCTATAAACCGCTGGTAGAACGCGACGTGATTTCCAAGCAGCAGTATGACGCGGCCGTGGCGGCGGCAGATAGCGCGGCGGCCGACGTCGAGAGCGCGCACGACAACGTGATTGCCGCCCAGGAAGGCGTAACCGAAGCGCAGGCCAAGCTGGTACAAGCGCAGGCCAATCTGCGCAACGCTCAGACCGGCCCGAGGCAAGTGAGAGTTACCGAAGCGCGGGCAAATTCGGCGCAATCCAGCTCGGCCAAGTCCCAGGCAGAGCTGGAGCAGGCGCAACTGAATCTGCAGTACACCAGGATTGTGGCTCCCGTGCATGGCATCGTCGGCCATCGCACCGCGGAGATTGGACAATTCGTACAGCCTGGGCAGGCACTCATGTCGATCGTCGATATCGACAATATCTGGATCACCGCCAACTTTAAGGAAACCCAACTTCGATACATGAAGCCAGGACAACCCGTGGATGTAAAAGTTGATTCGACTGGCCGGAGCTACAGAGGAAAGGTGCTCGCCATTGGCGGCGCCAGCGGTGCACGATTCAGCCTCTTCCCGCCCGAGAATGCCACTGGCAACTACGTAAAAGTGGTGCAACGCATTCCCGTTCGCATTCTGCTCGACTCCGATCAAAACCAGGATCGTCTTCTGCGTCCGGGAATGTCGGTTGAACCCAAAGTGAAGGTGAGGTGACGCGTTACGAGGGTTGTCACCAAACGTGACAACGTAAACCTGTAATCGTGGAGGAGCCAGGATATGGCATAGGAGACTTAACCATTTCGGGAGATCCTTCGCCCAAAACCGGGGCTCAGGATGACAGTGTCCAGTCAGTGCGGGTCTTGTTGGACCCATTTGCTCTGCGAACCTGAGGGGACAAAAGATCAAGAGTTCCGAATTGGAACAAACCCATGGCAACCGTTACCCAAGACGGCGAAGTCCGGCAGTTCGCTGCCCCTGCGGAGCACGCACACTGGAGGCCGAAATACAATCCCTGGGCGATCGCGCTAACCGTCACGATGGCGACGTTCATGGAGGTGCTCGACACCAGCATCGCTAACGTCGCCCTGCCGCACATCGCCGGCAGTCTCTCAGCCGGACAGGACGAGAGCGCCTGGGTTCTCACTTCATATCTGGTCTCGAATGCCGTGGTGCTGCCAATCAGCGGCTGGGCATCGGACTTGATGGGACGCAAGCGCTTTTACATGACCTGCGTCGCACTCTTTGGTATCAGCTCTCTCCTCTGCGGATTGGCTCCCAGCTTGTCGATGCTGATCTTTTTTCGCGTGCTTCAGGGCGTCGGCGGCGGCGGACTTGCTCCGAGTGAGCAGGCCATCCTGGCCGATACCTTCGAACCGCGCAAACGCGGAGTAGCCTTCGCCGTTTATGGCATGGCCGTGGTTCTGGCGCCCGCTATCGGTCCCACTTTGGGCGGCTGGATCACCGACAACTATGACTGGCGCTGGATTTTCTTTATCAACGTTCCCGTTGCGGTACTGTCGTTGTTTTTGACAAATCGATTGGTGGAGGATCCGCCGGAGCTAGCGGAAAGGCGCAACGCGGGCATCAAGATTGACTATATCGGCTTGGCGTTAATTGGTGTCGGCCTGGGCTCGCTTCAGGTGGTACTCGACAAGGGGCAGCGGGACGATTGGCTGCAATCCGACTTCATCCTTTCGTTTTCCATCATCGCCGGCGCGGCCATCGTGATAGCGATCATCTGGGAATACTTCCAAAAAGACCCAGTCGTCGATGTCAAGATGTTCAAGAACCGCAACTTTGCCATTGCGTTCATCATGATGATCATGCTCGGGTTCGCTCTGTTTGGAACCACGGTGCTGATCCCGCAATACCTTCAGACCCTTTTGGGATACACGGCTCAGCAGGCGGGAATGGCGCTTTCTCCAGGTGGTCTCGTAGTCATGGCGATGATGCCACTCGTCGGTTTTCTGGTCTCCCATTACGACGCGCGCTGGTTGATCGCTATCGGCTTCATCGCCTGCTCTGCCGCCCTTTTCCATATGACGGAACTCAACCTTGGCATCAGCTTTGCCGAGGCCGTTCAACTGCGGATGTTTCAGGCGGCCGGCATCGCATTCTTATTTGTGCCGATCAACACCATGTCGTATGTGGGCGTGCCCCGCAACAAGAACAATCAGGTGTCAGGCATGGTAAATCTGGCTCGAAACGTGGGCGGCAGCGTTGGAATCTCGATTGTGGAGACTCTGCTGGCGCGGCGTTCGCAGAAGCACCAGAGCGATCTGGCAGCGCACCTTACCTCTACAAGCCCGGCTTTTCAGAGCCAGCTTGATGCCATCTCGAACACTATGACCAGGGCTGGCTATGCGGCTTCCGATGCCACGCAGCGCGCCTATAACACGATCTATAACCAGGTGCAGCAGCAAGCCGCAGCCCTGGCTTATAACGACGTGATCTTTGTCTTTGCCCTGGCTTGTGCCATCATGGTACCGTTCGCGTTCCTGATGCAGAAGAACAAGCCCGGCGCTGGTCCGAAGGGCGCGCATTGATGCCTCTCCGGGGCGGGAGTTTCGCCATGAATATTCGCAATATCACCATCGACCGCGAGGTTGGATGCGGGGGAGTTGAGATCGCCGCCCAGATCGCTCGTCGCCTGAACTGGAAGCTCATCGACAAGTGCCTGATTTTCGACATAGCCAAGATGGCGAATGTCGATGTGGAAGCGGTTAAGAAGCTCGACGAACATCCCGATCCTCTCCTGAGCCGGATTAGCCGATTGTTCTGGGGCGGCGGGGCGGAACGCGGGATGGTTTCCCCAGAGCATTTTGATTGCAACAAGATGGCCGAGCTCACTCATTCCGTTTTCCTGAAGGCGGCGGAAGAAGGTCATCGTGTAATCGTCGGGCGCGGCGCGCCTTACCATTTGGCTGGCCGCGACGACACGTTCCACGTCTTTCTGTATGCGCCAAGGGATTTTAAGGTCAAGCGCGTGCGCCAGTATTGCACCTGCCAGGATCATGCCGAGCAGGTAATCGATACCGCCGATAGCGAACGCGCCGCGTTCATACGTCAACACTTTCATATTGAATGGCCGGAGCGGCACGTCTATCACCTTATGGTGAATACCTCAATGGGCGAAGACGCCGCCGTGGAAACCATCCTGCAAGCGGCTGGACTCGGGGTCCAGGAACCGGCTTTATCGGTGTAAATAGCCGTTGCGAACCGCCTGTTTTCGCCATAAACTCCCCGGATGCAAAAAGCCAGGTTGCTCCGTACCCTCCTCGTGCCCTTCCTGTTTCTTGCGCCATTGATGGCGCAAAACTCTTCCGACCAGTCGTCAGGCACGCCTGCAGGGGCACAAAGCAAATCCGGACAGCTTGAGGGAAAAGTACTTGATTTTGTGGTCCCGACCGATCTCGTGATCCAGGGTAGAGACACCAAGGTTGCGCCGCTTTCGACCGTTCAGAAGTTCGGTCAGGTGATAAAGAACTTCGGCAACCCGTTCACGTTTCTGGGCACAGGGGCGGAGGCCGGCATTGACCAGGCATTTGATGTCCATCAGGGTTACGGCCAGGGCGCAGAAGGATACGGTAAGCGTTATGGCGCCGATATCGCCGACACCGCTACCGCGCAGTTCTTCGGATACGGCGTTTATCCATCGATCTTTCACACCGATCCCCGCTATTATCGTGTGGGCGGCGGCAACTTCTTCTCCCGCAGTTGGTACGCAGCCACGCGTGTGTTGGTAACGCGTACCGATTCAGGACGTCATGTCTTCAATGTTCCAGAAGTCATGGCCAGCGCCACCGCCAGCGGCATAAGCCGTTCGTATTACCCAGCCGACGAGCGCAATGTCGGCGACTTCGCCTACGACATGGGTTCGCGCATCGCCTTCGACGCTGTGTACAATCTCGCCAAGGAATTCTGGCCAGACGTTCGGAAACATGTGTTCGGCGGTCACTGATAGCGCATCGTCAAACTCGCAGGACTCCAATCGGCCAGCACGACAGAATGACCGAGCCCAAAAAAGAAATCTGGCTGATGCGTCACGGCGAGACAGAATGGTCCCTCTCCGGCGCGCATACTTCACGCACCGATCTGCCGCTGTTGCCCAGCGGAATCAAGCAGGCACAAGAGCTGGCCGCCAAGCTTAAGAACCGTAAGTTTGCTCTGGTACTCGTTAGTCCCATGCAACGCGCGCGAGAGACTTGCCGGCTCTCCGGCGTCTGCGATGGAGCTCAAGTCACCGACGATTTGAAAGAGTGGGATTACGGTCTTTACGAGGGCCGAAGCACTGCCGAGATTCGCAAGGAAAGGCCAGACTGGGAATTGTGGCGCGACGGCGTAATGCAAGGCGAATCGCTCGACCAGGTAGCGGCGCGCGTGCAGCGTGTGATTCAGCGCTGTCTTGCCGTGGAAGGGGATGTCGCGCTCTTCGCTCATGGCCACGTGCTGCGGATCTTGACTGCGGGCTGGCTCGGATTGCCTCCTAACCACGGTCAATTCCTCGCCCTGAACACCGGAACCATCAGCGTGTTGGGCTTTGAGCATGAGTATCGCGTCATCCGGCGCTGGAACTGCACCAGCCCGTGTACACCCTCCACAGCCGCGATTGTCGCGGTACTACCGCAGAGCCTGCAGCATGCTGCGTCTTTACCGCTGCAACAGCGAAGGCGAAGTTCTGCGACCCTTCTCCGCTTCTACCCGTCTAAAATGTAAATAGCCCCACATGGCCGAAGCTCATCAGGAAGAGGAAGTACTGGGAAAGGCATACGACAGCCGTTTGATGAAGCGGCTGCTCCGGTATCTTGTTCCCTACAGGTGGCAGACGACGGTGGCGCTCGTCGCCATCGTCATCAAAGCCGGCGCTGATGTTGTCGGCCCATATCTAACCAAAGTCGCGGTGGACAAATACCTGGCGAACGCGCAGGCCGCCAACCGTCATTCCTTCCTCGATTCATGGCTTAGTCCCCGACCCCTGGTTGGAATCGGCCAGATTGCAGGACTCTATGTCACGCTGCTGGCAATTAGCTTCGGCATGGAATTTCTCCAGACCTATTACATGCAATGGGTCGGACAAAAAGCCATGTTCGACCTGCGCAGCCAGATCTTCGCTCACATGCAGCGATTGCATGTCGGCTTCTTCGACCGCAATCCCGTGGGACGTCTGGTAACGCGCGTCACCACCGACGTCGATGCGGTGAACGAAATGTTTACCTCCGGCGTGGTCTCGATCTTTGAAGACGTCTTTGTGCTCGCCGGAATCGTCGTCATTATGCTGAAGATGAAGTGGTGGCTGGCTCTAATTACGTTTGCCGTGCTGCCTCTCATCTTCTGGGCGACCATGATCTTCCGCAAAAAGGTCCGGGACTCTTATCGTCGTATTCGCACCGCTATCGCGCGTATCAACGCCTATCTCCAGGAGCATGTGAGCGGAATCGTCGTGCTTCAGCTCTTCAATCGCGAGGAGCGAGCGTATAAAAAGTTTGAAGAGGTAAATGCGGTGCACATGGATGCGTACAAGGACGCCATCCTCGCGCATGCAGTCTATTATCCCGCGGTCGAAATCCTGTCGGCGCTGGCCATCGCCGGCGTCATCTGGTTCGGCGGCGGACAGGTTCTGCGTAGCGCCGTTTCGCTGGGCGTCGTGGTCGCGTTTATTCAATATGCCCAGCGCTTCTTTCGCCCCATCCAGGATCTGAGCGAGAAGTACAACATCCTGCAATCGGCCATGGCCTCGAGTGAGCGCATCTTTAAGCTGCTTGACACTCCGGTTGAAGTCGCGAGTCCTTCGACTCCGCGGCATGTCGATGGGCCAGGACGAATCGAATTTCAAAACGTCTGGTTCGCTTACAACCGCGTTAAACCAAAGAAGCACGAGGGCAATGGACATGCGGAGCTAATCCAAGACGGAACTGGCGCAGGCGAACCCGATTGGGTGCTGCGCGATGTCTCGTTCACTATCGAGCCCGGAGAAACCATCGCTATCGTCGGGCATACCGGAGCGGGAAAGACCACGATCATTTCTCTGTTGCTGCGCTTCTACGATATTCAGCGCGGGGCAATTCTCATCGACGGTGTCGATATCCGCGACATGGATTTGGGAGACCTGCGGCGCCGCTATGGAGTCGTGCTCCAGGATCCATTCCTGTTCTCGGGCACGATTGCGGACAACATCCGCCTAGGCTCGAAATGGGTTACGTCGGAAATGGTGGAACGCGCCGCCGAAGATGTGAATATCGCAGACTACATCCGTACCTTGGCCGAGGGCTTCACAGAGCCGGTTCGCGAGCGCGGCAGCACGCTCTCCACCGGACAGAAGCAGCTCATCTCCTTCGCCCGTGCTCTGGCGCATCAGCCGAGAATCCTGATTCTCGACGAGGCTACCTCCAGCGTCGATACCGAAACGGAACTACGCGTCCGCGAAGCCCTTACCTGTATGGTGGAAGGCAGGACGTCGATCATCATCGCGCACCGCCTCTCGACGGTGCAGCGCGCCGACAAGATCATCGTGATGCACAAAACGCAACTGCGAGAAATGGGAACGCATCAAGAGCTCCTGTCGCAACGCGGGATCTATTGGAAGCTCTACCAGTTGCAATATAAGGACCAGGAAATCCCGGCCGTCTCGGGGACGCTGATCGGCGGGGATGATTGATGGGTGGTTGCACGGTATAGCGAACGTCTCAGCCCCGATTCGGCACTATTCTGCAGTTCGGCGCCTAATTTTAAGGTCTGTCATGCTGAGCGAGGGCGAACGCCCGAGTCGAAGCACCCCCGAGATGCTTCGAGTGGGTACGGCCCAATTCAACCCCTTTTAGGCGTCCTGAGACCGCAGCGGGGTTCTTTTGCGGCTTCGGTTCCTCCTTCGAAATCTGCCGAGTCGCCTGCTGGATCGCCTCCCAAGCGTAAACACTTCAGCACGCCGGTTCCGTAGGGATTCTTCGACTCGGGCGTTCGCCCTCGCTTAGAAAGACAGTACTTAGGGGATGTCGCCGTGCAACCCCAAGCTCGCCGCATCCCCCAAAACCTCAATAAAAATCCAGCTAACCATCGCCGCCGCCCGAAGTCTATCTGCCAGACAGGAGACTTCCCCATGCCTCGCAAACACCTTTGCGTCCTTCTGCTTTCGTTTGCTTTCCCCGCCTTCTCTCACGCCAGCAATCATGGGATTAGCGTCAACATCGATAAAGATAAAGATGAGCAGATCACTTCCTGCGATCAAGTCCACATGAGTTCATGGAGCGATCGCGAAATCGCTCGTTCTGAAGATCGCCTGACGCTGCCGCAGACTTCGTCCACTGTGAGGGTTGAGGCCGCTCGTAATGGCGGCATCTATGTCTATGGATGGGACCGGCAGGACTTCGGTGTGTTGAACTGCAAAGCTGCTCTCTCTGATGAGGGCGCTACCGCCGAACGCAAGTTGCAGGAGATCAAGATGTCGTTCGATTCGGGACAACTTTCGGTTCAGGGACCTGATGACAGCGATTGGATGTCGTATCTGATCATCCACGCTCCTCGCACCAGTTCCCTCGCTCTTACCGGCATGAATGGACCGATTTCCGTTTACGATCTCTCCGGAAAAATCGAAGTGCACAACACAAATGGGCCATTTGCCATCAGGAACTCTGCCGGCGAGATCAGCGCGGAAATCAGGAATGGTCCAATCAGCTACTCCGGAAGCGGTGGCGATGTCCATCTGCGCGCCGAGAATGGGCCAGTTTCGGTGCGCCTGGCCGGCACTTCCTGGAATGGGAAGGGGCTCGAGGCACGGTCCACCAACGGTCCGCTCAATCTCAAGCTTCCCAACAACTACACTTCCGGGGTACTGGTAGAGACTCGAGGCTATTCACCGTTCAGTTGCTCCCGATGCGAAGGCGCGCGCAAAGACTTTGACGACCACAACAAGAGCGTGCAGTTCGGAAGCGGCGATCCAATCATCCGCATGTCAACCGTGAATGGCCCGGTTTCGATCAAAACCGACGAGTTGGACTGAAAGAGGCCTTCGGCAATCAGCGCTCGGCAGTCAACAAACCGCTATAAAGCGGGCAGTAGCTATTCGAACAATTCTTCCTTCCAGAGCTTCTGTTCTCCGAGTGCCGCATAGAAAGCCCAAATTCCCAACGCCGCAACGCTGGCGAATACGAAAATCGTGGATCCGATGAACCAGTGAGATGGGTTGGCGGTCATAGGAACGCCCAGCACAAGATCGGTCACCAGGAGCGCGGCGGACAGGCTTACTAATCCAAAGCGCACCAGAGCAACGGCAGCCAGCGAATAGACGAGGGCGTAGGTTAGGAAGGGTATCCAGAAATGCTCTTGTCGCAAAGATTGCATTGTCGCAAACAGCAGAACAAATGCGCCTGCGGCTAGCCATTGATTCCGCAACAGCACGCGAAACAGAAAAATGATAAAGAAAAAAACCAGAGTCGCCTGTACGCAGTCGGTCGGCACGCGGGTGAGCCAGGCTCCAATCGCGTGGCGTGCGCCTAACAAATACTCCGCACTGCCAGTTTGAGGATCGGAGCCAGTGCGCAACAGGTATCCGATGAAGATGAGAAAAATCAGGACCCAGCCGGTGCCAAGAACTAAACCAAAGAGCACATCACGACCGACCAGCGGATCGCGCGAGCGTCCCAGCAGAAGCCTGCTCCAGGAAATAATGCTGTGCGGCCATCTCCGCCGCACATACGGCTCAAGGGCAAGATAAAGCAATGCGACCAGCACACCGAAAAACAGCGAAGTGCTCAGCGCCATCACCATAAGGAAAAACATTGACAGCGTCGCCGCAAAATGCGCGCGGAAGATCCACAATGCCATCTGCACAGCAAAGATGAATAGGCCAAGGCGAAATGCGCCTTTGGGATCGCCTCGTTTCTTACGGTAATTGCGAATAGCAAAGAAGACAGCGCCGAACATCGCGACGCAAACGATGACTATGAGGATGATCCCCGAAGCCTTCTCGCCGGCAGTCGTCTGCTCCTGAACCTGCCGGGTTGGTGTAGTCCACGGACCCATCAAAGAAAAGAACACCGGTTTTCCACGCAAAGCGGCTGCTTCCACGCGCAAGGGCCTTGATCCTCCCGGCCACGTGCCGGTCCATGCAGCTCGCACATCCGAATTGGCGAGCGAGTTCCATATCGGCTCGGCCGGTTTAAGCTGCGCTGGATCGATATCGGCTGCGGCGAACAGCGGGGACCAATCCACGGGCTTTGCCCCGTTAGCCTTTTCTTCCTGCTGCGGTGGTATCGCCTCAAAGGAGTAGAGTTGCCCCTCAGGGTCGAGGACCACTCTCACCATGCCGGAATTCGTAAACGGCGGGTCGGTTGTAGTAACAATTCCCGGCGTCAGCAAGCTGTCGGTGTAATCGGATGCGATCATCTCCTGGGGGCTGGTCCGATACCAGAAGTGCCCAATCGCTGGACGCGTCTTTAGAATCTTGTCCCAATCTGGGCGAGGCTTATCATTTTTTTGCACATACCGGGAGAAACCACCATCGTCATAAAAGCCGTATGCTGTGTCAGCAACGGGAGCGGTGTAGCCGACGCGCGCAATAATCTCCCCTGCCCGGTGTGCGAGTACCTCCGGTGGCTGGTCTAGAGTCATGTGATCGTAGATGCTTTCGCGCGCGCCTAACCAGTAGCAGACTGCTAATCCAAGGATGAGAGTGGCCAGCAAAGGTACTGCGATGCGCGGTGCGAGGCCCTCCACCTCTCCAGCCGCGGCCACCATTTGCGGTGACGGCGTTTCTCCAGCGGCAAGCGCGGCGGCCAGCGGATCTCCGCCCGGAAGCGCGGCGGCAACTGCGCGGATGGAAGCAGGCCGCATTGCTGGTTCCGATTCGAGACAGCGCAGGATCACGCGTTCCACTCCCGGATCGAGATCGCGCACCAGACCGGCTGGACTGGCCGGAGTAGGGGCCTGCGATCGGACGCGGACGATTTCCGCCAGCGTGTCCGCCTGGAAGGCGCGCTTGCCGGTGAAGATCTCGTAGAGCACCAGGCCAAGCGAATAGATATCGCTCTTGCTGGTGACCTCTTTTCCCGCGAGCTGCTCCGGAGCCATGTAGGCCGGTGTCCCAAAACGGATCTGGTCCTGCGGGATCAGTTCGGCGACCTCGGCCAGGCCGAAGTCCATGATCACGACTTCCCCTTCTCCATTGAGCATGATGTTGGCGGGTTTCAGGTCGCGATGAAGCACTCCCTTATCGTGAGCGGCGGCCACTCCGGCGCAAAGCTTGCGCGCGATCTCCAGCGCCTTGTCGTGAGGAAGGCGTCCAATGCGCCGCAGGAGCGAGCCGAGGTCCTCGCCGTCCACATATTCCATGGAGAGAAACGCCAGACCGTCGGCTTCGCCGATGTCGTAAATGCGGCAGACGTTAGGATGAGAGATGCGTCGCGCGATGCGCACTTCGTTGTGGAAGCGCTCCAGCGAGGATTGATCGCTAGCAGTCGCTTCCGGAAGAAACTTCAGCGCGACCGGCTGGCCGAGCGTGAGGTCGTCGGCGCGATAGACCTCGCCCATGCCGCCTCGTCCCAGCAGGGAAACGACGCGGTAACGTTCAGCCAGCAGCGTTCCGGGCAAAAGACGGCCTTGAGCGATCGAACTGCTCGACGCGGAAGACCTGGAAGACGATCGGCTAGTTGGATGCGGCGTGCGCGGCGGAGCAGGCGTAGAAGTCGCCGTCACATCCGGCTGAGCCTGGAACGAAGCTCCGCAGGAGGCGCAAAACCTGCTGCCGGACGCAATCTCCCGGCCGCAGGAGGAACAATGAATCGACGAAGATTTTGCCACGAGACAAGAGCCTGAACGCCGCCATCATAGCAGGGGAAGCCTGCAGACTTACATCGGCTGAGAACGTGCCGTTGTCACGCTGGCATAACCTGCCTCACGCCGCGAACTTGTATCCCAATCCCGGAACGGTGAGGATCAGCTCCGGCTGTTTCGCGTCGTTCTCGATCTTTTGACGCAGGCTGGCGACGTGGACGTCAACGGTTCGGGTGAACGTCTCGGAGCTGTATCCCCAAACGTCCTTCAAGATATCCCCGCGCGACATGGTTGTGCCGCGGTGTTCGAGCAGATAGCGGAGAAGCTGGAACTCGCGGGCGGAGAGCGCCACGCGCTGGCCATCGCGGGAGACGCTGGTGCCGGAAACATCGACGCGCAGTGCGCCGATGCGATGCACGACCGGCTGCGCAGGTGTGTATGTTCGCGACCTGCGCAAAAGGGCCTCAATGCGCGCGACCAGCTCCGAGCTATCGAATGGCTTCGTGACGTAATCGTCGGCGCCGATCTTGAGCCCAACGACCTTATCGGCAGTTTGTCCTCGCGCGGTCAGCATCAAAATGGGAACGGCCATGCCGGCGGCGCGGATATCGCGGCACACATCAAAGCCACTCTTGCGCGGAAGCATCACGTCGAGCAGCACGAGATCGAAGGCGCTCTGCGTGGCTTTCTCAAAGCCCTGCTGCCCGTCGGCCGCGACGTCCACTTCGTAACCTTCGCTGCGCAGGCGGTCGATCAGCGTCATGCGCAAAGCTTCTTCATCCTCGATCATCAGAATTCGTTCGTTCATGACTTTGAATACGAAGCCCGGGGATTCACGGTTGCTTCGGCAATCACAACGGCGCTGGATGTGGCAGCCTGGGTGACAGGAAGGTGGATGGTAAAAGAACTTCCCGCGCCCGGACGGCTCTCCACGCTGATGTGCCCTCCCATGGCTTCGACCATGCTCTTGGCCAGGGGCAGTCCGAGCCCGTTTCCGTGAATCTGCGCCGCCCGTGCCTCGGAGCCGCGATAGAAGGGATCGAAGATTTGCTCCAACTCGTCGGGCGCGATACCGATGCCACGGTCGGCGACCGTGAGCAGAATCTCGGTCGCACGGCCGCTCTGACGGGCAGCGGCGCCGATTCCGATCCAGCAGGCGTCGCCACCGTACTTGACGGCATTGGTAATCAAATTCTGCAGGCATTGCGAGAGCGCCTGCACGTTCACCATCACAGCCGGCAGACCGGGCTGAATGCTCGTCTCCACGCGAAAGCCTGC
>Ga0307475_10000706_pt1 | contig 20078 bp, 17 predicted proteins | sample atmos_gasesECM1C_FD_203317 | JGI IMG/M metagenome (GOLD analysis project Ga0307475, IMG submission 203317) | Hardwood forest soil microbial communities from Morgan-Monroe State Forest, Indiana, United States - atmos_gasesECM1C_515 | ecosystem: Environmental > Terrestrial > Soil > Temperate... | reverse complement strand
AGAAATCCGCGGCGCCCGCGCGCGCAACAACAAACGGAAGTTTCGATGGAAGGCTGCCATCTGAAGTGTTCGATGCGGAGAATACGAATTGCGATGTGAAAGCAGTCGTGGAAAAAATTCGCGCGAAACGTTCGCGCCTGCCGGCCATCCGAAAAAGCGTCTGCGAAAAAACTACAACCGCGCCGAAGCCAACTCTCCAGTCACGTCCGGCCCGGCCTTCGCGACGTCCACCACTTCGTTGTCCAGTTTCTTCGACGGAAGCTTCGCGCGGTAAATCTGCCGCGCCATCCCCAGCTTGTTCATGATCCAAATCGCGTACCAGTTGAAATCGATCTCGTACCACGCGAGGCCATGTTTCGCGGACACCGGGTGCGCGTGATGATTGTTGTGCCAGCCTTCGCCCCACGACAGCAGCGCCACCCACCAGCTGTTCGTCGAAAGATCGCGCGTTTTATAACGCCGCGTTCCCCACGAGTGCGTCGCCGAATTCACCAGCCAGGTAAAGTGCAGCCCCAGCACGGTGCGCAGGAAAATTCCCCACAGCAGCCAGGGCAGCCCGCCGATCGCCAGAAGCACCACTCCCAGCACGATCATCGGCACGTAGTGATACTTCGTAATCCAGACGTGAAACTTGTCCTTCGCTAAATCCGGGACGTACCGGGCCAGCGTCGTCGTGTCGTGATGCATCGACTTGCCCATCAGAATCCAGCCCATGTGCGCCCACCACTTGCCGTCGAGCGGCGAGTGCGGATCGCCGTCGTGGTCCGAGAATTGATGATGAATCCGGTGCGTCGCCACCCAGAAGATTGGCCCACCTTCCAGCGATAGCGTCGCGCAAGTGGTCAAAAAATACTCCACCCACTTCGGCGCTTTGTACCCGCGATGCGTCAGCAGCCGGTGATAGCCGACCCCTATTCCCAGGCTCGTCGCCACCCAGTTCAAGAAAATCGCCAGCAGCAGCACCTTCCAGGAAAAGAAAAATAGCGCCGCAACGGCGCCCAGGTGAAACGCGATCATGAACGACGCGGTAATCCAATTGATTTCGTCGTTGCTTTTTGCGCGCTTCCTCAGAATCTCGAGTGACGGAGCAACTTCGGACGCAGTCTGCGACAACCTAGCAGCCTGTGACAACGTAGCAGCGCGTGACGATGGAGTAATCTGTGCAGTCTGTGACATGGCCGGGCCCTTTCCTGTTTCCCTTTTCTTTCGCGGGTTACAGTCTCAGGCTACCAGCACACGTCCAAATGCTTTGTAATAGTTATGTAATACTGGCACTTCCGCGCCTCAACCGTCACCGGCCGCATTCTGTCACTGGCGCGAAAGCCCCTGTTTTATTGGCGATTTGAGCGTGCCTTTGCTCCCAACGATGTTTCGTCGTGAAACGCCGCCCCGCCTATGGCTCGACGATCAGCTGCCCCTTCATCCCGCCATGTCCCAATCCGCATCGCTGGCAGCACTTAAATGAGTACGTCCCCGGCGTATGCGCCACGAACTCCACCACCACCGTCGAGCCCTGCTCGATCTTGAAGCAGTCTTCCTTCGAAGTAAGCACCAGGCCGGGATCGCCCGTCGCCGGGGCCCCGTCGGGATAAGGATTAATCTTGAAGCCATGCGTGTGATCGAGCGCCTTAATCTTCAACTGCACTTTGGCGCCTTGCTTCACGTGGATCGGCGAGGGGTTGAACTCATACTTCTTCGCCGTCACGTCAATTGCCTGCACATTCTGGTCCGCCTGAGGCGCGTCGGCAGGACGTGCCAGTCCCGCGGCAACAGAAAACCCGCCCGCCAGAATCACAGCAAAAATTCCTCGTGCGATTCGCATTCGTATCCCTCCTTCGAGCCCCAGGATTCTAATCTCACCCTCTCCCGTAGACAACCGCCTTCGAATTCTCCCATAGGGGCGGTCGCCGAATATTGCAGTTCTCGATGCATAGGCGTACATTCCTCCATCGCTCGGAGGTTTGCCAGGAATATGCGTCAACTTTTACCGGCAATCGTATCAGCACTGACATCAGCACTTCTACTGCTGGCGCTGGCATCTTTCAGCCTCACCATTCAAGCCGCTCCACAGAGGCAGCGCCCGGGAAAAGTCACCTCGCTCCAGGCGACTACCGACAAGGAAGGTTCGCATCCAGCCTCGACGGAAATTACGGAAGCCAAGAACATCACGTGCCTGAACGCCGTCTCCGAAACTCCCAACACGAAACCTGCCTGCCGGATCGTGGCGCCCGGTTTCAGCGGAATTTTGGCCATCGGAAAATCCGTAAGCGCCACCGGCCCCGGTACCGTCACGCTGACGTGCAGCGGCCAAGGCTTCCTGCGCTGCGCCGCTCGCGTCAACTAACCGCTCGTTTCCCGGCGTGTCGCGGCGGAAGCCCGGCCTTCACCGTTGCAGTTGCCCTCTCCTCAACGCTGTCATCTCCGCTTTCAGGAGTCCTTCAGTCGGACCCGAATCCCAATCGTCTTGATTGGCGTGAAGATCTGCTGTTTCTTTCTTTTCTCTTCTTTTCTCCTATTGACCGCACTGAAGGCGCCTCTAGAATGTGACCCATGAAGATCCTGCTCTTCGGCGCCAGCGGAACGGCGGGCGGCGCCGTCTTGCGCGCTTGTCTTAACACGCCAGTCGTCGACGAAGTGCGCGCCATCGTGCGTAGGCCGCTCGGCCAGACCGACGCCAAGCTGCGCGAATTCGTTCACGCAAACTACGTCGACTACACGCCGGTCGCGGACGCCTTCCGCTCGATCGACGCGTGCTTGTTCTGCCTGGGCATTTCCGTCACGCAGGTCGGCAAAGAAGAATTCATTAAAATTTCGCACGACTATGCCATAGCCGCGGCGAGCATGCTGAAGACCCAAAATCCCGGAGCAGCGTTTCACTACATCAGCGGCGCCGGAACCCGCGCCGACAGCCGCACCTTCTGGTCGCAGGTAAAAGGACAAACCGAGAACGAATTGATGGACTTGGCAGGAGCAGACTGCTGGCGCCCAGCGTTCATCGACGCGCGCCCGTCCGCGAGCGTCCCGAAAATGTACGCCATGCTGCGGCCGGCGCTGCGACTGCTGAAACCGTTTCGCTCGCTCTACATCGAGGGCCAAGACCTGGGCCGCGCCATGTTGCAAGCCATCAGGGAAAATCTGCGCCGCCGAGTGATCGAGAACGCCGAGATCCGCGCCCTCGCCGCGCGCTTCCGCCGGTAGCGTCTCATTTCGCGCGCGCCAGCATCCCAATTCAACCGGGCATTGCGCGCCCCTTATACCTCGCATAAGAATTCTCTATGATTCTTCCTGCGGCCCACTTGCATCTCATAGAGAAAAGGAAAATCGATACGCAGCACTAGCCAAGCTCCATTCGGAGGATAAATAAATGAGCGATAAGCTCTTAAAGCGCTACCTCTTCGCGAGCGATTTCGACCAGACGCTCACGTTCAACGACTCCGGCTACGTCCTAAGTGAATTGGTCGGCATCGCCGCCGAGGAATACAAGCGCAAGGCGCAGGGGATGGCCAAACTCAATCTGGTCCAGCAGGGAGCCGAGTTGGCCTATCTCTTGCTCCATGACCCCGAATTTCGGACGCGAGTGCGCAGAGAACATCTCTATGATGTCGGCAAGCGTATTCGCTTGAAGAACAATATTCGCCTTCTGTACGAGGCGCTTGATTACGGCATCGAAGGCTACAATTTTGATTTTTATGTTCTCTCTGCTGCTCCGGTCGAGGTCATCCAAGCCGCTCTCGAAGGAATCGTGCCCGCCGATCATATTTATGGAACAGAGTTCAGTTACAAGAGCTCCGGAGAGATCGATACGGTCCTTCGGGCCACCGCCGGGCACGGGAAGGTCGCTGTTCTCGACCAGTTGCAGTCGAAACTCCAGATTGGCCCGGATCACGTCATCTATGCCGGCGACGGCGATTCGGACGTCCATGTCATGCTCGACGTGAATGCGCGCGATGGCTTCACCATCGCCGTTTCCGAAACCAAGCATATCGCGCACATTGCCGCTCGAACCGTCCTGAGCACCGATGCCCTGGCCGTGCTCGTGCCCATACTCGAGAAGATCGTAGGCTGGCACCGTCCCGAAATCCGCGCCTTCTTCGAATCGCGCGGGTTCCTAATCCATGAATGGGATCGCGTCAGAACAGACTGGGTTACTTTGCGGCCCGCCGGCTCCTCGTCGCCGGACGTCACCGCCACCGGCTAGCAACAATCCCGCCTGTGGCTACCTGTTCTTCTGTGAAACTCAAGGAACGCATGGAGCGCAGTCCTCTGATCTATCTTCTCGTGACAACAGTTTCAACCTCCGCCGTCGTTTTCGCTGTTGTTTCTTAGCGCTTCTAATTGGCATCGCTGCCGATTAGATATGTCCCTCAGCCACTGAAAACAAAGTAGAGCGTTGAAGTATAATCGGCTCAAAACAGCCGATTACAGTTCTCTCGCGGGACGCGTTCCCGGAGCGCAACCGAGGATGTGCGTGTTACGCCGCTCCGCTCGATCGCGTGCGGACCTCTTCGGAGGTGAGGCCGAAAATGGGCGGCGCGGGGACGCCGAGGATGCCGAGGTAGTTGTAGATCTGGCCGCGGTGATGGATTTCGTGCTCCACCATAGCGCGCAGGCAGAGGCGGATGGGCGCTTCGGTGCCGGCGATGGTCATGCAGGTGCGCTGGAGGTCGTCGTCGGAGAGGCGGCCGAAAATTTCCATCGATTCGGCGTGCGTCTTTTCCATGAACGCGAGGATGTTGTCGAGGCCGTCGGCGAGCTCTTTGCCGTGCGAGGTGTAGCGGCTGGGTTTGCCCTGGATGTTTTCGGCCCAGAGGTAGCGTTCGACGACGGCGAGGTGGCGCGGCAGGTCGCCGAGAGTGAATTTTCCCGGGGCGCAGGTCCAGTCGAGCTGACTGGGCGGGATGCAGCGCGTGACGCGCATGGTGCGGTCGCGAACGCTGTCGAAATATTTCAGGAACGGCTTGATGGTGCGGATTTCCATCGTGCAATTGTACAACAAGCTCGAGGCGAAGCCGAAGAGCGGAACAGCAAGGCAAGGAGCAGGGCGAGAAAAAGCAGATCCCGTACCGATCCCCCAGGCTCTCCTAGCCGGGGACCCGGGCGGCCCCTTTTTCGTTCGCAAAAAGCGCGGCCGGGTTCGGGATGACACGCGTTCGCTGCGCGATCGCGCGTTAATGCCAGCGGGCCCGGGGGAACTTGTCGCGCTGGACGCCAGCGCCTTCGGTGATTGTTAGGATTTGGTCGGCGGCGAGATCTTTGAAGATTTCGACGGCGCCGCTGGGCCAGCGGATTTCGAGCGCGTCGACGTGGTGGCGTGCGCCTAGGCCGAAATAAATGCGCGGGTCCTGCGCCGAGCAGTAGCTCATGCCGCCTTTAGACTGATCGTAGCTCGTGAAATCGCCGGCGGTGAGTTTGAGGCTCGCGCCGATGGCGTCGCGATTCGATTTGGTGCCGATGAGGCGGACCGCGAACCAGTGATTGGGAGACACGCCCTCAGCGGTTGAAGCCGCCATCTTGCCGGCACTTTTCGGCACGGTTGAAACCGTGCCCTGATGGGAAGCGGCTCCGCCGTCGTTGTGGAAAAGCTGGGCGGCTTCGCCGTTGTTGCTGACGAGGAAGTCGAGGAAGCCGTCGTTGTCGTAGTCGCCGACGGCGAGGCCGCGGCCGACGTGCGGGGCGCGAAAATCGGCGCCCTGCGTTTTCGTGGCGTCGACAAAATTTCCGTGGCCCACGTTGCGATACAGCTTTTTTTCCTCCTCGTATTTCACGTCCGAATGATAGAGCGCGATGTTGTCGAGGATGTGTCCGTTGATGACCAGAAGATCGCGCCAACCGTCGTTGTCGAAATCGAAGAAGCGCGCGCCGAACGCGCTGTTGAGAAAACTGCTGCGGCCGATGCCGGAGGCAATGGTGGCGTCGGTGAACGTGGCATCGCCGTTGTTGCGGTAGAGGCGGTTCAGTTCATGATCGAGATGGCTGACGAAAAGGTACGGGAGGCCATTGTTCATCACGTCGGCGGCGTCGGCGGACATTCCGGCTTCGGGGCGGCCGTCTTCACTGAAGCCTGCGCCGGATGTGTAGCTGGCGTCGCGAAACGTGCCGTCGCCATTGTTGAAGTAGAGGAAATTGCGCTGCGTGTCGTTGGCGATGAAGATGTCGGGCCAGCCGTCGTTGTTGAGGTCGGCGGTGACCACGGCGAGGCTCTTGCCGTCGTTGTTGACCAGGCCGGCTTTTTCGGTGACGTCGGTGAAGGTGCCATCGCCATTATTGTGGTAGAGGCGCATGGAGGTGCCGGGAAAATTGTCGGGATGGCAGTAAGCGCTCGCGTGCGGAATGTCTTTGTAGCCGGGGCGGAAATCGCCGCAAGTGATCGGGTGATCGACGTCGTACTTCACGTAATTGGTGACCAGCAGGTCGAGCTTGCCGTCGCGATCGTAGTCGAACCACGCGGCGGCGGTGGCCCAGTTGCCGTCGTCACCGACGCCGGCTTTGGCGGTGACGTCGGCGAAGGTGCCGTCGCCATTGTTGTGAAGCAGGACCGAGTGGCGATAGCCGGTCATGTAAATGTCGGGGAAGCCGTCGTTGTCGTAATCGCCGACGGCCACGCCGAAGAAAAAAGTGCCGTCGGAATGAATTTTGCTTGCGGCCGTAACGTCGGTGAACGTGCCGTTGCCATTGTTGCGATAGAGCGCGGGCTGCGGCGGCTGCGCGGGATGAAAGAACGGCGTGAAGCCGCTGTTGACGAAGAAGGCGTCGAGGTAGCCGTCCTGGTTGTAGTCGATCCAGGCGACGCCGGCACCCATGGTTTCAGGATAGAGACGCTGCGGCGAGGCAGCGCGCTCGTGGCGGAACTGGATGCCTGTTTCGCGCGTAACGTCGCGAAATTGGACGTTGTAAAGATTGGCGTCGGCGAAGTGAGCGGACGGCTTTTGCTGGAGCGGTTCGCGCGCTGCGATGGCGACGCGTGGCGGCGCGAGTCTTGCGAGCGCCGGGGCGGTGAGATCCGCCGTGGCGGCCAGAAGGGCGGCCACGATGATCAACGTCAAACGGCGAAGAGGCCAGAGCGCGTGCATAACGGAGGGGATTCTAACAGGACGGCGAAGCGCGAATAGGTTCCAAATGGGAATCGCGAGCTGTGGAAAAGTGCTCGCAACCTCAGTTTAATGTTGACACTACGGATGACCGGGGATAGGCTACCCGCGATTTCGGCCCCCGGGGTGGATGGGCCGAACGTGGATCAAGAAATTCGCGACAGTTTTCCTGCAGCTTTAACTTGTGCTGGCTCGTTCCATCTCGTTTGTAGATGGGCGGGCCGGAAGCACTCAACGTTGCCCGTGAATCGAAAACAGTTGATGTTCGTGAGCGCGATTCTTGCCGCGGCTGCCATGCTGTCGAGCGTTTCTGCGCATGCGGCTCCTCGAAGCGAAGCTCGCAAGGTGATCATTGACACCGATCCCGGCACGGACGACGCGATTGCAATTCTGCTGGCGCTGAATTCACCGGAGCTGGAGGTTCGCGCGCTGACGGTGGTTCCGGGAAACGTGACGGCGCAGCAGGGCCTCGAGAACGCGCTGAAGCTGGTGTCGCTGGCACACCGCTGCGACGTTCCGGTGGCAGGCGGGGCGCAGCATCCGCTGTTTCAGAAGCTGATCACGGCGGAATTCTGGCACGGGAAGAACGGGCTGGCGAACGTTGAACTGCCGGCGAGCAAGTGCAAAGCCGACGCGCGATTCGGGCCGGACCTGATCATTCAAATGGTTCACGCAGCGCCGCACGAAATTACGCTGGTGCCGATTGGTCCCGAGACGAACATCGCGCTAGCGGTGCTGAAGGATCCGTCGATCGTGCCGCTGGTGAAAGAAGTGATCGTGATGGGCGGGTCGATTTCCGGCGGAAACGTCAACGCGGCGGCGGAAGCGAATATCTACGGCGATCCAGAGGCGGCGCAGATTGTATTTCAAGCGGGCTGGCCGCTGATGATGGTGGGGCTGGACGTCGGGAACGCAACGCTGTTCACACGGCGGCACGTCGAGCAGTTGGCCAAGGGCCACGGGCCTGAAAACGATTTTCTGGTGACGGTGCTGAGTTTTTTGGTGACGCTGTCGGAAAAATACGGATACTCGGGGGCGCCGATGTATGATCCGCTCGCCGTGGGCGCAACAATCGATCCGACGATAGTGAAGGCGCAGGCGATGCACGTGGATGTGGAGACGCGCGGAGAGTTTTCACGCGGCGAAACGGTGGCCAACCGCACGAATGAAGTCGAACGGAACGTGCTGCGAGGCGATCGTTACGTCATCGAAGGGCTGGACAAAGTGCAGCCGAATGTTCAAGTTTGCACAGGAGTCGATGCCGAAAGATTCGTGCAATTACTTATTAGCAGAATGCAGGGAAAGTAAGGCAGCACATCTGAGCTGAATGCAAGGGACGCATTGGAGGGAGTCACAATGAAGATTTGGAAGAGTGTACTTCTGGCCTTGATGATCGCTGGTTTGCTTTTCACGGCATCTCCCGCATCCGCGCAAACACTGGAGCGCGGCGAGATCCGCGGTTTTGTGTACGACTCCTCGCACTCGATCGTGCCTAACGCCAAGGTGACGATCTCCAATCCCTCGACCGGCTATAAGCATGAACTGACGACGGATTCGAGCGGCTTCTTCGACTTTGCGTCGCTATTGCCCGGCGTGTATCAGATGAAAGCAGAAGCAAGCGGGTTCGCGCTGATTACCATTACTGATATCCACGTCGAGATTGGCGCGAGCCTGGCACTGGACGTCACGCTGCCTGTCAAAGGGCAGACGCAGACGGTGACGGTGTCGGCGGCGGAGTCGGGCGCGGTGGACACATCCACGGCGGGAATCAACCAAGTCATTAACGAGAAGGACATCAACGACCTGCCCCTTTCGGGCCGCGACTACCGCGACCTAGCGGGGCTAAGCTCATCAGCGCAGGTGGTACCTGGTCTGCGCGGCGGCATTCGGCTAGGCGGGCAGCAAAGCGATTTCACGGGGCTGGTGATAGACGGGCAGGACAGCTTCAACAACTTCTTCGGCGAGTTCGTCGGATCCCTGGAGACAAAGAATTTCACCATTCCGCTCGACTCCGTGCAGGAATTCCAGGTGGTCACAGACGGATTCGCGCCTGAATTCGGCCGCGCCACCGGCGGCCTGATCAACGTGATCACCAAATCCGGCAGCAACGAGATTCACGGTGAAGCGCATGAGTTCTACCGCGGCAGCTCGCTGACTGCGAACGATGGCATCGGCAACCCGCCTAACATCAATAATCAAAACCAAGTCGGTGGTTCCATAGGCTTTCCGATCCACAAGGACCGGCAGTTTCTGTTCATCGCGACGGACATTCAGCGTCAAGACGGCCCGCTCGTGACACAGCTGTGTTCGAGTGCAGCGTGCCTGGCGGCCCTGCCTACAATAACGGGGCCCACGTTCGCGAACTGTGCGCCAGGAGCATGCGCTCCAGGTACTGTCCCGCTGCCCAGCAACGTTCCCAGTACAGGACCGAATGCCGCAATACTTCCGTCCGGGTGCAGTACGCCTGCGGCCGGAGACCTCGTCCTGCAGGATTGCTACGGAGTCAGCTCGCTGGCTGGTTTTCAGGGACCACACACGCAGTTTCAAAGACTGTTTACCATCCTCGGGCACTACGACTATCAGTTCAGCCCCGCCAACCATTTCACTATCCGAAGCTACTTTACCCGCAACCACACCAACGGCTTTAGCGGCGGCGTAGGCCAGAACGAAATCCCGATGCCATTCGACGGCACGGAGAACTTCATCAACAAGGGCGGCGCAGCCACGTTCTCGCTCAACACGGTGCTCGGGAAGAAGGTGAACGAAATCCGATTCAGCATTCAAGACGAGGTGCGGGAGCGGCATCCCAACAGCACATCCCCTGGACTTACAATCGCGGATGGGGTGGGTCTGACGCTTGGACACGCCTTTGCCTTTGGCGCCGGCGACCGCTTCTTCCTGCCGATTAACAACCAGGACGGCAAACTGCAGGCAGCGGACAACTTTTCCTATTCCTTCGGAAAGCACGACATCAAATTCGGCGGCGACATTGATGTTTTCCAAGACCGCAAAGACAGTTTCGTAGGTTGGAGCGCCGGCCAATACGATTTCTTCGACTTCGCTGACTTCAACAACGCAAACTTCAGCGGTAAAAACGGGTGCATTGCGAACTTTAACTGTTTTCTCAGCCAAGGCGTGGCACTCAACGGTTTACCACTCTCGTTTCTGGGTCCAGCTACTACAGAGTTCCCCAACTATCAGGGCGACCTCGGCCTGTACTGGCAGGATAAGTGGGCCATCACTCCGAACATTACGATCACCTATGGCCTGCGCTGGGATGGCACCTGGAACCCCCAGCCGCAGACACCGTTGGTAGGAAGCACGGTTCTCGTGGGCGTGGGGCCTCTGGGAGCAGGAACGCGGCAAAGCGCGGTGCCGCAGCGGTGGCCCGCGGACTTCAATCAGTTCGGCCCGCGTATCGGCGTCGCCTGGAGCGCAAGGAGGGGAGAGCATCCGACAGTTGTCCGGGCAGCCTGGGGTCTCTACTATGCCCCGGCCATCGCGGGAATTTTCACGCCCACGGCGGGAGCAGGCAACCTTACCCACTGCATCGGCTCCTGCGCATTTCCCGACCAGACTGTGAATAATGCTGGGATCGTGACCTCGACCGCCGGCTTCCCTTATCTCAACCCAACCTCTACAACCTTGGGCGCGAATCAGCTTTGCGGGACGCAGTTCGGATGCCCAGCCCCCTCGTCGCAAGGCGATTTCATCGACCCGAGTTTTCAAAACCCTCGCGTGTCAAGCGTGACAGGTGGAGTGGAGCAGACGCTTGCGCGCAGTCTCACTATGACGGTCACCTACGCCTTCGTTCATTCCACTCACTTGCGGACAGGCGGGTACCCTACGGAAGAGGCGTGGTCGCGGAATTTCGTCCAGTGCCCGGGGGCCTTTGCGACCGACGCGTTCGGACGCGCCATACTGTGCGGCGCTCTTGACCCCACCCTCTCGAGCGCGGGCGATACAGCCAGCTTTAGCCGCGGCAATTATCACTCGTTGGTGGTGAACATCACGAAGCGCTTTTCGAATCATTTCCAAGCGTTCGCGAACTACATCTGGTCGCAAAACAAGGACAATGGATCATCCGAACGGGATACGGACACCTATTTTGGGACTCAGGATCCGTTCAACATCAACCTGGACTACGGCCGGAACAGCCTGGACATCAAGCACCAGTTCAAGGCCGCCGGAGTTTACGAGCTGCCATGGGGCTTCGCAGTCAGCTCAACTCTTATCGCTCATACGGGCGTGCCCTTTCCCCTCTATGTTGGGGGCACAGGAGTGACCTGTGATCCCGCGGTCTGTGGTGCGGCAAATGAAAATGGGTTTCTCGGAGACATCAACGGAGACGGAGTTTCCAACAACGGTCACAACAACGACCGCCCGACTGTGTTGCTCGCCAACGGCAAGCAGGTTCTTTTGAACCGCTATCCGTTCAACCAGCCCGGTTTCGTGGAGCTCGATGCCCGAGTACAGAAGGATGTTCGCGTCGGCGAGCGATACCGCCTACAATTCTCGGCGGACTTCTTCAATCTGACAAACCGCAACAATCTGTATTCGAATCCGGATACGAGCGCTACGATTGACTATGGGGCCGGGGGCAATTGCGTGCCGAATAGCTCGCTCCCAGGGGCACCGGGAACAGCAAAGGGCTTTAGTTGCGGGCCACTAACTTCGACGCCAAGAGTGGACGTTTTAGGCCTGCCCCTCCGGAGAACCAACCAAGTAGCGCCTGGCAGCACGCCATTCGCGTTCCAAGGCGGAGTGAAGTTCATCTTCTGATGGACTTCGAGCCCACCGGGCGCAGACGCTTCCTGCAGGGATTGGGAAGTTCAATGATGTTGGCGGCGGCCCCAGGCGAAAGCCTGCGGCGCGCCGCCGTTGAAGTCCCACCAGCGGTACATCCTGGAGTTTTGGACAGCACCTTACTCTTGCGTTGGCCCAAGCCGATTGGCAGTCCCGTCCTCGAAAGCCTTCGTCCCGTAATCGAGAATTCGCGCGACGTCCGCACGCACGTCGAAAGAATTGTGGAGGTGGCCAGCTGGATGGCTTACGAAGAGCTGCCGATGCCGGATTACCATCTGCCGCTCGGGGTAGGTGAGAATAGTCCGGATGAGGCGCTGGATTTCATCATGGTTTCGGACTCCGTGGATACGGCGTTCACAGACTTTTCCAATCACGTAAAGTTCCAGGTGGATTTCGCCGGGCAGCCTTGGTCCGACTCCGAAGCGCTGTTCGCGTGCATGAAGCGAGCCATGGATCAGGGCACGCCGATTCTGGACGGCCGCTACCTTGCGAAGATCACGCGCGCGGATATGGCGCGAATTTTTGCCGGCAACATCGAGATGCCGATGCTCGATGAAAAAACGCAGGTTTGGCAGCAAGTGGGCGCAGTTCTAGCGGAAAAATACGACGGGCACTTTCACAATTTCATCCGCTCCTGCCCGCCAAAGCTCTACGACAACGGCAAGGGAATCATCGAGCGGCTAACAAAGGAGTTCCCGCGATTCAACGATGTAAGCAGGTACGATGGGCACGAAATTCTGTTCTACAAACTGCCGCAGCTCGGCATCTGGTTCGTCTATTCGAGCCTTCACCCGCTGGGGAAATTTCAATTGGACGATATCGGCGCGATGACCGCCTTCGCGGATTACATCGTGCCGGTGGCGCTGCGGCTGATGGGGATGACGAGCTACTCGAAACAGCTAGAGCACGCGATCAACTCGTACCAGATGATTCCCCGCGAATCGACGCAGGAAATTGAAATTCGCGCGCACTGCCTTTACGCGACGGCGCTGTTGCGAGAAGAGATCAATAAGATTCGGCCACCCGCGGCGCAGGTGATTATTCCGCAGATCGACGCACGGCTGTGGACACATTACCACACAACATTTTGGCCCCACCATTTGACGCGCACGATCATGTATTGAGGCGAGAAACCCGGGACGAAGAAGCCGAGACAGCCGGAGCCGGCGCGTAAGTGGTAAACGGGAAGTCGCTGACGGTCAGCGTGGAGATGCCCGGCCTTCTAGCGCGGCGAGAGCGTGACGATAATCGGGGTCATCGGGTGACAGCGCGACGGCTTTTTTGTAAGCGGCGAGGGCGCGAGAGCGATCGTTGCGCTGTTCGTAAATAACGCCCATTTCGAAATGGGCATCGGATTCATTCGGATTTACAAGAGTGGTGCGCTCGAACGCTCGAAGGGCGTCTTCGAGTTTGCCTTGCTTCTCTAGAATTTTCCCGTCCACGTACAAGAAATCCGGCTGATAAGGATCGAGCTCGAGGGCGTGTCTTATGGCCTGGCTCGCGTTTTCGATGTCACCGGCAGAGTAGTAGAGCTTGGCGAGCTGCGAGTAGGCGGCTCCGTAGGATGGATCCTTTTCGAGCACCTGCTGCAAGAGCACGACTGCGCCGGAGAAGTCGTTGGCGCGCGCACTCTCGTTTGCCTGCTCCACGAGATGCTTCGCTTGCGCCTGGTTTTCTCGTGTCGTTCGATCGTGCTGTGAAGCAGCTTCGAAGGAGGCTAGGGTCTTCTGAGCTTCGTCCGCGTTCCCGGCGCAGCGGTAGGCGCGCGCGAGCAGAAAGAGGGTTTCGGAGTCTTCTGGCTGCGTTTCGAGGAGCGGCTGCACCACGGCTACGGCGCGCGAACATCGTTCGGCGACTTCCGGTCCCGGCGCACCCTCAGGAGCACGGAGCAGGATTTTGGCGAGAAGGACCCGCCCACGAGGATTGGGGGGCTGAAGTTCGACGACCTTTTGCGCGTCGGGAAGAGCGCGGGCGTCCTGATTGCGGTCGGAATAAATCTGGGCACGCAGGAAATAGGCAAGCGCATTGCGGGGGTCGCGAGCGAGCACGCGCGAGAGCTGCAAAAGTGCGAGCGTGGCGTCGCCCTTCGATTTGTAGGCTGAAGCGAGGCGGTTGCGCGTTTCGTTGTCGGCCGGATCGAGCGCTAAGGCTGCACTGAGATGCCGGATGGCGGCGTCGTAGGTCTGCATTTCGAGATCGAGATCGCCGAGCATGGAAAGCGGGGCGGCGGCGCCGGGATGGCGGCGGGACGCGCGTTCGAGAACACGGCGCATCTCATCGTAGTTGTGGACGTCGCGATAATTTTGCGCGAGGCCGAGTTCGGCGGCCAGCAGACGCGGAGAAATGCGCAACGCTTCTTGGTAGCTTGCGATGGCTTCGGCATATCGATGGCTCTTGGTAAACGCAAGGCCCAATCTGGTGCGCAGATTCGGGTCGCGCGGGGATAGGTCGATTGCTCTCTCGAAGAGCGCGGCCGATTCGGTCCAGTCGCCGCGACGGGATGCGTCCTGCGCGCGCTGCGCGAGGATTTGGGCGTCGTTCGAACGATGGGAGGAGAGATCCTGAGCGGCCGCGCCCGAAATGTCGAGGAAAATCGCGGATAGTACTGCGCACGCATATCGAGCGAGTGAGCGGCGTAAGCAAAATCGAAAAAGCACGCGCGAATTATAACATTGGGCATCGCGATGACTTTTGCGTCCGCGCCGGATCGCCGGCGCGCCGAGATGGCTTTTTGCTTGACTCGAGTGCGGCGAGAGAACTATAAGCAGCGACTGTTCAAAAATGATTGCAATCAGACGGAAGGCTGGCGCCCGGATGAGGTCATGTGGAGACAAGCTGAGCGCAGTAAATCGCGCTGCGATGCTGTGGGGTAAGTTTGTAATCCCGGCGGCCTTGTCCGTGGCAACGCTTTTCGCCCCCTCACTCCCGTGCGCAGCGCAAGCGAAGCGAAAGGTGATTTTGGATCAGGACGCGCGCGGGCCGGCCACGACCGACCAGCAGTCGATGATGATGTTCTTGCAATCGCCCGAAGTGGAGACGCTCGGCATTACGGTGGTGAGCGGCGACATGTGGCGCGACGAGGAGGTGGCGCACACCCTGCGCATGCTCGAAATCATCGGGCGCACCGACGTCCCTGTGTTTCCAGGCGCGGTGTTTCCGCTGATCAACAGTATGAAGATGATCGAGCGGTGGGAAACGCTTTACGGCAGAGTGAACTACCAGGGCGCGTGGAACGGCCACAAACCGGGCATGAACGTGGGTGAGGGCCTGCGAGGAAAGTATCACGAGCCATTCGAAGTGCCTCCGCTGGTGGAAGGAAATCCGACAACGAAGGCCGCAAGTGAAGACGCCGCGCATTTCATCGTGCGCATGGTCCACAAATACCCGCACGAAGTGACCATCTATGCGGCCGGACCGCTTACGAATCTCGCGCTGGCAATCAGCATCGATCCGCAGGTGCCGGAACTGGCGCAGGAGCTCGTGGTGATGGGAGGAAGCGTAGCGCCGGTGGTGCCGCTCGATTGGGTTACCGAGAATCGCCGGGAATTCAATTTCTGGTGGGATCCGGAAGCGACGCACATCACCTTGTGCGCGCCGTGGCACAAAATCACGGTTACCACCGTGGACATTTCCGTCAAAACACGGGTGACCAAGGCGCTGATCGCTGAAATCGCAAAGTCATCGAGCGCAGCGTCGCAATACCTGGCGAAGTACGCGGATGAAGAATATATGTGGGACGAGCTGGCTGCGGCCACTTGGCTCGATCCGAGCGTAATCACGAAAGAAGAAACGCTCTACATGGATATCGACATCGGCCACGGAGCGAGCTACGGGAACGTGCTGGTCTGGAGCCCGGGGTTTCAGCCGGGCCTCGGCGAACAGCTTGTCCATCTGCCCGCCGAGCTCAATCGCGAGAAATTTGAGAAGATGTTCGTCGAGTTAATGGCACGCGCGACGCCCGGCGCTCATCCTGGGGGCAAATAGAACCGAGGTATTCCATGGCACACGCGGTGGATGTGGTAGGGATCGGAAGCTGCACGGTGGATTTTTTTGCGATCGTTCCGCGACTGTTGGGGCCGGAAGAGAAAATCAACGCGGAGCGCATGGAAATTCATGCGGGCGGCGTGACGGCCAACAACTTGACGCAAGTAGCGCGGTTGGGAGCGACGACCGGCTGGCTGGGCCTGATCGGGGACGACGAGAACGGGCGCACCATCCAGAAAGCGTTTAAGGATGATGGGATGGATCTGTCGGGAATTGAGATTACCAAGGGCGAACATTCGTCGCTCACATGGATTCCAGTGGATGCGGCGGGAGAACGCTGCATCTACATGTTTCCGAACGTGACCGGAAAGATTTCGGTGTTTCAAGTGCGCAATCGATTCGCGCCTCATATCAAAGCCGCGAAGCATTTTCATACGGAGGCGTCGCAATTGCCCATCGCGCCCGTGAAAGAGGCGTTGCACGTGGCGAAAGACGCTGGCGTGCGGACGCTGTTCGATCTTGACGTCTCGCCAAACTTTTTCGCGCAATCGAACCTGGGAACACAAGAAGAGCTGGCCGAGGCGCTGAAGCTCGTCGACGTGCTGAAGCCGTGCAAGGCGGCCGCGCGCGAGCTGACGGGCGATGCCGACTACGAAAAAATCGCGGCCAAACTTCTGAAGCTGGGTCCGAAACTCGTGGCGATCACGATGGGACACGACGGCTGCCTGATCGCAAGCGACAAAGAGAAGGTTCACGTGCCGGCGTTCAAAGTGGACGTGGTGGATACGACAGGAGCGGGAGATGCGTTTATGGGCGGATTGTCCTATGCGCTGCTCCAGGGCTGGGAGTACAAAAAGGTGGGGACGTTTGCGAACGGCTGCGCGGCGCTTTGTTGCACGAAGGTGGGCGCACGGGCCATGTCGAAGCGCGACGACGTGATCGCGTTCATCAAAGCGAGAGTTCCGGCGGGCGCATCAGCGTTCTGAGACGCGGGCGCGAGCCAAACGGCGAGGAGACGATCTGCATGTTCACTCCGCAAAGCTCCAGCCTGGCACTTGCGATGATGGTGATCACGGCGATCTGCTGGGGCTCTTGGGCTAACACCTACAAGGGCGTGAAGAATTACCGCTTCGAGCTTTTTTATTGGGACTACGCGATCGGCATTTTTCTGGTGTCGCTGGTGCTTGCGCTGACGATGGGCAGCAGCGGGCACGATTCGTCGAGCTTTCTTGCGAATGTCCGCGCCGCTGACAACTCGAATATCGGCTGGGCTTTACTCGCCGGAGTGATCTTCAACCTCGCGAATCTTTTGCTGGTAGCCGGAATCGACATGGTGGGACTCTCGATCGCCTTCCCTATCGCGATCGGCATCGCGCTTGTGGTGGGCACGGTTCTGAGTTACGTCCAGCAACCGAAGGGGAATTTGGCGATGCTCGCGGCGGGAGTGTTGTGCGCGCTCCTGGCGGTGATTTTCGATGGGAAAGCGTACGGTCAGATGGGCGCCGGAAAGGACGTCTCGCGCAAGAGTGTGGTCACTTGCATTGTTTCCGGCGTGCTAATGGGCCTGTGGGCGCCGTTTTCGACTCGAGCGCTGACTCATGGAAATTCGCTTGGCCCGTACAGCATTTGCGTGTTCCTGACCTTGGGCGCGCTGCTCTCGTGCTTTGTCTGGAACACCTACTTCATGAAGCATCCGCTGGTGGGCGATCCGGTGGACTTCAGCGGCTTTTTCAGCGGACCGCGAAGCGGACATCTGCTGGGATTGCTGGGAGGATGCATCTGGGGCATCGGCACGGTGTTTAATCTGGTGGCGGCACATTTTACGGGCGTGGCGATTTCGTACGCGATCGGGCAGTCGGCACCGATGGTAGCGGCGCTATGGGGAGTTCTGGTGTGGAAGGAATTTGATGGCGCGACAAAGAAGGCGAAAGCGTACCTCGCACTGATGTTCATGTTTTACGTGCTGGCAATCTTGCTTGTCGCACGAGCGAGTTCCTGATGCATCGAACGCCAGTGAAACCGTCCCGAAAAGTAAACTACGACATCGTGCGCAGAGTTGCGCTCACATTTCCGAATGTCGAAGAAAGCACTTCGTATGGAACGCCCGCTCTGAAAGTGAAAGGAAAGCTGTTCGTACGACTTCGCGAGGATAACGAAACAATCGTGCTGCGAATGGAATCCCACCAGCGAGAAGAAATGATGGCCGACGATCCCGAAACCTACTTCATCACCGACCACTACCGTGAGTATCCGTGGGTCCTGGCGAGGCTGGCCAAATTGAGGAGCGAAGCGCTTCGCGACCTGTTGCAGGTCGCCTATCGCAATGCGCTTGCCGGGACTCCCAAGCCGAATCTGCGCTCTAGGTAACTTGCGCAGAGGCTTCAGCGCTGCGAAGCACCGCAATGAATTCGAAGTCGACCAGATCCTGCCAGTGACTCGCCCATTGTTCTAGCAGCCGCCCATCGTGACACTCCATAAGCTGAAAGCAACGATCGAAGTTTGTCTCGACCCAGCTTTCCACATAGGTGAGACCATCTGGCAACATGCGCCCGCGTTTTCGGAAACGGTCGTACACGGCTTGCGCATCGCGATTCTTGAAATGTTCGATCACCATGAATAGCATGACGGCGCTCCTCCGACCGACTGATCTCCTCAGATTGGGGGATGACGAAAGCCGCCGCAGGAATCTTCGATCTTCTCGGCTACCGCGAGAACTTCTTCTTCCTGCCAGGGACGGCCAACGATCTGCACGCCAATGGGCAAGCCCTCCGGCGATTTACCGACCGGAACAACTGCGGCGGGATTTCCCAGCAAATTGAACCATTGCGAGTAGCTCATCGCCTTGAGGTATTCGACTCGGCGGCCTTGGACGATCCATTCGCGTTCACCATGGCGGAAAGCGGGAACGGCGCACACGGGACAAATCACAATCGAGAATTCTTCCATCTTCTCGAGGATCGCGTTGCGAATCACGTCCCGCTCCAGAAGCGTGTTGAGCAACTCCCCGGCGGTCAGCGGCGGCTCAGCGGCAACTCGCGCGCGAAAGTCCCGAAGAACTGGGCTCAATTCCGCCTCTCGCCCGGAGACCGTCTGCTCGAAAGCCATTTGCCCCGCTCGACCGAACAAATTCCACCAGAGTCTCCAGATGCGTTCGAGTCCGGACGGAACCCAGTGTTCCACCTTAAAACCCTGCTGGCGTAAGGCTTCCGCCGCTGTGCATACGGCCGCGGCGGTTTCCGGCGTTACGGGCGTCACGCCGTCGTCCTCAAAATACGCGACGCGGAGTTTGCCAGTGTCGACGTCGCTCGGGGGCCTCAGCGGAACCGGCGCAGCACACGGATCGCCGGGATCGGGTCCGGCTACGACTTCGAAAAGTCGTTCCACGTCGCGAATGGTGCGCGCCATCGGTCCGACGACACCCAACTGCGCGAACGGGCCTGCCGAGCCCGGATAATGCCCGGTGGAAGGAACGCGTCCGGGAGTTGGCTTGAGGCCGCAAATGCCGCTGTAGTGTGCAGGTATACGCACCGAGCCGCCGCCGTCGCTGCCCATACCGCCCGCCGAGCAACCCGCCGCAATCGCAGCAGCTTCCCCGCCGCTCGAGCCTCCCGGTGTGCGTCCGAGATCCCATGGGCTGTTGGTGCGGCCGTACAAAAGATTGTCCGTTTCGTAGGCCATGAGAAATTCGGGGACGTTTGTGTTACCCAGGATGATGGCGCCCGCGGCGCGCAAGCGTGCTACCAGCGGGGCGTCTTGGTGCGCGATATTTCCCCTTCGCAAACGGCTCCCGCACTCGGTGCGTAGTCCGGCGACGTCGATGGAACTCTTAATTGAAATAGGAACACCATGTAGGGCACCAAGCGAATCCGCACTGGAGTTCTTCGCGCGCGCGGCTTCCGCCGCTTTTGCGTGTGCACGTGCGCGGCCGGAGTCAACTTCTACGAACGCATTCAGCTTCGGATTCAGCTTTTCGATGCGCGCGAGGTGGGCGTCGATAAGCTCCACCGGTGAAAGCTTATACGCGCGGACCCGTTGCGCCATCTCGAGAAGCGACAAATAAACAAGCTCGCTCAATTCGGTCCTCTTGCGAACAAAACGGGGAGTTTATCACGGCAGAGATGCGATGCACTTGACGCGAGAACAGCTGTTCATAGTATCGTGATGCGGACTTCGACTCCCTCAACCGTGCCGCGAACCTGC
>Ga0307475_10000705_pt1 | contig 20089 bp, 20 predicted proteins | sample atmos_gasesECM1C_FD_203317 | JGI IMG/M metagenome (GOLD analysis project Ga0307475, IMG submission 203317) | Hardwood forest soil microbial communities from Morgan-Monroe State Forest, Indiana, United States - atmos_gasesECM1C_515 | ecosystem: Environmental > Terrestrial > Soil > Temperate... | reverse complement strand
AGCCCTTCACGACCCGCGCCAAACCCTCCAGGTCGCAGAGCAGGATTCCATCCCCGCGGCGTACCTCCGGGTCCACGTCGCGAGGCATCCGAGATCCATGATGACAAGCGCTACGCGGTTGCGTTCTATGGCAATCCGCTCTGCCTCTTCGCCGGTGAGAATGACGTGCGGGCATCCGGTTGAACTGATGACAGTGTCCGCCCGCAGCATGCATTGCCAGCGGTCGGCCAGCGTTGCCGCCGTGCCTCCGAGCTTGTCGGCCAATTCCTGGGCTCGAGTCGAAGACTGGTCGATCACGACCACTGAAGCCGCGCCGCTCTCGACCATCTCGCAGGCAGAGACTTCGCTCATTTTTCCGGTACCCAGCAATAGGACTCTGCGGCCGTCCAGTGACCCAAAGATCTGCCGCGACAGGTCCAGCGCGGCCGCGGGAATCGAGACCTTGCACTTGTCGATTCCGGTGTCAGTACGCACCTTCTCCGAGACGCTGAGAGCTCTTTCGAGAATTGCGTTGAGAAAACGTCCGGCGGCCCCTACGGTCCGTGCCTGCTCCCATGCTGACTTCATCTGGGGAACAATGTGGGCCTCGCCCAGCGACAGGCAATCGAGTCCGGCAGTCACGCGGAAAACATGGGTGAGAGCCGCTTCATCCGGCAAGCGGTAGAAATGTTCCCACTCGGTCCAGTTTGATGCCGTGGTCAGCCCCAAGGAATTGCAGCAGGGAGTTCGCTGCCAACGTTGGCTCGCTGGCCCACAGCAGGAATCGCGTGCGGCAACAGGTGGACAAAACGACTGCTTCCTCGATGCCCTCGGCACTCTTGAGCTGCTGTAGGACTTTGTAGCGCCGATTTTCGCCGATCCAAAACCGCTCCCTCATACCCAGCGATGCCGTCCGATGGTTGAGTCCGATCACCAGGAGAGTCGGTTCCAAGACGATACCTCAGGCGCAAGTTGCAAACTTACGAGGGCAAACCCGGTGGCCAAAGACTGGCTCGTGCCCGATCTCTCAAGTCTTTACGTTTCATTTGGTTACGTAGCGTAAATAAAACACGCAGGCGGTCGAGATTGTTGCCGTATCACTCCAAATGCGAGTCTTTTGACGCGATCTTGGCGGTCGTACCATGCCAGGCTCGGATTTCGGTCACGACCTGCCGTGACCACGATCACAGACCGGTTCAGTGGCAACATAGAAACGGTCGAACGTTAGTTCATTCTTATCAGCCTCGAGTTTCGTTCGCGACAGAACGGAGTTTTGGGCGAGCCGAAACGGCGAGGAATTTTTGAAAGGAATAGCAATCATGAAGATGATGAAACTGGTAGTCCTGATCGCGATGATCGCGCTGACGTTGTTCCTCATTCTGCCCAATCTGTCCTGGGCGGCCGACGATGGCGCGGCCATTTACAAAGCAAAGAGCACTGCATGCCATGGCGCGGAGCTGGGTGGAAAACCGGCGGCCAAGATTCCCAGCCTGGTCTCCGATGACGCCAAGAAATCTTCCGATGCCGACCTGACCGTCATGATTGGCAAAGGCGGCAAGGACAAGAGGGCGATGCACACGTTCTCCAACAAGGGCGTTTCGGCGGACTAGGTCAGAATGGTCATCGGATACATCCGCGCGGCGCAGAAGAAGTAGCCTGGCGGCGTTTGCAAGCGAGTAAAGACCGCTGTTCCAATCGGCGACGACTGCGCCACCCTGAACGGTAGGTGCAAAAGTGTGTGGGTGAGTGATCCGCTCCCTGGCGACCTCTGGCCTTGCAGCGCCGGACATCTGAAAGTCCCCGCTCCGGCTCGCCACACGGAACCGCCAGCCCACCCCAGACCCGGGCATTTGTTTTCCGCGTACAGCGCGGTCCAAGCCCCGAAGCCGCGACAGAATGGGGCCGGCACCGCGCGAGGCAGTCCTTCCCCCCGCGGCCTGCGCCTAAACCGTTCGCGGAAAACTCGCGATTCGTATCGGGGCATCGCTTGGCCGCGGAAAAACTCCGGCTCGTGCAGGTTTTGGGAAGGGCACGACGTTCAGTCGTGCCGCTCGGTCGCCAAAACGAGTCCACGCTTTTGGGCCTGAGGGTTGCTTTTTGCCGTTGGTGCGAGTTTTCCGCAGCCTGCTTAAGCGCCCCCGTAAGCGACGGAGAATCAGTTTCGGCTTCAGCCGCTGCGCACCGTCGCTACGGACGACGACCTTCATCGGCGCTCCGCCGGACGATAATCGGGCCTGGCAGCGGAAGTGACAACGCCTCGGCCTCGACCGCCGCCCACTCCGCCGATGAAAGTCGGCGCCAGAGGTCGATCGAAACCTCGGCCGCCGACCGCCGCCACACTCCAACGATCTCCCCACGCACGAGTACCGCTCCCGGCCAAACGCGTGTTGTCCATAGTTCGGCCCGTCGCTTCGCCTCGGGCACCAGGATCTCTCGATCCGCTCCCCACAGAAGGTAGTACGCATCGCCGCCGGGCAGCAGTCGTGCAGCCGCAGTCGCGCCGGGCTTGGACCGGAACGCCATCTCGTCATCGGCGAGGATCCACCCGTCGCCAACCGTCGTCCGCACCGCCGTCAGCACACCTGCGAGCCGCTTGAACGCCGCGCTAGCCTCCGCACTCCCGATCCCGGCCCAGCGGGCGAACGAGGCGGGCGTAGCCGGACCGAAGATGTGAAGGTACCGGCGAGCGAGTTCGAGACGCGCCTGCCACGGATCCATGTCGGGCGCGGGCACGGTCCAGACGACCGGCTGGCGCGAGCCATCCCAACGCAGCAGGACCGTGCCCGTCGGCGCCGCGTATCGGAGGCTGTTGTGCGGCACTCCCATCTCACGCCCCGCCTGGCCGAACGGCATCCGCCGACCGTCGAGAAACGCGTGGAGCCGCGACGCGGTGTCGTGCGCCCTTGCGCGGCGACGCGCGTCCTCCGGTAGCCGCCCGAGCGAGAATACCGGGATGTCCTGCGCGGCTACGACATAATCGTTGTACCGCGGCCCCCAGAGCTGCACCAGGGATGGGTGCGCCCAGCTGGTCGACGTTGCTTCCTCGACTCGTGCGTGGATCGACAGCAGCGCGGCCCGTGGCGATGAGTCCTGGAACCCGGCCCACGCGGCTCGCCGCAGCGACTTCGCCCCTGCCGGTAGCCGTTCGTCAAGCGAACCAACCCGCCGCCGGAAGCCTAGGATCTGCGACCGAGATAGCTCAAGCGGCGGAATCTTGCGTGACATGTTCTATCGAGATAAATATGCCAAGTAGCCGGACGTCAAGTGGAAGAAAAATGACTTGTGAAAATTCACTATCTTTAAAGATCCTTGTGAGCCACCGTCTCCAGGGAGTCTGCGTCGTAGCTTTTAGCCTGCGGAGAAAAGTGGAATTAAAGAAGGCTTCAGTCGCGAAGCGGCGCAAGAATAGAGCCCACCGCTTGCCCTGAGCTTGTCGAAGGAGCGCAAGCCGTGAGTGACAAGGGGGAGGTGAACACAGCCCCGGAGAGCGTGCTTGCGAATTAAATTTCGGACGACGCGGTAGAACAACAACACTGAGATTAGCGCCCCGGAGGGGCGTCTGATAATAGCCCGGCGCGTTTCAGCGCCGGGGAAATTGGGAGATTGTCTCGCGCCTCGGGTCCCGCAGTAGCATTATCGAGTTGCTCTCACCCAATTTCTTCCCAGCTTCCTGCCCCCACGTTTCCGTAGTCTTACTTACTCATGGTGAAATCCGCTTTACCGCTGCCGGCCACAGTTACGGGTTTGGATTGGTTCTTTGCACCTTCATGCCAAACCACTAGCGTGTAGCTGCCGTCGGGAACGTCCTTGATTCTGTAATTGCCGCCGTCGTCCGTTTCGGCGAAATAGGGAGTTGGGCTGACAGCAAGGTAACCCACCATTTCAGGGTGGACGTTGCACAGCAGCGGTACCACACCAGCTTTGTCAAATGTGTAGGACCGCTTTTCCCCCTTGGGCCAAGTTCCAAGATTGTGGCCGGCTTTCTTATCGCTGCCGACCGCAGTCCAGAAGACGTTGTGGGCCACGTTGTCGGCGTTCAGGAAGTCCACCGTTGTGCCTTGTTGCACGACCACGATGTGGGGAGAAAACATCAGCCCCTTTTGATCAATTACGGGGTGCTCTTTCGGAGCAGGAAACATCTTTCCCGCAATCGCATCGACGTAAACGACCGAACGGCCCTTCATGCCGGTGACTTTGCCCTCGATATCCCCTGCCCACGCCGCACTGCATAGCCCAGATGCGATTACCGCCAGAACGATTGCTTTGGTGCCCTTCATTTAATCATCTCCTTTGAAGTCGTGATGAACAGTGTCAACATGTGCTCAGAAGAGGAACTTAATGTCTAGGTAAATTGTGTTGTTTGCGCTCGCATTCCGGCCGGAGCCGTCATAGTTGGTCGACCCGCCGTTGAAACGCGTGTATCCCGTGTACTGTGCCGCAAGCCACAGGTTTTGCCACGGCCAAAAAGAAAAGTTCGCGATGTATCCAGCACCTCTCGGATCTCCGTTGGCACTTCCAGTGACGGGAGCCGCCGCAAACAGCGTCGGATCCACCGTGCCCGTCGTATCAAACCAACCGAATGTCCCGGTATAGCGATTGCCGAAATGATATTCCGCATTGGCCAAGGCCGTGTTGAAGTGGTGTGAACCCTGGCCGGCCAAGCCTTGCGCAACGCTAGCGATCAGGTCATTGTTTTCGTGGACGTAGGCTGCCCGAAACGACAGCACATCCTTTCTGAATAGCGTGCGATCGATTTGGGTGTCCAAAGCCCAGTCTGTGTAGGAGTCCTCCGGTCCGGTGACCCCGTTCGGAGTCGTCCGCATGTGGATGCCATAGGTACCGACCTCGTACTGCGTTTTTCCGGTGAGCTGTTGCCAGGCCAGCCGCCAGTAGGGGGCGAGGCCACGAATATTGATTCCCGCAGCCCCCGGGTTCGGCTGAGCACCGCCGATGTGTTCGGACCGATACCCGGCCACATCCAGATAGAGATGGTTGTTCCACATCCCAAACGCACCGACGCCTGCAACGTCCTGCGCCAAATGGCCCTGAACGATGGGCGCAGCCGCCGGCGTTGGCGCCCAGTCACTCGCAACCCATGGATAGCCCCACGCCGGAGTGCTGTTCCAAAGGTCTTCAACCGTGGGGTTGTTGTTGAGGTCAAGACCCCAGATCAACTCCTTGCCGCCAAGTTTGGTGGTATTGGCATAGCGGATGTCCGTGTTGTCGCTGGTGAAGTGGTCTTTCTGCGCACTGTAAGTCGTCTGCAGAAAGCTTCCGACATGGCTGGTCCATGCTCCGGCGAGGAACAGCGATATGTCCTGAGGCAATTCGAAACTGCCATTCTGGGTCGTCGGAATGGGCGACTTGGTCGAGGTGAAGGAAACGTCCATCATCACCGAAAGAGGCAGCGCAGCGAGCAGATCCAGTGGGGAGCGCGTCTTCCCCCCGTCTGCCTTGATGACCTTCGTCTCGTCCCCTTTATCCACGTAGCCTGTTAGTTTGAACCTTCTGCCAGCCGGATTGAGCTCTGGAGGATTATAATGGCAGCCGCTGCAGGGCAGTCCTGTCTGGCGAGCGAAGCTCGGGAGTGCCGCCATCTTTGGTGGATTCACCGCAGATAAAAAAAACAAAACAACAAGAGAAACCGCCGTTAATAAGAAATCGACTGCTCTTTTCATCTCACGTCTCCTTATTTCCTTTTCTACGCTTCCCACGCGTCATACCCCCGCCGGGAGGCGAATGCGAACTGCTCCCCGGTTGTGACAGGTGAGGGTCACAGGCGTGGTATTACGTCAAGACGGGTCAGATCCAACTTATTTACTGGCAAGAACAGCTGGATTCGGATCACACATCAGTAGTCACAGGCAGTTGCCGCCACGCGGAGTTGAAAGATTCCGATCAACCCATTATTTCCTGATCATGGCTTCTTTCTTAAAGCTTACGCATAACTTCTGCCCCCACTTGTGCACCCTATCGGTTTCCCTGTAAATACGCAGTTCCGACACTCGTCAAATCGTTGACTTGTAGTTATGTTAGAGAGCGATCTAAAGACTGCATCGAACGAAGATCAGTACGTATCGCGATACGCATTCCGAACTCCTCGACGCAATCTAAACGGCCAAGTATTTCGGATCATTGCCGAATGGCAAAAGGCGTGTAAAAGACCTGTAAAGAGAGTAAGGGCTTTGTAAAAAGAGCGGACCTACATCAAGAAGTGCGATGGTTGTAACTGAGACATGCCCAAGTAGCTTCCATGCTTACTTGCCAGCGCCCTCGACAGCGAAACTGCCGTAGCCCACAGCGTTCTTTGATCCAGGCCTGCGGAAACTCGGCGATCAAGTAGCGTTGGGCTTAGATCTGTTGTGCCTCTTCGGTGGTCATCTTGGCTTTGAATGCGGTTGGGGCCGCGGGCTCTTCGATGTGCGTAATCGCTCCTCTCCACCCAGGCTGCGCGTTCACGGGAGCACATTGGCTGCGGAACGGGCATGGCGCACAAACTCTCTTCCCTGCGTGGTACACGCGCGTATAAACGCCATGGCCACGACTGAATCGAGTGCAGCGAGTGAGGATCTTCCAGGCAGGACAAATAAAGCAATCCCGGTCTGAATCATAGGGAAAGCGTTGGCCAGGAACTTGCCGCTGCGGCCACATGCATCGCGTTCTATCGGTCTCCAGCTATCCCGCCAGGCCGTAGAAGTCCACGCCGCAATCTGCTGCCGCTGGCACCAGTTCCACGGAAAATGCGGTTCGGCGAGTACAGCCACATCTGCGGCGGATCGCGCTCCCGTGCCTTCGCCTACACCGGCGACGCTTTGGGCACCGATCCGTCTGCCCGTATAAGCCAGGCACGTCAGCGTCGACGGGGCTTCATTTGGAGCCTAGGAATAGAGCTTGATGGGCTGCACCACGCGCGTGATGGTTCCGCTCGGGCTTGGCTGGTCCGGTTTGAGGCCACTGCGCATCGAAGCGAACAAACCCAGCAATTGGCCCAGCATCACATCGAGCACGGGACGATACAGGTCCGGGAAATCAGCAGGACAATCCAGCGGCAGGCAATAGTCGACCAGTGGCGCAACATCATCAATCCCCTGAACGGTGACCGCGGCCCGAACTCGGCCCAGACGTTTGCGGTCAATTTCCTCGAGCAGGTCGAGCTCGTAGCCTCGCCGCCGCGTCTCGCTGGACAGGAACGCGACAAACACAGTCTGCCCGTCCACGCTCGACATGGGCCCGTGGCGCAATCCTAGCGGTGTTTCCGCGAGGGTAGTGATTTTGCCCGCACTGAGCTCGACCACCTTCAGAGCACACTCATCAGCCACCGCCAGCAGCACTCCCGACCCGACAAAACACACCCGCGAACATCCGAGGGTAGTGATAGAGGCGGCAACCTCAGCCGCCGAGGGCAGGAACTGCCCGCCGGTCTCGGACATCTGCTCGACGATATCTCCGAACTTTTCAAACTCGTCCAAGTGCGCCACGCATTGGCCGGCCAGGAGCATATTGGTGAAGGAACTGGTCATGGCCAAGCCGCGGTCATTCACCGCCTCCTCGAGAACGATGGCCAGCATCCGCCCGGGATGTCGCGCGCAGAGCTGGGCCATTTGCCCCTGCGGGTTGCAGGTGATGACGACGTGCCTAATCTCGCCTTGCCGCTCGAGCGCGCGCTCCAGTAGCGCCACACCCTCCGGACTATCCCCGGAGCGCGAAAACGAAATCCAGAGATATTCCCTTCCCGCCCGATGGAAATCCTCAAAGTCTGTGAGGAGCGTGGTGCTGGGAAGCGGCCACGCATCGCCTCCCCATCGTTGCCGAAGCAACGGCGCCAAGGCACGGCCGGTATAGTCGGAGGTTCCCGCGCCAATCAGGTAGACCGTGGGCGAAGCCGTGCCGCGGCCGATTCCAGCACTGCGCAGGACCTCGGTCAGATCGGCGCGCCGGTCGCGGCAACGCTCATAGGTATTGCGCCAGGTCGCCGGCTGCTGCCAGATCTCACGCGGCGTATGCTCAAGCCCGCGCTCGCTCTTCTCCTGCTCCGGCAAATCCAGCAGAACCCGCAATGGGTCAGGCAATCTAGTATTCGCTCCCTTCAAGGACACAGTAGTCTATTACAGCTTGCATGGGAATGAAAGTATTCGCAAGGAAATGAAATATCGTTCGCAAGCACGGGCCGCCACAACTGCGCGGGATAATCCCGCAACTAATCGGCGTGAACTGTGTTTTCACGGTCGAGGAGAGAAGAACATGAGTCGTGGCTCAAGTCCCCTGCGCATGCTGCTTCTGGCGGCCACGTTGGCGTCATCGGCGGCTGGAATCGCCTGCGAGCATCACGCCTACCGCGTATACGACCCTTACTACACGGATTATCACGTGTGGAACCATGACGAGGTGGTCTACTACCGCCGCTGGGCCGACGAGACGCATCGCGACCACGATCGCGACTTCCGCAGACTTCGCCCGGAGGAGCAGAAGGAATACTGGACGTGGCGCCACAACCACGGCGACCACGATCACGACCGGGATCACCGCTAAGGGCGGGCCGGACTCTTGGTGCTCAAAGCTCGGAGAGCCTCATCGGTGGTCGTGAGTCTCGCTCCGAGTTGTCGTAGTTCAGCAATGGCCGACTGGCCGCCTTCTGGCTTTAGAGTCTCGATGGCGTCCTGCACCACCGCTACGCGACGTTTACGTTCGAGCAACCCTTTCGCGGCCAATCTGACGCAGTATTCTGTGACGACTCCGAAAACCACAAACTCCGGATGATCCCCCAATCGGCGGACAAGCTCATCGGCGTGGCGACTCTCAAAAATATTCAGCGTCTGTTTCTCCAGCAGGACCTGGTGATACGTCAACAAATCATCGGGCAGTCTTGCGCCGGGTTCGTTCGGCACGCGGGCGATTGTGTCTGTCAGTGCCTCGGGGACCAGTTCGGATCCTTGGGTTCCCTTCACGCAGTGCGGCGGAAAAATCTTGAATTCCGGGTCGTCGGGCGTATGAAAACATCCGTGCGAAACCAGGAATACGCGTCCCTGCCGAGCGGCATCTGTGAGCCTCTGGATGTTCGGCAGCAACTTCTCGGCGCTGGGAACGTAGAGTTTTCCTCCCGGCAGCATGAAGTCGGCCTGAACATCTACTTCCCAAAAGATGAAGTCGGGCGAAACCATATTTCTCCTTATTTCTCCTTGCGGGTGAAGGGCGAGCGTAGCATCATTCCTGGCGCACTGACAATCGTCGATCGCGCGCGGACATGCGCTCCGCGCTAATCTACTGCGACGCTCTTACTTCGACTCTCTTACCTCGGCATCCTATGAAGACGCTGCCCGTCACGCATGACACTGTCCGCCGTCTCGCCCTCGCGCTTCCTAACGTCGAAGAGCGCACAGCGTACGGGTCTCCAGCACTGAAGGTCAACGGAAAGCTGTTCGTGCGCCTGCATCAGGACCTGGACAAAATTGTGCTCAAAATGTCCTTCGAGCGCCGGGAGGAAATGATGGCCGCGGATCCTGAGACCTACTTCATCACGGATCACTATCGCGACTATCCGTGGATTCTCGTAAACCTCGCCTCTATCCAAGCGGATGCGCTACCCGAACTGCTGAGGATTGCGCATCGCGAAGCTTCACGGGGGAAGAAGCGTCGCGTATGATTTGCAATTCGAAAGATTCAATTTGGACACGACCATGAGCCACGACCCAAACGCCAAGCCAATCCCAAACAAGCTGGTGATCCGCAACGTTGGGATGCTTCTCAGCGGAGACCTCGATCGCCCCATCCTCGATGCAGACGCGGTCGTTGCCATGAACGGCGTTATCCATTCTGTTGGCAAAGAGGGAGAACTGGACACTGCCGGAGCAACCACCACCATCGATGCCAAGGGCACGACCCTGGCCCCCGGATTGATCGACAGCCACGTGCACCCCGTGTGCGGCGACTGGACTCCCCGCCAGAACCAACTTGGTTGGATCGACAGTTGTCTGCACGGCGGGGTCACGACGATGGTTTCCGCCGGAGAAGTGCACACGCCCGGCCGGCCGAAGGACATCGTCGGACTGAAGGCAATGGCCATTTTTGCGCAACGAGCGTTCCATGCATTTCGTCCCGGAGGCGTGAAGGTCTACGGAGGTGCGCCGGTGCTTGAACAAGGTATGGTGGAAGATGACTTCAAGGAACTTGCCGCCGCAGGAGTGAAGTTCCTAGGCGAGGTCGGGCTGGGCAGCGTAAAGGACGGGATCACCGGACGACGCATGGTCGCCTGGGCACGCAAATACGGCATGCAGAGCACGATTCACACCGGCGGCCCTTCGATTCCGGGCTCGAGCCTCATCGACAAAGACATGGTTCTGGAAACCGACGCGGACGTGATCGGCCACGTCAACGGAGGTCACACGGCCCTTCCCGACGAGCAGATCGTCGAGTTGTGTGAACGCTCACCTCGCGCTCTCGAAATCGTTCACAACGGAAATGAACGCGCCGGATTGCTCGCATTGCGCACGGCGAAAGAACTCAAGCAACTGCATCGCGTGATTCTGGGAACGGATTCTCCGGCAGGCTCGGGCGTCCAGCCGCTCGGCATTCTGCGCATGATTTCAATGTTGTCTTCATTGGGCGAAATTTCGGCAGAAGTGGCGATCTGCCTCGCCACCGGAAATACCAGCAAAATGCGCAGCCTCAACTGTGGGCTGATTGGCCCCGGGCGCGAAGCCAGCTTCGTCTTTCTCGACACGGCCCAGCAGTCATCGGGCAAGAATCTGCTTGACAGTATTCAAAAAGGAGACCTGCCCGGGGTGAGCATGGTCATTACTGACGGGGTGGTCAGTATTCAGCGCAGCCGCAACACACCGCCAGCTACGCGGATACCGGAGGTGGTGCGTGGGTAAACGATTTGTCATTCTTGCAATTTCCCTCTCGTTCGCCGCGCCGCTCTTGGCGCAATCCTCTATTCCGGACTGGTGCCGCCCCCTCCCGCGGCCGGAATACAAATCCCTTGAACGGTTCACGGTCAGCGATCCATGGTTCGAGGTCTACAAGCCGGCCTCCGGTGTCTTCGCCATCTATGAACCGCACCAGGCCGAGGAAGTCATCAGTTACCTCATCGTCGGAAAAAAGCGGGCCCTGCTTTTTGACACGGGCATGGGCATCAGCGACATCAAGAAAGTCACGGCAGAGCTCACCCGACTGCCCATTATCGTAATCAACTCGCATACCCACGACGACCACGTGGGCGGCAATTGGGAATTCGAAACGATCTACGGAATGGATACCGACTTCACGCGCAAGAACGCGCGTGGCTCGCGGGAAGATGCGCAGGCGGAGATCACGCCAGACCAGATTTGTGGCGCCCTTCCTAAAGGATTTGATGCAAAGGCCTATGCAACGCGGCCTTGGAGGATCACCGCCTATACGCACGACGGGGACCGCTTCGATCTTGGCGGCCGCACACTCGAAGTCATCGCCACACCCGGCCACACACCGGATGCGGTTTCGCTGATCGATCACGCCAATGGCCTACTGTTCACCGGAGATACGTATTATCCTGCTCCGATCTGGCTTTTCCGGCCCGAGACCGATTTCAAAGCGTACGCCGCTTCGATCAGTCGCCTCAACGCGCTCGCACCGGATATCAGAGTTGTCTTAGGCGCGCACAATATTCCTGTCGCATCGCCAACGGTTCTCACGAGGCTCGTTTTGGCATTCGCGGCCGTTCGCGAGGGAAAGGTGACGGCAACGGCGAACTCTGCGGGGAAGGTCCTCTACAAAGTGGGAGACATCGCGTTCTTGATGCAAGCGCCGAAATCTTGACCGCTATCAACGTAGCCCATCTTCACCTTTGATCTGATCTTTAGTCAGCCCACCCACGCGAGCCAGCGGGCGGCCGCTGTCGGTCACCGCAACTGCCACCATGATTTCATTCGCGCGCGGCGCGTCGTTCAACCGCACTTCCATGGCGTCGAAATGGCTGCGCACATATGCCGCGTCCTTGTGGCCCAGCGGAATGTCGAGCACGAGGCCCAGGCCGCCGCGTTTCTTCGACGAAGGAATCAACGCCGCTCCCTTGCCGAGCACGCGACGCACGGGCGCCCCCAGTTTCGGATGCAGAATCGCGGCTGCATGTTCGAGTTCTCCGTCCTCGCCGACCGCTGCCGCTTTGCCGTAGCTCTCTGCGGACGGGCCTGAGATTCCCAGCGCAGCGGCCGCCTTTGCCGTGAGCAACTCACCCAGTTCTTCACCAATCGCCATCAACTCGGACAGATCCTCGACATACTTACCTGCGCAAGGGTTCTCGAGCACAGCTACAGCCGCCGCTTTGCGCGTGGGCGGAGAAATCTTGCGCTCCATCTCGTGGTGGGTTTCCTCCACAAAGGTTGCGATCTTCCGGATTTTTGCTTTCATTTTTCGCCCTCAGCGCAGCCCGTCCTCGCCCTTGACCTGCGATGCCTTGAGCCCGGCAACACGGGCATGCACGCGGGGACCTGTCGTCATTACCAGAGCCAGCAAAATCTCATCGGCACGCGGAGCATCGTTGATGCCCACCTCCATCGCATCAAAGTGACTCCGCACGTACGACGCGTTGATGTGCGTGATGGGCACGTCGAGCCGAGTTCCGGGGCCGCCGACTTTTTTGGTCGAGGCGACGATCGCTTTGGCCCCGCCCAGCACCTCACGCATGGCGTATCCTCCCGGCACATGCCATAGGGCTCCGTGCTCGATCTCTCCCGCCGAGCCCACAATCGCTCCCTTGCCGTAACCCTCGACGACTACGGGTTCGCCGCCGAGTGCTGCGACCAGAGCCCGCGCCATCTCCAGCCCGAGAGGCTTGAGATCGTCCATGAAGCTTTCGATGTCGGCAACATACGATCCGGCAAACGGATTGCGGATGACCGTGAGCGCTGCCGCGCGGCGCAAAGGCTTGTCCGCGACTGGGCCTCCCTCGTGGAAAATCTCCTCCACGCAGGTCAGTTTTTTTCTGATGACCACCTCAGGCATGCACCATGCTCCCGTCTCGCACTCGATCCGCAGTTATTTTCGGCTCTCCAATTTCTCCCACGACGCGCACTTGTTCTCGCAGATTAAGCGCCGTGGACCGGATCAAACCCATTCTGACCAATCGTTCGGCAGTGCACGTGCCGGCGGTCAAAGCCTGATCCACCTCTCCCGCGGTTAAACTGCCCACCGCCCGGGTCACCGGCTGTTCTCCAAGGTCGCTGTCGGGTGTAAGTTCGCGAGCCGGAACCCGAACAATCGCGGGGTGCCCGGGAAGGTCGACCGAGTTGGCGATGATTGTTGCCGCCGCATCGGCCGCGGCCGCGCGATCGGCGAGCACGGTGACCGCGTCCGCGATTCCCAGCGAGAAACTGCGGCCACGCCATCCGCTGGTCGCAATGCCACGAACTGGATCATCCCACTTCAACGTGGTGGTAGCGAATAGCGACGGGCGATCCGGCCGCTCGACCATTCCGACCACGAACTTCTCGCCCGGGCTCAAGAGGAGGGCAATATCTCCCCCGTCGTTCACATAGGCGCAAGAAAGATCCGCCGCCATGATCATGTGTTCCAGAATTTCTTCCGCCACGGCGCCCGCCACCGCTGCCATGGGAGTGATGAAGTGGTGCGAAGCATACGGTATCACCGCGGCAACCATTCGACGCGCCACCGAACCCCGCGGCCAGGACGCCTCTGGAACGCAAGGCTGGCGCAAGAATCGAAGCTCGCTGCACAGTTCATCCAGCACCGACACGAACCGTGCGGCAGCCGCCCGGTACGCCTTCTCGACCGCGCGTGGCCTTCCGAAGGCCTGCGCGATCAGATCGATCGGTCCATCGTGAAGATGAAGCCTCTGCCCATCGGGCAACAAGCAAATTTGCGCACGGATCTTCATTGTGACAAGTGGCAACTCTAAATCTTATTCTTCTCGCCTTCCGCCCCCGGCTCAATTGGCCAGGGATTATCCCTGCGAGCAGTCAATCGCTTTCGGCCCTCGCGCTGCGTCGAAATCGAGCTAAGAGGGCGCACGCTGTCGACGTATCCCCCCAATGCCGCGTAGTCGGTGAGTTTCAGTGTGAATTCAATCGGAGCCACCAGCGCCGGTGTGGGGACGTATCCGAAAGCACTGCGAGGCATTCGCGTCACGTCGGCCATGAAAGTAATCCCGCCGCCTGGCCAAACATAGACCGGTGCGCCGCCACAGGTTACGCGGGTCAACGCGTCGCGCACCGAGTGCGTCAGTCTTACCGGGTTCTCGGTCACGCCCGCTCGCAACGATCCCCCGGCGCCACCCATGAAAAGGACCGTGCACAGCGCGGGTTCGCAGTTCTCGCGGATGCGCGCCACCGATTCCTCGAGGCCTGCGGGCAATTCGGTTTCGCGCGGCTTGAGGTTCGCATCCAGTTCGAAATAAGCGCAATGCTCGCCAGTCGTACTCACCATCAGAAGCCGCAGCCCGGGCCAAGCTCTCTTGGCGTTAAACTTGCCCAGAATCGAAAGTGGGTCGTCGAGATTGGTGCCGCCCCACGACGTCCCCGGCTCCGCCACCTGAAAATATCTTCCCGGAGTGGATCGTCTTCCCTTCAACTTGATTCCGGTCTCAGGCACGCCCAGCAATTTCCCCGCCTGATGTTCGGAGAGCACACCCGTAATGTGATCGTCGACGACCACGACATCATCGACCTTGCCAAACCACTGCTTGGCGAACATCCCGATGGTGGCCGATCCGCAGCCGACGCGCATGCGCTCTTCCTGCACTCCATCGACAATCGGGGGACGGCCCGCTTGCACCACAACTTTGGCGCCATCATCAACTTTCAATTCGACCGCTTCGCCGTTGCACAGGTTCAGGAGGGCGTCGCAGGTGGCTGTCCCTTCATGCCGGCTGCCGCCCGTCAAATGGCGCACACCGCCGAGCGAGAGCATTTGTGATCCGTACTCGCCCGTCGTGACATGGCCCACGGCTTCGCCTTGCGCCCGCACCGTACCGCATTCCTCGCCCAGATGCCGGTCGGTGTCGATCTTCACCTTGACGCCGCAGTAGCTGAAAATTCCTTCCGTCACCACCGTTACCATGTCCACGCCCTGGACCTGTGACGAAATGATGAACGGTGCCGGCTTGTAGTCGGGATAGGTCGTGCCCGCGCCAATGGCAGTCACAAACATCTCGCCGTGGCTGACTAGCGTTCCGTCCCAGTCCTGGCTGCGTTCGAGAAACGGAACCACTGACTCTCCGCGCTCGAGAGTGCGATCGAGCACCACGTGGGGATCGAGCCGGACCAGTTTGCCGTCGTGATTCCCGTAGCGATCGCACGCGCCCGTCCGTCCGGGCTTGATGTAGCAGAGCACCGGACAGGCATCGCAGCGGATTGCGTCGTCAGCCACGTACACCTCTCCTGCCTTTGGCGAGAATCGCTGCGCGCACGCGATCCGGCGTTGCGGGAATTTTGTGAATGCGCACGCCGGTCGCGTCATGAATCGCGTTGAGAATGGCGGGGGCGGTTGGAATTACGGCTTGCTCACCGATTCCCTTGGCGCCGAACGGACCAATCGAAGATGGTTCCTCGATCAGAATCGATTCCACGGGAGGAACATCCCCGGCCGACGGGATCAGGTAGTCGTGCAAATTCTCGCCCTTGCCAGGGAAGAATTCTTCCATGAGCGCCATCCCCAAACCCTGCGCGACGCCGCCCTCGATCTGGCCTTCGATCAATGTTGGATTGATGGCGCGCCCGACATCGTGCGCCGCAGTCACTTTGAGCACGCGCACTGTGCCAAGTTCGATATCAACTTCGATCTCCGCCATGTGCGCGCCGAACCCGAATACCGCATAGGGTTTTCCCTGCCCGTTCTCATCCAGTGGCGTGATCGGGGGATCGAATGTGGACTCGCAAGTGATGACATATCCGTGTCCGTCAAGGGGCAACTCTGCCAGACTAAGGGTGGTCTTCTTGCCGTTGTCGGCCACTTTTACGAATCCATCGGCGAAGCCAAGCACGGCGCAGTTGCACGCGCCTGCCAACTTTAGAATCTCGCTACGCAACTTCGTCCCCGCCATTTGCGCTGCCTTGCCGGTCACGAATGTCTGGCGTGAAGCAGAAGTCTTGCCGCAGTCCGGCGTAATTGAGGTATCTGGCGACACTAGATCAAACTGGGCTACCGGCGCGCCCAAAGCGTCCGCGCAAATCTGGGTCACAATGGTGTTCGATCCCTGACCGATATCCACAGCGCCTTGGTGCAGAGCGATGCGGCCATCGCGCTTTAGACCGATGCGCACCGTTGACGGATTCGGCAGTGATGTATTTCCGCACCCATACCACATGCCTGCGACTCCAACTCCACGGCGCAGCGGTCCCGCGGAGTTTTCATTAAACTCCGATGTCTGCGCACGGGCGACCTTCCAACGTGTCCGCAACGCTTCAAGGCAGGCACGAATGCCCACGCCTTCGCCCAAAACTTGCCCGGTGACGGTGGGGGTGTGATGGTCGAGCGCATTGAGAATGCGAAACTCAAGCCGGTCCATGCCGACTTTGTCGGCGAGGTCGTCATACAACTGCTCTTGCGCGATCGCTGCCTGGGGCACACCGAATCCGCGAAACGCTCCCGCAGGAACAAGGTTGGTGTGGACGGCTCGGGTGATTGCGCGATAGTTCGGCACCCGGTACGGTCCCGATGCGTGAACTGGCACGCGTCCCGCAACGGTGGGCCCCCAGGAGGAATACGCGCCGGTGTTGAAGTCGGCGGAAAAATCGAGCGCCGTCAGTTTGCCATCGCGAGTGGCGCCCGCGCGCAGGCGCAGGCGGGCCGGATGCCGCTTCGTGGTCGATACTATCGACTCACTCCGCGAGTACACGATACGCGCCGGTTGGCCCAGCTTCCATGCGGCCAGCGCCACGAACGGCTGCACGGATAGATCGAGTTTCGATCCGAAACCGCCGCCGACGGCGGTCGGAATGATTCGAACCTTTTCTGGTGCAATCCCGAGAATCTTCGCGATGTCGGCGCGATCCATGTACGGCGACTGGGTGCAGGCCTGAATCTCGATGCCGTCGCCGACACGGCGCGCGAACCCCGCTTCGGGTTCAATGTAGGCATGCTCGACGAAGCCAGTCTCGTACTCGCCTTCGACCGCGACGTAGGCCCGCGCGAGTGCGTTCTCCACATCGCCACACACAACTCGTCCGCGAACCAGCACATTTTCCTCGCGGTGGGCATGAATGCGTGGCGCATCCGCCGCGAGCGCCTCGTCCATCGTCTTCAACGGCGGCAACTCTTCCCAGCGAATCGGGAAGTCCGCCAAGTCGAGCGCCTCCAGCACCTCCGGCTCGCCGACCACGGCGGCCACCGCTTCGCCACGATGACGCGCTTCTCGGTGCGCAAACACTGGCTGATCTGCGTAACTGCGAATCACGCCGTAGCAATCGACTCCGGGGACGTCTTTAGCGGTCAGGACCAGTATCACGCCGGGATGTGCCGCCCTAAACTGATCGAGGTTGCCGAACTGAAATTGCGCTCGGTGATGTGGAGAGCGAATCACCTGCACTCCCAGGGCGTCCGCGCATGTTTCATCGGCCCCGAAGACTTCCGTGCCGTCGACTTTCTGCTGGCCGTCGAGGCGCACAAGTCGCGCCCCCACCGCTGCCCCTGCGGCGGGCGACGCGGGCGCAACACTGGTCCCCGCTTCCATTACCGCGCGGATAATCTTCCGATATCCCGTGCAGCGGCAGAGCACGCCACCGAGCGCATCCATGACCTCGCCTTCGTCAGGAGACGAATTCCTCTCCAGCAACGCGGTCGCCGCTACCAGCATCCCCGGCGTGCAGGCTCCGCACTGTGAGGCGCCGTGGCTGAGAAAGGATTGTTGCAGTTGGTCGTGCAGCGGCCCGCGCGAGGCTAACCCCTCGACCGTCGTAATCTCGCATCCTGCAACCTGCCCGACAGCCGTCAAGCAGGCGCAAATCGGCCCGCCATCGAGCAGGACGGTGCAGGCCCCGCAGTCGCCGGCATCGCAGCCGACTTTCGTTCCGGTGAGTCCGAGATCGTCGCGCAACACACGCGAGAGCCGCCGAGTTCCAGGCGCCGAAATTTCGGCCGCACGCCCATTCACGGAGAACGAGATCAGTTCGGAGGTGGCCTCAGCCGATAGTTTCTGCGTAGTCGCCATCTCAGCGGACTCCCACGCATGCGTCGAGCGCACGCCGCACCAGTGTCAGCGAAGCATCGCGGCGATATTCGCCCGTCGCACGAACATCATCAATTGGAGACAGGGGCGCTAGGTGTTCCGCCTTGACGAAAACACCAATTCCCGTTTGCGCGGGACGGCCGACGAGTTCATGTTCCAGTTCCGCAAGCCGTTGGGCAGTCGCAGAGCACGATCCGACCGCAATGTGCGCCTCCGCGACGCGACCCGCCTCCGCTTGCACTACGGCCGCAACCATGGAGACGGATATGACCAGATACCGCCGCGCCCCCAGCTTCAAGAATGCCGAAGCGGCATGATCCATGCGCCGCGCTACGATCACAGCGGCCAGAATTTCCTCAGGCCGTCGCAAGGTCCGGCGATTCCCGGTAATGAATTGGCCCAGAGGCATGCGACGTCGTCCCGCGGCAGAGACCAACTCGACCTCTGCCTCCAGCGCGAGCAGTGGCGGAACGCCATCGGCCGCCGGTGACGCATTACACAGGTTCCCCGCCACCGTGCCACGGTTCTGAATCTGCACCGATCCCAATTCCCGGGCTGCCCCCTTCAGAGCCTCGAAACAACGGGGGAGCGGCGTTTGAAGGACCTCGGTCCAGGTGGTCAGGCCGCCGATGCGAATCGAGTCGGGCAGGAAGGAGACCCCTCGAATTTCTCGGAGTAGTGTGATGTCGATGACCCGCCCGACAGGCTGCCGGTCACCGAGAGCCGGATAGAAATCCGTCCCTCCGGCCAAAATCTGGCCCCCTGTGGAGGCCAGCAACGAAACTGCCTCGTCGAGTGTTTTGGGCCTAAGGTACAAAGGCTTGAATCCCCCCAATGACCCGCCGCAACCTGCTTGCAGCGTTTGTATACGAAGGCAGAGCGTTTGTACAGCGGGCCACAGCCCGCGACAATCTGTTGACTCACTTGGTTCCACCGTCTCGCTCTGCCCGGCGATATACAACTTTAGTTCCATTGACTCCCGCCACCAACTCTGGCAAAAAGAGAGCACACATGACGCACAGGAGCCTCAAAACGGTGACTCTGTTCCTCCTCCAATGGAGGAGCTTGAAATGATTTTCAACGATCAGGGTCCCACCTATTCTGCCGAGGAAATACTGGAACAGGCTGCAACCAGAATGGGTTTGACGCCCACTCAAATGGAAGATCTGCTGGAGTCCGAGCTCGATGCAGATCAGTTGCTCGACTACATCACTGCCGTGGTCTCGAATCGCATGAATTGAAGACTGCTGGCCCGGAGTGGAGCCCGGCATGGCCTTGGCTCCGGGTTCTCTTTCCTCCATATATCGGAGAATCTCGCCCGTCTGTGTTCTAATCTCCCGGTCACAATTCCTGTTATCGCCTCATGCTGGAGATCCCCATGCAGCTCAGGTTCCTGCAGCAATTCGCCATCGCGTTCGTTGCTTTGAATCTCACGATTTCCGTCTGGGGACAATCGGCGCCGGCGGCCGCCACCGCCGCTCCCGCGGACCTTGACACCTATGTGGCGGCTTCCATGAAGACCTTCGATGTCCCGGGAGTGGCCGTCGCGATCGTGAAAGACGGCAAGATTGTTGTGGCGAAGGGATACGGCGTCCGCAAACTCGGCGATCCCATTCCGGTCGATGAGTTCACCATGTTCGGTATCGGATCGAACACCAAGGCCTTCACTACCGCGGCGCTCGCCACTCTGATCGACGAAGGCAAGCTCTCCTGGGACGATCCCGTTTACCAGCGACTGCCCGGCTTCGTCATGTCCGACCCCTACGTTTCGCACGAGATGACGATCCGCGATCTTCTAACCCACCGCAGCGGCATGGGACTGGGCGAGGGCGATCTGTTGTTCTGGCCGCACACCACCTACACGCGCGAAGAAATCATTTACAAGCTGCGTTTTATGAAGCCCGCCTCCAGCTTCCGCAGTCAGTACGCGTACGACAACCTGCTCTACATGAC
>Ga0307475_10000703_pt1 | contig 20104 bp, 21 predicted proteins | sample atmos_gasesECM1C_FD_203317 | JGI IMG/M metagenome (GOLD analysis project Ga0307475, IMG submission 203317) | Hardwood forest soil microbial communities from Morgan-Monroe State Forest, Indiana, United States - atmos_gasesECM1C_515 | ecosystem: Environmental > Terrestrial > Soil > Temperate... | reverse complement strand
GTAGCTAAAGTTTCGATGCAGGACATTAAAATGCTCCGACCGGAGCAGGTGCGCCTCGGCCGCCAAAATAAAGATCTCTGCATCCGATTGAAAGACGACATTGAAAAAGCTCATCGAGAATACGACCGCCGCTTTAAACCCATCATGGATCATCCCGTCGATTATTTTTATCGCTGGATGGTGGAAATCCTTGCCGACGGAGACGCCCACGCGCTGGGCGAATATCCGTACGCCACGCCGGCGCGTCATCACTAATCGAACGCAGGCAGCTCGCTTTTGTGGCACTTCCGAGAGCGCCGTATTATTCTGTCTAGCTATGTCACGAATCGTTGCCGCATGGATGCTGATTTTCGGCTTGTCGTTTGGCGGCGCGCTTGACGCCTTTGCGCGAACTCCGCAGCACAAGCACAAATCGAAAAAGCCCAAGTCGCCGCCTTGCACTTCGGGGTGCAAACCAGAGACGTCCGCGCCTCAAGTCGCCGCCGACACGCCGGAAGACGAGGCCGAGCAAAGGGAACTTGCCGAACTTGCTCGCGGGCTGCACAACGGCGCGCCGGGCGCCTACGCAAAACTCTCGGCCTTTGCCGTCAAGAACACCACGAACGTCTGGGGCGCGCGCGCCGCGCTGGCACTCGGTTACGACGATTATTCAAAGAACCGCGCTGTACAGGGTCTCGGATGGTTCCTCAAAGCGCAGAACGACACGCTCCTTCGCGAGTACGCTTTGTATTGGACGGCTCAAGCGCAGCGCGCGCTGGGACGCAACGCAGACGCCTACAAAGTGTTGCAAACCTTACAGCACGATTATCCCAATACTGCCATGCGCGAGCCATTGCTCGAGTCTTTCGCGCCCACGGCCGTCCAGCTGGGACACGCGCAGGAAGCCATCGATGCGCTCGATGCTTATTCCGGAACATCTTCTAAATCCACACTGCTCTTTGAACGCGCCCACGCTTATCAGGCCGCACATCAGCTTGCGCGAGCCGCGAAGGACTATCAGGCAGTCTTCTATAAATACCCGCTAGCCGATGAAGCCAAGCCCGCCGGCTCCGCTTTGACACAACTGATGCACGCACTGGGGAAGGAATACGTCTATCCCGGCGTGGAATTGCAGGAGCAACGCGCTCAGGCTTTTTACGATGCGCACAAATGGAAGGAAGCGCGCGCTGAATATGAAAAGTTTCTGACCATGTTAAAGGATCCCGCTAATCCGGCACGGCAGCGAGCGCAGCTCCGCGTGGCGGCGTGCCGTGTGCAGTTGAAGGGTGCGGCTTCGTTGATCGCCGCGGTAAAGACGCCGGACTTGGAGGTGGACGCCGAACGGCTCTACGCGCTGTCCCAGGCCTACCGCACAGAGAAAAAGGAAGCGGAAATGTTTGACGCGCTGAACGCGCTGACGAAGAGCTATCCCGAGAGCAAGTGGAACGAAGAGGGCTTGATGGCGGCAGGGAATTACCACTGGGTGGAACTCGAGCGCGAAAAAGCGGTACTCGCTTACCAACACGTCCTGGATTCCTTTCCGAATGGAAAAAACGCCTTCAACTGTGAATGGCGAATCGCGTGGGTCGCATACTTGGACCGGCATCCCGATGCCGACGACCGGCTGACAAACTTTCTGCTGAAGTATCCGGTGTCGTCCAATTCCGTCGATGCCCTTTATTGGCTTGGACGCAATGCCGAGCGCGCCGAGAATACGGGGCGTGCGCGGAGCCTCTATAGCAAAGCCGCCGAGCGCTTTCCGCAAACGTATTTCGGCAACGCCGCGGCCGCCCGTCTTGCCAAGCTTGGACCCGGCGAAGAAAGTCCCGTGGAATTTCTGGATAAGATCCCGCCGCCGCCCTCGCTTCGTTCGTTTGATGAGCCGGTCCCGGTGGCCGCCGCGGATCGCTGGGCTCGCGCACAAGCCCTCCGCGCCCTCGCTTTTGATTCTTCCGCCGAACAGGAGTTGAAGAACGCTTACTTCGCGACTTCTTCGCCGCGCTTTTTGCTGGAAGCCGCGCAAGCGGCTTTCGATCAAGGTCATTACGGCGCAGGCATGGCTTACGCCCGCATCGTCGTGCCCAATTTCGATTCCCGCAAAATCGCCGAAGTGCCCGTCGCTGCTTGGAAAGCCCTCTATCCGCTGCCCTACGAAGCTGCTTTGCGCCGCGAAGCCGCTAAAAACGATTTCGATCCCATGTTCGCTGCCGGCCTGATTCGCCAGGAGTCCACGTTTCAGGCCGATGCCGTTTCGCGCAAGGATGCGATTGGCCTGATGCAGGTTCTGCCGAAGACAGGAAAGCTCCTTGCCAGGCAGCTCAAGGTGCGCTACACGAAGAACAAGCTTTTTGAGCCGGACTACAACATTGAGCTCGGCATGCTTTATATTGCGAACCTGGTGCGGGAGATGGGTGGGTTTGAATACGCCGCTGCTGCTTATAATGCCGGCGAAGATCGCATCGCCGCCTGGAAAGCCGAGCGCAAGTACGAAGAGGTCCCGGAACTCGTGGAGTCCATCCCTTTCACGGAAACGCGCGAATATGTGCAAGTGGTGTTGCGCAACACCGAAGTCTACCGCATGATTTACGGACAGCCGAGCGTGGCTACGCAGGCCGCCGCCGATCACGCGCGCTGACAAATTGTCCGTATAATTTGACGTGTCCTTGTAGGGGCGCAGCTAGCTGTGCCCTTGCACTACAAACTGAATATTTTGAGAAGGTGCAATGACTGCTCGGGACCTCTCGATGGCGCAAATCTCGCGGCGCATGCTGTCGGCAAAGGCCGAACAATTCACGGAATCTGTTATCCGGGAAATGACCCGCCTGGCGCTGAAACATAAAGCGGTCAATCTGTCCCAGGGCTTTCCCGACTTTGCCGCGCCCGAGGAAATCAAGGAAGCCGCCCGCCAAGCCATCTCGGACGACATCAATCAGTACGCGATAACTTGGGGCGCGAAGCCTCTGCGCGACGCCATTGTCGAAAAATTCGCGCGCACCCAGGGTGTTAAGTATGATCCCGAGCGCGAAATCACCATTTGCTGCGGATCGACCGAGGCGATGATGTCCGCCATGATGGCGATCATCAATCCTGGCGACGAAATTGTCGTTTTCGAGCCGTTCTACGAGAACTATGGGCCAGATGCAATTTTAAGCGGGGCCACGCCGCGCTTCGTCAAGCTGCGCACTCCCGATTGGTCGTTTGACGAAAAGGAACTGTCGACTGCGTTTGGTCCGCATACCAAAGCAATCATTCTAAACACGCCGAACAATCCGACCGGTAAAGTATTCACGCGAGCGGAGCTCGAATTTATCCGCGACCTCTGCGTCCGCTGGAATGCCTACTGCATCACCGACGAAATCTACGAACATATTCTCTACGATGGCGCCGAGCATATTTCCATGGTGCAGATTGACGGCATGCGCGACCGCACCATCGTCATCAATGGTTTGTCGAAAACGTACAGCGTTACCGGGTGGCGGGTCGGGTGGGTGCTCGCGCCGCCGGAACCGACGCAGCCGATTCGCAAGGTCCATGATTTTCTAACCGTGGGGGCGGCGGCCCCGCTGCAGCAAGCTGGCGCAAGCGCCCTGCACTTTCCCCAGGCCTACTACGACAAACTCGCCACTTCTTATACTGCCAAGCGGGAGAGGCTGCTGAAAATTCTTGCCAGCGCCGGCTTCACAGTATTCAAGCCCCGCGGCGCGTATTACATCATGACCGATATCTCGCGCTTCGCCGATCCCGACCCGGTTCGTTTCAAGGCGGACACAAAAGACGTGCGCTTCGCCAAGTTTCTCGTCGAAGAAATCGGCGTCGCCGTGGTTCCCGGCTCCAGCTTTTACAACGACGCGCGGGACGGCGCCTCCCAGGTCCGCTTCACTTTCTGCAAAAAAGAGAGCACGCTAGCAGCCGCAGAAGAACGCTTGTCTAAGCTGCGGCCGTAATCGGCTTGTGACTCTCTCTGACTCGCCGATATGAATGATCGTATGGAAAATTTGTTTTGGAGTACGGGCGCTTGCTCCCGCTATTCTTTCTTTTGCGCCCCTTACTCCGCCGCTAAGAGCACCGGCCGCGAGCAAAATCGCGCCCTTTAGAATCAACCAATTACGAGTTGCAATTTTCCGGAAGCCCTTTATTTTGATATTTATACAAAACGGTAGGGATGGGGACCGCACAGAATTTCGCTCACCTTCGTGGCGGGGATAAGTCTATCCTTAACAGACCACGGAGACGCGTCTTGAGAACTCTTGTTGCCGCCATTCTTTTCCTTTCAGCCATATCCTCGTTCGCGCAAGAAGCTGGCTCCTCCCGCGCCTTTGATTACGATTCCGAAGCGCCGCTGGGTATTCAGGAAGTCGGCGTGGAACATCGCGACAGCGTCGAAATTCACGACATCTCTTATGCCAGTCCGAAGGGCGGCCGCGTTCCGGCATACCTGGTGGTTCCGGAAGGGAAGGCGCCTTTCGCCGCCGTTATCTGGGGGCATTGGTACTGGCAGAATTCGAAATTCTTCAATCGCAAGGAATTTCTAGAAGAAGCCGTCGCTTTCGCCCACGCCGGCGCCGTCTCTCTTCTCCCCACCGGCGTGGGTGCGCGGCCCGGCCATGTGGATGATCCGGATCCGCTAAGCGACGCGCAGGTCGCCGATCTGATCCAGCAAATTGTCGACATGCACCGCGGCGCAGACCTGCTCCTGTCGCGGAAAGATATCGATCCTCAACGGATTGCGTATGTCGGCCACAGCTATGACGCCACCGTCGGCGCTTTTCTAAGTGGTCTCGATAAGCGCTTCAAAGCTTTCGTTCTCATGGCCGGGGCATTGTCGGACGAACTCGATATGAAAACGGAAGAGTACCAGCGGTTCCGTCAAAAGTACGGGCCGGAAAAGTTCGACGAGAAGACTGCCAAGAGGGTATGGCTCGACCCGGGAAAATTTGTTTCCCACGCGGCGCCGGCTATGGTTTTCCTGCAATACGGGACGCACGATTCGCCATTCCTATCGCCCGAGCGGGCTCGCGAATACGCTGGGATAGTGAGCGAGCCCAAGCAATTCAAGCTGTACGATGCTCCTCATGCGCTCAACGCGGAAGCTCGCCGTGACCGCATCGCCTTCCTTTCGGCTCAACTCAAACTGAAACCGCTCGACGCAGCATTAATTGCGAGCATCCCGGATTTGCCTCAACCGCCCGAACCGCCTGAGTAGAGGACGACGATGCTTGTTGCTGCCATCCAAGAACGGTTGCGCGAAGTGTTTTTTCACTGCCCTTGGTGCTGGCCACCATGTGCTAGAATGCGCGAGGAAGAACATATATGCCGCCGAAACTAGATCTTATCCCGCACGATACGCGCATGGAGGCGAATGGCGACGGCGCGGCGTTCGACATCTCCGAAAGCAAAACGCGCACGTTTCTCTGCTGCCTCACCATCACGGAGCAGATTGAACAGGAATCGCTCGACGTCGCGATTTGGGGTTCTGCCGATGGAGCTACCTGGACGAAGAAGCCACTCCTCAAGCTGCCGCAGCAGTTCTACCGGGGCACGACCAAAATGATTCTCGATCTTTCTTTGCGGCCGGAAACCAAGTTTATTCGTGCCACTTGGGAACTAACTCGCTGGGGAAGAGTAGCTCCGATGCCCATGTTTGTCGGCGGCTTGGAACTCGAAGAGATCCCGCCAATGTCCCGCGAGACGCCCACCAGCAGAATTGCGCTTGCCGCAAAATAAGCCGCAGGACTGGGTTCCTTTGGACGCGGGAAAGCAGGATCAAACGCTTCCTGATTGCCGGGGTAAGTTACACCTCTAAATTTTAGATAAATTGCCTAGTTTCAGGGGCTTCTGGAATTTTAGGGGTAGGTGGCTGACGGTCGGTTGCCCTGTGGTGGTTAGCCCCCTACCCCGCGAGTGGTCTTGCATGTATAGACGAGGTCAGGCCCTAAATAGTTTCCTGACGGAGTGAAAATAATTCTTCGCCTTAGGGGAGTTATCCACCAACGGGCACGGAATCCATATACTTAGCGACCGCAACCTTCCAGCGAAACTTTTCCGTGATGGCTGACTGTAGAGCCTGCGCTGCCGCCGGCTCGCCGTGCGTTAGATAGGTCTGCTTGGGAGGCGCAGGCAGCCCGGTCAGCCAGCGCAGCAGTTCGCTCTTCCCCGCGTGGGCGGAGAATTGACCCATTTCCACAATCTCAGCGCCTACCGGCACTTCCTGGCCAAAGAGCTTTAACGACTTCGCGCCTTCCTGCAGAGCCCTCCCGCGCGTGCCCGCGGCCTGGAATCCTGCCAGGATGACAGCATTGCGCGGATCGGGCAGACGCTGCACGAGGTGATGCAAGACCCGGCCGCCGCTCACCATCCCGCTTGCCGAGATGATGATGCATGGCTTCTTGATGTTATTGATGGCCTTGGACTCTTCCACCGACCGAGTCAAATGGAATTCATGCACATTCAGAGGATCGCCCTTCCCGTCACTTCCTTCCTCTCGAACATACTCAAGGTCGTGGTCCTCTTTGTGTTTCAAGTACAAATCCGTGGCGTCCAGCGCCATCGGGCTGTCCACATACACGGGCAAACGAGGAATGCGCTGCTGGTCCTCCAGTTGCCTCAGGTAATACATGAACGTTTGCGTTCGCCCGATGGCAAAGGACGGAATCACAATCGATCCACCGCGCTTCGCCACGCGATTTACGATTTGCGCCAGCAATTCCGCGGGGTCGCCTTGCGGATGCTCGCGATCGCCGTAAGTCGATTCGCAAATCAGCACATCCGCATTGGACGGCGGAGTGGTTGGGTCTTTCAAAATGGCCTGATTGTATCGCCCGATATCGCCGGAGAATACCACCACGGTCTTCTTGCCACCTTCAGTGAAGCTCAGTTCCAGGCTGGAAGATCCCAGGATGTGTCCCGCGTCATAAGACGTCACGCGAAATTCCGGGCTGATATCGAAGCTGCCGCTGCGCGGCATGCTCTTGATCAACTTCAGCGTGGGGTCGACATCTTCCGGAGTGTAAAGCGCTTCGGGATTGGCGTGGCGGCTATCTTTGTGGATTCGCGCGTGCAGCGTGTCCTCTTGCTGCAGATGAGCGGAATCCTTCAGCAGGATGGTCGTGAGTTCAATTGTCGCTGGATTGGCGAAGATAGGTCCGCGATAGCCGGCTTTCACCAGCACTGGCAGCCATCCCGTGTGGTCCAGGTGCGCGTGGGTGAGCACGAGATAGTCAATCGTCTTGGGATCTACGGGGAGCGGCTTGTAGTTGCGGTCCTGCAGCTCTTGTGAGCCTTGAAAGATGCCGCAGTCCACCATCAACCGCTTACCTGACGCTTCCACTAGATATCTTGAACCGGTAACGGATCCCGCCGCGCCTAGAAAAGTCAGTTTTGCCATAGGCCTGACATTCTACAGAATTCTAGTTTCTGGCACACCTTTGAGCCTAAATGGGTTAGAAAAGAAAGCGGGGCGAACCCTGAGGTTCACCCCGCATGCTGATGGACAGTAGATGATTTGCAACTTACCATTGTTGATCAATCCGCCGCGTTGGCCTGCTTTGCCTTCGAGACGAGGGATTCGATATTTAGCCCCAAGCCCTTCGCCACCCCGGTCCCATACGCAGGATCGGCCTTGTAGAAGTGCTGGATTTGCAGTTCTCGGATGCGCTCCGGGACGCCGTTGCCCAGGCTGGAGACGATGTTGTCAATCAGCCGCTGTTTGGCATCCGCGGGCATCAAACGGAAAAGATTGCCAGGCTGCGTGTAGTAGTCGCTGTCGGTGCGGTGATCGTGCCGGGCGACGGTTCCGCTGACGGCACGCGGCCACTCGACGTAGGAATGATCCTGCGACGGCCCGCCGAAACTGTTCGGTTCGTAATTCACCCCCGAACCGCCGTTTCCGTCGAAACGCATCGCGCCGTCTTTGTTGTAGGTGTGATACGGGCATTGCGGTTTGTTCACCGGCAGAGAATCGTAATTGACACCGAGCCGGTAGCGGTGTGCATCGGGATAAGAGATCAAACGCGCTTGCAACATTTTGTCCGGCGAGAAGCCCATGCCTGGCACGATGTTGCGCGGCTCGAATGCCGCCTGCTCCACGTCCGCGAAATAATTCTGCGGATTGCGGTTCAACTCCAGTTCGCCCACCTCATGCAAAGGGTAGTCCTTGTGCGGCCACACTTTCGTCAGATCGAACGGATTGATGTGATAAGTTTCCGCATCTTTCTCCGGCATGATCTGCACGCACACGCGCCATTTCGGGAAGTTACCGTTCTTGATGGCGTGGAAAAGGTCGCGCTGTGAGTAATCTGGGTCTGTTCCTTCCAGCGCGCCCGCTTGTTCGCGGAAAAAATTCTTGATCCCTTGCTTGGTTTTGAAGTGCCATTTCACGTAGAAGAGTTCGTTCTTCGAATTGATCAAGCTGAAGGTGTGGCTGCTGTAACCGTTCATGTGCCGGTAGCCGTCGGGAGTTCCACGGTCGGAGAAGAGAATCGTCACCTGATGCAGTGATTCCGGCGAGAGCGACCAGAAATCCCACATCATGGTCGGTGACTTCAGGTTGGTTTCCGGATCGCGCTTCTGCGTATGGATGAAATCGCCGAACTTCAATGGATCGCGAATGAAGAAGACGGGCGTGTTGTTTCCAGTCATGTCCCAATTGCCCTCTTCGGTGTAAAACTTTAGCGCAAAGCCGCGCGGGTCGCGCGCCGTATCCGCCGAGCCCTTTTCGCCGCCGACGGTCGAAAACCGAATGAAAGTCGGCGTCTTCTTGCCCACGGCGTTGAACAGCTTTGCGGCGGTATACTTGGTGATCTCCGCGCTAGTGCAAACGAAATGACCGTATGCGCCCGAGCCTTTGGCGTGCACCACGCGCTCCGGGATTCTTTCCCGGTTAAAGTGCGCCATTTTTTCGAAGAGCAGAAAGTCTTCGAAGACCACCGGCCCGCGCGGCCCCACCGTCAGCGAATTTTGATTGTCGCCTACGGGGCGGCCTGCGTCCGTCGTCATGATTTTCTTTTTTTCTTCCGTCATGGTTCCTCCTCAGTTTCGATTGCAGCGGCCACGCTGGGCGGGTCCTTGCGATCTCAAGCAAAGCGTAAAAGGATGCCGCCTATACTTCCAATATATAGTTCGGATACGATGGATAGGCATAGCCTATGGAACTTCACCAGCTTCGTTACTTCTGCGCCGTGGCCGAAACCAGCTCGTTTAGCCGAGCCGCAGAACAATCTCACGTATCCCAGCCATCCCTCTCTCAGCAGATCCTCAAGCTGGAGGACGAACTCGGCGCTCGCCTCTTCGACCGCCTCGGCCGCTCCGTGCGGCTCACCGAACTCGGCAAAACGTTTCTTCCTCGTGCTCGCGCCGTCCTGCGCGAACTGGAGGCCGCCAAAGGCGACGTCGTCGAAGGCAAGGAGTTCGTCGGCGGCCCCGTCACCGTCGGCGTCATTCCTACCGTCGCTCCTTACTTCCTTCCTCCGCGCCTCACGGCCTTCTCGCGCCGATACCCCCAAGTTCGGCTCACTGTCGTGGAAGAAATCACGCCCATCCTTCTCGATCGTCTTCGCGCCGGCACCATCGACGTCGCCATTCTGGCGCTTCCCCTCCGCGGCCACGAATTCGATTCGTTTCCTCTATTGACCGAGCGGCTCTTTGCCGCGCTCCCCAAAAAACACAAACTTAAAACGCGACCGTCTCTTTCTCTCAAAGATCTTCGCGCTGAACCGTTCCTACTTCTCCGCGACGGCCACTGTTTCCGCGACACCGCGGTTGCCGCCTGCGACCGTGCGCGTCTCCATCCTCGGATTGTTTTCGAGAGCGGCCAGTTCAGCAGTCTGCTGAGCATGGTGGGCGCGGGCATGGGTGTTTCCATCGTTCCCGAGATGGCCATCGAGAAAAGTTCTCAATGCCGCTACATCCGCATCGTCGATGAGCAAGCCGCCCGCACCATCGGAGCCGTCACCCTCCGTGGCCGCTCTCTTACGCGTGCCCACAACGCCTTTCTCTCTCTCCTGCGCGCGTCTTCTCCGCGTCCGCCGTCTTAAGGCGCGCCATTTCCTCCAGCTTTTGAAACCAATATCGACCGGAGATGCCGGAGATGGACGCAGCCATGCCAGTGAGGTAAAATCTATTCGATTGTTTACCCCGGTGGGGCCGTGGCGCAGTTGGGAGCGCGCCTCGATGGCATCGAGGAGGTCGTGGGTTCGAATCCCATCGGCTCCACCAACTTTGTTTTTTCTTTTCAACTCCTTACAACAACTTCCGAGGGGCACTAAGGGGCACTACGCCACTTTCGGAGCTAGCACCATGCGCACAACCTTTCCGTGCGCCTCGCGTTTGCTCGCGTCCATGGCTTTGCCGTAGACATTCATCGTGGTGCGGATGTCCGCGTGGCGCATCAGCTCCTGCTGCACTTTCATCGGAGCTCCGGTTTCATCCAGGAGCGTCCGAAAACTGTGCCGGAAGCTGTGCCAGCCGATGCGTCCGATACCACAACGAATGGCTGCGGGAATGAACCACGCCGAATCCGGTGCCGGAAGCCGTGACCGAAAACCTAGGGTCAAAGTTGTTGGAGGGTCTGTGGGTAAACGGAAGGAGAATTACATGGACAATCCCAGCAGGCGCGGAAGGTAATGACCGGGTCCTAACGGTCGTGGTGGAGACTTGGGAGTCATTGGGCATGGGCATTACACTTCTCCAGCAGAACTCCGACCCGCGTTCCGGAAACGCCATAAAGCAAATGACGAACCTCAGGCGTACGGAGCCCGACGCTGCGCTCTTTCAGGTGCCAACGGATTGCACAATCAGAGACCAATAGGTCGTGGAAAAGGCGGAAACCACCGAAGTTGGTACTGGAGGAACCTTTCCGATTTCCGGACTTACCAGAGTTCACCAACCTTCGCGACGTTCCATTGCCAGACTGAAACGCTTTCAGCGTTCTCGTCACTAACTACCATGCAGTTCAAAGTCCTGTCAGCAACTGATGAGAAGGGATGATTCAAATGCATGAAAATTCGCGATTCAACGACCTGCTCTTAGGGAACGCCCTACCCAAAAACCATCTTCGAAAGAGTCGAGCAAGACTCGACGCCATGTTCCAGCGCCGGTTCGCAGAGAAGACTGTACGTCAGAAGGAACATCGCGCCCAGAACGAAGTGATGATGCGCGTGCTTCGCAATTTAGCCGAGAAAGATCCATCCGCTGCAGCCGCGGTGACGAAAGCGCAGAAAAGATCCGCCGCCCTGGCCAAGTCTCCGTTGCGTGCACCTAAGAGATCAAAGGTCAGTTCCCGGGCCCACGTGGGCTCGTTCGATATGACCTTCACGCCACCTTATCTTTGGCCTTGGCAATGGTCGGCCACCACAGGATCCGATGCTACGTCGAATGTCAGCGTCGATCCGAACGCGGGGATGATGAGTTTCGATTCCTGGACCGGTGAGAATGGGAAGACCGCATCCGGTGCCGTAGCTGTAGGAGTTTATTATCAGCCTGATCCGCTGCTGATCTGTGGAGAAAATGGCATCATGGACATTTCTTCCAACCCCGCATTTCAGTATCTGTGGGATTCCGAGAACGTCTTTGACTCGAGCCACACCGGTGCGTTTATAGGCATATACGTTGGCGAGTACACTCTCGGCGGTGCTTTTGTGCAGGCTGTGGTAGATCAACAGATTAGTCTGTGGGATTCCGGGGGAGGTTCCGACCAGGGGATGAATAGCGGTTACCCGCTCTTTGCCTCCACGCCGGTAGATACCAATCACTTTTACGAAATCTGGGTGTGGTCTGGTGGTGACGCGGAGGCGGACGGTTGGTCGGTGTTCTGGGGCAGCGCTGCGTTATCGTCAGCGAGCGTGACGGTGCCATCCATTTCTATCCATGTCTACTGAGGATTAGCCTCGTCAACAGATTCTGACCGGGATATTCAACGGAGGGGATCTGACGTGTCGTTGGATGATTGCTGGGGGTCAGCCAGTTGGCCATTCCTGACTCACCGTGAAGCTAAGTCCCGAACAGCGTTCCCGTTCATATGGAATCCCGCCGTGAAAGGCTGCCGGTTAAATAGACGAGGACTTGACCGGTTCAGAATGGCCGGCCTCATGACCAATGGTGAAATTTGCTTACCTCGCGACCTCATAGCGCACCTCGACTACGCCGTCCGGGTACTTCTTGGTTGAAAGCAAGCGAAGTACGATGTCCCGATGGCGCGGCGCCATCAGCGGTATTCCCTCACCGATGAAGTTGGGAATGACGTGAATATCGAACTCGTCGATCTCGCCAGCGTCGAGAAACGAGGCAATCAGTTCACCCCCTCCCATCATCCAAATGTGTTTTCCCGGCTTTGCTCGAAGACGCTGCGCGAATGCTTTCACCGGCTCCGACACGAATTCGACCCCGAGTGCTGTCCGTTTCGGCGGCTTCTTTGAGAAGACGTAATTGTTGACCTTTCTGTCGAACATCCCCTCTTTCTGGCCTTTCTTCTTGTGATAGGAGAGAACCCAATCGTAGGTCTTTCGGCCCCACAGGATGGTGTCGATCGTCCGGTAGAACGAAGTCATACCGTAATCGAATTTGCGGGGCCGACGATTCAGCCATTCGACATCACCGTTTGGCCTGGCAATGTAGCCATCGGCGCTTGTCGCAATGTACACGATGATTTTTCGATGTGCTTTCATGAGACCCCCCATTTCCCAACTATCGGGTGCGGTTTTCCTGGGCTCGGCGGCGCCAATACTCACACAGTTCGGGCAAAGCGGTCTACGTCCTGAGAAACAGCGTTATCGCCCAGGTAGATTTTGGGCCGGGATCTCTGTGGGGCGCGCGCGCCACCACTCTACGGAGGCTGACGCCAGCCCTCGACTTAACCAGATGTGCAGAGATGCCCCGTTCACACCGATTACTGGTCGCTAATCTTAACGACTTGACCTGGACGGATCTGCTTTAGCCGGTCAATCAAGGCCGGTATAAGCGGGGTCAGATGATTCAGCTTAATGGACTTTGTGCAAAGAATGACCATCGCAACCTTACGATTCCCGAAGTCCTGTTGATACTCGATCCCGCGATCGACTGTTACCAAAACATCGAACTCTGCATTCTCCGCGGCTTCAAGCAGTTCACCATTTCGAGCCCGCCAAACCCAGCACGCTGAGCCGTCTGGCATTCATGTTGAGGTAGGTGATTTCGAAGGCGACGAGGCACGCACTCGTCGAGGAGGATCCTCATTCGAGCTGGCCAACGAGAGCAGTCTTTGCGTGCTCCAACGCCCTGATGGCAGCCTCGCGAGTGACGGAGGGAAAATCCTCGAGAAACTCATCTAGAGTTTCACCGCCTTCGAGATAGTCCAAGAGCGCCTGGAAAGGAACACGCGTGCCACGAAAGACAGGTGTTCCGCTGAGAATCTTCGGGTTCTTGACGATCACGCTGTCCCGCGAACTCATGCTATTCCCCGTTGAGGCTAGTATAGCAATATCTCTACGGCAGTGACGACCCGGTCAAGCGGAGCAGGAGCCCATTCATAGAAAAGACGTCGTCGGCTCAAAAATCTCGGGGGCAGTAAGGGGGCAATAGGGATTCCGTTATATTCCTTTCAATAACTTAGAAGGCCGATGTGCGCCGCAAACCTCCTTTGTTTTCAAGCAGTCAGCGGATTCGAATCCCATCGGCTCCACCATTGCATTCAGGCCGCTCATTCGAACCACCTTCCTGTCGCTCGCCTTCCATTAACGGAGGCACTAACGCCAAGGTATTGAGCGAAGTCATGGCCATGTAAAAGGGTCGATCGTTGTCACCGTCGCGCGTGGGCTCAAGACGCAGCGGACCGAGGAGTTTCCTAAGAAGCAGCCCGGAACGTTCGGAGTTGCGCTCGAGGATGTCCTTCGACTTGGTTAACCGTTCCTGGATCCACTCTAGGGGTGGAACTTGAAATACTCTGCCGCGGCAACGGCGCAGGCTTTCCAGTTCTTCCTTTAGGGCCTCCACCTTCCGCTCCGACTCTAACAGCGCCTGAGCGAGTGTGCGGCTGCCGCGACCTCGCCGATGAAATCGACGAAGTTTGCAAGTCGTCGTCCCTCTGCCGTGAGTTCGACCTCCTTGAGGTGGATTGATTCGGGGACGTGCGTGTAGAGCTTCGCGACCTCGGCCTCAACGCGTCGCAGGACGTACTCGATATGTTGCGGGTCCGAAAGCCGCTCCAGGACCAACCTACGGTTTCGACCCCACACTTTGCGAGTTGGCGGTCGGGCCAAAGAGAAATCGGAGTGCATTGGGAAGCCGCCCCGCCCACCATTTCTCCGAATGTCCTGCGCCTTGTTGCACAACGACTTGAAGCTGCTCAGGTCCAAGTCCAGACTTTTGTAGCAGTTTCTTTAGCCTTTCCACATCTTCCACTGGCTCATTGACGGTCCCCGTTCCGATGAAAATCCGATGCGGCCAAACGCGAACGGATTCGGCATCTTTGAGGACGTGATAGTCGTCAGCATAAACCGACGGGCTCTCCAGCAAAAGTCCCCCAAAGGAAGCCGGGTGTTGAACGACCGTGTAAAAGGCGATTTCGGCACCATAAGAGGCTCCTCCAAGTGTGCGGTTGCCCGCACCGGGCAGTACCCGATATTGACTCTCCACAAAGGGCACGACCTCCTCCAACAGAAAGCGAGGATACCGTTTCCCCTCTGGATTTGGCTCAGGTGGCGCCAAGGTGTCGTCGACGTAAGGCAAGTATTCTCTCGGCCGCCAACGTTTGCCACCATTGTCAATCCCCACAACGATAATCGGACTGATTGCGCCGTGAGAAATCAGATCGTCCACAGTCTCATCAACTCGCCACTCTTCTCCAGTAAACTGCGATGTGCAAACGTCAAACAGATTTTGGCCGTCGTTGAGGTACAAAACTGGATACCGCCGGTGGCGATTCTCGAGGAGCCGGTAGCCTGCTGGTAAGAGAATCCGTAAGTTGCGTTGAACGGGAAAAACCCTACTTTCAAAGGGAACGATTTCGAGATCACCCGTGGCCGTGCACGACGATTTTTCGGGAGAACCAAATAATGAGACCAGTAGGACAAAAGACAAAGCACCTTGCATAGGCAACGATTCTACTCTAATGGGCCTCAGAGTCTGGTTAGCATAAACTTCGTCTTCCACGCGTCGCCCGGTAAGCCATGGCGGACAGTCGCGGATCGCCCCTTGAGGAGACTCACTCTCGGGATGAAGCAGCAAAAGGGGACCCCTCAAAAAGTCAGTTTGCTGAGGGCTCTTCGAGATGATCAACGGCGATTGCTCCAGCGGGGCCTTTTTCGCCCTTCAGTCGCAGTCCGAGTTGCTCATTTACGGCAGTGAGCAATGGCGGCCAATCAGAGTCCGGCCCGGTATTCTCTTGGGGCGAAACCTTTTGGCCACGAGAGGGTTGCACTTCCTCATCCGGGGTCCAGTGGAGCGTAAAATCGAAGTCCCCTTTGAGCCCAGTGCGATCGATTACGGGACGCCCCAGTTGATCTGTAAGCATCTGAGTAATCAGCTCCATCGGAACGCCGAGGCCGAGCACATAACCTCGCCCCATCATTCGTAGCGTGTGGCTGTGTTCGGCCAACGGGCCAGAACCGTCAGGTTTCGATGGCCGAAGCTTCGAGCCATCCTTCGAGACTACAAGCGTATAGACGGCGACACTCTTCTCCGCTTCATGGAAGCGAAGCTGAAAACGATCGGCCAAGAGCTGGCGGATCATGTGCTTGCGTTGTTCTATCGAGAGCTTTCTCAAGTCTTTTCCTAGGACTTTGGCGGTGATATCAAATCTCTCAGACTTGACCCATCGAGGCAGGCCAATGATCTGATCTTCCTCGACGCTATACGCCAGCTTGAGCAGCATGATCACGGAAATGTTCGTAGCGTTGAATCCATCATCGGGAAATCCAAACCGTACACCAGCATCGTGAGACTTATTCACCCGGACCGATGCAACATCGAATTGCGCTTCCCCTTTACCGTCGGATTGCGCATCAAAGTGCGGGCTTTGTAACTGGTCCCAAACCCTTCCCAGATCGAGCCCTTTAGCGGGATAAGTGTCTTCGATTGCTTGCCGCAAGAGAGGGGTGTGGTTGCTCGCCAACTGAACCAGTTCAACCGCAGAGGGAGGTTGTGGCCCGATTCGAGCAGCCGCGGGACAGCCGAAACAGTAAGTGTCATCCAGTTCTATTGCGGTGCGAGATTGGGGTCCGGCTTGAGCTGCGCATAAGCAACAACAGACGGTGGCACAAAGCAGCATTCTGACTGCAGAGAAGCTCAACCGCATCAGGTTCTCCTTGAATTATTGTAGAGCCGAATCGAATCAGTCTTCCCGCCGGTCTGGCGAGCGGTCAGTTAGTATGCGCCTCCGGACTGAAGGCCTTGGACACCGATTTTCCAGTTTAGTTCCCGAACTTTTGCGGGCGGGGATTGCCCAGGTGCGCTTCTCGTATGAGCGGGCATAACCCGGAAGTAATCGAACATGCCTGGTTAGTCGCCAAACCGGATTGCGACCTGAAAGCTATTGGAATGATTGTCTTACGAGGAGGAATCGATCAGACCGTGCACCCCATTGCAGGTAGCCTACGAGGTTGGAGCGGCGAGGCAACAGACCGTTGTCCGCCGCCTCATAGGCGAGTCGTCGGACGGCTGGCAGCCTCACATTGATGGTGCCAGGTGCGAGCAGCCTATCTTCGAGATGAACCCTGTAGCGCGTCACCACCGTTTGTTGAAAGACAGGCGTGGCTCTGAGCAATGCCAACACACAAAATCATGAATGGATCTGCGATAGCTTCGTTGCGATTCAGGGGACCGCACGCTGACGAGCACCGCCGATTTGACGTGCTCCAGATCCGGAAGACCGAGCTTGGTCCTTTGCCAATTCGATTTTCTTCTTCTTGTTTTTCTTCTCATGGACGCCACCTCCCGACGTGGAGAGTCGGGAATCGCATGATTGGCCGTTACACCGTTACACGCAATCTGTGGACAGGTTGGTCCTCAAGGAGTATGACGTTTTCAATAGATGAGGCGGACGGGGAGGTGCCGTATGGATGTTGACGCGGAAAAGTTGCAGCAAGCGGTTCTCGCGCTACTACATTTGAACACATTTGAGCAGACGTCAGGAAAACGGGCTTGGAAAGCTCTTCCCTGGAGCGTGATGGATCAACTCCACGACAAGGGCTACATTTCCGATCCGGCCACGAAAGCCAAGTCCGTCTGGTTATCAGACGAGGGAGCTAGACTCTCCGAAGAATTGTTTGAGAAGCTTTTTGCCGTAAAGAAGCAGGTAGCATTGCCGCGCGGCGCAAGACTGGTCGAGCCTTCGTAGCGGCCTAGTACCAACTTTACCGGTAACGACGCGTCGAAGACGCAGTCCATGCCAACCAGGAGTTGAGGGGCGTTATCCCAGTGTCACACCCGACTTACCTGGCACTCGTCTGGTGACCAAGTGTTTTTCACGACAGCCGGCCACACGAGACGTGTGTTCAACCGACAGCCAAATTATGTTCAGCTAAGAATGCCTGCCCGGCCGGCCCATCGGGCGATATAGCTCTGAAGGAAAGTAGTGAAGTCTTCCGTACCTGGCGGGAGTTTTTTCCCTCTAAGGCTGATGCGACAGAAGTCCACGTTCACAACGGGGTTGATCAGCTTACTCATGGCGACTTTGCGATTGCGGCAGGCGGGCAAGGCAAAAGAAGGAATGATAGCAACGCCTTCGCCGGCCTCGACCATGGCGATCATTGTGTCGAGGTGATTGAACGTCGCCCGGGGATGAACCACAACGTGTGCGCGGGCCAGATGCTTGTCGATGAAATCCTGGACCAGATTTTGCGAAACCAATGAAATCAACGGTTCTCCCTTGAGAGCGGACCATGTCGTGGAGGTGCGCCGCAATCCCGGATCGCTGTCAGGCCGAATGACCATCAGCGAAAAACGAAACAACGGGGTGCGGCGGATTCCAAGCGTGGGTTTGAAAAATCCTCCGAGACTCATATCCACCTGACCATCTTCGACCAAGCGGGTGAGCGCGTCTCCGCCCACGTCGAACACGCGAATGTGCAGGCCCGGCCGATGACTGCGAAATTCTTTAATGGCTTCCGGAAGGACATTCGCCGCGATCAATGGCGGAGCAGCTACGGACAGCGACAGATTGGCCTGGGTGGCCGATCGCCCGATGCGCGAGACAGTGGCGTCCACCCTTTCCAAGCTATGGCGAACAACTCCAAGCAAGTCAGAGCCGTATTTTGTGAGTCCGACGTGACGGGTAGTGCGATCAAACAGCCGGAACCCAAGCTGCAATTCCAGTTCGCGAATCAAAACACTCAAACCAGAGGGCGTGATGTAAAGCGCTTCGGCGGCGCGGGAGAAGCTCCGATGCTGCGCTACGAGAAGGAAAGCACGGAACTGTCGCGAAGTGAAATCCATCGTTGAGCATTCCTCAACAATTATCAAATTATTTGAACTTGTATCACAAATTGCCATGGATTTAAATGGTGCCGGTGCCGGCGTTCAGGTCCACAACCCCTCGCGTTGTGGGAGAGACCCTTGGAAGAGCTTATAAACGGATTGCCAGTGACGGGTTCCAGCCATGAGTTTCCTCGGAAGGCATCGGTCGCGACCCACTTAACACCGGTTCAATGGCTGATCTGCGCCGTCGCTGCCCTGGGCTTCGCTTTCGATCTGTACGAAATCGCCGTTCTGCCGCTCACTGTACGTCCCGCGCTCATCGCGCTTGGAAACCTTAATCCAGCTAGCCGGGACTTTAATTTGTGGGTAGGTCTGCTGATTTATGTGCCACTGGCGTGTGGCGGAGTGTTCGGACTCTTCGGCGGTTACTTGACCGATTTGCTTGGCCGCCGCCGAGTGCTCGTTTGGAGCATTTTGTTATATGCGTTTTCGGCATGCGCGGCGGCATTTGCGATGACGCCGAGACAGCTCTTGATTTTTCGCTGTTTGACGATTATCGGTACGTGCGTGGAATACGTGGCAGGAGTGGCATGGATAGCGGAGCTCTTCACAAATTCAAAGCAACGAGAAGCCGCTTTGGGCTACACGCAAGCAGCCATTGGCCTAGGAGGTATTCTGGTAACAGGCGTTTATTATATGGCTGTCACGTTCGGCGAGCGCTTTGCGGCCATTCGGGGCGGCCACGCGGCCTGGGGCTACACCTTACTCGCGGGGCTATTGCCCGCGATTCCCCTGATTTTGATCCGGCCTTTTCTGCCTGAATCGCCGGTCTGGTTGGAGAAAAAATCCAGAGGGACATTGAAACGGCCGAGCGTCGTGGAACTCTTCCGGCCCGCTCTGCGGAAGACCACCGTGGTCAGCACACTGCTGGTGGCCTGTAGTTTTGCGCTCGCCTCAGGCGTCATGCAGCACACGCCGCGCATGGTGCCTGGCCTCCCGGAAGTGCGCAGTCTCGCGCCGCGTCAAGTGGAACAAGCCGTCAGCGGCGTACAGCTTTTTCAGGAATTGGGCACGATTGCCGGGCGCCTCCTCTTCGCGGTGCTCGTAGTCCGCATCGTGGCGCAACGGCGTCTCCTGCGCATCTTTCTAGTTCCAGGATTGATTGTGTTTTGCGGTGTTTACTTTTTTGCGGCAACGCATAGTCTGGCGCTGCTCAAGGGCGGAGTCTTTCTCGCGGCTCTCCTGTTGAATGGACCGTTTAGCCTGTGGGGGAATTACTTGCCACGGGTCTATCCAACGCACTTGCGCGGCACGGGCGAGAGTTTCGCGCTTAATATCGGCGCAAGAGTCATCGGCGCATCGGCGGCCGTTCTCACGACGCAGCTTGCCAACGTCATGACGGGCGCGGGGGCGGCCGCTCGGCTCGCTTACTCAGCTGGGACGGTCGCGGTCCTGGCCTATGCAATGTCTTTGATCGGGAGCCATTGGCTCCGCGAGCCCGAACGCGCGCAACTCCCGGACTAAGGTTCAGAGGTGGGGAATTTTCGACCGGTACAACGGGGAGTTTTCAACCGGAATTGACAAAGGACCCCCCGCTGAGACCAAAGATGAAGTCTTGGGACGATTTCAGACTGCCACCGCTTGCCTGCGAGTACGGGTATACCGAAAGCCGCGCTTCAATAGTCCCGAACAGAGGACGCACCGAATGTAGGAAGATTGGACACATTCCAACCTCCTCCCA
>Ga0307475_10000699_pt1 | contig 20138 bp, 14 predicted proteins | sample atmos_gasesECM1C_FD_203317 | JGI IMG/M metagenome (GOLD analysis project Ga0307475, IMG submission 203317) | Hardwood forest soil microbial communities from Morgan-Monroe State Forest, Indiana, United States - atmos_gasesECM1C_515 | ecosystem: Environmental > Terrestrial > Soil > Temperate... | reverse complement strand
TGCGGTGCTGGACGAAAAAGTGAATCTCGTGAATGCGCCGCAGGCCGCGGCGGCGCGCGGATTGGTGGTGGAAGAAACAACGCGGCGGCGCGAGCGCGGGTTTCCGAATACGCTCGAGGTGGCCTGCGCGGATTGCGCGCAGGAATTCGCGGTGGAAGGCACGGTGATGCATGGCGCGACACCGCGGATTCTCTCGCTTGACGGAATTGAACTCGAGGCGCCGCTCGAAGGGACTCTGCTGCTTACGCGCAATCGCGACGTGCCCGGCGTGATTGGGCAGATCGGGACAGTCCTCGGGAATCTCGGGGTGAACATTGCGACGTTTGCGCTGGGCCGCCGCGAAGCGGTGCTGGGCGCCGAAGCGGTGGCTCTGGTGCGGCTCGATGGCAAGGTGGACGAGTTGATCGTGCGGCACATCCTCGCAATTCCGTCCATCACCGAAGCGCGATTGATTCGCCTGCCGGAATCCGCGAGCGCGCGCGCGGCGCGGTGAAGCGAGGGAACACGGGCCGGCCGTGCCTAGTCTTGGTGGCAATGTATAAGACGCTTTCCTCAGGGGCTGAAGCCCACTATATTTTCAGCCTTTTGTGTCGGAGCTGAAAGCTCCGACCCCCTAAAGAGCTGGAAATCAGGGCACCGCCCGGCGGGGGCAAGTCTCTGGCCCGTCCGCTGCGGCTGTGCTACTCTTTTGAGTGCGCTCGGAGCGTTGTTCTTCTTTCGAGCGTCAATCTGTCGGGGCGTAGCGCAGCCTGGCTAGCGCGCCTGGTTCGGGACCAGGAGGTCGGTGGTTCAAATCCACTCGCCCCGACCATCACAAGCTTCCACCTTGCTTTGCAAGAATTGGAAGCCGCGCGAGGTTTCGTTAGATGGAGAACTCTGACGCGGGCGTCCAAAGTCGAGGGTTTCACAGGCAAAACCGCGGGTTCCCGTTTCCAGCTTGATGGGGTACATTGTTACGGCATTTCAGAAGGATGTTAGGCGCCATCATTGAGAGGCTATCAACATGTCCGGTAACCGAGTCCCTGGCATCTGCTTACTGGCGTTCTCTGTGCTGTGTTTTCCCGTTTGCATTCACGCGGCCCCGAACGACTGCCAGGCGGCGCAACCTCCCGAGAAACCCGCGCAGCATCAGCACGGGCATCAGATGAATACGCCCAGCGGGGCCTCCGATAAGTGCGAACCCAAATTCACCTACGAAGAGGGACCTCACGGCCCCAGCCACTGGGAGGGCGTCTGCAACACCGGCCACACGCAAGCGCCGATCGATATCACGAAGACCGACAAAATGACGTCGCCGCCCCTGGCGCCCCTGGAATTCCACTATCAGCCCGCGAACTTGGACATGGTGAACGATTGCAACAAATACCTGATTAAGGTCAGGTTTCCCGGAAATCTATGGCTCAAGGTGGCGAGGAAGCCTTACCGCTTAAGCGAAATCGATTTTCATGAACCGGGCGAAAACGCAGTCAACGGCAAGCGCCCACCGATGTCTCTCCAGCTAGTCCACCTATCGCCGGAGTCAACCTTCCTGATCATCGAAGTGCCGATCGTGGTGGGCAAAGAAAACCCGGTAATCAAGACTCTGTGGGAGCACATTCCGGATCCCGGCAAAGAGCAGGTGATAGAGGGTGTGAAAATCAACGCGATGGATCTGCTGCCCGCCGACCACGGTTACTATAGTTTTCGCGGATCGCTGACGAATCCCATTTGCAACGAAGGTGTCGCCTGGTTCGTGTTGAAGAACCCCATCGAAATGTCGGAAGCTCAGATCGCCGAATATAAGAAGCACTATCACGACACCGCGAGGCCGCTTCAGCCCGTGAAGGACCGGCCGGTGTCGGAAACCAAGTAGCCGAGTGGAACGCATTCTAGATAAAAGGGAAATGGCAGTTCAGAAGAACCGAAGGGTTTTGCTCGCAGTATTCTTTCTGCTTTTCGCATCCGCTCCTCTTGTCGCACAGACGAACGCTGTTGTGTCAGAACAAGCCAACCGGCAAAGAGCGCTGGCGCTTTTCAGCGAGGGCAAGCGGCTGGAAGCTCTGCCACTTCTGGAGAACGCGGCAAAGAAAGAGCCGAAGGACGCCGAAGTGCTGGTGGCGCTTGCGGCTTCTCTCGTGGAGCACGCTGCAACTCTGAAAGACCCGGAGGCCGCGGCCAAAGAACGCTTTCGCGCCAGGGATCTTGTACAAGAGGGTTGGGAGCTGGGGGACACGAGTCCACTGGCCGAGAATCTGCGACAGCTTCTGGGGGAACTGCCGGCCAGCGGCGCCATCGAGTTCTCCGACAATCCGGCGGTGGAACGAGCCATGGATGCCGGCGAGGCGGCATTTGCGCGACGTGATTTCGACGAAGCGCTGAAAGACTATGCGATGGCGCTCGAAATCGAGCCCACGAATTATACCGCCGCTCTGTTTACCGGAAACACCTACGACAAAAAGAACGATTTCACCAAGGCCGGCGAGTGGTACGAACGCGCCATACGGCTCGACCCAAACCGCGAGACCGCCTATCGCTACTACGCGGACATGACCGCGAAGCACGGCGACATGGCAAAGGCGCGCAGCATGCTCATCCAGGCGGCCGTGGCCGAACCTTATAACAAGATTGTGTGGCGCGAGATTCGTGCCTGGGCCATCATCAACCACACCGCGTTCAACATTGTGTACGCACCCATCCCCCTGGCGCGACCAGGCGATCCTGCTCAATCGGCAGGTCTCTCAACCGCGTGGCGCGCCTATTACTCCGTGAAGGCGGAATGGCAAAAGGGCGGCAAATTCAAAAAAGAATTCCCGCAGGAGGGAGAGTACCGGCACTCGCTTTCGGAGGAATCCGAGGCATTGACGGCAGCCTGCCATGCTCTGGAAAAACTCAGACAGGACGAGAAAACCGCCGAATTGGTGGCTGGCGATTCGGTCGCCGGACTTTTGCTGAAGCTGTACGACGCCCGCCTGATCGAAGCATACGTTCTGTTCAGCCTGGGCGATGACGAAATCGCGAAGGACTACAAGGCATACCGGGCGAATAATCGCAAGAAACTGGAAGCCTACATGGATAAATTCGTCGTGCCTCTCGCGCCAGGCCCGCCAGTAATTCGTTAGTTTCGTTCAGGAAAGAAAAAGCGGCTTCAGGGTGTTCTCTGAAGCCGCTTTTCAGGTACGTATCTGCGAGCCGCGTTCGCGGGTTGCTACTGCGAGTTCACCTGCTCGATGGCCATCATGCCCAGATCCTCGTGACCCAGGATGTGGCAGTGGAAGACGAAGTCACCGATGTCCGGTCCGCGGAAGTCTGCGAGGATCTGGACCTGCGGATATGGTATCGGCGGTCCTCCGCCGTTCGCTGTGACACAAGCCGGTGGAATGGGCGGACCCACCTCCTTACCTTTCACGATCTGAGGCGAACCCGCTGGATCACCGCCGCAGTACGGAATCTCGACCATGTCCAGGAACTGGCCATCGATCCCTGGCGCACATGTCTGGCAGGATTGTCCCCCCGGGGTGCCGCAGTTGCCCGTTCCTCCGGTAGGTATGCAATTGGCGTCGAAGTTGTCTTGGGAGAGCACCTTGAAGTGAATCTGGTGCTGGTGGAGTTCGTGGTTCTCCCGGGCGTGGTTCTGGACGATCCACTTCTCCACAGTGCCTTGCGTGGTCACGATCGCCGGAGGGTTGTTGTTGTCAAATGGCGTGTCAAGCGGATAAGGCTGGATAGCGCACTGGGCGCCTGCGGCCGTGACGCATCCGGAGGCGTTGATGAAAAACGTGGTTCCGTCCTCGTACTCCTCGAAGAAGACAGTGCGAGTGAGCGAAGGCGTCACGTTCATGATGCCGCCAAAACGCTGCTGGTTGATGTTCAGGCCGGTATATGCGGCAACTCTGTCGTCAGCAAGGGGTTCATCCGAGTCCGAATTTCCGACCACCTGCATGGTCAGCAGCGGGCGGGTGGGAAGGGTGTCGCCGAGCGGCCCTGAGTAAACAAACTGGGCTACGAGTTGGGCCAGCTTCACCGAGGACGAGGGCGCGTTGACGAGGAACTCGACGCGCGACGCCGGCGGAAGCCGGAAGTGCGTCACCGGGATGAGCGTTCCAGGCTGCGTGCCGTCCTGCGAGTTAACCGGAACAGCGTCGATTCCGACAAGCTCAATGGTTTGGGCAACTCCGTCGAACCGCACGTCCAGGTCGAGAATTGCGTCCGAGGTGCAGTTGCAGATTCGCCAGAATTGTTTTTCACCGCTCTCCATGTGGATAACGGCAGGAGTGTAGGACATCGTGTTGTTATTCGGGTTAAACGTCGAGTTCAGCGGGACAAAGTTCACGCTGAGGTCTCGCTGAGGGATTGCGCCATCCACTGCGTTGCCGCCGGCGATCTCCGCCAAGCTGGGGTTCGTGAATGGCAGGTCGCGGATGACGATGACGCGATGTCGCAGGCCGGCAACTGCCGGCTGGACGTTGTTGATTCCGTCCACCACCAGTGCGCCGGAAGCTCCGCCGAAAACCGCGGCTTCCGCCAGCCCGTGAACGTGTGGGTGATACCAGTAAAGACCCGGGGGCTCGTTGCTTGGGAACGGAACATTGTACTGGAACGTGCTCCCGGGATTGACCAGGGTTTTGACCACGTTATCACCATGGCACGCAGGCGAGGTATTGGTGCCGTGATAGTGGATGTTCATCGAGCCGCCAGTCATGGGGAAGCCCTGGCTGTTCGTTGTTGAAGCCTGGTTCTCAAAGGTGTTGTCACCGCAGTTGGGTGGGTTGAAGTGTTCGTCGGTATCTCCTACTTCGCTGAAGGGAGTATTGTTGGTCACCGTTATATTCATCGTATCGCCGGGATTCACGTGCAGGGTCGGGTTCTCAAGACCGCTGGGAGTCATGAAGCAATAAAGCTGTCTACCGACCGAATCGGTGGTGGTTTGATAGGAGAATTGTACGTTCAGCACGCCGTTCTGGCTGAACAAAGCCGGCGGCTGGTGGATAACGCTCCCTGCTGTGAAACGCGTGCACGGGTTGGAAACGGGCGCAACAGGCGCTTGCGCAAATGCGGCGCACGCATGCGCGAGGATGAGGATCGCTACACCCGGCAAAATACTCCAATTCAAATGCAGCTTCTTTGCTGTCTTCTTCATGGATTCTTCTCCGGACATCGCCTTTGGCTGGGGGAGTCTGAACCGGCGAGGCGGCGCGATGCTAAGCTGATTAGCCGTTGCTGTCAAATGAAAATCTGAAATGGGCATGCTTTGGTCGGTAATGGTAAGTATAGGCTGCTACTTCTTGCTGCTAAGTTCCATAGAATGGAGAACTAGCAACAAATTTGAAATTGCAATGAAAACGCTCCCGGTGGGCGAAGCTCACCACAAGTGCTGCGTAACTACCAATGCCCACATGTGGAACGCAAGCTCGTTATTTGTGAGCAAAGCGGTGGCGGCCGGCAGAGACGTTGAGCGAAGGCGTTTCCGCAAGGGGCGCAGCGGCCGTGATGTAAGTTTGCGAGATGCGATCCTGCCAGGTGAAGTGGTCTTCATCCCACAGCGACCAGATGAAGCCGAGCATGAGCGTGGCGCCGGACAGGATGTAACCGAAGCTGCGCCACAGGAGCTGGCGAGTGTCGGGCAAGCTTCCGTCGAGACGCACGATCGTGAGCCCGCGAAGCTGCATCCCCAGTGTGGCCCCCGCAAGCGTGGTGAACAGGAAGAAATATTGCGCGTAGAACAAGAAGAAAACGGCGAGATACACAGCGGCGTCTACTTTCTCGATCATTAATTTCCCGCCGAGCGAACGGAACAGGGCCAGGAACCCGGCATAGGTGAAACAGAGAAAGAGCGCGTCGAGTGCGCCGGCGCGACGGCGCTCGGCGAGATCGGCGACGGGCACAAGCGCGGTCTGCGGATGAGCACGGTCGTCCGGGGCGCTCGAAAAATCCAGCTCGGGTTGAATGCAAATTTCGACGCGCTCCGCATGGCGTTGGCGTTGAACCGGGCGCAGGCGAGAGCGCTCGCGGATTTCCTCGAGATCTTCCAGAGTGGGTTCGTCGAGAAAGGGCAGGCCGGACTGGGAATCGTCGGGGCGCAGAAGGCCGCGGCGCGCGCGATAAATTTCCAAACGCCGGGAAACTTCGCGGCGCCACTCGGGCTCGCCGTTTTCGCGAACGGTGGAGACGGATACAGCGACAGGTTGGCGAAGCTCGCCCTCTTCGGCGAGCAGGGCGTCACAGAACGAGCATTTTTCGGCTTCCTCAAGCAAGAGGGCGCCGCACTGCGAGCAAATGTGGATCAAGGTCCGTTTTGCGCTGCGGACTGTTCCAGCCACGGAACCTGCCCATGCTAGCACGGGCGAGGGAGCGAGAGCAGCCGTGCGGTATACGGTCGTGTGGCTTAACAGGCAACCCGGTTCGCCGCGAGCTATTCTCATGGACGACAGGCGCATGGCTCGATTGTGAATTCCTGGGACAGATTGCGAGCGCGCGAGGCGCGTGTTAGGCTCAATCTTCTTTTTTCGAGCTTATCCCAAGCGATGTCGAACGCCACAGTCTTACGATCATTCCGCGGATTCTACCTTCCGGCAGTGCTGCTTCCGATTTTTCTTCTGACGTTGCACGACGCGTCGGCACAGACCCACGGAAAAACTCTTCAGAAGGCGCCGGGGGGCCAGACGGGAGGAATTGCCACTCTCGAAGCGGACCAACAGCAGCAGGTGGGGAGAGTTTTCTATGCCAACGGGCATGTGGACGTGCTTTACCAAAACTCACGCCTTCGCGCAGACCACGTCGAGTACAACGAAGACACGCAGATCGCCATTGCCCGGGGCAACGTCAAGCTCGATTACATGACGCAGCACGTGGAGGCGGACGACGCGCGGTACGAACTGCGGACGGGGCGCGGAACTTTTCATCATGTACGCGCGACGTTTGCGATGCAGCGGCGTCCCTCGCCGACGCTGCTGACGAGTCCTAATCCGCTCTACTTCGAGGCCGATTGGGTGGAGCGACTGGATGAAAACACCTATCGCGTGCACCACGCCTGGCTGACGGTCTGCGATCCGGATCACCCGACGTGGAAATTCTATGCGCCGCGCGCGACCGTCAAGATGCACGAAACGGTGCACCTCGAGAACGGCAATTTTCGCCTTCTTTCGATTCCCGTTCTGTATCTGCCTTACGCCACGTTCCCTGCGGAGCACCGGCGGGATTCCGGGTTCCTGATTCCCGACATCGGTAACAGTTCGCGAAAGGGATTTGTATTCGGCGAAGGGGTTTACTGGGCGCCGAGAGACTGGGCTGACGCGAGCCTGAGCGCCAATTATTTCAGCAAGCGAGGCTGGAGCCAGCGGGCGGATGTGCGCATGCGTCCCTGGGAAAATGCAACGCTGGAAGCAACGTATTTTGGCGTGCTCGACCGCGGACTTGACGAGCCTCCGGCTCCGCGGGTCAATCAGGGCGGTCATGAGGAACACCTGCTATTTATGGCTCTATTGGGAGATGGGTGGCGCGCGGTGGCGGATCTGGACCAGTTGAGCTCGCTGACCTTCCGGCTGGCGTGGGCCGACACGTACTCACAAGCGGTGAACTCCGAGGTTCGCAACACCGCGTTCATTCAGAATAATTTCAACGGGTTCAGCTTGAGCGCGGCGGCCGTGAGCTACGAGAACTTCCTCAGCGCCACCCCGGCGACTTCGATCACCCTGCGGTCCGCCCCCGAAGCGCGATTCAGCTCCGTGGATCAGGCCCCCTTTCGCAACGTGCCGCTGTATTTTTCGTTCGACGCATTCACGGGCGCCGTGCATCGCGGCGAGGACGTGACGCCCTTTCCGACGCCGGGGTTCATCGAGCGCAGCGAGATCGCACCGAGCGTGACGCTGCCTCTGCATTGGGGTCCTTGGCTGGACGTAACGCCGAGTTTCACTTTTCGCTCGACCTATTGGGGCGGGGAACAGCAGAACGGAGCCTTCCTCAGCCATGGAATCTTCCGCGCGACCGAGGAATTCTCCGTGGATTTCCGGCTGCCGGTGCTCGAGCGGGTGTGGGACCGCGGGAACGCGAAATGGAAGCACGTGATCGAGCCGCACGTGATCTATCGGGATGTTTCGGGCGTGAATGACTTCGGGCGGTTCATCCGCTTCGACGAAGACGAGACGCTGACGGATACGAACGAACTGGAATACGGAATTACGCAGCGGCTCTACCGGCGCTCGGAAACGGGCGACGCCGAGGAGCTAGTGACCTGGCGCCTGGTGCAAAAGTATTTCTTCGATCCCACGTTCGGCGGCGCGCTGATACCCGGGCAGCGGAATGTATTTCAGACGCTCGATGCGCTGACTCCCTTTGCTTTTGCCGACGAGCCGCGGCGGTTTTCGCCGATCGTGAGCGACCTGAAGATTGCGCCGGGCAAACGCTACGACACGCAATTCATCGTGAACTACGATCCGGTGCGCAACCGGTTGACGGCGATCGGCACGCTTCTGAAGCTCAAGCCGTACAAGGATTCATTCCTGACGCTGGCGCATTTCTCCACGCTCAACCTGCCGGTGAACCCGTCCGTTCCGCCCCCTAATTTCGAACAGCGCTCGAATCAGATCCGCACGCTCATCGGCTATGGCGACCTGACGCATCATGGCTGGAACGGTACGATCGGCGCGAGCTACGATTACACACAGCACGCCTTTCAAAACCAGGTGGCGCAAATCGGCTACAACGGGTCGTGCTGCGGCCTCGGATTCGAGTACAGAAAGTTTTCGTTCGGTCAAATCCGGAATGAGAATCAATACCTCGTTTCATTCCGGGTTGCGAATCTCGGTTCCATCGGCACCCTGCGGCGCCAGGAAAAGATTTTCTGATGCGAAGCGGGACGCGAACGCAATCCGGAAGTGAGTTCGCGTTTCTTTCGATCACGCAGGTGGCGCAGCTTCTGCGGCGTAGAGAAATCTCCCCTCTCGATCTGGTAGAAGACGCGCTCGCGCGAATCGAGCGGCTGAACCCGGCTCTCAAAGCATTTCTTACGGTGACGGCAGACCGGGCACGGCGTGAAGCCCTGCGAGTAGAACGTGAATTCAAGCGCGGGCGGCGGGGCGATCCGCCGGGACATCTTTGTGGCATTCCCATCGCGCTGAAAGATAATTTTTGGACGCGGGGCGTCCGCACAACCGCCGGATCGAAGATTCTCTCCGGTTTTATTCCGAACAAGGATAGCGCTGTTGCCGCCCGCCTCGCGCGCGCGGGAGCGATCCTGCTCGGCAAGACGAACATGCACGAGTTCGCGTACGGGATTACGAATGAGAATCCTCATTACGGCGGCGTGTCGAACCCGTGGGCGCACGATCGAATTTCAGGAGGATCGAGCGGCGGATCCGCCGCAGGGGTGGCGGCAGGAATGTGCTTTGCGTCCGTAGGAACGGACACGGGCGGCTCGATTCGGATTCCTTCGGCGCTTTGCGGGATCGTGGGATTGAAGCCAACCTATGGCCTTGTGAGCGTCGAGGGAGTGGTGCCGCTCGCGGTGAGTCTTGACCACGCGGGGCCGCTCGGGCGCAACGTAAGCGACGCGTGCATTGTGCTCGAGGCGATCGTGGGTAACTATCCGAGGGAAGCGACGCGGCCGAATTTTCGCGCGCTCTCAAGGAATCGGCGGCGGTTCCGCCTGGGTTGGCCGAAACAATATTTCTTCGAGCGCGTCGATCCGGAGATTCAGCAGCTCATTGACGCTGCCGCAAAATGCTTTCGATCGCTGGGGGCGCGGATCGAGGAGGTGTCGCTGCCGCATCTGGACGATTCCGTGGATCCGAGCACAAACATCGCTCTCGCTGAAGCCGCGCACTATCACGAATCGCAGGGTTATTTCCCGGTTCGGGCAGAGGAGTACGGCGAAGACGTCCGGAACAGGCTGGCCATGGGGCGCGAAGTGCGCGCTCCGGATTATCTGCATGCCCTCGGTGTACAGAGAATAATTGGCCAGGACTTTCAGAATGCCTTCGAGCGCGTGGATGCGATTCTGGCTCCGGCGCTCCCCGTAGCTGCAACGCGATTTGGCCAGAAAGAAGTGATGATTCGAGGGGAAAAGGAAACCGTGCGCTCGGCGTTCGTGCGCATGAATCGTCCCTCCAATCTGACGGGCCATCCCGCGATTTCGATTCCATGCGGGTTCACGCGGGAAGGCTTGCCGGTGGGCTTGCAAATCATCGGGCCGCGCTGGTGCGAAGCCCGGCTGCTTGTCATCGCACATGCCTATGAAGAAGCAACGGAGTGGCACCGACAGCATCCACCTGTCATTTAGAGCCAACCAGAGCCAATCTGAGCCAACCTTTAGAGTGCCACTATCCGCGAAAACAAAAAGCGCGGGCGCGCGTCAAATGGATGTGGGAGAATTATTGTTTGCGCCGGACATATTAGAGCTCCTGGAACATCCAATCGGAGTTGAAACAGCGTAGAGGAGATGATGGAAGTTTCCATATTTGCCGCGTTTGTCGCCGGATTGGTATCGTTTCTGTCTCCGTGTGTCTTGCCGCTTGTTCCCGGCTACATCTCGATGCTTTCTGGGATTGGAGTGGAGCAGCTCAAGGAAGGCGAAGCGCCACGCGGACTTATGGCTTCGGCATTCGCATTCGTGATCGGATTTTCGATCGTGTTCATCACGTTTGGCGCTTCGGCGAGCGCCGTGGGGACGTTCTTGCGGCAGAACAGAAACCTGCTGGCGCCGCTCGCGGGTTCGTTGATTCTGCTGTTCGGTTTGCACCTGATCGGCTGGCTTGTGAAAATCTCCGTGCGCGCCGGGATCGCCGTAGGAATTCTGTTCGTGCTCGCTGGAGTTGCGCTAAATCTGCGGCCGGGACTGGCGGGCCCTTCCGTGAAAGCAGTCCAGCTCTACTCGCTCTCGCTCATTTTCCTTCTGGGCCCGGTGATGACGCGCTGGTTGAATCGCGACGTCCACTTCCGCAACCTGGGCGGCCAGCCGGGGACGATCAGCGGATTTCTGATGGGGTTTGCGTTTGCATTCGGCTGGACGCCTTGCATTGGGCCGATACTCGCCGGCGTGCTGGCGATTGCCGCGACGCAGGAAACGGTTGGCCAGGGAATTTTCCTTCTGACGTGCTATTCGGCCGGGCTTGCGATTCCGTTTCTGCTGACGGCGTTCGGCATCCGGCGATTCCTGAAGTTTTATCAGCGGTTTCGCCGCCACTTGCACACGGTGGAAGTGTGCAGCGGAGTGCTGCTTCTTGCGGTGGGCGGGCTGATCTTCGTCAACCGGCTGACATGGTTATCGGGTAAACTTTCAGTTTTGAACGTGTTTTCGCGTTGATGGGAGCTCTGCATGAAGAAGTTTCTGAATAATGTCCTTCTAATTTTTCTCGTAGCGGGCGTGGCAGCGGGCTTCTCGGGTTGCAAATCAAGGACGGAAAGTGTTTCCGCCCAGGAAAAATTGAAGAGTTCCGGCAAGTCCGGCCCGGACGAGCCGGATGTCACGTTCAAGGACCTCGAAGGGAAAGACGTTGCGCTCGCAAGCTTGAAGGGGAAAGTGGTGGTCGTCAATTTCTGGGCCACGTGGTGCGAGCCTTGCCGTGTGGAAATTCCCTGGATGATCGGCTTTCAGCAGAAGTATGCGGACAAGGGATTCACGATGCTCGGCGTGGCGATGGATGACGAAGGGAAGAGCGTGGTCCAGCCGTTCGTCGAGAAAACGCAATTCGACGTGGACGGCCATTCGATGACGATGAACTATCCCATCGTGCTTGGGAACGACGACCTCGCGGCGAAATTCGGCGGGTTGATTGGATTGCCGACCAGCATCGTAATCTCGCGAGACGGAAAAATCGCCAAGCGCTTTATCGGGCTGGCGAATCACGACCAGCTCGTCAATGCAATCGAAGGACAGTTCTGAGCCGCGCGAAAACAAGGCCCGAAACCAGGTCATGTCCCGGCTCCCGATTCCTTGCTCCACCCTCAGCGACTGCGGTAACCTGCCATGGCCATGATGGACGAACACGAATTTCAAAAGAAATGCGATGCGGCGCTGGAAGGCCTGCGCAAGCGGCTGCTGGAGGTTGGTGACGAGCACGACTTCGAGGTCGAGGGCGGAAGCGGGAAACTCGAGATCGAATTCGAGGACGAAGACGGCACGCGCTTCGTGATCAGCCCCAATACGCCAGTGCGGCAGATCTGGATTTCGGCGCTCACGACCAGCTTCAAACTCGGCTGGTCGGATGCGGCGCAGGTATTCGTTCTCGACAAGACGGGAGAGACATTGAATCAAGTGATGAGCCGCATTCTTACCGAAAAAACCGGCTCAACGGTTGAGGTTTAGCCGCCGATGCGATTTCGCCTGGCTTCCGTTCTTGCTACTCTCATCCTTCTGGCTGGTGCGGCATGGGTGGCGGGCTCCAGCAGCGCGATTTCAGTTTCCGCTGCGCCGCAATATTCTTCCGCGACGCCCTCCGCCGCGTCGGTGGTGAAAACGCGTACCTACGTTTCGCTTGAACCCGTGCCCGCGGGCAAGGAATTTCAAGCCGCCGTGGTTGTTGAAATCGCACACGGCTTCCACATGAATTCGAACAAACCGTCCGACCAGTATCTGATCCCGACAACGCTCACCGCGCAGGTTCCTGCAGGATTCAAAGTTCTCGATACGATCTACCCTGCCGGGCGCCTCGAGAAATTCTCCTTCTCGCCGAACAAGCCGCTCGATGTCTACACCGGCAGCGTGGTGCTGCGGCTGCGCCTTTCCGTGCAGCCCGACGCCCAGGTGGGGGCAGCGACGATCCCCATGACGCTGCGCTACCAGGCATGCAACGATTCCGCCTGTTTGCCTCCGGTGAAAGTGCCGGTGAACGTGAAGTTCGAAATTGCGGCGGCTGGCACCGCGGCGCGCGCGGTTCACGCCGAAATCTTTTCGGCGGCCTCTCCCAAGAATTAACCGATCACGGTGAAGTAAGAGCCGGCAGGGCGCGGCGAATGCGTCCGACAACGCGGTCTTGGCCGAGCACGACCATTGTCTCGAACAGAGGCGGCGCGACGGCGCGGCCCACGATCGCGACACGCGTCGCGTTGATCAGCAGACCGGCTTTCACACCTTCGGCCGCAGCGAGATTGCGCAGGGCGGCGTCGCAAGCATCATGGTTCCAGTCGGAAAGCGCCGCGAGGGCATCGGCAAGTTTCTCGAGCATCCGCGGCAAACGTTCATCCTTCCAGAATTTCTCGCGCGCCTCCGCATCGTATTCAAAATCGTCGGTGAAGAATGCGCGAGCCCAGCCGCTGAAATCGGCGACAAGGCGCGTCCGTGGGCGCGTGAGATCCACGACGCGCGCGAACCAGGCGCGCTCGGAGCCGCCCCATTCGTCCTTCCAGAGCCGGGCGCGTTTGAGTTCCGCTTCGACGTAGGGAAGGATTTCCTCAACCGGCGGCTTCTGCAGATATTGCGTGTTGAACCACTCGAGCTTGGCGCGATCGAACACCGCGTTCGTCCGGCTGACGCCAGAAAGCGCGAAGCGGTGTACGAGCTCCTCCGTTCGCATGTATTCGGAATCATCGCCGGGTGACCATCCGAGAAGCGCCAGGAAATTGCGGAATGCCTCGGGCAAGAAACCTTCGTCGGCGTACGAGCCCACGCTTGTGGCGCCATGGCGTTTGGAAAGCCGCGTGCGGTCGGGTCCCAGGATAAGCGGCACGTGAGCGAAAATCGGCGGTTCGGCGTCGAGCGACTGATAGATCAGCACCTGCTTGGGCGTGTTCGACAAATGATCGGCGCCGCGAATCACGTGCGTGATACGCATGTCTATATCGTCCACCACGACACTGAGCTGGTACGTCGGCAGACCGGACGAGCGCAGCAGGACGAAGTCCTCGATCTCCTGATTCTGCACTTCGCGGGAACCGAAGACGGCGTCTTCGAATTTCGTCGTGCCGGTACGCGGCGTGCGGAAGCGGATTGCGCGCGGGATGCCTTCTTTTTCTTTCGCTGCGCGCTCGGCGTCGGTCAGATCGCGGCAGGGGCAGGAAACAAATTTTGCGGACTTTGGGCCCTCGTCATCGCCCTCGCCTTCCTGCTCGGAGGCATCGTCGCCTGCATACGCTCCGGGCTTGCAATAGCAGGCGAAGCCGGCGCCACTCGAGAGAACGCGCTCGGCAGCGGCTCGATACATTTCCAGGCGCTGCGACTGAAAGAACGGCCCTTCGTCCCATTCGATGCCGAGCCATTTCAAACTCAGGAGGATTCCATCCACAAGTTCGGGCTTGTTGCGCTCGACATCCGTATCTTCAATTCGCAGCAGCAGCGTGCCGCCTTCGTGGCGTGCGAAAAGCCAGTTAAAAAGCGCCGTCCGGCCCCCGCCAACGTGAAGATAACCCGTCGGCGACGGAGCAAAACGCACGCGTGGTTTCTCTGCAGCGGTCATCTCGTACACTTCCTTCCTGACTGTTGGAATCATTCATCTTAGCGGAACGAACTGGCAAAATCGAGCCGACAAAGATGCAAGAAAAAGATGCAACAGAAAGAGGCAAGAGCATGATTTGGAACAGCTTGGTACCGGGGTACTGTTGACGCTCTACTCTTCTAGCCCCATAGTCCTAGCAGGCTTCGACCGGAAGTGGACGGAGCAAGCCATTGTGCTTTCTGGGTTTCTCCAGCGAAGTCACCCGAGGTTGACACCCAAGAAACTTCGGCTGGACACGCCGTCGGGGCGTTTGTAATTTCTGCTATTCTCGGTGGAAGTCCGAAGCCCCAAGGACAGAATGCGGAGCTTTGAGCTGTTGAGCCATGTGAACATGAGCGCGGTCGTGCTCCTGGCAAGCGCCATCCTGCTTGCGACGTTCTTTATCCACGTCTACAGGCAGAAGCGCCAGCAATACCTGCTCGTTTGGGCGATGGCGTGGGTGCTGATCTCCTTACATTTCATAAGCCTTGTTATAGACTCGCAAACAATTCCCGCAAGAAGGTTTGCTCCAATCAGCGAGTGGCTTTTGGCAATGGGCGCTCTCGCCTTTTACTGCGCGGCGCGGCTGTACGCACGGCAGGTAGTGACGGTGCGTGGTGTGATTGTCGGGGCTGGCGCTGCTGCGTTGTGGGCTCTGGCCTATACGCGAGGCTGGGTGGCCGCGCCGCTGGGATTGGGAGTCGCGCTGTTGTTTTTGGTTGTCGCGCGAACATTCTGGCAGGAGGGACGCAAGCAAGAGTCTCGGGCGGATCTGCTGCTCGCCATCACGTTTGTGGCGTGGGGAATTCTGCGCGTGGTGACGGTTTTTCAGGCGGACATCAGCTTCCTCGCCGGCACGGATCTAGTCTCGCTCGCTTTGCTGCCTGAACTATTTTCAGGCGTGCTGATGGTGATGGCGGTCTACGAAGAGGAGCGGCGGCGCGTGGAGCGCAACATGCTGGCGCTTTCGAATCTCAATCTTGCGACGTCGAGTTTCGTCGGCGGCGAGATACAAAAAATGCTGGCGCAGGCGCTCGACCGTGTTCTTAACGTTGTGCGCATCCCCGCAGGCGCGCTCTGTCTGCATTACGGAGACGCTCACGGCCCGACATCCGTGGTGATAACCGGCCTGGGCGACGCCTTTTGCTCCGCCATTCAAGCAAATGACCTCGATCGCTATACGGTGAACCTTGTGGCCCGGCTCGGCGGACTCGTCGTGCTGCGAAACCTCGCGGCTGATTCGGATTACAAGGCGCTGGAAAAGGAAGATTCGTTCCGCGAAATACGCAGGCTAATGCTCGAGCAAGGCCTGAGAACCGTGGTCGGCATCACCTTGCAAGCCAAAGAGCGGGTGTTCGGAGTGCTCTTGCTGGGAACGCCGGACAACCGCAATTTCACGCCCGCGGAACTGCGGTTGCTTCTGGCGCTGGGCCATCAGATAGGCATGGCGGTGGAAAACAGCTATCTGATTCAGCAGACGTCTCGCCGCAGCGAAGAATTGCATATTCTCAACGAAATCGGACGGACGCTGAGCTCGACGCTGGACCTAAATACTTTGTTCGACCGGATTTATTCGGAGATGCAGCGACTGCTCGACGTCAGCAGTTTTTATATCGCCTTCTACGACCACAAAACCGATCAGGTCACGTTCGAGCTGGAAATCATCGAAGGAGACCGGCGCCCCAAGAGGTCGCGCCCTGCCGGGAACCATCTCACTGAATACATGGTGCACTCCCGCCAGCCGCTTCTGATTCGCGATCATTTCGCCGATGAAACGCGCCGCCTAGGCGTGAAGCCGAATCAGACGGCTGGGTCTTTCTGCGGCGTTCCGCTGGTTCTTTACGATCGCGCGATCGGCGTAATGGCGGTGCATAGCGCGCAGGAGCGGGCGTTCGACGAGGGCCACGTGGAGTTGCTGCGCGTGCTTTCGAGCGAAGCCGGCATCGCGATTGAAAACGCGCGTCTTTTTGCGGAACAGCAGAAAAAATCGCGCCATCTGATGCTGCTCAACAACATTTCAAGCCACGCGATCACCACCCTGAATCCGGAAGAAATGCTGTCGAAGATTGCAGCGGAGATCGAGAACGGTTTGACGTACGACCACATCGGCATCGCCATTATCGATTATTCCGCGAAGGAACTCGTCATCCAGGCGGAAGCAGGGCAGCGCCGCGATGCGCAAGGGCAGCGGATTCTGCTGGGAGAAGGGCTGGTGGGCCAGGTGGCGCGCAGCGGCCAGATGGCCATTGTGCGCGAGGTCGGTGCGGGCACGCCGCGGCCTGTTCTTGCCGGCTCCGTCTCCGCGATTGCGCTTCCGGTCAGCTACGCCGAGCAATTGCTTGGCGTGCTATATGTGGAATCCTCGGAGCCATGCGATTTTGGTGAACAGGAGATCCTGCTGCTTCGCACGCTCGCCGATCTCTTTGCAGGGGCCTTGCATAACGCGCTGACGTTCCAAAAAGCGCAGGAGCAGGCGATCACCGACGGCCTCACGGGCGTGAAGACGCACCGCTTCCTGATGGAAGCGCTTTCGTCGGAATGGAAACGCTCGACGCGCGCCAACCGTCCGTTCGCGCTCGTACTGATGGACCTCGACCGTTTCAAGTTCGTGAACGATTTTTACGGCCATCTCGAGGGCGACGTCGTGTTGCAGCGCGTCGGCCACATCCTGGAGCAAAATTGCCGCAGCTCCGATGTCGTCGCGCGCTATGGCGGCGACGAATTCGTGATCCTGATGCCGGAGACCACCATCGAGCAAGCGCGCCAGCTTGCCAGCAAACTTCGCGGCTGGGTCGCGGCGGATCCGCTGCTCCGCGACAAGAACATCACCGCCAGCTTCGGCATTGCGGGTTTTCCGGTCCATGGCTCCACGCCGCAGGAATTGATCCAGGTGGCCGACTCTTCGATGTATCTCTCGAAGCATCAGGGCGGAAATTCCGTTTCGAGCGCGGAACACTACGATCCGAGCGAAACCAAGAAGTGGAAGAAGGACGTTCTCGAGGCATACCTCGGCGTTACGTTGAAGCGGCTGTTTTCGACAGGCCCCGAGGCTTTCGAGGAAATTTATCGCCGCCTCGAACAGTTCACGCGCTCGCTCACCGAACAGGGCACGCCGGCCTCGGCGGACACTTTGCCCGCCGCCGTCGTCGAGACGGTCACTTCGCTCGCGCTGGCCATTGACGCGAAGGACCATTACACGCAGGGACATTCACAAAAAGTTTCCGCCTATTCAGTGATGATCGCGCAGGCGCTCGGGATGGAGCAGGCGGAAGTGGAAGAGATTCGCCTTGCCGGACTGCTGCACGATATCGGCAAGGTTGGCATTCCGCAAACGATTCTGAACAAATCCGGCCCGCTCGATGCATCCGAGTGGGAGACCATGAAGACACACACGGAACTGGGCGCCAAGATTCTCGAGCCGCTCGATGCCATGAAGCGGATTCGATTAATGGTCCGGCACCACCATGAGTTCTACGACGGCAGCGGGTATCCGGATCGCCTCGAGGGCGAGAGCATCCCTTATGGAGCGCGTGTGATCGCCATCGCCGACGCATACGACACGATCACATCCGAGCGCACATACAAGAAGGCGCGGCCTCCCGAGGACGCATTTGCGGAACTCCTACGCTGCGCCGCGAATCAATTCGATCCCGAAATCGTCCGCCTCTTTATCGAGACGATGCGCCGCGCGCCGCGGCCCACGGTGGAAGCGGGCGTTGGCGCCGACAGTCATACGGGCGCGTCGAGCCTTTAGCCGGAGCCCCGCCAGAGGTTTTATTCCACCAGTACTCTCGTCCCATTGCCCTCCGCATATTGCAACGGCACACTAGAGGGGAGTCAAAACCATGTTAATCGCAGCCTTCATTTTCGTGATCTCAGTCGCGGCGACAATCCAATTCGGCATGTCCAGTTGGCGCGCCGGTCTTATGCACGCAACATCCCAAGGTGTCATCCGCGAACCGTATCTGTTGAATGCAAAGGGCTTTAAGGAAGTGGTGGCCTACGAGGATGTTTGTCCCGATCTCGCTCACGACCCGGGTGCAAGCCTTGGGCCGGTCCGGCTTTACTATGGCTTCCTAGAAGCCCTCAGCCAACTAGGATTGGGCTCATGGACAACCAGCGAGATGGCACTCTGTACGCGCTACGCCACGGTGGTCCTCTCGCAGCGATTCGAACGCAACCAGGTCCTCCTGGCTGATGTCCGATCCTATTGATCTTCTCTTTAGATCTTCGCTATTCGCCGGCCCTGAAGAAAGACCCTTTACTAATACGCCCAGCGCATCAGAACGGCTCCCGTGGTGTATCCCGCGCCCACCGCAATGAGCAGCACTAGATCGCCCCTGTGCAGCCGTTTTTGTTCAACCGCGTCCATTAGCCCCAGCGGAATCGTTGCCGCCGTGGTGTTTCCGAAGCGGTCGATGTTGACGAGTACCTTCGAATCGTCCACTCCGAGCCGGTCCTGCATTGCCCGGATGATCCGCAGGTTGGCTTGGTGGGGCACCACCAGCGCCAAATCGCGGCTTGTCAGCCCGTTGCGTTCAAGCAAGTGGCATGCAAGTTCGCTCATACGCCGCACGGCATACTTGAACACCTGTTGGCCTTCCTGATGTACGTAGTGCATTCGCTTCCCGACTGTCTCCTGCGTCGCCGGATGCAGCGATCCTCCGCCGGGCATGTAGAGGCAGCTTCCCCCGGAACCGTCCACGTCATGCATGAAATCAATGATTCCTTCGGAGGTCGACGTCGCCGGTTCGAGCAGCACCGCTCCAGCGCCGTCTCCGAACAGCACAAACGTAGCACGATCCTTCGGGTCGAGAATCGAGGTCATCACGTCGCTGCCGATCACCAGCACCTTCTTGTGCGCTCCGGAGCCGACGAACTGCGCGCCCACGGTCAGGGCATAAGCAAATCCGGAGCACGCCGCCGAGAGGTCGAATCCCCATGCTTTCTTCGCGCCAAGGCGGTCCTGGATCAGGCAGGCCGTCGCTGGAAACAGCATGTCCGGCGTCACAGTCGCGACGACAATCATTTCGATTTCTTCCGGCCGCACACCCTTTGCCGCCAGAAGCTTCTTGGCGGCTTCCGTGCCGAGATGCGATGCCGGCACACCTGGTTCCACATAGTGCCGCTCGCGAATGCCTGTCCGCGTGCGGATCCATTCGTCGTTCGTTTCCACCAACTTTTCCATGTCGGCGTTGGTGACCACGCGCTGCGGAACATATCCGGCCACCCCGGTAATCTTCGCGGCGATGCGGTTGCCCATGAATCTCTCCTGGAGTCTTTGTAGTGCCTAGATAATCGTGCGATTGTATGCAATCGCACGCTCGAGTGACAAGCAAAACACGGGCCCTGGAGGACGCTATGAATGCGATGGCAGAATTTCGTGCCGGTAGGTGATCGCCGCGGTCTTCCGCAGCATCGCCGCCACCGAGCAGTATTTCGACTGGCTCAACTCGATCGCATCGCGGACGGCCTTCTCTGTTAGCTCGCCCGTTAGCCGGTAGACCATTTCAATTTTTGTCCAAACTTCGGGCGGCTCGCTGGCGCGCTCGCCGGATACTTCAACCTCGAGCGACTCGAGTTTCTGCCGCTTCTTTGCCAGGATCATCGCCACGTCCACCGACGTGCACGCGCCGAGCGCACCCAGCAGCGCTTCCATGGGCCCTGGTCCCTTTTTGTGACCGCTTCCGGCATCGAATGTGACAGTAACTCCGGAATGCATCATCGCCTGAAATTCCTCGCCGCCCACCCATTTCA
>Ga0307475_10000698_pt1 | contig 20153 bp, 19 predicted proteins | sample atmos_gasesECM1C_FD_203317 | JGI IMG/M metagenome (GOLD analysis project Ga0307475, IMG submission 203317) | Hardwood forest soil microbial communities from Morgan-Monroe State Forest, Indiana, United States - atmos_gasesECM1C_515 | ecosystem: Environmental > Terrestrial > Soil > Temperate... | reverse complement strand
AATCGGCTAGGCGCTGCAACTTGTTGTGCCATCTCACGCCCAGTGAATCAGGCAGTAATTTAATATCAAAAAGGGTGAAAGGCCCGAATCCAACGGTGGTGCCCTTTATCTTCTCAAGCCCAGCCGCGGCAAGGCAGGCATCGAACTCTCTAATGGAATGGCTGTTGGCCCGAGGCCCCGTAAGGGCCTGCAAAACCTTAAACCGCTCGAGCAGCGTGCGCACCCAGCGTCTTGGTTTGCGGACCGGCGGAAAGAACACAGGATCAAGCACGTGGTTTAGACGCCAGCGATTGTCGGTCGTGAAGATCGAATATCCGCCAGGCCGAAGAACCCGAGCACACTCGGTGATTGCTGTATTCAACGAATGTAGAAACGGAGCGACGCCCATCCCTATCACCAGGCGGAATGCGCCTTCTGGAAAAGCGAGCGCGTGAGCGTCGCCCAAGCTCGTCATCACGCGATCCGCGACACCCGCCTCGGTCGCAGCCTGCCTTGTCAGCGCAACCATGCGATCGACGGTGTCGACTGCCTGTACAGTGAAGCCGCGTTGTGCTAACGCTATCGTGGTTAACCCCGCTCCGCATCCGATTTCCAAAATGTGCGATCCTGAAGGAAGCGCGAGTTCGTCCACAAGGCCCAGAACAATCGCGCGCCGCTGTTGGTGAATGACTTCAAATAAGCCGTTCGCGTTGTAGAGATCTCGCCAGTAGTTTGCGGAATACCGAAAATGGATATCGACACGCTTCTGTTGCTCCACCGTCGAATTGAGATCAACCAGACGTTCGCTGCCGAGCCTTTGCATCGTGCTCATTACTTCTCTCCTGGCTGCCCCCATATACTTCTGATCAAGGATCCTATCGGAATGATTTCACAAAATGGTTCACTACCCGTACAAGACTCGCGGCGATGCCTCTTCGTGTCTCACATTCACCCGTGCAGCTTCAAATAGTTGAATGGGGTCGAAGACGGTCATACTGGGCGCTGCTCGATCCGGTAAGTAACTCGACCCTCTGTGAGTTGGACGTAAGCAAGGCAAGCCCGTTCGCTCTGCGGTCCTTCATTGTGCCGTCTTCCTGCATTTTGCGCGAGCCGCATTTGGCTTAGGGCCCCCAACCACTGGTCGACCTCTCGGGGCAGGCGATCTAGAGGTTCGCCATCGCCATTTGTTCTCTGCTCTTCGACAATCAGAAACACAAGCCAACTCCGCCGAAACTGTCTTCCGCTTCCTTACCCGCGTGCACCTTCTGTGCGTCGCCGTTTGGAAGCGATAACAATTCCGGGGACAATCTCACTGGGCTGGGCCGGCATGTACGTCTCCAGTGTTCGAGTTACTAGGCCTTCCTTTCAAGGTCAACACGCGAAGGCACTGCCGTCTCGTTGCCCGGGCCACGGCTTAACGAAATACGTCTACACCGACATCAAGGAGAATCCGCGGTCTCCCGGAGAAAATCCGGATCTTGCGCGCACCAGCGCAGTGGTCCACCTGCGGTCCCCCGATAGCGAATCTAAGTGAATAAGCGATACAGATCCTCGCCGGCCTTTTCGGTGACCAGGTCGGGCACCATCTGGTCGGTAAATCGGCGGGTTAGTTGCGTGAGCAGGTCGCGGGTGAACCGCTCAGCCAAATTTGGCGAGACATCTGGCGCGCAACGAAGGAACGAAATGATCTTTTCTTCGGTGCCAAACTTTCGTTTGTAACGCACCAAGCCTTCCTGAGCGAAATCGCTCAGGCCAAAATCGAGAAAATCGAATCCTGTCGCTTTCCCGCATCGGATTCCTTCCCAAACGAGCAGGTCGTTGGGCCGGTGACTTAGATCGGAGGGAAGCGATGCGTTGAATTTGTAGTAGAGCGTGTCTTTCCACTGTAGAAAGAAATCGCCGGCGAGAATTTTGTCCTGGTACACCGCCAGGAGGAGAAACCCGTTTTGCTTATCGACGAAACGACGCCAAATATTCTGAAAAAAGACAAAAGGCTGCGCCAGCATTCCGAGCTTGTATTTGCGGATCTTCAAATGCATTTCAAAAAAAGCGCGCAGCTCCCCTTCCGACTTTGCCACCCGAACTTCAACGCCCTCGCGTTGCGACTTGCGGATGGCGCGATGGGCGGAGTGATCTATTCCATCCCACAGCTCATCAAGGACCGGGCGCATATCCAGGCGATGCCACTTCGCCTGCTTGACGACGGTGAACCGCTGATCCGTTAAAGGAATACGGTTGTGCAAGCAACGCAGATTGATCGGGCAGCGGTTCAGCAGCAAACACTCCACGAGAAAGTCCCAGCACTGCTGGTCATTAACGAGGGGGTCGCAATAGTCTGAGAAAGGCAAAGCCAGGATGCGTTCGCCCATCATGTCCGCGATGCGGCAAAACGGGATGCCAGCCTGGGGTTCACCGCGATCATCGAGGACCACATACGCGGACGCTTGCCAACCGTAAGTCTCGGTGAGCACCTGAATCCAGCTCGGGGAGTGAAAAACGCTGCTCCCGCCTCGGTCAGCCAACGTTTGCCAGATCGGATCGACCCGCGGATCTACTTGGACAATCTTCATGTTCTTCAACCTCGTTTAGTAACCATCCTGGGTAGTTGGAGTAGGGCGTCTAAACTCGCATTCCTCCAAGTTTTCTCAGACACGTTCAATCAAATCGGGCCGAAATTCACACGCCAGCTTGGCGTGACCCGACGGTCGCCGTACGAACAGGATTTCGTTGAGGAACCGCCTGCGGTTCGGCAACAACAGATTTGGGAAGAACTTTGCGATAGACAGCAAGCAAATTGGGGATGGAGTAGTGCCACGCTAGCTGCGTTTCAATGCGCTGGCGCCCAAACGCACCCATGGCCTTTCGCTTTGCTGGGTCATCCATGAGTTCGGCAAGAGCCCTAGCAAACGCCAATTCGTCGTTAGGCTTAACGTATATCGCCGCGCTTTCCGCGGTAACGCGATGCTCGCGCAAATCAAATGCGACGATGGGCTTGGCGTAGGCCATGTACTCCATCATTTTGATCATGGTGGAACGATCGTTGTACTCGCAACCAGGATCGGGATCGACGCAAATATCCGCCGCCGACAAATAACGGACCAATCGGTCTCCCTGGACCAGCCCGGGAAACCACACATGCTTTTCGAGATCCAACTCGCGCGCGAGCTTTGTGACGCTCGCCAACGCATCTCCGCCACCCATGAGCACGCAATAAAAATCGCGTCTGCCCAAGTCGTATCGCAGGTGACGGAGGGCCCGGATGAGGTAGTCCAGGCCATCTTGAAACCCCATGACGCCGAGAAAGGCGATGATGGTCTTCCCTTTCCTGCGTAGACCATGGTCTGGTGGCATAGGTCGATCGCGTGGCACTTCTACACCGTTACGCACGACGATAATGCGCTCGGCAGGAACATTGTGGCGCTCGATCTCAATCTCTTTGTAGGACTCGTTTGTCGCAATAACGTGATCCGCGAGGCGGCAGGCAAGCCTCTCGAACAAGACCAGTGCCTTGTACACGATCTTGGAGCCGTTCGGGAACCGAGCCCGATACATCTCAGGGGACAGATCGTGATGGTCGAACACAAGACGCTTGCCAAATAATTTGAAGAATGCACCGATGAATGCAAACGTATCCGGGGGGTTGTGCACGTGCACGACGTCAAAACCTTCTCTCCAGAAAATCCACAGCGAGAAGAAGAACGACATCGCCGTGCAGTAGCCGTACTCCCGGAGATAACCCAAGAACCCGTTGGCCGGCGCCGGAGAACGGAAACGATACACGCGAACACCGTCAACGACCTCGTGCCAGACCTGCGCTCGAGTCGCCGGGCAAACGACCGAAACGCGGTAACCCGCGCGGGCCAAGGCCAGCGCCTCCCGGCGAACGCGGTGGTCTTGTGGATAAGCCTGATTCTCCAGGAGCATCAACACGCGGTTATCGGGCGGCTTCATAGCTACTCAAGACTGAGAATCCTGATCTTTGATCGCCGAGTCTTCTCACAAGCTCCATGGCACGAGATAATCTGTCGTTGGTTGCTTGGCAGCAGGGCGTTCAGCAGCGGACCATCGAGATCCTGTTCTTTGTCGCGATGCAAGATTGCCGAGGTCCCGGGCTGGAGGGGCGCATCCGATGTGCCCGAGGCAATTACCCTAAGGTTCATTTGTTAGCCGCCGGAGGCTCACGCATTTCGTTAGCGTCATCGCTATACCAGGCCGGGAGCAGACTGCTAGAATCTTGTCGCTTCGCAATCACGCGACCGTCGCTTTTTCTCAAAACTTCTTCGTAGACCGCAATCACGCGTCGCGCCACGGCCGGTGAGTCCAAGTGGCGAATATTCTCGCGACCATTGCTTCGGTTGCGATGGGCTAAAATCTCGGCGAGCTTCGCGGCAAATTCCTCGGTGCAAGGATTGCAGATGTAACAGTACTTTGTTGACCCGACGACCCGCCGTACATCACCTACATCCGTGCACACCATCGGCAGGTTGCAGGCCATCGCCTGCTTGACAATGTTGGGCGAACCTTCTTGAAACGACGGGAAGACCAAAGCGTCGCAAGCGCTCATGTACAGAGCCAGCCGGGTTTGAGGCTCGTGCGACACGACCAGCATTTCCACACGGGTATCATGGCGCGCGAGTGCGTTTGCGGCGGCTTTGGCGAGAGGAAAACGCTTCACTTCAACTCTTGGGTTCGCTGCAAACAGAAGATATCTTTTGCCGGAGTCTAAACCCAATACAGCCCTGGCTTGCTCCCGATCAGTTGGTCTGAACACATCCAAATCCACTTCGTGGGGAATCACATGAACCTTCGCTTTTCTTATTTTGGCGGCCATCTGGTCGCTTTGCACGATGGCCGCGTCCACATGGCGGGCGAGCACGCGGCACGCGCTAGCGATCACCCGTTGGACAAGTGGCCTTTTGCCGTACTTGGTTATCGACCCGAGAATGTCGCTCCCGTGGTAGGTGACCACGACCGGAACTTCCCATTGCGTGCGCGCGATCAAGCCCACTAGTCCATAATGAGCATGAACCAGATCGACCGCGCTGCACGCCAGACGTTCTCGTAGCTGAAAAATTGCCAAAGGATAAATGAGTTTGCGGTGGCGGTGGCTGAGAACCAGCATTTCGACATCAAGCCCCGCCCGCTGGAGCGATTCGGACTGGGTGCGAACGTACGACCCAAACGCCGGGTTCTCGGCTGTCGGGTAAATGGCCGTCATGATGAGCACTTTCATAAGCAGCAATCAGCGCGTGCGTGATTGTCATGGCACAGACCGCTGGTATGAATTCCCCAGAGGATAAATTAGGCCTTCAAGTAATCGAGGCAAGCAAATCGAATGAAGCTGTCTGCGCGCGCAAAATCTCTTGCATGGCGACAAGCAGACCGGCAATCAACCAAAGCAATTGCGTTATGCCTCGATCCTGCAGGATTTCGACGCTTTGGTGGACCATGTTGCCGATCATGGCGACGGTCATTCCGAGAGCGAGCGTGGATAAGAACCGATCGCCTTGTTTCCAGCACGCTCGTCCCACTCGCAAGATTCCGAGGAAAAACGCCAGGTAGGCCAAAAGTCCGCCAGGACCAATCTCACTCCAGACCAAGAGATATTTGTTGTGGACTGTATACAAAAAACCCTTGCGAAATTCGGGTGTCAAATAATCGGCCATGGCGGCTGAAAAATTGTTGGCCCCGACCCCCAGAATGGGATTGTCCGCGATCATGCGGAAGGCCAGGTTCATCAGCGGAACGCGAGACTCTGCCGAGCCATTATCATCAGAAATGAACCTATTATTAATTTCATTGTGAAACGGCAGGTAGAGAAACAACAGAATCGCAGCAAAAGGAATGAGAGGCTTAAAGGAGATTCGTTTTCGCAGTCTCGTTGAGAAAAAGAAGAGGATCGTCGCCAAAACGAATGCAGTCCAGGCACCTCGCGAAAACGTAAACACCAGTGCGGCTCCTCCGAATGCCAGAACGGCAGCGGCAAGCCATTTGTATTTGCGTTCGACTTCGACGAACAGCACACTCACCGCGACGGACAACACTACACTGAGATACGCCCCGGCTTCATTGGGAGAACCAACTGTTCCGCCAACTCGCGTGAATTTGCCGCTCGCATCGTGATCCACTCGAATATGAAGCGGTCCCCAAAGACTCGTTGAGACATTCCCGAATCCGAGGCCCGCCATCAAAAGGCTTTCTATCAAGCAGCCAGCCAGAATACAGGAGACGACGAACAGCACATCCCTCCGCGTGCGGACGAAATGCGCCACGTATCGGAACACGAGGTACATTTGCAATAGGAAAAACAACTCGAAGGCGGAGAGTCTTGCGTCTCGCGCGACAAACAAACTTAAGACGCTGAACCCCAAATAGCAGACTAGCGCCCAGTTCCGTTGTGGCGATGAGCGAGCTTCTTGCCCTCGCCGCTCCAGCCTTCGAAGGAACCACGACGTATATAGGGCTAGCAGGGCTATGGTTGTAACGGAGATGCTCAATCCCCCGAGTGCTCCGGACGATGCGTCAGCCTCACGATAGAAAAAGTGCGTACCCAATTGGAGCGGAATGTCGAGCACGACAACCCCAAGGAGAAGTTTCTGAACGGATCTCGCTCTGAGCGCGGCGAATGGGCCAAGCAGCGCCAGCACCAGCGCAGAGAGCGTGGCTTCTAGTCCACATCGGACAGAAGTCGATCGCTGCTTCAGCGTTCCAGACAAGGGACTTGCTGAACTCCGTTGCTGGATGTGCAGCTCTTCAGTCGAGTCCCGCATTGAATTCGGCCTCGGTTCGAGCCTTCGCCTCCGCCACGGGGCTCCGGACGTCCTTTTCTATCGGATTTCGCGTGGGGTCTCGGCGTGCGATGCGATTGATTGCCCGATAGAGGCGGCCCGTACCGTCGGGGTTCTTGAGGATGTGTCCGGCCGCGGCGACGGCGGCCTTCAGTCTGATTCTCCCTGGGCTATTGTCGCCGAAGATCTGCAACCGCGGCAGCCGCCAAAGCGGGAATCTCTGATCGACCCATGTGGGCTCCGTGGTCATCACCATTTTCGCACCACAGCGAATGGCGTGCTGCGCCAGTTCGGCGGTGTAATTACCGTTCGGGAAGGCAAAGCTTCGGCAAGCCTCTCCGATCTCTTCGCTGACCTTGGCTATGCTCCTTGCAATACTTTCAAACGCAGCGGTTTTGCTCTCTCGTGTCAGGATGGCGTGAGTATGTCCATGTGCCCCGATGCTGAAGCCACATCGGTGCAGTCGACGTACCTGCTCCCAACTCATCAAGCCGACATCGGCGTCGCGCGGGTTGGCATCAATCCCGTATTGCAAGCACGCGCGCTCAATACGCTCGATCAGCAGAGCGTAAGGAAGTTGTTTCAAGACTTGCAGGCTCAAGCCGTTTGGAGTTGCGCCTAGTTTTTTTTGCATCGCGCGATGGCGGTCAAACCAAAGAGGTGCTTGGTCGTCAAGGGAGCCCGACACAACAAAGAAGACCGCGGGTACCCCAAGTCGTTCCAACTCCGGTGCCACGGCGGTTGCGTTGCTGCGCTTGCCGTCGTCAAAGGTAAGCAAGCAAAATGGCTTTTTGCCGCGACGGTATAGCTGTCTCGGCAGATCGTTCAGGTGAATGAAATCAAAACAACGGCTCAGCACATCGACGTGCCGGCGCGTTTGCTCGCGATCGAGAACGTGCTCGTTGACAATCACGCCGCCACTTTTGAAGTGACGCGCGAGCGCCAGACAAATCCTGCCGATAGCATTCAGCATTGGACTGCTCGGTCGATCAAAAATCGCGCGCGTCGGCCCCGTCCGAGCAACAGGAACTTCAGCCATGCACCGAGACCTGGGGTGCTTCGGTAGGTGGAAGCCTCTGCCGCTGGGGTGGGCCACCGCGCTGGCTTTTCGCCCCTTGCGTATCGTTCGAGGAGCCGCAGGAGAGCCGCTACGGCTTCCACGTTCGCCCGGAAGCACAGTGTTGCGGCGGTATCTCCGGCGGAAAGCTGTGGCGCACCACGCCAGAGAATTGCGCCGGTATCGATACCTTCGTCGACAACATGAATCGTCGCGCCGATCCAGTCACGCTTGTCTTCGATGATGCCCCACACGATGCTCGAGACTCCTCGAATCAAAGGCGCTTGGCCGTGGTGAATGTTCAGAGCAGCCAACTTTGCCTGGTTGAAAATATGGGATTTGAGGACGCCGCCTGACACAAGAAGGATGATGTCTGGCACGATGCTCTCCAGCACTTCTTGGCATTGCGGGTGATTCAAATGAGGCACTTCGAAAGAACAAACACCAGACTGCCGCCACCATTCGCGCAAAAAGTCCGCGTCAAAAAGTTGGTCGAGAATTCGACTGGCTCGTTTGCCTTCTCTACCGCCAACGAAGCTCCTCCCCATCCAACACGAAACAGCTTTGAACAGTCCCTGCTTCTCGAGTCGACGTCGTGGTCTTCTCAGCCTCGAAATCTCGTTGTAGCAAAGCGCTTGCACCACATACAATTCGCATGGACCAGAGAAGAGGGAACGCAGAGTCCAGAGGTCAGGTCCTCGGGGCTCCCCTACAATGAGCGCTGCCACCTTGATTCTTCGCAAAGCCGCCTGTTTCGGGCCCCCGCAGAAGAGAGCGCTCAACTGGAAGGCCGCGGCTCGCCTTATCCGTGCCAGGAAAATCAGGGCAGTATCGTCGTGGCCCCCGGTGGTTCAGGCGCCATCGTCCCGACGACGGAGGAACGAGTCCCATCCACAAACTCGACCGCGGCCTCGGCAACTCTCGCGATGAATTCCGGCGTAAGTTCCGCATACATCGGCAGCGAGATGATTCTTTGCGCGTAATCTTCGGTCACCGGGAAGTTGCCTCTCTTGTATCCCAGATCGTGATACGCCGGCTGCAGATGAACCGGCACGGGGTAGTGAATGCCGCAATGGATTCCGCGACTCGAGAGGTAATCCTTAAACGTGTCTCGGTGGCTGACGCGAACAACGTAAAGGTGCCACACGGATTCCGCGTAGAGTGCTTCATTCGGCGTGACAATCCGGCTCTTCTCGAATAGGAGCCGATAGCGCGCTGCGTGCTGACGCCGCGCAGCATTCCACTTCTCGAGATATCTCAGCTTGACCCGCAGCACGGCCGCTTGCAGCGTGTCGAGACGGCGATTGTATCCGCGAAACATGTGATGGTATTTCTCCTGCTGGCCATAGTTGCGGAGCATCTCTACTTTTTTTGCGATTGCAGGGTCGTTCGTCACCATTGCGCCGCCGTCGCCGTAGGCTCCAAGATTCTTTCCAGGATAGAAGCTGAATGCCGCGGCGTGAGCCAAAGAACCCACTCTGCGACCCTTGTAGCGCGCGCCATGCGCCTGGCAAGCATCTTCAATGACGACTAATTGGTGCCGCTCGGCCAATTCCATGATGGGATCCATGTCGGCCGGCTGCCCGTAAAGGTGCACAGGAATGATCGCTTTCGTGCGCGGCGTGATGGCCATTTCGAGGGCTGCCACATCGATCGTGTAAGAATCAGCGTCGATGTCAGCGAATACTGGCGTCGCACCCGCATGAGAAATTGCCAGGGCGGAGGCGATGAAGCTGTTCGGTGCGGTAATGACCTCGTCCCCCGGCCCGATGTCGTATGCGCGCAAGGCCAACTCCAGCGCTGACGTTCCGGAATCTACGCCAGTCGCGAATTGCGCCTCGCAAAACCGCGCGAACTCCTCCTCGAACAAGCGCACCTCGCGCCCAAGGATGAAATCTGCTTCGCGGATTGTCTTGGAAACCGCTGCGTCTATTTCCTCGGCTATGCCGGCGTACTGCGCGGTGAGATCAACGAACGGCACTTGCGATTGAGCGGTGTGCATAGGAATCATCTTTCTCTACCTCCACTTTTTGCCCGTTGTATTCGATCGAGCGGTTCACGGCTTCCAGCACGCGAACCACATCGCACCCCTCGGTGCCACTGCTGATCGGCCGCTTGCCCCGGCGCACGCATTCCAAGAAATGCCGGCATTGATTTTTGAGCGGCTCGGTCGGCTTGATGCGAGGGCTGATGATGTCACCGTCGCGAATCTCGAAGCGAAACTCACCGTAATTCAGCGGCTCTTCCGCCACCGTGCTCACGCCCTTCTCAAACACGCGCACCTGCTCGAGCCCGTTGAGATCATTGAAGGCAATGCGCCGATCGCTCGTGACGATAACGACCTCGCGGGCCTTGTCGGGATCCGCCCAACTCACGTGAACGTGGCCGATGATATTGCCGGGATAGCCCAGCGAAATAAATCCCACATCGTCCCGGCAATTTCGCAGCACCTTGCCGCCCACCGCGCTGACCCATTCCGGCACGCTGTCCAGCAGATAATTGAAGATGGCTATATCATGCGGAGCGAGATCCCAAAGCGCATTCACGTCGTGGCGAATCGGCCCGAGGTTAGTGCGGCGGGCGTACAAGTAGTAGACGCGGCCTGAACTCATTTGCACATACTCTTTGACTTTCTGGATTCCGGCGTTGAACACAAACGTATGGCCGACCATCAGCACTGCAGACTTCGACTCCGCCAAGGCGATCAGCTTTTGCGCATCGGCGGTCGTAGTCGTCAGAGGTTTCTCGACGAGCACGTGTTTGCCAGCGGCCAACAGACGGCGCGTCACGTCGTAGTGCATGGTCGCTTCGGTGCAGACGACCACCGCATCGACATCGGGATGCTCTGCGACTTTGTCAACTTTCGCGCTCAGCTGCACGCCGGGAAAACGGGAACCCACTTCACGCAATCGGTCAGCGCGGCCGTCGCAAACGGCTACCAGGCGCGACTCGACCAATTCGTGGAAGATGCGGACATAATTCGTTCCCCAATAGCCGCAGCCGACCACCGCAATCCCCAAGGGATTGCTGACCATGGGCACAGCGTTCATACCTAGCGATGGAATTGTGACGCTCATTCGGCACCTCTTCCCCACAGAACCGCAGGAATTGTCAACAAAAGTATTCGGAGATCGAGCCAGAGTGATGCGTTGCGGATGTATTCGAGGTCCATGCGAATCATCTCCTCGAAAGAAACGCGGCATCTTCCGTTGACTTGCCAAAGGCCGGTTATCCCTGGCAGGGCTGCAAGACGTTTGTGCTCGCCGTTCCGATAGCAAGCCACTTCATACGCCGGAACGGGCCGGGGTCCGACCAAACTCATTTGCCCTTTCAAAACGTTGAATAGTTGCGGCAGCTCATCGAGACTCGTGCGACGCAGCATGCGCCCGACACGCGTCACTCGCGGGTCATTTGTCAGCTTAAATTTTCCGCCGCTTTCTTCACTCGGCTGCACGCGTCCGGCGACAAAATCACGAATGTAAGCTTCGTGTACCCGCGAGTCCGCATTTGCCGACATGGAGCGGAACTTGTGCATGCCAAATTTGGTGACCGCCCAGACTGTCTCGCGGCCGGTGTTCTTTCTTTTGGCTCCGACGCGCTCGTGAGTAAAGAAAACCGGCCCGCGAGAGTCGAGTTTGATCAGAACAGCAATGAACAGCAACACGGGAACGAGCAGGAACAGGATCACGCCGGCGAGGCACACGTCCAGACAACGTTTGCAGAGAAAATAGGACCGATTCGCGTTGGCCTCAAGCAGAGGCACGACGCCTGGCTCTTGCCCGTCGGTGGAAACCGTAGCCGCCCTTTCTGACTGGAGTTCTACATTTTGGACGGTGCGCGGTCCCGCAGAGTCCTTGAGCGGCATGGCATCAGAACAGGCCGCGACGGAACTACCGCTCGGTCTCCCCAACACCGTCTTACCGGAAACAGCCCCGCGAAGCATTTTATTGGCCGGATGTTTTGTGGATTGTGACCGAATTTTGTGGCTAAAGTTTGTGATAGACAGCATCAGGGATGGGAAAAGTGCGATTGTTCAAAACCACCCCGAGGATGGGTGTGCCCAGCATCCGCAGCTCTTTCATGACCTCGCGCACCGTCTCTCGCCGCGTGGAGTTCGCCTCGACGATCAGCACGAGCCCGTCAACGCCAAAGCTGGGCGGCGCCGCGGCTCGATCTGAGCATACGGGAGAATGAATCAGTACATATTTGAAGAAGACGCGCAGCTCGTTCATTCGCTCCTTCAGCCGCTCCGCAATTTCGCGGGCACTTAACTCGAATTCAGCGTTGGCGGCTCCGGTGGGCATAACGCAAAGATTGCTGTCCTTAGTTTTGTGAACAAATGCCTTCACCGGGCTAGAATCGCAAAGCGCTTCCATCATCCCTTTCTCATTGGGCACGCCGAAGTACCGATGCAGGAATGGCGATTCCAGATTGGCGTCCACGGCGCAGACCAGCCCGTCGCCCTGCGCCGCCAGAACCTCGCAACATCGGGCACTAATTGTGGACGCAGCGTGTCCGTCTTCTACGCCGGAAAAGAGGACGACTTGCGGCGCGCGCTGCGCCCCGGCGGGCGAGAAAATGCGGTGCACTAACTTCAGTTCTTCGCGCCGCGTTATCCTCGCCCATTCCAACCCGCGAGGAAACTCCTTTCGCGCAACCTCCTGGCTCCAACTCTTGGCTTTCTCTTTAACCAACTCGGGCGATCGAATCTGTTGTCTCGCTTCCTTGGGCTCGGGTCTAGGAAGTGCGATCTCGACCAAAGAGGACCGCTCACAATCTGCCGTTTTAGCCACACGGGAACCTGCCGACGTTTGAAACAGGTCGTGTTCTCTGCCGATTTGCCGCAGCAGCTCGAAGTTTTTGCTCATGAGTGGGATGCTCAGAAGCCCAGAAATTAATTGGAATGCCGTACGGGCAGCCGGAGTCGGTCGCCGACTTCAATGTGGTCGGCATTGATTAGATCTGGATTGAGCTTTCGCAACTCGGCTAGCGCCGCCTCGTCGTAGTGCCCTATGGACCACTCGCAGAGATTCGAGATGTTATCGTGGGGCTGCACAATGTAGGTAATAAATCTGGCCTTCTCCGTCGTTTGATGAGCGTCCGGATTTGCGGGTTCAGGACTGGCGAAAGCCGCGGGCATTCGCACCGCAGAGTCCACAGGAACGTTCATGCCAGGAGAAGATCGGACCACTGCCGCTCCCCTGTATGCGACAAAATACGTCGCAAGACTCCCCAGCAGGGCAAAGAGGACCGCCGTCTGCAATGTCCGATTCTCGAACACTCTGCCCCCCACCCCATCGAGCGAAAGTGCAGGCCGACCAGCGATTCCTGACGAGGGCAGTTCTCCAGAACGGGTTTTCCCTCCGACGTTGTCCAGCGACAGATCGTTCAGGGCTTCTTGCACGATTTTCTTGCCAATCCTTTTGCAGCCGAGGGCGTAGCCTAACGACAATGCGTTAAAACAAATACGGTTGATATTCCGCGGAATGCCCTGGCTCCGCTGGGCAATAAGATGGATGGCTGATGAAGCGAAGATCTCGGGGCCTTCGTAGCCGGCAATATCCAAGCGATGACGAATGTAAGAGAATGTCTCTGTTGGCCCCAAACGCTTCAGCCCGGTGAGCACCGTGATGCGCTGGCTCAATTGCCCCAGTAGCGGATTCTTCAACCGCCGCGCCAATTCCAGTTGGCCGGAAAGTACGATTTGAATGAGTTTACGGTTAGAAACTTCAAAATTCGACAGCAAACGCACTGTTTCCAGCGTTTCATCCGTAAGATTCTGGGCTTCATCGATAAAAACGACGACTCGCCTGCCTGCCGAAGCTTCTCCTAAGAGAAACTGAATTAAACGGGCGTGCGACTGCACGATATCGTTCCCGAGGCTATCAATACCGAGAGCACCAAGCAAATAACGGAGGAGTTCTCTTGAATCGCACTGGGTTTGAAACAAGAACGCGCTACGAATCGAGCCTTTCAACCGTTCCAACAGTTGCAAGAGCAGCGACGTCTTACCCATTCCAGGTTCAGCGATGAGTGCAAGAAATCCGCCACCCGTCTCGATTCCGTAGAATAGGGAGGCCAGCGCTTCGCGGTGTCCAGGACTAAAATAGAGATACCGCGGGTCCGGGCTGACACCAAAAGGCTGCTCCCGCAATCGATAGAAATCCAGAAACACGGTTGTCACTCACTCTTCGGTAATGCCGCGAGAACCGGGCTCCCCAGAAAATCCTCCACTTCTTGTGGCGTACGGAACGACGGATCCAAGCGATCCATCACAAAAGCCAGTGTCACGCTGGCCAATGCTGCCAACAGCCCTCCTATCATGACGAACACGAGCCGGTGTCGCTGCGGCTTGAAAGGGACGCTGGCCGCCTCTGCTACAAGTACGTTCGAGATGCGTTGCTGGTCCAGAGCATCCGAAATGCGCGCCTCTTCTTGCTTGTGGAGATACAGCAAATAGTTCTCTTCGTTAGCTTTGGCCGTGCGCAGCAAGTCCTGTTGTAGGACTTCCTGTTGATCGAGGCGCTCGCTCTCCGCGCGATACAAGCGAACCATGCCTGCTGTAGCCGTCTCGCGTGCCTTCAATGCTGCTAAATCAGTGCTGGCCTTGGCGAGCTCCGCGCGCAAAGCCTCGTAAGTCGGATCCGTGTCAGTTGTTTCGTCGCGCAGCGGAGCTTTCTCTGCCGCTGCGATGGCATCCTTTGTTTGGGCTATTTGTTGCTCTACTTCTTGCACTGGCCGATAACTCGGCTCAAATTTCGTCAACAGCCCGCTGCGCTTGAGTTGCAGATCTAACAGCGTCGATTTCAGTCGCTCCATCAATTGAGGATTGTCGGCAGTGCGCACCTGCGTGGTGTGCCGGGCCGGCAGTGAAGCGAGTTGTGTCTCTAGCGTCTTGATTCGTCGTTGCGTCTCTGCGATCGCCGCTTGAGTCTCGAGTAGCGACGCCTCGAATTCGCTGAGCTTCCGCACCGTGATTTCGCGCGTCAATGTCGGCGACACGATGCCTTCTTTGTGGCCAAATTCGCCGAGTTTCTCCTCGCCCTTTTCCAGGGCCTTGCGGTACTCTTCCGCTTGCTGGTGAAAAAAGTCAAACGCCCCGGAAATGCGGTGCATCGCCAGATGCTTTTCCAGGTAAAGATTCGAAAGGGTGTTCAGCACATACGCGGCTTGGTGCGGATCGCTGGCGCGGTAGGTCACGCTGATCAGGTTCGTCAGCTTGATCGGCTCGACCTTTAGTTTGTTCTCGAGCGCCTGGACCGCCCGCGCAATCTTCTCGTCATCTTGACGGCCACTGGTGGCCTCGCTTGCGCATTTGCCGCGACTCGAAGTCCAAAAGGAGAAATCTATCTCTTTGTCCAGGTTACAAGCAATCACGACTTTGGCAAGCAAATCCTTGGACTTCAGCAGTTCCGCTTCGGACTCCAGCTCTCCCTCAGTAACTTCGGTTTGCGTCTGCCGCGGCGTTTCGGGTTCCGCCGAAATCACAGAATCAACCCGCTCATGTCGAACCAGAATCTTCATCTGTGCCTCATACTGCTTGGGCAAAACCAGGGCAATCCCAACCACCGCACCTAAGAGCGCTATGAAGGTGGTGACCATCAGCCGGCGCTGCCGAAAACCAATTGCCAGAAAATCACGCAGGGTGACGTGATTTGGTCTTTCCTCCGCCCATATGTACAGGTCTCTTTCCGTCACGCTAACCTCACTTTTTTGCGGGATTGCTTAGTGAACGACTGGAGTGGCGTACAGACCAACCGAGGACGTCGGAAGAAAGCGCTCGATCTTGGATATGCCGTTCTTCGGGATGTACAGAAAGTCGCTCGGCTGCAAGTAGGCGTCTTCTTCCAGATTGGCTTCCTTCAGCATCTTCTTCAGGTTCACCTTCTTCACCTGAAGCCAGCCATCCGGCACGCGATGAAAGAGCAGGATTTCGGAATGCTTCGCCGAATCCTTCAACCCACCGGCAATCGCCACCGCTTGCGCCACGGTTGTTTCTCCTCGCAGGTCAAACTTGCCAGGATGACCGACCTCCCCGCCCACAATGAAGTACGGTTTCTCGAAATCCTTCAACTCTATATTGATCATTGGATCGTGCAGAATCTTGCCGTACGCAATTCGCAGCAAACTGGAAACCTCCGGCAGCGTCAAACCCTGCACGTGAATGTCCTCAATGCCGCGCAAGGTGATGAATCCATCCGGGTGTACCGTTACTATCTGATTGAATTCCGGGGTAAACGGAAAACTCAGCTCCAGCACATCCGCCGAATGAAGTTGGTAGCGATTATTGCGGTGCTGCAAGGGCGGAACCTGCCCGTGCTCGTCGCTGCTCTTCACTGCACCAACGTTAGGGCCCGGAACGCACGCCGATCCTTGGCCGCCAAGCGCACTCTTCTGCGCCTGGGCTCGGTTCGCCGCCAGAATTCCTGGGCAGAACGCAACGGCGGCTAACACGATCCATCTCTTGTTGGCCATTGAGTCGCTCCTTCGCTTCCGCGTGGACCTTGCGTAAGTCAATTGCAATCATTGAGCTATTTAAACTTTGAACAGGAATGGAGCCGTTCTGGAGGATGTTTTTCTCAGGCATTTCGGGGAAGGCTACCGCCCGAAAAGTCCCATCCACAAGGACCTCCTCTTAAGAGGTGCACGGTTGCGCTCTTCCGAGCACCCCACAAAAGCAATTCCCCCGCCACAACAGAATCGGCGGTTTGCTTCAGAAAAAATCGTTCTGCGACGAAAACATTGACGGTGTCTGCGAAACGTCGCCTTCTAATGGCACGAACCTCGCGGTATAGCCCGCTGAAGGTTTCGTTTTCCCAGCAAACAGCCCATCGGCAGCCAACCTCGTCCTTCGATTGAACAAGTCGCCCGTGTTGACCTGCCCGTACTCCTGCTCGGCAAAGAAGTTGCGGCCCGTTTGATCCAGATATGCGGCCATCTTAACGACAGGACCAGTGCCCCTACCGCTGTGCTGACAATTCTCGTTGCTCAAAACCGAGTAGTGAAACATTCAGGGTACCGACGACACCCTGCCGGCATTGAACCGGTAGGGTGCTGATCCAGGTTCGATCGATCTCCACTGCGATAGAACGCTTCAACAGCTGCACGGAAATAATCAGCTTCGACTCCTGTTTGCGCATCAGCACAATGCCGGTTAGTCCGCGCAACGGCCCCTGGTCTAGGTATACCGCCTGGCCCATTTCGACAAACGGCCACGGTTGAGCGGGAACTCCCGCCCTCCCCACTAACTCCACTGCGGCGATTTCGTCGCGACCCACAGGCGTGAAGCCTGATCGCGTCCCCACGATTGACAGGACGCCTGGTACGGTTAGAACTGGCAATCGTCGCTCCGGATCGAGACGGCAGAACAAATAACCAGGAAAAAGCACTACGTCCACTTCTTTCCACCGGTCTGACCACTGGTGCCTCTGTCTGGAAATTGGCAGCAGACACTCGAATCCCTTCCTCGCCAAACATTGCGCTGCGGCTTTTTCCCATCGATTGCGAACCATCAAGACAAACCAAAGGTATTCGGTGTTCATCGCGATTTCCGCCTTGCGAGAGTAGCTTACGCATCTGGCCGCACCCGTAGGTTGAAGACAGTTTGCAGACTGTGAACATTCTGGTTAAAACTCCGAAGGAAGGCCGCGGTGCGAGACAGGCTTGCGCCCGTCCAGTCCCATCAAGCATGATTGGATTTTGTTTTTCCCAATCCTTCGCTCATCTGACTCGTTATAAGGTACCGAACGGATATTCTCACGAAGGATAGAAAGATACTCAACTGGCAAAAGTGACAGCTTCACCTACTTTTCCGATTCTATCCGATCGACCCGGCTAATCTGCTCGTGCTCGTTTTTTGATCATTACTTACCGGCCACCATTTGCCAGTCATCTTCGGTGACCTTGCCCAGCGCACCAGGCAGATCCTGAGAACTGTATTTTAAAAAGGCGCGTGCTGTCCCCCTCGCCATCGGAGCGGCATATTAGGAGCGAAAAAGCCTTGTGTCTGTCCTCTTTTGGACATCCCCGACGAAAACGTCCAGATGAACCATTCATTCACGGACCCGCAGGCGGCCTCGAAAGAAAACTTAGTTGCGGAGGCCCAGCCCCTCGTTCGTAAGGGTCATCTGCGAGCTTTCAATTACCCACAAGTTTCGCTTTCTTGGTGTCGAGAAGCGAGATGCAATCGCGATCGCGTGTTCTTAACGGGCTCGCGGAGCGCGAAATGTTCGGAGCATGTTCTTTCTGGCGCGCCGTGAAGCCAAAGGGCGCTTAGCTTGGGAAGATTGATACTACGTAGGCTATTGCTGACGAATTGGCGAAAGCGGAGAATACAGCGGAACGCTGAACGCTGAACGCTGAACCACGGTACACGCGGACGCACGGAATGGTATCAGAAATTTTCTTCGCTTCCGGAGTGGACAGCTGGTTGCCTCACTGCAGGCTGGAAACTAGAATGAGCCGACAAGCGATTCACCAATTCCACCAAGTGCGGGAGATCTTTACCACGCACTGACGTGAACTTCAGTCCCATTCCGCGTCCGGGCTCTGCGTGCCGCACAATACCGGCCGCCCTGATCGCGCCTTCCTGGACAAGAAAGTCCAGTTTGACCGTCGCTCCCACGGCCAGCGCTTCTTGTGCCGCGACAAACAGACCTCCCAAGCTGAGGTCCCGGACTCGTGCGGTATCCTCAAGCTTTTCACACGCCCAATAGACCGAGACCCCTTGGCGTGTCTCGACTCGCTTGTAGCGCCTTCTCCCAGCAGCAATTCGATGCTTCAAGAAGTATTTATCGGAGTCCATGTCCGTCCTCCGCTTGGGGACTAATTCATGGAAAGTGGCCATTCGAGCACACCTCCTTGCACTGGCCGATTCCTGTGAATGCAACCATAGCCATGATGGCTTGCCTCATTGTGACGTTTGATCGCAATTGCGGCGAGACACGTTGCGCGCTCAATCAATCGAAACTCGCGGGCAGAGGGGCTGCGCGGAACGTAGCTGTACATCTCCAGGGTTCCAAGCAGTTCGTCATTCTCCGCAACAACACCTGAGGAGCAAAAAGCATGCAGACCAAAAAGCGCTGCGATCCGTGCGATTTCGGCATGATCGGTTACATCGTCGCCCGGAAGGGAAATGAGCGAAACTACGTTGCCAATCTGAGAATTAATAGCGCTGCAGATTCCATCGAGAACTTCCAAGAGGGGCGTACGGGCAGGAATCGACTGAAGAAGCTGTTCTTCCGCTCTCAGTAAATACTGGATTTTGTCGTCAGAACTACGACGCAGCCTGAGTATTTGTGACCCATCAAGTGAGCGGGAATGATATTCATTCATCTGAGGCCTTCCTTTGCAGGCCGCGCTCCTATCAAATTGACTCCCGATTACGACGACTCGGGATTCAAATGTTGTAAAAGCAACTAAGAGACGCGAGCGGCTTTTGCCCGCTTGTGTTTCATGGCATAAAGAGCCTTGTCCGCTGCGTAGAGGAGGGTTCCGATGTTATCGGCATCCTTTGGATAACTGACAGCTCCCACGCTAACGGAAAGCCTTGGTTCTTCTGCATCTTTCGCAGCAAGATCGCAAATCCGGTGTACTACCAATGTCGCGGCGGCTATGCCGGTCTCCGGCAGGACCAGGGCAAACTCATCCCCGCCTTGCCGCGCTGCCGTGTCCACGGACCGGCTGCAGTCTGCCAGGATGTGCGCCAGCCTGCAGAGCGCCCGGTCTCCCGCTAGGTGACCATATCGGTCGTTGATCTCTTTCAACCCATCGAGGTCCAGCAAAATCAGAGAGAATTCCCGGTTGGTGCGCTTGGATCGGCAAATCTCCGCGTATAGCACCTCGAAAAGTCGGCGATGATTGGCCAAGCCGGTCAGTGAATCGCTCGATGCCTGGTGGCGCAGTTGCTTCTCTAGCGTCCGCTGCTCCGTGATATCAACTGCGATGATTTTATGGCCGACACAATCTCCATGATCGTCATAGATAGCGCGTCCGCTCAGCTTGACTTTCAGAGCCGTGCCGTTTTTTCGCCTCCACTCGACTTCGATTGGTTTGATTCGCATGTTCTCGGAGGAGCGCTCCGCCAATGCTGAGCCCGTACGGAGATCAAAGACACCGTCCGATGGGTGATTGGCCGCCAGAAGTTCTTCTTTGGTTGCGTAGCCAAGCATGGTTACCAGGGCTTGATTGACGCTGACAAATTTTCCTTGAGCATCACACCGGCATACTCCATAGGCGGGATTGTCCACCAGCGCGTGATACAACGATTGTGAATGCTTCAAGGCCTTTCCGGCCTCTTCCAACTCCGCGCGCAGTTTCCTTTCGTTCAG
>Ga0307475_10000696_pt1 | contig 20201 bp, 17 predicted proteins | sample atmos_gasesECM1C_FD_203317 | JGI IMG/M metagenome (GOLD analysis project Ga0307475, IMG submission 203317) | Hardwood forest soil microbial communities from Morgan-Monroe State Forest, Indiana, United States - atmos_gasesECM1C_515 | ecosystem: Environmental > Terrestrial > Soil > Temperate... | reverse complement strand
ACACCCATGCCGGCTCCTGTACGCTCCTACAACCATCCCAAATAGACCAGCAGAAAATAAATGCACGCTAACGTGAAGACTGGGCTGCCCCAGATGTAGAGCATTGACTTCCAGGCCAGCGCTTGCACGACCTCGCGTTGGCTTTGCGAGGAAATCGTGAAGGGGTCGCCGCGTTCTCCCTTGCCGATGGCGACGCGAGGGTGCAGGTCGAAACCGCTTGCGGCTGGCGTGCCTCGCGCACTGCTTTGCTCTTCCGCGCTAGCCGCAGGAGCCGCGCCGGGCGCATCTGGTGCGATCTGCGTGGCTAGTGCGATGCCGCTCGAACTCGCTAGGCCGCCCGCGTTGGAAGCCATCTGCGAGGACTCGGGTAGCACAGACACGGGGAGAGGCGCTCCGATTCGATTCAACTCCCCGACTATGCGATCGGGAAGCACAATCGGCGCCCCCATCGGGGAGGTCCTTGCTTCGATTCGCACATTCTCCTTCCCTGGCATTCGAGTGACCATTTTCTCCATCATCTTCATCGCGACGCCAGATCCGGGCTCTCCGAGGTTAAAGTTAAATTTGAAGTTAAGCGAGCGGCTGAAGCCGGAGCCCAAGGAAACGTGCGTACTGGCTGCGTGCGGCGTCGGTGTCCAAGACGTCTGGCCAGGATTCTCGCCCAGGGTGCCGTAGACAAAGAGAGGATACCCAGGTTTTATGATTCGCTCTTCCAATCGTATTTTGTCGCCGGAGAGCAGCCCGCGCAGGGCCACAAATTTCCGGATATTCTCGGGAATGATGCTGGCTTTGCCAAAACGCGATGTCTGCATTTCATCCGTAAAGTTGCGATGCACGTCGAGCTCAGCACTCTGCGGATTGATCAACACTTTTCCGGTGCTGTCGTCGAGAAAAAAAGGAACAGCCAAGCTCTCGTCCAACACCTGCTCCCATTTGTGGTCGTTTCCTGACTCCACCCATTGCCAAGCCTTCACCCGATAGTAGTAACAAGGGTCGCCGGTAAGGGCCGCGGAGATTGTTTGCGGTCCTGTGGGCATCCCGCTCACTTCCACCAAGCCTATTGAAGCGCTACGAATTTTTGAAAAGGGAGTGTTTAGGATGAGCCGCTTGTACTGCAGCATGCGGAATCCCTGAAAAAACAAGGCGACCCCGCCGACGGCGCCAACCAGCGCCACCATCATAAACCAGGAACCATCGGAGGCGGAGTAGAACACGGAGTATGCAGTCTGGGCGCACAAAGAGGCTGACCTCCTGGACTACAACCTGACTTATTCCTTCTATTCTAAGCGTTGAAAAACACGGGCAGGCTGGAGGTTAGCGACAAGATTTCCAAGTGCGCACCCCTGCGCGACGGCAGGAAGGTTACGCTCTTCTATCTTTCGGCGACGCGATCGAGATCATTGAAAAAAGTTGGATACGAAACGCCGGCGCAGTCGGCGTCGCGGATTACGGTTGCGCCGTTTGCGCCGAGCGCCGCTACGGCGAAGGCCATGGCGATGCGGTGGTCGCCGTGCGGCTCGATTTCCGCACCGCGCAACCGTCCTCCTTGGCGTCCTGCGACGCGCAGGCCGTCCGGACGTTCTTCTACGGTGGCGCCCATGCGGCGCAGATTTTCGGCCAGCGCGGCGATGCGGTCGCTTTCCTTCACGCGCAGCTCCGCGGCGTCGCGGATTTCGATTCCCTGCTCCGTGTACGGGCCGAGCGCGGCGAGCATGGGCAATTCGTCGATGACCAGAGGAATCTGGTCGCCCTCAATCACGCCGCCCTTGAGTGATGCGCCTTTCACCGCCAAGTCCCCTACGATTTCGCCGTGTGCGCTGCGTACGGAGAGCATCTGGAGGGAGGCGCCCATAGAGGCGAACACGTCGAGAATTGCGGTGCGCGTGGGATTCAGGCCGACGTTGTGAATCAGCAGGTTCGAGTCTGGAAAGAGCGAAGCGGCAGCGATGAAAAAGACCGCCGAGGACAGGTCTCCGGGTACGTCCAGAGAGCGCGCGTGCAATTTCCCGGCGCCATTTCCCGCGGCGAGTCCCCGGATGCGGATGGTCTTTCCGCTTTTTTCGATGGGTGCGCCAAATTCCTCGAGAGCCAGCTCCGTATGATCGCGGGTGCGGGCGGGCTCGGTAACAATGGTCTCGCCTTCTGCAAACAATCCCGCGAGCAGCACTGCGGATTTTACCTGGGCGCTGGCCATAGGCATTTTAAAGTCGATCGCGTGCAGGCGGCCGCCGCGAATTTCGAGCGGAGCGAAATTGTCGTCGCGCGCGCGGATGTCCGCACCCATTTGGCGCAGAGGACCGACCACGCGCTTCATGGGGCGCTTTTGCAGCGAGGAGTCGCCGGTCAATTGCGACGTAAATGCCTGGCCGGCAAGAATGCCGGCAAGCAGGCGCATGGTGGTGCCGGAGTTTCCGGCATCGAGAGCGCGGCGTGTGCCCTTGAGCCCGCGCAAGCCGTGCCCGGTGATGCGTACCGAGTCTTTATCGACCTTCACCTCGGCGCCCAGCGCTTTCATGCAATCGAGAGTGCTGTGGCAATCGGCGGCGGCGGCAAAGTGGCGTAGCTCGCTCGCGCCCTCGGCTAGCGCGGCAATCATGGCATAGCGGTGGGAGATGGATTTGTCGCCGGGAGGCTCGACGCCGCCAGTGAGCTGCTTTGCGGGATGAATAGTGCGCTTTCTCACGCGGCAATTTTAGCATGGGGCGCGCAAGGCAAGAATTGTACGACGGAGAATACAGAGGACACGGAGTTTGGAGGTGGAAGAAACCTGCCCTTTTGTACAGTTTTGGCGGCGCAACAACGCGATAGAGCCTGCAATCTTTTCCGGAGCTCTTACGTATTATTTAGTGCAGGAGAAACTGTGATCTCCGCACGTAGCACGGCCCTTCAAATCGCGGCGAAAGCCGGAATGCTTCTTGGCGCGTTTCTTGTATTCACTATTTTGCTGGCGGCATTGCCGGCACATCGCACGCCGGCGCAGCAGGCATCCACGCAAGAGTCCGCCACACAGACACCGGACGCCAATCACGGCAGCATGCCCGGCATGGATATGAGTGACGAGCATGCGAATGAGAAGGCCGCGGTGCACGACATGACGCCGGGCCATCACGACGCGCATAGCCAGCACATGACCATGACGGAGATGCACGAGCGAACTGCAGAAGACGTGCAACGCGCAAATGAAATTGTGGCGCAGCTTCGTGCCGGGATCGAGAAGTATCGCGATTACCGCGTGGCGTTGAATGACGGCTTCAAGATTTTCTTGCCGAATATCCCGCAACCGGAATATCACTTCACGAGCTATCGCAACGGGTTCCTTGAGACTTTTACGTTCGATCCGGGGCGGCCGACGTCGCTGCTGTATCGGAAGACTTCAGCGGGATACGAACTGGTGGGCGCGATGTATACCATGCCGAAGCGCGCGAGCGAGGACCAACTCAATGCGCGTGTGCCACTGAGCGTGGCGATGTGGCACCTGCATACGAATCTGTGCATGCCGCCGCGCGCGGAGCTACGCAACGCAGACTGGACCAAGTTCGGCCTGAAAGGCTCGATCGCCACTCAGGGTGCTTGCGATGCGGCGGGCGGACGCTTCCGGCCGTCGATCTTCGGATGGATGGTGCACGTGTACCCCTACGAAGATTCGCTCGACAAAGTCTTCGCGATGCACCATCACATGGATTAGTGCTGGCCACAGGATGTGAAAAACGCCCAGCCAAGATTGGCTGCGCAACGATTACTCCACACCCAGACGTCCAATAGATAGTCCTTCGGGCCGTCATCTAACCAAGCTACTTCCAGCGGTCGTCGTGTAGAGCATGGCTGAGGGATCGCCCCTTGCAGTAGATTATCTATGGGAGTATAACCAAGGCATGCCAAAACGCGGCGCACCGCCGTTGCAGGGCGAAATCCTGCAAGGCACGCTGGACCTGCTTATTCTGCAGACGCTGGTTCTAGGCGCGGCCCACGGCCACACCATTGCGCATGCGATTGAGCATCGCTCCGAAGATGTTCTACAGGTAGAGCACGGCTCCCTGTATCCGGCGCTGCATCGCCTGGAAGATCGCGGGTGGATCGCGTCCTTCTGGGGCACGTCGGAAAATAACCGCAAGGCGCGTTATTACCGCCTGACGCGTGCTGGTCGCAAAGAGTTGACGCAGCAAACCGGCCGCTGGCAGCAATTGGTGCACGCCATTAACAGGGTGCTGCGACCGGCTGAGGAGTAATCGATGGGATGGAAACGTTTTTTCCAACGTAACGCCTGGGACGAAGAGCGAGCCCGCGAGCTTGAAACTTATTTGCAGATCGAGATCGACGAGAACATCGCGCGCGGAATGACACGGCAAGAAGCGCGTTACGCGGCTCGACGAAAGCTTGGGAATCCGACAATGATTCGCGAGGAGATTTATCGCATGAACAGCCTGGGCATGCTTGAGACTATTTGGCAAGACCTGAAGTATGGCGCACGAGTGCTCCGCAAGAGCCCGGGATTCGCGTTCTTTGCCATAACGGTTCTCGCCCTGGGCATCGCCGCGAACACTGCTATCTTCAGCATCGCGGACGCCGTCTTGCTTCGCCCACTTCCCTACCGTGATGCCGGCCGGCTGGTGATGGTATGGGAAGATGGCTCTTCCTATGGATTCCCTCAGGACACTCCCGCTCCCGGGAATTTCTCCGACTGGAAAACTCGAAACCACGTCTTCACGGATACGGCTGCATATTCTGGGGACGGCCTCAATCTGACCGGAGATGGCAATCCGGAACAATTGATCGCCGATGCCGTCTCAGCAAATTTGTTTTCGGTTCTCGGTGTAAGCCCCTCTCTTGGCCGCGATTTCCGGCCAGAGGACAACGTTCCGGGAGCGGCTGGTGTGGCCATCCTGAGCGACGGTCTGTGGCTAAGAAGATTCGGGGGAAACCCGGGGATCGTTGGGCAGGAGGTGAGGCTGGACGGTGAAAAGTACACGATCGTGGGTGTCATGCCACGCGCGTTCCTATATCCCGACCGCAAGACCGAGCTTTGGGTTCCGTGGCGGTTTACGAAGGAAAAAATTGCCGATCATGGAAGCCACTTTCTGCAGGTAGTTGCGCGCCTGAAACCTGGTGTTGCGCTGAACACTGCCAATGCCGACCTGGCGACGATTGCGAAGCAATTGGAGCACGAGCATCCGGACTCGAATGCCAAAATCGGCGCCTTTGCGGTGCCGTTGCGTGAAGACCTTGCTGGAGATATGCGTCCCGCGATTCTGGTGCTGTTCGGAGCAGTGTGCTTCGTGCTGCTGATCGCCTGCGCGAACATCGCAAATCTTCTGCTGGCGCGCGCCAGCGGCAAGCGCCGCGAACTGGCCATGCGCCTCACGCTCGGCGCAAGCCGGCCGCGTATTGTCGGCCAGATGCTGACGGAAAGCCTGCTGCTCGCGATGATTGCCGGCGCGATCGGGTTAACGTTTTCCGTGTGGGCCACAAAGTTTTTGACAAGTTTGATCCCCTCAGGGATTGCCCCGCTCGCGGATTCCGTGCTAAATGGCCGCGTATTTCTTTTCACCGCAGGAGTTTCAATTGTCACCGGCATCCTGTTTGGCGTAGTCCCGGCATTGCGAGTGTCCGGCCTTGATCTTGCAACATCCCTGAAGGACGGTGGCGGCCGAGGCAACGTCGGCCCCGGCGGCCAGGGACTGCGCGACGTGCTGGTCGTCAGCGAAGTTGCCCTTGCGATTGTTCTGCTGGCAGGCGCAGCGTTGATGATTCGCAGCTTCGAGAATCTCGTTCATCTCGATCCGGGTTTTCGCGCAGATCACGTTCTAGTTTTGCGGACGCCCATACAGATGCAGAAATACGACACGCAAGCGCGGAGGACGGCGTTCTATGACGAAGTTCTCGAAAAGGTCGAACGCCTTCCCGGCGTTGTGGCGGCGGGCTACACGACGTGGATTCCCTTGACCAATGAAGGCGGCGCCACCGGGATCACCATCCAAGGGCACCCTGAGCCTGCGCTGGGACAGATGCCCATTCCCAACGCCCGCGTCATAAGCCGAAATTACATGGCCGCGCTCCGGATGAAATTGGTTGCCGGCCGGCTCTTTGATGAGCACGACGGAAGCGGCACTCCGCTCGTGGCGCTGATCAACCAAGCGATGGAGCGGAGTTTTTGGCCCGGCGAAAATCCCATCGGCAAGCAATTCAAGAGAGGCACGTTCCGCGCGGATGCACCGTGGATTACCATAGTCGGAATCGTTGGCGACGTACACCAAGCTGGCCCGGCGGCTCCGGCCCGCGCAGAAATGTATTTGCCGTACCAGCAGCAGGAATTTTTCCCTCCGGATTATCTTGCGGTACGAGCATCGGGAGATCCGCTGCTGCTTGCCGAACCGTTACGGCAGCAAGTCTGGTCCGTGGATAAGCAACAGCCCCTTGCGGATGTGATGCCTTTGGAGCAATTGGTCGGCGAAAATCTCGCGCCGCGACGCATGCAAGCATCGTTGCTCGGAGGATTTGCAGGCTTGGCTCTGCTGCTGGCTTCGATTGGAATTTATGCCGTGCTGTCGTTTGTGGTGACGCAGCGCACGCAGGAGATCGGGGTTCGCGTGGCGTTGGGCGCGGACTCGCGCGATGTTCTGCGCATGGTTTTCTCGCATGGGCTTAGGCTGTTTGCAATTGGCGCGGCGCTGGGGCTGGCGGCCGCACTGGCGTTATCGAGAACCATGAGTCACCTGCTATACGGCATCAGCGCGAGCGATCCAGTTTCTTTTCTAACTGTCACTTTCGTTTTGGGCCTGGTGACGCTGCTGGCGTGCTACATCCCGGCGCGCCGCGCAATGCGCGTGGATCCGCTGGTTGCGCTCCGCTACGAATAGCTGTGCGGTACGACAGCCCTCAAGGAAGCGTGAAGGCCACCAGTGCGTCGCTCAACTTCTCTTCGGTAATCTTTGGATGCCCTCCCGCGGCGATTACTAGATATTGTTTTCCATTCGCTCCCAGCCGGTAGGTCATCGGCGTGGCGTTTGCGCTGGCTGGGAGTTGCGCCTTCCAAAGCTCTTTGCCGGTTTCGACGTCAAAGGCGCGGATGTAGGAATCGGTCGTTCCGGCGATGAACACCACACCACCCGCGGTGACGATGGGACCGCCGAGACTGATCGATCCCGGGGGAATCTGCTGCTTGTGCGCACCCCCAAAATCCTGCATCGAGCCGAGCGGCACTTGCCAGCGAATTTTTCCTTCCGTCATGTCGATTGCCGTGAGCAGTCCCCAGGGTGGCGCGCTGCACGGCAAATCCGAAGGAGATTGCAGGAAGCGCCGATACAAACCGTATGGCGCGCCGACCTGGTCGCCGTAGTCGCCGTCTTCAGCGTGCGAGCCCCGCTGATCATATTTGGCGCGCGGAATCAGGCGGGCGAGAGCGACGAGATTGTTTGTATTTGTAACCAGCAGGCTGTGCCGCGGGTCGAACGCGTAGCCGCTCCAGGTCATGCCGCCAATGTTGCCGGGCACCATGAGGGTTCCCTTTAGACTGGGCGGCGTGAAAATTCCTTCGTTGCGCAACTGCGCGATTGTCTTGCGGCAAGCCTCGCGATCTTCAGGCGTCGGTCCCCAGGCCTCCTCGGCGGAGAGCGTCTGCGCGGCCAAGGGCGGCGGAGCGATTGGAAACGGTTGGGTTGGCGAGGTCACCTCGCCGGGGACGTCGCTCTGCGGCACGGCGCGCTCCTCGACAGGAAAAGCTGGCTTGCCGGTGTCGCGGTTCAGCACATAGAGCAGGCCGGACTTGTTGCCCTGAATGACGACCGGGACATTCTTTCCATCGCGTCGCAACGTGGTAAGCAAAGGCGGCGAAGCGCTATCAAAATCCCACAAATCGTGATGCACGAGCTGAAATCCCCAGGCGACTTCGCCGGTTCTTGGGCGCAATGCCACGACGGAATTGGCCCACTTGTCGTCGCCGGGTCGCAAGCCTCCGTAATAGTCGGGGCTGGCGCTGCCGGTGGGCACAAAGATCAAATCTCGCTCGGGGTCGACCGCCATGATCGACCAGGCATTGCCGGCGCCGCTGCGAAAGGCGTTTGCATTCGCGTTTGTTGCCGCGGCTGACTGGTTCGGTGCAATGGGGTCCCAGCTCCAGCGCAGTGTGCCGGTGCGCGCGTCATAGGCGCGCACTACGCCGCGTGCCGTATCGACGCGGTGATTGTCATCAATCGCTGAGCCGACGATTACCAGGTCATCGATCACGGCGGGAGGTGAAGTCATGTGGTACCAGCCAGCGTGAAAACCGGAGACATCGCGCAAATTGACCTGGCCACCTTTGCCAAAGTCCGCGCAGGGTGCGCCGTTCGCCGCATCGATGGCCACCAACCGCGCATCTTGGGTGGACTCGAAGATTCTTCGCCGGCAGGGCTGACCGCTTGGCCTCGCGGAATCGAGCCAGGTCGCAGCGCCGCGATTGACGAGCCCGTCGCCGTAGTCGCCGTCCAAGTCAATTTTCGGGTCGTAGGCCCAGCGCTGCGTTCCGGTTTGCGGATCGAGGGCGATCACGCGATTGAACGGAGTTGTGAGATAGAGCGTCGCGTCAACCAGAAGAGGCGTGGTTTCGAATCCACTGCGCTTTCGGTTACCCTGGCCCTCTGAAACGTCACCCGTGTGGAAGGTCCACGCGACAATCAGAGTCGAAACATTTTCACGGTTGATTTGCGTCAGCGGCGAATAGCGCATGCCGCCGGCGTCATGCCCGTAGTATGCCCAGTCGTCATCCGTTGCGCTTTCCGCCCCTGCCGTGGTCTTCACGGCACCTGCGCTGGAGCCAAACGCGACAGCAAGAGCAAACGCACACCAGAACCAGCTCGTTGCACGCTTACTCTTGTTCATGGGGCCAGAACCTCACGTGACGTGAATCGACAGACAGAGGAGTTACCGTATCATTCGGCGGGTAGACAGGGGGAAAAATATCGGCGGACAAGAGACAAACAAAGAACGCGCGTCCAGTGATTAAGGAGTCGTCTGGGCAATTTCTCGAAAGGACAAAACCTGGTAGGGCGCTAAGCTTTGCGCAGCCGCTACCCACTTGCTGCTGTAGTGAATTCCGTTGCCTCCACCGGTTTGCTTGAAGGAAGCGGGTCCCAGAGCAGATAACAAGTTGCCGGACAAAGGGTCGCGAGTCTGCGCGATTAGCAAGACACCATTAATTTGCCCGGTACCATTTTGAGTGGAAACAAACTGCCCCTTCCCTATCACCAAAACAATTCCGTCCCAAGAGGCATCTGGGTCATATGTCAGCGTACCTGTCACCAGCAACACTCCGTAGCCCGTATTGTGCCACCCGTTAATGGTCAAGTCCCCGTTGACAACGACAATCATCGGATTGGTCGCGGACATCCCGGAGGGCATGATGTTGATCGAACCACTTTGCGTCACTGGCCCGTTGATGACCTTGTCTGCGCTTTGCGTAATGCTCTGTACCAAGGCATCGAGACTGCTCGGCGTCTGCAATAGCGTCGGCACGGAAACGGAGCTTATGGCGGTAACGCCCGACGGACTGAGGTAGCTAGATGCCGGAACCGCGGCTGCTGAAATGTTGGACGAGTCAGAGCTGTTTGTAAATCCGATCGCGCCCACGCCAGACTGCGTTCCCGAAGGAGCATCCATATCATTGCCATTGATCGAGAAACTGCTGTTGCCCGATGGTCCCTTGAATGTCACGCCATTGCCATCTAAGGTCAGCGCTGACGGAAAGCTGGGCATTGCCGCCGCTAAGGAGCCCGCCGTCACGGTGTACTGGAGCATGCGCCGGCTACCGTAAGGCGTAACAGCAAGGGACGTGATCGTGAGAACCTGCGCCCCAATTCCAGCCGAATTGGTGTTCGCGCCATCGAAGAAAAGAGCTGTTGTATTGTCCGCGCCGAGGTTTGCGCCGAGGTTTGCGGAGAAGTTCGTTCGTGGCGTGATGCGCACCCATTTGTACAACGGCCCGGCGATATTGGCGCTGGCGATCGGCGAATTCGATATCACCGTGTTGCAATTAGCGCCGCTCGGGATGGCAGTGGTGTTCCATTCCGTTAAATATTCAGTGTCGGCGTATGGATTGGCCGCACTCAGATCCTGCGGGTTCACCACCTCGCCGGGCGACGGATTCAAAATGTAGCATACCTGGCCCACGGGCATCGTCGCTCCGCCTCCCGGGAGGATACAACTCGCAATGGAGTTCGGATTGCGAGCAAAGAGCCGGCCGCGCCCTTCCTCCAATCCCGCCTTCGCGTCGTAGAACGCGTGCATCGCTGACTTGTAATTCCCCTTCAGGGCCGTTTCGTTGCCGGCCATCAAGATCAGCGCCGTGGCCACTACGCTGATGAGCATCAGCGTGAAAATTGCGATCACCAGGGCCATGCCCCATTCTGTTTGTCGGCGATTTTTCTGTGCTTTCACGGTGTCTTCACTGGTTCGGATTAAAGCGCATCGCCTGGCCGGTCACAACGATGGTACGGTACTGATGGGTTTGCGGATCGGGCTGCAGTGAACGCACCATCAGGGAGATATTCACTTCGCGAATATTGGAGGGTTGTTGCGCTGCCCCGGGATCACAGACGTATGAAAAAATCGGAAGCGAGTTGCTGCCGTTCATGACGTTCTCAAGATACGGTCCCAGCAATCCCGTAGTTGAAGCCACGGGATCCTGGAACGGTGCTTTCTGCACCATGGCTCGCATCAGAGTGGTGCCCTGCAGCGAATAACGTATCCACTGCACGCCGTTACCCAAGTCCGCTTCGACGATCAGATCGTATCCCCCCGGAACTGTGCAAGTTCCCCCAGTTCCGACCGTACATGGCGTCGCAGGATAGCTTGGCGCCCAGGCAAACGGCAATGCGTACTTGTCCGCCTTCGCATTGTCGTTCGCCACCGCCGCGCTCAAGGAGTTCATGGGCGGGTAGCCGGCCGAATGTACGTCGCGCACAATCTGATCCAGGGCTACGTTGGCTTGCTGGAAGGCCTCCGTCACCGTGCTTTCGCCCTGGTAGCGCAATTGCGCGCTCATCAAGAGGGAAAACGCAATCCCGGTAACGATTGTGAACAGGATTGTGCCCACCAGCAATTCCACCAGTGAGAACCCTGCGGTGCCGTGCTTCCGTTTTTTCATTTCAATCGCTTCAGTCCTCACTTCTGCACTGAACTATCTAACGTCACAGGCAGCAATAACTGCTGGTTGCCACCACCATTGGCGCGGCGGCAGCCGATAACGATACGCCTGCCCACAACGACTCCGTTGCTGATCTGGGGAAAAACCGCCCAGCGCAACTCAAAGCTCGGACCAGTTGGATCGTTTGGATCCGCATATATCGTGGAGAAGCCCGCCGGAGGAACTGTGCCAGGCGAAAAATCAATGACCACGGATTGCCCGGACATTAGCACCGACGCGCCCGGCGAGCCCGCGCCGCCCAGACTGATGGCTTGGTTATTCATGTCGAGGAAGGCGTTCACGTTGAGCGGCTGGCTCAACATCTGATCCAATTCGCGTTGGCAGACCACGGTGGCCATGGTATCCATGCGGTTACCGACACTGGACTTCAAGCTTGCGGGCACCAGTTGCACCACCGAAACGATTCCGACCATCAGAATGGCACTGGCCAGTATCATTTCCAGGATGGAAAAGCCGTTCTGCTTCCGGCCGATTCTTGCAAAATCGCGATTCGCCTTCGCCATGCGCATTCTTGCTCCTGCCGTTACATCCACGTCCACGGGCCGCCGGCGGGGGCTTTCCAAAGTTTAGTTTGCCCCATCGGAATGACAGTGACCGCTCGACACCCGTATTGCGTTTGGTTCGTATATCCGAGAGCGAGGAAATAAGCGCCTGTTGCGCCACCGGCCGGATAATTCACTGTGCCGCGGTAGTCGAACGCAATGATGCCGGCAAAATCCTGCAGGCTAGGAGTCCCGATGCTCGCCTTATCGGGAGTCAGGGACTGCCCATTTGCGATCTGCATGTCGCTCGGCAACATGAGCATCGGCTCGCCTGCGTCCAGAGCTCCGTTGCCGTTCAAATCGATATAGAAGACCGTATTCCCGCTTTGGACCGTTTGAAGCATGCTTACAACGGTGTTGCGCCGTATGGCAGTGTATCGGGTGAGCTGGACGAAATTTGCGGTTTGCTGCACCATGCTGTTGAGACGATAGTTCTGAATCGCTCCAACCAGCACCGGCAACGCCACGCTCACCAGAATCAAGCCGACGGCGAGTGTCATTACCATCTCAACTAGCGTTAAACCAACTTCGTTGGTGCGAAATGATCTGCGCCGTGGATTCATAGCCGGACCCCGAACATTCGTTCCGATTTGGTGACACTGCGAAAGGAGGTTATTATCCTGGGCGATTGATGGGAAAGCAACTCCCCATTGGCGCTGGGAGCCTCAGGACCATCGATATAGTACTCACAGGACTCAAGGCTGCGCACCACACGTTCCCTTACTTGCCCCCAAACGTCTGTTTGGGCACTCTCTATCCTCAAGTATGGGTCCAAATTCCTTTCCCAGTTGATTGTCGCGTCAAACTGCTTCTTGAGGTCGGGATCGAACCTCTGGGCCACGTGAAACTCCTTAGCGCCGCCTGCTCCCATGTGTATTCCAGAAAGCCGAGGCTCGCGTGACCGCCCGCCTGCTGGGGAGCATCCAACGGCTTTCCGCCTCGCCCCCAGGGCACCGCCGTCCGCGTCGTCACCGGCCTTGAGCTCGAGACAGAGTTTTTCCGCCGGTCGGGCGTAAAATCTGTCTGCCGCGGAACTTATTTCCTTCTTTTACGTCATCTCTTGCAGGAAGCTGCTAACGTGGCCCAACTCTGCGTCGGCGCCGTTCTGCGCGGAGGGACCTAGATGGACAGCGCGATGCATGGCGCTCGGCGCAAGGCCCGCGAACATTCTGAGCCTAGCGCTGAAGCAGGGCGTCCTGCTTACGGGAATCGGTGTCGTGGTCGGCTTGGTTGCTGCGCTGATCCTTACGCGTCTGATGGCGAGCCTGCTCTTTGGCGTAACTTCTACCGACGCCATCACCTATTTAGGCGTCTCCGCTCTGCTGGCTGCGGTGGCCATATTCGCCACCTACGTACCGGCACGTCGGGCCACACAAGTCGACCCGATCAAGGCCCTCCGCTATGAATAGTTTGTCGTGCTGACGGTTTTTGGAGTAGAACGGCTGGCCACTTCAGTCCAACTCCTTCTCTCCCAGCGTTCAATTGCCACCCGGTACCCGCCCCAAGTATCATTAACGATTCATGCCGCCATCCGCGCTCCATCTGTCCGCACGAATCCGCCGAGCGCTCGCCCTCGCCTTGACAATCGCAGCTCTTCCAGTCGCTGCCGTGGCGCAATCCAATGAGATTCTTCCGCTCGATCAAGTCCGAGCCGGCATGCAGGGGTACGCGTACACCATCTTCGCCGGCGACCAGGTTGAAAAGTTCGACCTCGAAGTAATCGGAGTGATGCCCAACTTCCTCGGGCCTCGCCAATCCATCATCCTTGTCCAACTCAAGGGCCCCAAGGTCGAGCGCACTGGCGTCGTCGCCGGAATGAGCGGTAGCCCCGTCTATCTCGACGGCAAACTCGCGGGCGCCCTTTCCCTGAAGCTCGGCATCTTCACCAAAGATCCCATCGCGGGAGTAACTCCCATCGAAGACGTAGTCCGACCGCCCGCGCAAGGCGGCGCGCAACAATTTCCGCTCCCGCTCGACGCTTCGGCTGTACAAAAATCCACTACAGCCTTTTCACTCCCGACAGGCTCCACTCTCTCACCCATCGAGACTCCGCTCGTCTTCTCCGGCTTTCAATCCGCGACGCTGCAGCAATTTGTGCCGCAAATCCAGAGCTATGGCTTCGTCGCCGCGCAAGGAGGCACATCGGCTCCACGCCCGGACGACGCACATCTCGCCCCGGGCGACATGGCAGGAATGGTTCTTGTGCAAGGCGACGCCTCCATCAACTCCGCCTGCACCGTCACTGCCGTGCAAGCCGACCGCGTTTTTCTCTGTGGCCATCCCTTTCTCAATCTCGGCGACGTCCAACTCCCGATGGCACGCAGTCGCGTTTTAACCACCCTCTCTTCCGATCTCGCCTCCACTAAAATCGTGAATGTCGGCGGCTCCATCGGCACTATCACCGGCGACCACCTCACCGCCGTGACCGGGAAACTCGGCGCGCCGCCACCGATGATCCCGCTCGACCTCATCGTCGCCACGCCAATCGGCGAGAGGAAATTGCACTTCGACGTGGTTAATCACCCCAAGCTCACTCCTCTGCTCGTTGCTATCACGGCGTTCAACGGCCTCACGCAAAACGCCATCTACGGAGAAGGCACGACTCTCCATCTCACCGGCGAAATTCGCCTGCGCGGCCACACTCCAGTGCAAATCGAAAATACGTATGCCCCCGGTGACGCTCTCATCCCCGACGGTCTTCCCATCGCCATCAGCGTGCAAAACATTTTTGCGCGCCTGTTTGTGAACACCTTCGAAGTTCCCGAGGTTGAGCGCATCGCTCTTCGCGTGGAAGGCGTTCCCGGCCGCCAATCCTTCACGGTTGACAGCGCCTGGCTCGAAAAAGGCGAAGCCGCTCCCGGCGAAACTCTGCGCGTTCGAGTTCTCCTGCATCCGTATCGCGGAGCTGCACGCGTTGAAGAAACCACCGTCCGAATCCCCGACCAAATCGCCCGCGGCGCCACGCTGCGCATCCTCGTCACCGATGGCGATACCCTCAACCGCGCCTCGCGTGGCTTCGCGTTCGGAGGCTCCAGCGGTCCCTCCGGACTCGACCAGCTCATCGCGGTCCTCAATCGCGAGCGCCGTAACGATCGCCTCTACGTCGGACTGTTCATGCCCTCGCCTACCCTCCTATGGGAAGACAAAGAGCTCCCCAACATTCCCCTCTCTCAAATCAACGTCATCGACGGCCGCCCGGCTCCCGGCAGCGTCCAGGTCCTTCGCGAATCCCTTGCTAGCGAGTCTTCCATCCCGCTAGGCGGTCCGGTTTCCGGCGTAATTTCCCTAAACCTTCAAATCCGATAAGAGCCCCAATGCCACCATCGACGAATCCCAACATGCAGAGTCATCCTGAACTCACCCGAAAACGATGCGTGAAGGACCCTAATGTCAGCGCTACTCCAATGCAAATCTTCGCGCGTATCTTTTACTTCCTTCCCTTCCTTTACCTCCTTTACCTTCCTTCCGCGATCGCCGAACACACCCGCACATGGCGCCAAGCCTCCTACGAAGATTTCCTCAAAGGCACTCCCCACGGCGTAGCCGTGCGCAGCGACGGCCGCCTCGAACTTGCTCCAAAATTTACGCTCGTCGCCGACGCAGACGCATCCTATCTCTGGTCTTTGCGCGTCGACTCGAAAGGCGCACTCTATGCGGCGGGCGGCTCGCCCGCGAAAGTCTTCCGCTTTGATGGCAATGGCGCGAGCAAGCCAATCACAGTCTTTGAATCCACCGATCTCGTCGCCCAAGCCATCGCCTTCGACGCCAAAGGCACGCTCTACGTAGCCACGTCTCCCGACGGCAAGATCTATCGCGTCTCCGCCTCCGGCGAAAAAACCGTCTTCTTCGACCCCAAATCCAAATACATTTGGGATCTTGCCTTTGCTCCCGACGGCACTCTGTACGTCGCCACCGGCGACAAAGGACAAATCTTTGCCGTCTCCCCCGACGGCAAGAGCGAGTTGTTTTACGCTAGCGACGAAGCCCACATCCGCGTCCTGGCCTTCGACGCGCGCAATGATCTTCTTGCAGGCACGGAGCCGAGCGGCCGCATTCTCCGCGTAAGCCGTTCTAGCAACAAAAACGCCCGCAAGGATAAAGATTCACCAGCGGCCGAAGGCTTTGTTCTCTACGAAACGGCCAAGCGCGAAGTCACCGCGCTCGCCGTGGCTCCCGACGGAAAAATCTACGCCGCCGCCATCGGAGAGAAGCAACGGCCCTCCGCACCGGCGCCCACCACCGTAATCACCACGCCCCAAGGCACCACCACCATCACCGGCGGCGCTGTCGTGCTTGGCGGTCAGCCTCAGGGGCAAACGCCGTTCATCCCTTTTCCGCAACAGCTTTCCTCCAGCATCTATCGTCTTTCACCCGAGGGCGCGCCGGAGGAACTCTGGAATTCCCGCGACGACGTTGTCTACTCGCTCGCGATCAATTCCGACGGGCGTCTTCTCGCCGGCACCGGTAACAATGGCGCGCTTCTCGCCATCGACGGCCGCGGCGTTTTCGCGCAACTTGCCAAGGCCGGCTCCGCGCAGATCACCGGCATCGCCCGCAACTCCTCGGGCAAACTCTTCCTCTGCACCGCAAATCCCGGAAAAGTTTTTTCTGTCGGCCCCGAATATGAGTCTGAAGGCACCTACGAATCGCGCTCCTTCGACGCGCAGCTATTCTCGCAATGGGGACGCCTGGATTGGTGGAGCCCTCCGCCGTCGCCTTCCGACAAGGGCGCAGAGAAATCTTCCGCACCGCGCCTCGAATTTTTTGTACGCTCCGGCAACACCGAAGATCCCGGCAAGGAGTGGTCTCGCTGGTTTGGTCCGTACTCGAAACCCGGCAGCAGCACCGACTGCCCGCCCGCTCGTTTCGTGCAGTGGAAGGCCGTAATTCACGACGGTCGGTCTGGCGACGGCATTAGCTGGGTCAGCCTCGCGTACCTTCCCCGTAATGTAGCGCCGGTCGTCGACGCTATCGCCGTGCAGGACCCTGGCGTGCGCGCGCAAGCCAACATCATCATCCAGACCGGGCAGCAACCCAGTGTCAACCTGCGTCAGCCGCAAACTTCGAATCCGACCGGTGTGGTCATCACCCAAAGCTCTCCCCTGCGATTCGAACAACCTCCCCAAGGATTCCAGCAAAAGGGCTTTCAGTCCGTGCTTTGGGCTGCCCACGACGATAATGACGACGACCTGCGCTTCTCCGTCTATTTCCGCGGCGAAAATGAAACCGGGTGGAAACTCCTGAAGGACAAACTCGAGCAGAAATTTTATTCCTGGGACAGCACCGCGATGCCCGACGGCGCCTACTACCTCAAAATTCTAGCGACCGACGCACCATCAAATCCTCCAGCCCAAGCCCTCACCGCCGAGCGCGAAAGTGAACGCTTCGTCGTCGACAATACTCCCCCGGTGATTGATAAATTGGAGGCCGTTGCATTCGTCACGCGGATTGGCGCGCCCCCTCCATTGGTAGGCGTGAAGACCCAATTCATTGCGCGTGACGCTACGAGCAGCATCGAGCGCTCCCAGTACAGCGTAGACGGCGGTGATTGGATCCTTGTGGTGCCGAAGAACGGCATCAGCGACGCTCCCGAAGAACGCTACGAATTCTCCGTCAGCTTGCCCGAAGGCAGTGCTCCCGGGAGCGAGCACACCATCGCCGTGCGCGCTTATGACCGCTTTGAAAACATCGGCAGCGCTAAAGCCACCGTCAAGGTTCCGTAAGTTTTCAGATTTCGGGTGTTACGTCTTCGGACTGACCGCTCACGGCGTATGGTATTTCTCGATCTCCGCGCCAAACCCGATCCGCCCATCCCCGTAAGGCTCATTCCGCACGTGCACCACTCGCGCCGTACAATGCGTCTCCTGGGGTTTGCTGCCGGTCACTTCCGCTGGCATGCGCAGCGTGCAATCGATCGGCATGCCTACCTGCAGCGGGGCCGACGATGCAAAGAAAAATCCGCCCCGCGAAATATTGATGACTTCCGTGAAGTGCTCGCTTTTGTCCGAGGCCAGATTGACTGCGCGAAAGCGCAGCGAAGTGCGCATGTTGTAGCGGGCGAGCTGGCGGCGTTCTGAACCCATAACTTTGTTCTCCCGGACAAGCAGAAAGATCGATCCTTTCAGCTTGTCGGAGAGGCTACTCATCAGCGTAACAGAGCTACTCGGCCGGTCAAGTATCAAACCTTCATAAAACTCTCACATAAAACTCTCAGTACGGAAGTGTGGTACCACCTTCGCGTCTTCTCTTACCCTTCGCGAGCCGCAGAGCTATGCAATAATGGGCCGGTCGTAGCGGGTCATCCACTTGAGCACAATCACGCCCACCTCCGCCTACACGCACCTCACCTGGCAAGCCATCCTCGACGCCCACGCCCGCATCGCTCCGCGTATCCACCACACCCCGGTGCTCACTTCCGCGTCGCTAGATGCCATCACGGGCGCGCGCCTCTTCTTCAAGTGCGAAAATCTGCAAAAGACCGGGTCCTTCAAAATTCGCGGCGCCAGCAACGCTATCCTCTCGCTGAGCGAAGAAGAAGCCGCCCGCGGCATCGTCACGCAATCAAGCGGCAATCACGGTGCCGCGGTGGCCTGCGCAGCCGCGTGGCGCGGTGTGCCTGCTTTCATCGTAATGCCCAAGAATGCTCCGCGCGTGAAAGTCCGCGCGATCGAAGCCTACGGCGGGAAAATCACGTTCTGCGAACCCAAAGTTTCTTCGCGCAACGAAGTCTGCGCCCGTGTGCAATCCGAAACCGGCGCTGCGCTAATCCATCCGTTCGACAACGATCAAATCATCGCCGGGCAAGCCACCGCCGCCAAGGAATTGCTCGAAGAAATCCCCGATCTCGACGCGGTCTTCGCTCCAGTTAGCGGCGGCGGGCTGCTTAGCGGAACGTGTCTCGGCGCCAAGGGCCTTCGACCCGGCGTCCTGGTCTTTGGCTGCGAGCCGGAGCGCGCTGACGACGCGTACCGCTCGCTCAGCAGCGGCACCCTGCAATCGCTGGAGTCGAGCGACACCATTGCCGACGGCCTTCGCGCTTCTCTCGCCCCCAGAACCTTCGCCATCTTGCGTGACAACGTCGAACGTATCCTATTGGCCAGCGAAGACGAAATCATTGCCGCCATGCGCACCATCTGGGAGCGCATGAAAATCATCATCGAGCCGTCCTCGGCGGTAGCGATCGCGCCCCTGCTGAAGCCGGACACCGTAGCCAGCCTGGCGCTGCCCGCCCGCGCCAACGGCGCGCCGCCAAAGTTAGGCGTAATCCTCTCCGGCGGCAACGTGGACCTCTCCTCCCTGCCGTTCTAGGTTCCACGTCGAGACTGGACCAACTTGCTTAGGAAGCCATCCGTCAAATCGACGAATCAGGAGTCACTTCCGCTCGGCCCACGCGAGGCCATCGGGTCCCTTGCGTGTCGCGATGTACCCATCGACTTCCAGCTTCTTCAAATCTACGACTGCCACTTTGTCCTTGGCGCTGACCGCGACATAAGCGCGAGAGCCGTCGGGCACAATGAGGATGCCTGCGGAGCCGCCACCGAAATCGAAGCTCCTGACTTCCTTCTTTGTGACGGCATCCAGAATCACCAGATTTGCGCCAGACGAGCCGGAAGGTCCGCCCGAGACTAGCACGCGCTTCCCATCGGGCGTGAACTTCAAGCGATTGCCCCTTACCGGAATCGGGAGAGTCTGCGTCGCTTTCTTGGTCGCAACGTCAATGATGGTCACGCTTGCATCCTGGGCGTTTGCGGCCCAGATTTCCTTGCCGTCGGGTGAGAGGTCAAATCCTTCAGAGCCGCGGCCTGCCCCGACGTTGGTCACACGCCACGTTTTTCGCGGCGAACCCGGCGGCGGACCACCAGAAGGCGGCATTGCACCCGGAGGAGGGCCGGGATTTGGCGCGGACGCTTGTTCGATGATGCTGATCGTTCCGGAGCTGACGTTGGAAGTGAAAACGCGGTCGAGCGCTGCGGACACGACGACCATGTGTGTTCTGTCCTGCCCTGTGCCTATCAGCCAATCGATAGTCTGCGTCGCAGGGTCGTAACGGCCAACAACTTTATTCGTCTCCGCCGTGAAATACAGCTTGCCGCCAGCGAACGCCAATCCATGCGGGGAATGCAATGCGCCGAGATCAATGAGCGGCAGAGCCTTTTGAGCGATGAGATCGACTACCGAGATGGTGTGAAGAGCGCTATCCGAACCGCCGTAATTGGATATGTAAGCAAGTTTACCGTCCGGCGAAGATTCCACTTCATGGGGGTCGGGTCCCGCAGGCACGCGGCCCACGATCTTGAGGGACACAGGATCGACAATCGCCAGCGTATTCGCGTCTTTCTCAAGAATGAGCAAAGCCGGCGAGGGCGTCTGCGCGTCGACGCAGCTCGTTACCACGAAGAACGCTGGGAGGAAAAGGCTGAGCCTCCCCAGGCCCCAAATCCGAATGGAACTTGGTCTCTTCATCGTTACTCCTATTTTGGCGG
>Ga0307475_10000695_pt1 | contig 20224 bp, 13 predicted proteins | sample atmos_gasesECM1C_FD_203317 | JGI IMG/M metagenome (GOLD analysis project Ga0307475, IMG submission 203317) | Hardwood forest soil microbial communities from Morgan-Monroe State Forest, Indiana, United States - atmos_gasesECM1C_515 | ecosystem: Environmental > Terrestrial > Soil > Temperate... | reverse complement strand
ACGCGGGCGCTGCTCGATCCTCTGCCCGGGCGCGATGCCATTCACAAGCGCCTGACCGAGTTGCTTTCGATCGGAAGCATCACTGCGCCGGTCATCGCGGGGAAACACTACTTCTATACGAAGCGCGCGGGCATGCAGAACCAGCCGGTCCTTTATGTGCGCGACGGCCTGAACGGTCCCGACCGCATGCTTGTGGACGCTAACCAGCTTGCCGCTGACGGAACCATCGCTCTCGACTGGTTTCAGCCGTCGGACAACGGCAGGTACGTTGCGTATGGCACTTCGCAGAGCGGCTCGGAGATGTCGACGCTGCACATTGTCGAGACGAAGAGCGGAACAATTCTTCCTGACATCATCGAGCGCACGCGTGCGGCTTCCATTGCCTGGCTGCACGATAACTCCGGCTTCTACTTCACGCGCTACCCGAAGAAGGGAGACGTTCCGGCCGGGCAGGAGATGTACAACCGGCATGTCTTCTTTCACGAACTAGGCACCGATCCCGAGACCGACGATCTCATCTTCGGCGAAGGACGCGATCCCGAAGACTGGCCCAGCGTCTTTCTCTCGAACGACGGTCGCTGGCTCCTGATCCACGTCTCGCAGGGATGGACCAAGTCGGAACTCTTCCTGATGGATACCCACGGGAAGAATCCTTCCTCGCGACTGACTACCGGCAAAAATTTCAATTACGGCGCGGAAGTTTACGACGGCAAGGTCTACATCATCACCAACGAAGATGCGCCGCGCTATCGTGCGTTCGTTACCGAGGCCGGCAATTTCGATCGCGAAGCCTGGAGGGAAATCATTCCGCAATCGGATGCCGTACTACAAAACGTCTCGGTCTACGGTGGCAAGCTCTTCGCGCAGTACGAGCAGAACGCGACTTCACAGCTGAAGCTGTTCGACCTCGAAGGCAAAAAGATCACTGACATCTGGCTTCCTGCAATTGGCACAGTGTTCCAAACCACCGGCCGCTGGAATCACGACGAGGCCTTCGTCGGCTTCCACTCCTTCACGGTTCCGCCCAGCATCTACCGCGTTGATCTGACGCCGGTGCACTACAAGACCGCCGGGAAGAATTCTATCGAGGGCGAAGTCATCGCAAATCCGACCCTCTGGACCAAAGTTGATGCGCCCTCGATTGATCCGTCGGCCTATGAAGTCGCACAGGAGTGGTACAAGTCGAAGGACGGCACACGCGTCCCCATGTTCATCGTGCACAAGAAGGGTCTTGAGAAGAGCGGAAAGAATCCCACGCTGCTCACCGCCTATGGTGGATTCAACATCAGCTTGACACCCAGTTTCAGCCGCACCGCCTATCTCTGGATGGAGCACGGCGGCATCTTCGCCGTCGCCAATCTGCGCGGCGGCGCCGAGTTCGGCGAAGACTGGCACCGCGCCGGCATGCTCGACAAGAAGCAGAATGTCTTTGACGACATGATCGCCGCGGCCGAGCACCTGATCTCCGAAAAATATACCGACAAGAATCATCTCGCGATCCAGGGCGGATCGAACGGCGGCCTTTTGATGGGCGCCATGATGACGCAGCGTCCCGACGTGTTCCGCGCGGTTGTCTGCCAGGTCCCGCTGCTCGACATGCTGCGCTACCAGAATTTCCAGATCGCCAAACTCTGGATCCCCGAATACGGCACCGCCGACAACGCCGAGCAATTTAAATGGCTCTACGCCTACTCGCCCTATCAGCACGTGAAAGCGGGCGTGGAGTATCCCGCGATCCTGTTTTTGACGGGAGATTTCGACACACGCGTCGATCCCATGCACGCAAAGAAGATGGCCGCGTTGATGCAGGCGGAAGCAAAAAACGGTTCGAGCAAGACGCGCCCCATCCTCTTGCGGATTGAGAGCAAGGCAGGACACGGAGCCGGAAAGCCCGTGACGAAACAGATCGAAGAATTCGCCGACGTCTATTCGTTCTTGTTTTGGCAGCTGGGGATGAAGGAGTAAACAGCTAGACGGTTAACGAAGAGGCCCAGTTCGGAGGCTCAGTCAACCATTGGCGTTCCGTCGGGCCGAGAATCGCGATCAGCCGATATGCTTCTTCCGTTGAGTTGTCGAACAAGATCGTATGATCCGCTCGTTTGATGGCAGTCGGCAGATTCTTCAAGCTACGAAGGCAGCGTCGTCGGACATCCGTTGGAGGCACATCGTGACCTCCCGCCAGCACTCGGTTTCTGATTCTTGCCAGGTTGATCTCGACATTCTCAGTACCGATGTAGACGAGTACAATCTCGAATCCGAGTCGCCGGGCCTCAAGCATCATAAATAAGTAGTTCTTTCCGGAAAGAGTGGTTTCGACGGCGAAACTATTGCGGTTTCTTAAATGTTCAGCCGCAGATTCTAGAACTTGTCTTGCGCCCGCGATAGGAAATGCGGCACTCGTCGATGATTGCAAGGTCTTTCCGATGGTGTCCGGATCCAGCACCGGAATCTCGCGGAATAACTCAGAATTCCAGCGTGTAAGGGTCGTCTTACCCGAACCGTTCGCTCCCGCGATAAAGGTGAGGGTTGGACTACTCAGCGCGAGGATTGGCCGGAAGAGGCACCCTGGCTCCGCTGCCGCTCGGCCAGAATCTCATTGAGGCGCTTCCGCTCGATCGCTAGTCCGGCTCGCGCTGCCTGGGCCATCTTCTGCGCAATTTCAAGCCACTTTCCAACCATATAGGAAGGATACTCCAGCGTAAATTTTTCGGAAAGGGTATCATTCCGCGGGGCGTGGAGGGCTTATGATCTTCCAATTCAGGAAAGTTCTCGTTCTCGTTGCCTGCCTTGTCCTTGTGGCTGTCAGCAGCGTGGGCGGGGGTGCCCGCGCCACATCTGCCGCATCCCCCGACTGGCGCGGGCGTTTGAACGAAGAGTTGCCCCTCCTCGGCCACCGCAACTGGATCGCCGTCGTCGATTCCGCCTATCCCTTGCAGACGAGCGCAGGCGTCGAAACCATCGAGACCAACGCCAATCAACTCGACGTCGTGAGGGTGGTCCTCGACCAGCTCGGTAAGGCGAAGCATGTGCGCCCCGTCATCCTCACCGATGCTGAACTCAAGGTTGTGCCTGAAGCGGACGCCGCAGGCGTCACCGCCTATCGCGAATCCCTGAGCGGCCTTCTCGGAAAGACCGAAGCGACGTCTCTGCCGCACGAAGAAATCATTTCCAAGCTCGACGAAGCCGGCAAGGCTTTCCACGTCCTGGTGCTGAAAACAAACATGACGATTCCCTACACCTCGGTCTTCATCCGCCTGGAATGCGGCTACTGGACCGCCGACGCGGAGAAGCGGCTGCGGGAGAAGATGGCGGGCCGGTGAAGGTTAGGATTCGAAGTCAACTGGAATTCCCACCCTTTCGCAAACTGCGCGAAGGGATGGGGCACCCGCCATGGTGCCCGAAGTCGCGCCTTTGGTTATTTGTGAGAGAGAGTTAACATTCTAGTGTGACGCTGTGGGGCGACAGCAGCGCGTTGTGGGCTTTTGCCCGTGCTCGGCAATTGGAAGGCACACTTTCTCAAGGTCCCGAGGTTGGTGTCTGGCCGATAACGGCCCTGCGCATTCATTATGGATGGGGCTTTCTTCCAGAAGAGGCTTGGACAATGGGCGACGTGCCATTCTGGCCTCCGCCGCCCGAGCCGCCCGGCCTGGACGCCATTGCGAAAAAGACGAGGCTCAGTCGTTATCGTCGAGTGCGAACCTTGGACGAGTGCAGGCAAGTGTTGGCATTTCATGGGCCGACTGTGCTCGCGAGCCTTCAAATAACGGAGGCATGGTTCACCGCTCCCGGCGGGAGGATTCCGGCTCCATCGCCTACTGACAACGCTGCAGGACACCACCGTGTTGCGATCGGCGGGTACGACAACAAGAGAGCAGAGTTTGATTTTGTCAACTCTTGGGGAATGTCGTGGGGCGAAAACGCGATCGGACACATCTCGTATGACTTATTCCAGCAAACATGTGTAGCGATGTGGACGATGGACTTGAGGCAGCGTAGTAGCCCACCCGACGGGCATACAAAAAGTAGCTGGGGTGTGATTGAGAAAAAGTGCGGCGTCGGTTTTCACCGCCGCGAGTTTCTCGGTCCCGGACGCCAGCGAATCGCGTGGGTATTCGCGACAGAACGAAAGGATGCTGACATAGAAGTCGAGGAACTTTTTGTACATCCTGACTTTCGAAGGAAGGGATACGGCAAAGCGTTGGTCCGACAGCTTAAAGAACTGGCCGAGGACGGAACCATAAAGCTGTGGGTGTCTTACGCTGATTCATCTCCCGCAAATCTCGGCGCGATCGAGAAGTTGCTGAATGGACTCGGTATTCATCTTCAACCCAGTCCCGAACCATGGGCACCTATCGTCGCGATGTAAAGCTTATTACTCCAACTTTCCATCCATTGCCTACGAATCGCGGATACACTCGCGGGGGGCCCATCCTTTGCGCTTTTTGCAAAGGCTGGGCATTCGATGCTCTCTCCCCATAGCGCTTGCCCCTAGGCCACAGTCCGAATCTTCATCACCGCCGCAGGCCAATAATTGATCTTAACCATCCCCACGTCCCCATACGCGTAACTCCGATAGCTGCTCCACTCCCAGTGTTCCGGCTCTAGCGCCAGTCCACGCTTCACCGGGTTCCTATGCATGTACCGCAGCTTCTCGACGCGCTTCCGCTCGCCCCAAACATTAAAGTCGTAGAAACGCCGTTGCCATATCCGCCGCTCGTCGTCCGGCCGCAACTCGCGTTGCTCGGCCCTGCATCGCTTCTTTCCCAACCGCCGCCGCGCATACCGTTGTTTCAGAACCTGCATCACCGTCGAAGACGTGCCCCGTTCGGGTTCGCTGATCAGCAGATGAATATGATCCGACATCAGCACGTACCCCACGACCACGAACCGGTAGCGTTGCCGGACTTCCTCCAGTATCCGCAGAAACCAGTCGCGCTCCGGAGCTGTGCCGAGCCGTGCCTGCCGGTGATAGCAACTGCAGGTAAGAAAATGCAGATGATCGTCACCGTAGCAGCGCCTGAAACCCGTGGGCATGCTTCTACTTTAAGAGCAAAAGCCGCGGGCGCACGACAAGAAAGGCAACATCAAAATCCCAAGTGGTTCAGAATTGGGAATTCCCACCCTTTGCAAAATGCCGCAAAGGATGGGCCACCCTGATTTATGCCAGCTTGAAAAGGTGGGCCACCCGCCGGCAGCCGAAGTGCGCAACGCCGGAAGGGTGTGAAGCATTCGTCTCGGCGCTGGAGCGAGTCCGCCAATCGTATGGGCTATGCGTCTACGGATACGTCGTTATGCCGGAGCACGTGCACTTACTGGTCGACGAACCCGACCGTAGCACGCTGGGGCAAGCACTGAAGTCGTTGAAGCAAGGAGTGGCACGTCGGCTCGCCCTGCGAGCCGAAGAACCGTTCCGGCAACAGCGCTACTACGACTTCAACGTCTGGAGCGAGCGCAAGTTTGTCGAGAAGCTACGATATCCGCATCGCAATCCTGTGGCCAGTGGCCTGGTTGCGAAACCCGAGGACTGGACCTGGAGTAGCTTCCGTCATTACGCCACGGGAGAAGTTGGCCCGGTCGAAATCGAGTCGGAATGGACCGCGCGCCGACGCGAGCGCGCGGGGATGTTGATGACGGTCACCGGGCGGGCGGCACCAGAAAAGCCCCGCTCAAGCAAAGCTTGAACGGGGCACCCTCGCCTCTGGTTTGAGTCCGGCTGTGGCCGAACACATTGGGGCAAAGTCCCCACGGACTTGTTGTTCTTGGTCGACGGGTCTTCTTTGTCTTATTCAATCGGGCTTGTCGGTCTTGTCATAGGGCTTCTCATTCCCTAATTCCGGGGTGGCCCATTCAAGCCTGCATTTGGCTTGAGTGGGGCAGTTCTATGGTCGAGTGGAACTCGTGCTCTTCCCGGTTGTCAGGGCGTTGGAGACGCTGGACCAGCTTTTGTCTCCGTCCAAGGCCAGTTTCTGTGGTCCCTGCGGGACTGGTTCCCTTCTTTGGAGCTGACCCAGGGCTTTACCCCCTGGGCTGCATTCTTTCGCCGCTTTGCGGCTGGGCTTATTCACTGCCAGCGGTTCGAGTCTCCGAATGGCTCGTGTCCTCTCCCCACAGTTCGTGTCTTCGAGTCTCGTCGTCAGGCAAAAAAGCTGTCGTTCGATTGCGATGCGAATGGCTTGGGGAGACGGTCGCTCACTTCGGCCAGCAACGCCATCTTCGAGGCAATGTCCCCATTCAGATGGTTCTCTTGGATGCGCCACCGCCAATTGCCGCCGTGAAGACTCGGAGTATTCATGCGGGCTTCGCTGCTGAGTCCGAGAATGTCCTGCATTGGGACAACGCTGAGGCAGCCGGGCGAACCTTGAGCGGCGCGAATGAACGCCCAGTGAATGCCATCTTCGCAGCGGCCGAAATAGGCTTCAGCATTGCGGCGTTCGTGCTCAGCAGCGCCAGAGTGCCACCAGCCAACCACGGTGTCGTTATCATGCGTCCCGGTATAGATGACCTTGCCCGCGGCGCGATGCGGCAGATACATGTGCGCGCCTTCGTCGCCGAAACCAAACTGCAGCACCGACATCCCAGGAATTTGCAGGCGGTCGCGCAGAGCATGCACCTCTGGCGTGATGTAGCCGAGGTCTTCGGCGAAGAAGGGCAGTCCACCCAAGGCCTCGCGGAGTTTGAGGAACAAATCGTCGCGCGGGCCATCGACCCAGTGGCCATTCACGGCAGTTGGATCGGCGGCGGGAATCTCCCAGAACTGATCGAAGCCGCGGAAGTGATCGAGGCGTATGTAGTCGCAATGCTGCGTGGCCCAGCGCAGGCGCTGTATCCACCACTGATAGCCCTGCTGCTTCATGACATCCCAGCGGTACAGAGGATTTCCCCAGCGCTGTCCGGTCCTGCTGAAGAAATCGGGAGGGACTCCGGCGACCACCTCGGGCTCCAACTGGCCATCCAGGCGAAAGAGTTCGGGATGAGTCCAGACATCGGCGCTGTCGTGGTTCATAAAGATGGCAACATCGCCCACGATGCGGATGGCACGCTCCGCACAATATCGACGCAACCCGCGCCACTGCTCATAGAAGGCGAACTGCAAGGCGCTGCGCACTCGAAGGTCGTCGGCGAGTTCTTCCGTTGCTTTTTTCAGTGCTGCTGGTTCCCGAGAGGCAAGTTCGTGCGGCCATTGATTCCAAGGTTCGAGCTTGTGGCGGGCGCGCAGAGAATCGAACAGGACAAAATCATCGAGCCACCAGGCGTTCTCTGCGCGAAAAGCTTCGAAACGGCCAAGGGCTTCCTGGGAAGCGGATTTCAGGAAACGGTGCGCGGCTTCAAACAGGAGCGGAAGTTTCTGCGCGAAAACGTTGCCGTATTCGACGGGGCTGGACGCGGACGGAAGCGTATCAAGTTGTTTGTGGTCGATCCAGCCATAGTCGGCAAGGCGTTCGAGGCTGATCAGCAGCGGGTTTCCTGCAAAAGCGGAGGTCGACGAATAGGGCGAATTCCCGTAGCCCAGCGGGCCCAGAGGCAGAACCTGCCAGACGCCCTGACGAGCGGACGCAAGAAAGTCTGCGAAGCGATACGCGGCGGGACCGAAATCGCCGATCCCGCCGCGAGAAGGCAATGACGTCGGATGCAGTAAGATGCCTGCAGCACGAGCAAAGGACATGACCTGCCGCTACATTCCGGACTCGCTGCCGGCGCGGGCGAGCGCTTTCAGCTCTTCCTGATTCCGCTTGATCTTGCCGGACTTCGTCATCTCATCGACGAGGTTCGAGACAAACAGCCCAAAGCGCTCCTGCTGCTTGCCCTGCAGCAGAGAATCGCGAATCTGATCGCGCTTGGCGGCATAATCCGCGTCGGTGGGTTGCTGGTTCTCAAGGATCTGAAGTACCGCGGCATCCGTGCCGCTGCTGATCGGCACGCTGATCTCTCCGGGCTTCATGGTGAACGCAACTGCAGCCTGGCCGGACATGGAACCGACGTCTGGCACCTGCCCATCGGGCAGAACCAGATCGCTAGTCTTCATCGTGGCGCCGAGCTCTTTCGCGGCCTTCTTCAGATCATGGGAGGCCTTGGCGCGATCGGAGAGTTCTTGAGCTTTTTGCGTCAGGAGAGTCTTCGATTGCTCGTTCTTGAATTCGTCTTCAATGCGGCTGCGAATCTCTTCAAACGTCGGCGTAGCTGGCGGTTTGATGGCTAGCAGTTCATAAATCGCGGTTCCCTGTGAGGTCGAAGCCAGGTCCGGTGGAGCTTTTTCCTGCGCCGCAAAAACAGCTTCCATGAATTGAGGGGACGGACCTAGGCCCGGCAGCATGTCGCGGCGGGAGAAGAAGTCCGACGTGACTACCGGAATGCTTTGCTTGGCGGCAGCCGCATCGAGACCCTGGGTGCGCGCGTCCCTCAGCAGGCTCTCGGCCTGGCGCTGCGCAATCTGCTGGGCTTTTTGATGCTTGAGAGCGGGCTCGATGTCGGCCTTCACCTCGTCAAGCGACTTCATATGCGCATCCTGCTTGTCGTCAACCCGGATGATATGAAAGCCGTAGCTGCTCTTGACCAGGTCACTGATCTGGCCTTTGGGAAGCGAGAACGCAGTTTTCTCAAATTCGGCGACGGTCTGCCCGCGACCGATCCAGCCGAGCGATCCGCCCTCTTTCGCGCTGCCCGGATCCTCTGAATATTTTTTGGCGAGATCTTCCAGCTTCGCGCCACCCTTCAATTGCTTCAACAGATCCTCGGCACGGTGCTGCGCTTCCGCCACGCCCTTCTCGTCGACCTTGCCGTCTGGACCGGGCAAAGGCGTCTTGATCAGGATGTGACTGACCTTCACTTGCTCGGGCACGCGATACGCATCCCGGTGTTGCTGATAATAGCTCTGCAGGTCATCCTGGGTAACCGTTACACCGCTCTCGACCTTGTTGGTGTCGACGACGGCGTACTTCACCTTGCGCTTTTCGGGAATCGAGTTTGCATAGCTGGCAAGATGGCTTTGATAGTAGGCCTTCAACTCGCTGTCGGTCGGGTGCAGGCCCTTCTTGATGTCGTCCTGCTTCAACACCGCATAGTCGAATTTGACCTTTGTATTCTGCTTTACGAACTGCTCATGAATTTCGGAATCGCTCACGCTGGCGGTGCCTGAGATCAGCGCCTGAAGTTTGGTTAGGACAAGGTCATGGCCGACTGACTCTTCGAACTTTGCGGGAGTCAGATTCGCCCGGGTCAGCATATCCTGGTATTCCTGTTCCCCGATGAAATTGCCGCCGGGAAAGAAGGTCGCGGCGTAACGGCCGTGCTGCAATTCTTCTTTCACTTCCTCAGGAGTCACGCGCAATCCCATGCGGGTTGCCTCGCTGAGGAGTGCCTGTCGGGTAATCAATTGCTCAGCGGCGCGCTGGGAAAAGAAAGGCAGCAACATGCTCATGTTGGCGGTGCTTCCCTGCATCTGCTGCTGCAGCATCTGTTTGGCGGTGGTGCGAACCTCATCGGCGGAAATGTCGCTGCCGTCCACTTTGGCGACAACGCCCTTGCCGGGGGCATTGCCAAAGACATCTCCTCCCAACCCGCCGGGAATCAGCGTGATGACCATCGAGGCGCAGATGATCAGCAACAAGCCTCCGAGGATATACTTCGTGGTTTGGCCGGACGTTTGTAGAAAGCGAATCATGTTCTTATCACTCCGGGATAGACAGGCGAATTCTTAATTATAAACTACGTCGCTGAAAGGACCAGTCCGGGCAACTTTCGAAAACGAGCTGCTCGCGGTTTGTTCGGCGAGGGATTCGTGCTCGATTCGACGGCTGGTTTTCGGCAGTTGTGAAGGTTCCGCCTTGCTTCGCATCGGCGGGACGGCCGAGGCGGCCGTCGCCACATGTTCCGTTGTCGCTCACAGGCAAGCCCCTTGCACCCAAGCCGCGCAATTCACAGCCTTCTAAAATCCGCTATTGAAACGAATTAATAGAAGTGTTATCCCTTTCTGCGACGCTTTTTCCAAGTTCTTCGTGCCAATCACGACGCGACCTGCAAAGGAGCCCCATGAAACCCGGCAAGCCTCTGTCTCTTACTGTCTTCCTTCTGACGCAATTCCTATTGAGTTCGTTCCTGACGGCCCAGCAGAAAACTCCAGCCGCAACCGCCGAAAAGGCTGCGGCGGAAACCAAACTCACTTTACGAGAGGGCTGGGCCCTGCAGACTTCCGCGAAAGTTGAGGCCAAGGGGGAGGTGATTTCGACTCCAGCGTTCGCCCCGAAGGGGTGGCATGCCGCAACCATTCCGAGCACGGTGGTGGCAGCCCTGGTCAGGGACAAGTCTCTGTCCGATCCGTTCCCCGGAATGAACCTGCGCAGTTTCCCCGGTGTGAACTATCCGATTGGGGCTAATTTCTCGAACATTGCCATGGCGTCCGACAGCCCCTACGCGGTCTCGTGGTGGTATCGCAAGCCGTTCACTATTCCCGCGTCGTACAAAGGGAAGACAATTTGGCTGAAGTTCAATGGGATCAACTACCGCGCCAACATTTTTCTGAACGGGAAACAGATCGCGAAGTCGGACGACGTTGCGGGAGCTTGGCGGACATATGAATTCAACATTACGGCCGCGGCGAAAACCGGCGCTGAAAATGTGCTGGCGGTGCAGGCATTCGCGCCCACCGACCACGATCTTGCCATCACTTTCGTCGACTGGAACCCGGCCCCGCCGGACAAGAATATGGGGCTGTGGCGAGAAGTGTACGTGACGACCAGCGGACCGGTCACGCTGCGCTATCCGACGGTGGTTTCGAAGTTGAATCCGCCGGCCAACGACAGTGCGCAACTCACTGTTACCGCGCAGGTGAAAAACGGTACCGATCAACCCGTAAAGGGCAAACTCAAAGGCAAGATCGAGAACATCACATTCGAGCAGGATGTGGACCTCGCGGCCAACGAGTCCAAGGACGTCACGTTCGCGCCTGACAAGTTTTCTCAACTGGTCGTATCGAATCCGCGGCTGTGGTGGCCGGCGCAGATGGGAACGCCGAACCTTTACAAGCTCAACATGGAATTTGAAGTCAATGGCTCGGCCAGCGATAAATCGAACTCCGAGTTCGGAATTCGCGAGGTCACTTCCGACATCAATTCCGTAGGGGGGCGCGCCTTCCATATCAACGGCAAGAACATCCTGATTCGCGGTGGCGGTTGGACTCCCGACATGATGCTGCGCGAGAACTCTGAGCGGCTGCATGATGAATTCCGCTATGTGGAGGACATGGGGCTCAATACCGTCCGTTTAGAAGGCAAGCTCGAGTCGGAGGAGTTCTACAACATCGCGGATCACGACGGCATTCTGGTGATGGCAGGATGGTGCTGCTGCGATTTCTGGGAGCGCTGGCCGCGCTGGCAGCCGCAGGATTTTGAGATCGCCAAACAGTCGCTGCGGGATCAGATTTACCGGTTGCGAAGTCATCCGAGCCTGGTGATGTGGCTGAACGGAAGCGACAATCCGCCGCCACCGGATGTGGAGCAGATGTATCTCGATATCGAGAAGGAGTTGTTGTGGCCGAATCCGGTGGTGTCGTCAGCCACTGGAAAGAAGACCAGCGTCACGGGCGACAGTGGCGCAAAGATGAGCGGGCCCTATGAGTACGTTGCTCCCAACTACTGGCAGGTGGATACTCCTGAGGGCCAACCCGGGCGCAAGCTATGCAATCCGGGGGGATGCGGCGGTGCTTATGGATTCAATACCGAAACCAGCATGGGGCCTGCGGTTCCGCCAGTCGAGAGCATTCGCGCGATGGTCGGTAAAGATCACCTGTGGCCGATCGATGATGTGTGGAACTATCACGCGGGCGGCGGCGAGTTCAAAACCATCAATGTGTTCAGCGAGGCGCTGGCGAACCGCTATGGGAAGTCGGACAATGTGGAAGACTTCGCCATTAAGTCACAGATGCAAACTTATGAAGGCGTGCGTGCCATGTACGAGGCGTACAGCCGGAATAAATATCAGTCGACTGGCGTGATTCAGTGGATGCTGAACAACGCCTGGCCGTCGATGATCTGGCACTTGTACGACTACTATCTGCGTCCGGGCGGCGGATACTTCGGCGCCAAGCGGGCGATGGAAGCGCTGCATCCGATTTACGGATACGACGATCATTCGATCTGGGTGGTCAGCAGCCAGTACACTGACGCCAAAGGGCTCAAACTCACAACCAAGATCTACAACCTCGATGCGACCGAGAAGTTTTCGCAGGAGAATTCGGTCGATGCCACGGCCGACAGCACGGCGAAGATCTTCACGCTGCCCGATGTCTCCGGACTGAGCAACACCTACTTCCTCGTGCTAAAACTGGCAGACCCCGCCGGAAAGCTAGTGGGATCGAATTTCTACTGGCTCTCGACCAAACCGGAAACGCTCGACTGGGCGAAGTCTACCTGGTGGATGACGCCGACTTCGTCGTACGCGGACTTCACGGCGATCTCTCAATTGTCGAAAGTGAAGTTGAAAGTGACCGACCGCACCGAGCGCAAAGGTGAGGATGCGGTCACGCACCTTACGATTGAGAATCCGAGCAAGAGCCTGGCGCTTTTTGTGCGGTTGAAAATTGATAAGGGCGTGAAGGGAGAGGAAATCCTCCCGGTGGTTTGGGAGGACAACTACATTTCGCTGCTGCCGGGAGAGAAGCGGGAGATCACCGCGAGTTACCGTGCTGGCGAACTGGGCACGGCCAAGGCTTCGGTCGAAGTCAGCGGGTGGAACGTGGAGTAGATCTCAGTGCAGTGAGATGGTCCCGCAGGGCCACCCCGCCCACGTCATTGGTGCCATTTCAGCCGTCCCCGGGACGGGACTCGCGTTCGATTCGCCGACCCGGCGTTGGAAACGCCGGGCTATTCTCAGATGTCCCCACGGGACAAAACTACTCAATCCATTGCAATGCGCAGCATTCGCGCCACGTGAACTGGCCGTTAGTTCCTGGTCTATACATGCTGCGAGACGGAGAGGATATTTCCGTCGGGGTCCTTGAACCACGCGACTTTGTCTCCGGTTGGGGCGGTCCAGATTCCGAGTTCGTCTTGCTTGAAGAAGCCGAAAATTTCGAAGTGCACTCCCTTCGCGGCGAGCCCGCGTACTACCTGCTCGATATCTGACACCTGCCATCCCAATATGGTGAATTGTGCTGGCGTGAACTCTTTCATCTTCGCGGCTCGCACCATGATTCCGTTGGCTTCTAAGACGAGCGCGAAACCGTCGTCCTTGACGAAGCGCAGGCCCAGCACGCCTTCGTAGAAAGCCCGGGCCTTTTCCGAATCCTTGATCGGAACAAACGCGACGATGTTCGTCGATCCCAGCATGATTGATCTCCTCTCGAACCATGAACGGTGAAGCAAAGACTAAGCTATTGCCGTGGATACGTCATTACGCTATTGTGACAATGAATGTCGAGAAAGCGACAAGGCGTTCACGTCTGTCCGAGGCTGCCATCGCCAGTGACTGCGCTGGCCTACGATCTTGGACACGGCCATGCCATCCCGGAGCACCTGCATCCGGAAGATCAGCTCGTTTACGCCTGCCGAGGCGTGATGACGGTCCGCACGGACGCCGGAACGTGGGTCGTGCCTGCGCAGCGGGCAGTCTGGATACCCGCGCGCACTCCGCATAGCATTCTCATGTCGGGCGCGGTGTCGATGCGGACGATTTACCTGCGGGCGCGTCTGGTACGACGGCTTCCACGAACGTGTTGCGTGGTGAACGTTTCGCCTCTGCTGCAGCAGATGATTGTTCATCTCTGCACTGTGGGTCAGCTGAACCGCAGAGCGACGACTCACGCGCATCTGATCGACGTTCTCATCGACCAGCTAGAAACCGTGCAGGCAGTTCCTCTACAGCTGCCCGCTCCGTCGGATCCGAGAGCCGCGCGCGTCGCGGCAGCGTTGCAGGGCAACGTTGACAACTCCCGCTCTATGGCTTCGGTGTGCGCGCAAGCCGGGGCGAGCAAGAGAACTATCGAAAGGCTATTCCAGCAGGAAACGCGGATGTCGATGGGAAAATGGCGACAGCAGTTGCGATTGCTGCGCTCGTTGCAGCTTTTGGCGGCGGGAGAGAAAATCAGCCATGCCGCTCTGGAAGCGGGCTACAGCACGCCCAGCGCATTTATTGCGATGTTTCGCAAAGCGCTAGGGACTACGCCGCGGCGATACTTCGAGAACGGCGCGAAAGATATTTCTAGCCGTAGTTGAGAACCAGCCACGCCTAACTTTCTTGCTCTTCAGGGGGCAGTTCGAAGTTCACCAGATCGCCGCGGAAGCCGCGCGTCTTCCATGCGCCGACGGCGATTCCGACGACCATCCAGATACCGCCGACAATCCACGCCTTCCAACTCAGGTTTTTCCAGAGGAAGAAACAGATGGTGAATCCGGCTAGAGGTGGCGTCCACACTGCAATGATCGCCAGACCCAGCGCCGCACAGCCTAAGAGAATCCAGTTCGAGCCGGGCAACAAGACTGATCCGATCACAACCGCTGTCAGCACCAGGGGCGCAATGGCATTGTGGCCGCCTTCGCGCACGTGATAGCGCACGAAAGCTGCCATGTTTACTCCCATAAATGCGATAAGGGCGCCGAAGTTGAGCATCTCTGCGCCTAATCCGTAGCTGAAGAGACCGAAGCTCACGAGCAGCGCGCCGGCAAGGGCGATCACTCCGACAAATATGACATTGTTGCGGGGAACATGGCGCTTGGGATCGACGACGCCGAAAAACGATTGCGGCAATGCCTTGCTGCGTCCCATGCCATAGAGCAGGCGAGCGGCACCGATTTGCGCTCCCATTCCCGAGCCGAAGTTGGCCACCAGCAAGGTGAATCCGAGGATGGCAAACATGGGCTTCCAGGCGCGTCCAGCGACGTAGGTGAAGGCGGTATCGCTGTTGGGGAATGGCTGGTTGGCAGGCCATACCAGCTGTGCAGCATAGACTTCGAGGGCTGAGAGTATGCCGATCACGAAGCAAGTGAGAACCGTGGCCAGCAAAATGTTCCTTCTCGGATTCTCCGCCTCCTCAGAGAGCGTAGAGATTCCGTCGAAGCCGATGTAGCTGAGCACCGCGATCGAGGTCGCCGCCAGTACTGCTTTGGAATTGAAGAGCTGGGGATCATAGAAAGGCCGGCTGAAGAAAGAAGCACCGTCGTGCGGATGACCGAAGATATAGCGCGCCGCGACCATGAAGAAAACGGCGACTACGGCTCCCATGCCGGCAGCCAGTACTGTATTCACACGCGCGGAGGTTTTGATGCCCTGAATGTTCAGGAACGTGAAAATCCCGCCAAAGAAAATTGCCCAAAGCCAGTAGGGTAAGTGCGGAGCGAAGACGAAAGCCTGCTGGCTGCACCAGATGATGCAAATCATCGGGTTGAGCATGTAGTCCATGGTCATGGACCATCCCGTGACATAGCCGAGCGCGGGATTGATTTCTTGTCCCACGTAGGTGAATGCGGATCCGGCGCTCGGATACGCTCGAGCCATGCGGCCATAGCTGAAGGCTGTAAACAACATCGCCACCATCGCGATGAGCAGCGTTGTGACCACATGCCCATGTCCCGCATCGCTGAGTACGCCGAAAACTGACATCGGGGCGACGGGCTGAATGACGATAATTCCATACAGCACCAGGTCCCAGAGGGTGAGTGTTCGTCGCAGTCTCGGAGCGGCGGAAGGTGCGGCAGTCGAGGTTTCCATGAGAACGGCTATTGGATTATGGCGGGGGCGGAAGTGTCAACATTAAAACGATTTTCTATCCAGACTCCTCCCTTCCTAGAGGGCGCGCGTTGCGCGCCGGACAGCCGGGGGCGGCTGTCCCCACATTCTCACGGCCAGCGGCTCTCGCCATAGTCGAACCAGTATCCGCGCTGCTCGTTGCCTGACATGTGACGCGTGTTGTATTCGAGCAGATAGTTCAGGTGCGTGTCGTCGAGGGGGAATGACTTCTTCGGCGTATAGGGATACTCGCCCATGCTCAGGAACGGTAGCGGCGCGACGTAGTTGCCTTCGGCGGCGTAGAAGTCCATGTCTTTTTCGTAGCCGTTGGCGGCGAAGAAATAGTCGCGCACCCAGCCGGTCGGAAGCGGGGGAAGATTGTTGGGATCGAAATCGAGACGGACTTCGTCGCCGGAACCGAAGACGGCAAGTTTGTCGTCGGTTGCGGTGAGCAATGGAAGGACATCGCCATAGCGCGTGTAGGTTCCTTGCGGACGCGTGTAGGGGCCAGTGGCACTGGTTTTCTCGTAGATGTAGTGGACGTTGCCGGGAGGCGTGCCTTCGATCTTGTAGGGATAACCGTGGAACTCAAGGTTGGCGCGGAGGAGAGGCACGGGAGTGACGGAGTACGACGGAGATTGTTCAGTACGGCTGATAAGGATGCTGTCCCAGTAGACTTGCAGATTTGTCGTGATGCGAATTTTCTTGGTGCCGCGCGGAAGCTTGCCGGTGAGGTCGGCCGTCATGGTGCGCGGACCGCCTGCGGGAAATCCCATATCGTCCATGACGCGCTTCCATTTTTCGTCGGCGACTTGCGCTTCGACGTAGGGCGCGATCGGCTCGAGTTTGGACTGCGCGGCGGCGTACATGCTGTTGGCGGTGAAGTATTCGATCTCGCCGTGCATCAGCAGCCAGAGCGGACCTCCTTTATAGGGGTCGCTGAGATCGAGCGTGAGGGTGTGCGGCTTGGCGAATCCGGCGAATTGCGTCAATTCGAAATCGCCGAAGAAACGGTGGGCACGTAGATCAGGGAGCACATCGTGGCCGTGTTCGTCCCAGGCTCCAGCGGGTGGGCGTGCGTCGCGGCTGAGGACGACTTTGAATTGCGGGTAGGGAGGATTCGAGGCGAAGTATTCGTTGGGATAGACGTCGACAGCAGCGGGATGATCGACGGCCAGCAACCGCACCTGATCTAGGTAGACGGCTTCTTCTAGCGGCTCCATGAAGCGGAAGGACAAAAGGCCGGCGTCGGACGTCGGGCGTCGGACCTCAGCGGAACCTGTCCTGACGCCTGAGGTCTGCGGTGCGAGGTCTGCGGTCAGTTTTGTTCGAACCAGGCCCGTGGGAATCTTGATGTACTCGACCGGGCGCGGGATGTCGCGCTGGTTGGGGCCGATCCAGTGGCCGACGACGGCGGCGCCCAGCATGTCGGCGACGAACTCGTACCGGTCGCCGTTCCAGGCGAAGAGCGTGGGACAGGAACTACCGCGGCGGTCGATTTCGAGAAACTCCTGGCGCTTGTCGCCGGCGATCTGGATTTCGTCTTGTAACACGCCGGTGGGCCAGAGCATGCGGACGATGTCGGCGTCCTTCGACTGGCCGAGGCCGACGACGATGTCGGTGGAGTTCTGGCCGAGATAGCCGTTCGATCCGTAGATTTCGAATTTCTGGCGGTTGCCGCCGGAGAAGACTTCGACTTTCGTGCCGATGGCGGACTTGTTGTCGTTGAGTCCTTTGAGCGAGAGTTTCAGCCAGTGATTCTGCGAGGCGCCCTCGTTGCGCAGGAGCACGGCGGGACCGTGATTCTGCGTGATGAGCAGGTCGGTGGCGCCGTCGTTGTCGTAGTCGCCGGTGATGATGGCGCGCGGGCTTTCAAGATGAATCTTGTCGAGGCCGACGTCGGTGGTGACATCTTTGAATCCGTCGGGGCCGAGATTGCGGAAGAGGCGGACTTCGCCTTTACCGTCTTTCGTCTCGCCGACGGCGACGATGTCGACCCAGCCGTCGTTGTCGTAATCAAAGGCGGCGACGCCGTAGGCGCGCGCTAAATCTGTGTCCGGGAGACGAACTCGCTCGAAGGCTCCGGCGTGATTGTTCCGCCAAAGCGAGACCGCCGGCGAACCGAAGTGGGTAAAGGCAAGGTCCATCCAACCGTCATGGTCGAAATCCAGAACAGTTAGCCCTGGAGCGGGTGCTGGAAACGCAGCACGCTGCGTGAATACAGGCTGGGGCAAGAAAGCGCCTTCCCGAGGATTCTCGAAGATTACAGGCACATCGCCTGTCACCAGCAGGTCTACGGCCCGGTCATTGTTGTAGTCTGTGCCTATTGCTGCTGTGCTGGGGCCGGAACCTTCCACCTTGAGCGAGTCCGTAACATCGGTGAATTGTCCGTTCCCGTCATTGCGGAACATGTGATTCTGCCCAAGTTTGGCACACTGCACCACCATGTCGTCCGGCTTGCGATGGCAGCGTACGCCTCCTTCGGTGACGTATAGGTCAAGATCTCCGTCATGGTCGTAATCGATAAACTGAACTCCGACGTTCAATCCGCCTGCCTTGATTCCCGCCGCCTCTGTTACATCCTTGAATGTTCCGTCCTTTTGGTTGTGGAACAGCAGGACGCGGCCATCCAGACTCAGAGCGAAATCAGGATAGCCGTCGTTGTCATAGTCCCCAGCCACGCAGCCATTGGCGTGAAGTCTAGGATCTAGCCCGGTTTTTGTTGTGACGTCCGTGAACTTGTCATTCAAATTACGAAATAATGCCAGGCCTCCGGCAGGACCGTTATCAGCAATCAGAAGATCGATGCGGCCGTCGCCGTCGTAATCCAGAAAACAAGCCCCTGAACCAAGTACATCTTTCCCCAGGAAGGTCTCGGCATGCGTGCCCTTCTCGGCGAATCTGGAGGTTAGCCCTGCATTCTGATCAGCAGGTGTAAACAGTACTTTGATCTGCGCTAGCGGCTTCAACTGCTGCTGCGGCGATTCCAGGGCGCGCGAGTACTGGCCCTGCTCGCCGTAGGCGAGGCTCATCGGAGAACCGTATTTGTTTTGCGTGATGTACTGGAAGCGCTTCAGGTGTTCGCGGGCGTGGTCGGTGTCGGAGGATTGCTGGTAGGCGCGGGAGAGGCCGAATTCGGCGGAGGCGTGCAGGGGGTTGATCTTCAGGGCGTGTTCGAAAGCATCAATGGCTTGGGGAAACTGCTTGGCCTGGACGTAGGCGGTGCCGAGGAAGTACCACGTGTCAGCGTCGTTCGGGTCGATCTCGATGACGTGCTTGAAAGCTTCGATCGCGGCTTGCGCATCGCCGGTGTTTTTCGCCAGCAAGCCAAGGCTGTACCACGCGTTGGGATTCTTCGGGTCCTGCTTGAGGGCTTCTTCAAGAGAAGCTTTGGCCTCATCCACTTTCTGCAGGTTGAGGTAGGCGACGCCTTCATTCACGCGCGCAATCGCAAACTTGGGATCGGCGGCGAGCGCCTGCTGGAATTCTTTTAGTCCCTTTTCGAAGAGCTGCTGATTCATGTAGGCGGAGCCGAGGTTGTTGTGATGGGCGGCTTCGATTGAATCGGGTTGGGCCGGCGCAAGAAGACCCAACGCCACGAGGATTGCGGCGAAGAGGGCGGCAGAAATTTTAAGATTCATTCCGTTAGAGATTTAACCACAGAGGGCACAGAGGAACACAGAGGAAACACATAGTTGTCATCCTGCGCGGAGTTTGTCCGCGCAGATGCGCGGGCAAGCGGAATCGAAGGATCCCTACACACTTCGTCTCTCTCAACGTCATGGGGTTCTTTGATTCAAGGTAACACCATGTCAACTACGGACGTACGGTTGAAACGATAGGTATCCTTCGACTCCGGCGCTCAGGATGACATTTCCCCAAAGACCTACTTTCGTGCATAGCTGCTGCCTGAACTGACGCGACCGTATACCCGATTCGAGATGATTCCCTTCCCTTCCTGTACCGTCACCGTCTGACCGGCATTGACGTTCGAGAGCTTGTCGACTTGGCCGCTGGGCCACTGAATCTCGATTGCATCCGCTTTCGTTTGCAGGCCCAGACCGAACGTGAGTACCAGTTCGCTCTGTGACAGATAGCTCGAGCCGGAGCGGAGCATCTTCCATTGCTTATCGGGGCCGGAGATCGCGCGCACTACTGCGCCGATGCCGTCGCGGTTCGATTTTGTGCCAACCAACTTGATCCGCAGACTGTGATTGGTGCCGCCTTCGTTGTGGAAAAGGTAGGCGGGACCGGCGTTTGTCGTCAGCAGAATGTCGAGGAAGCCGTCATTGTCGATATCGGCGTACGCCGCGGAGCGCGCGACTTTCGGAGCACCAAATGACTTGCCCATCTGCGCGGTGACTTCGGTGAATTTTCCGCCGCCCAGGTTCCGAAACAGGTGCGGAGGCTCGGCGTAGCTGACTCGCTTCTGCACGCGCTCGATCTCGTTTTCAATGTGGCCATCGGCAACGAAGATGTCGGGCCAGCCGTCGTTGTCGTAATCGAAGAA
>Ga0307475_10000693_pt1 | contig 20238 bp, 15 predicted proteins | sample atmos_gasesECM1C_FD_203317 | JGI IMG/M metagenome (GOLD analysis project Ga0307475, IMG submission 203317) | Hardwood forest soil microbial communities from Morgan-Monroe State Forest, Indiana, United States - atmos_gasesECM1C_515 | ecosystem: Environmental > Terrestrial > Soil > Temperate... | reverse complement strand
GCGTCTCTTATGGCGCGACTGAACCACAGATTCTTTCAAGCGGCCGGAATGTCGGAGCCATCGGTCGAATACGTCAACGGTGGCTGCCTTTTCGATACAGTTATTGCTCTGCCCGACCAATTTGATGATCAGACATTGCTCATGGTCGATGCGCCCGTTGTCCAAGGCGACTTCTACGGCATGGAAAGCCAGGGCCGCGCGCTGCTGCAACTGGCCGAGAAACTGTTGGCGGCGGATCTGCCGCTGCGCCGCCTGGTGATCCGGCCACATCCCTACTGGAGCAATCTTGACTTCGAAGCCTGTAAGCGCCTGGTGCGGGAACATTCGACCCGCTGCGAGCTGTCGCATCCCGCGTGGTCGCTGGAGGACGATCTGCGCCGCTCGTCGGTCGTCGTCGGCATATTCAGCGGCGTACTTACTGTTGCCTCGGCCTGTGGTCTGCCAACCGTCTTTCTGCAGACCGAGCAAGGCTTCACAACCGCTGACTTGGCGTGCTTTTCCCCGGGTCAGACTTTGCTGCCTGACGCTGCATTTTGCGAAATCCGAAAGATCATGGCCGATCGTCAGGCGTACGCGGAGGCACGAACGCAGGCGCTGCGGAATGCGCGCGAATACTACACCGCCGGGAACAATCTGGATCTTGACGCAACATTTTTCGAGCGCCTTCTTCGTGCTGAAGCTGTGAGCAACCGACCGCAGCATGATTTGAAAATGCGATGTCAATCAGTGTGAAAGAGGAGATTGCTGATTCCAGCGTCGAGGTTCCCGCGCGATTGGAGCGCCGGACATCGGTTGTTATGGCGTTGGTGTTCCTGCCTTGGATAGCGGTAGTGCTTTTTACCGCTGGGGGCTGGGCTGCCCTTAACCTCCTCGTATACGCGATTATGGTTTTTGCCACCGGTTACAGCATCATTAGTGTGGCGCTGCCTGCCCCCGCCCGATCCCAAACGATCGTTCTCGCTCCCGCAGCTGGCATCCTGGCGATCTCGGCTCTTACGGCGTTCTGGGTAAGGCTCGGCCTTCCACTTATTTGGGCTCCAGCCCTTTGGCTTGCACTAACGGCGGCTGGAGTGCTGGGTTTCTGGCGTGATCGCACCCGTTGGGTAAAAAGCACCGTTGCTTACGGCTTAACGCTGGCCCTGTCTTCCACACTGATCTGCGCGGTGTACTTCCTTCCATCGGCTTCCAACGACCTCGTCCAGCGCCGCGACGGGAGCTTCAACTGGAGGTACATGGATACGCAACACTTCCACTCGATAGCTGCGAGTATCAAGAACGGTGGGAGCCCGCCGAAAAGCCCCGGAACAGTGACCGCTGAACTTCTTTACCACTTTGGACCCTATGCACCCGCCGCGGCCATTTCCCGCCTTGACGGACTCGACCTCGGAGACGCGCTAGCCCGCGTGACGCGCGGCGCTTCGCACTGGGCGCTCGTGCTCTCATGCTTTGGACTTGGCACACTCCTGTCACTCAAGGCCACAGGCAGAAAATTCGGGGGGATCATGTCCGTTGCCGGCCTTTTCTTCTATGGCTCGCTGCTCTCCCTTTTCACCGACGAGGTGAACGGCTCCGGCTGTGTGACTGCGGCTATCCTCTTCACGATACCCGACGTGCGGGTGCCCGCCCTTGGGGGTCCTTTCGACCATCTGCTTGTGGGGCACTCGTTGCTTCACGGCCTCGGCGCCATTACGGCGATCATGGGCCTGTGCCTGGTTGAAAGGGAGTGGGAATCGGCACTCACTTGGCGAAGCGTCATTTTGCTGGCGCTGCCAGCACTTGCAGTGCCCGTAAACTCGGTGGCTGCCTTGTACTGCGTCGGCGTGGTGGGCATTCTTTTGTTTTGGGGGCATCTCGGGGAAGCGCGTTCGTGGCTGCTGATCGTGCTGATGTTCTGCCTGTTTCTCGGAGCTTGGAAAATTATGGGTTACGGCCATGCCTCGGACGCGGCGCAAGCGATGATCAAGGAGCACGTGACTTGGCAATGGTGGACGCTTGCGGTATGGTTTATTGTTGGCTTGGGATTCCGGATCGTCGCCTTCCGCTGGATCTCACAGCCCTTGAAGGATCCCTTCTCCGCAATGGTGCTAGCCAGTGTCCTGGGCTTGCTGACGTTTTCCCTTCTTCTCCAACTCAGTGATGCCAACGAGCGTTACGGCATATATTTCTTGCAAAGCATCTTGAGCATATTTGCGTTCTCACGGCTAACCTCGGGATTTTGGCACGGTGTCGAGCGTTCCCAAATGATCGCGGAATGGCTCAGGCTGGCGAAAATGGGCATGATCGTCCTGACGGCCGGCGGCGTTTTGATCGGCTGTTTCGCCGTTGCGACTCATCACCACACGGGGATAACATATTTTGGAGGCAAGCTCTTTTTGTCCTTCTTACTGCTCTCGCTCCTGGCCGGGATATCTGCGCTGATGAAGCGCAGCCGTCACTTTTCGGCGGTCGGTTCCGCGGTTCTCATGGGCGCTCTGATGGTCGGTTTTCTGGCCTGGACTACGGAGTGGCTAAGACACGGCATGGAAGGGATTAAGACGGACATTAAGACGGACATAACTTATATGCCGAGCGAAGTTCGCGGGCTGCGGCGTCTGGGCGAACTCATGGCGCCGGACGATCGGTTTGCGACGAACAAACACACGTTGGATGTAAGTAGCCTTGTGCCACCCATCGCCCGCTCCTACGGCTACTCTGCGCTGTCCGAGCGTCCGGTGCTTCTTGAGGGATACTTGGATCGAGGTGAAACAGCGCTCCCGTGGTTTACAACTTTGCTTCGGGACAACGACTTGCTCTTCAGTGCCACCGATCCGGGAACGCTACGCGACATCGCTAGAACATGGCACGTCCGATGGCTTGTCGCCCGTCCCGGCACCGACATATCGCTGCCAAGGCCATTGCCAGCTTGGCTGGTTGAGCAGCAAGACTGCGGCGACCTGAGGATTTACCGGATCGACTAACCATACGCGGTGGATTGCACGCCTACGCTGCCGGAAAGTCCGGGGAAATGCCCTGAGACCCCTAGGCTTGGAATCCTGCAACACGAGAGCATGCCTGGTCCCCCTCGGGTGCCTTCTTTGAAATGAGCCGTGTGACAAACAGACGAGAGCATAATTTGAGATGAGATTCGCCTTCATTAGTACGATGCGCGGCTGGCCGTGGGGTGGAAGCGAGGAGCTCTGGAGCCAAGCTGCGACTCAGCTGAACCGCGCGGGGCACGATGTGCAGGCTTCGGTCGAGTACTGGCCGAAGCTGTCGGACAAAGTCACCGTGCTGGCGCGGCATGGCATCACGATAAAAACCCATTCTTCGCCGCAAGGCGGGCCTGCCCGCCGCATCTGGAACAAACTCTCACTCAGCAACCGTAGAAGCCATAGATGGCTGAAGCGATTCAATCCCGACATGGCCGTCATTTCCCAAGGACACAATTCAGGCGGATTTGATTGGGCGAAAGTCTGCCGGGAGGCGACAATACCTTACATAACTATCGTCCACTGCAATAGCGAGCTATTTTGGTACGACGATCAGGAGATCGGTGAAGCCGTCGCGAGTTACACCAGAGCGCGCAGGGTTTTCTGCGTCTCTCGCAGCAACCTCGATCTGCTCCGCTTGCAGGTGGGCGAGCCGCTGCTAAACGGAGAAGTGGTTTGCAATCCCTACAACGTTTCGCCCGAACACCCTCCGACTTGGCCGGATGAAAGTGAAAAGTGGCGGTTGGCGTGCGTAGCCCGAATCGATCCGGCGGCCAAAGGACAGGATTTGTTACTGCAGATCCTGGCCCAGCCGGAATGGCGGGACCGTCCCGTTGAGCTGAATTTTTTTGGAACAGGCCCCCATGAGCTGGCGTTGCGTCGCATGGCCGAGATGCTTCAATTGAATAACGTTCACTTTCGCGGTCACGTAACCGATATTCGGGGAATCTGGGAGCAAAACCATATGCTGGTTCTCCCCTCACGCTACGAAGGTCTGCCTCTCGCCTTGGTCGAGGCGATGTGGTGCGGGCGGCCTGCGGTCGTGACGGATATCGGAGGCAACGCGGAGCTCTGTGTCGATAACGAAACAGGGTTTGTCGCGCCAGCGGCTACCTTATCATCGTTCGCTCATGGTCTGCAGCGGGCTTGGGATCGGCGCAAGGAATGGCCGCGTCTGGGCCAGGCAGCGCGAGCCCGAGTGGAAAACCAAATACCGAAAGATCCTGTGGCATTGTTCTGCGAACGATTGAAAGCCTGCGCCGCCCCAACATCCGGGGAAGCGCCGAACGGCTGAGTCGTATTGGTGGGCAAATACGAGTCAACAGCGGTTTGGAAGGTTGTGAAAATCTGCCAGTCAATCAGTTCAATGGCTCCGAAGGATGCTGTGCAGGAGTCCCACTACAACTCAGGGACGTAATGGCTTCAACATGAACATCACGGTCATCCTCTGCACCTATAACCGTTGCCAGAGTCTGGCGAAGGCTCTCGATAGTGTTGCGGCCTCCGATCTGCCTAAGTCGATCGAATGGGAAGTCCTAGTGGTGGACAATAACTCGACCGATCGAACTCGCGAGGTTGTCGAAAACTACTGTCGGCGATACCCGGCCAGGTTCCGTTATGCCTTCGAACCGCAGCCAGGCAAATCCCATGCCCTCAAGGCCGGGGTGCAGAAGGCTGGGGGCGATATTCTGGCTTTTATGGATGACGACGTGACCGTTGAACCAACCTGGCTGCAGAATCTGACCGCGGCCTTACATAATGGTCAATGGGTTGGCGCCGGCGGCCGAATTCTTCCCGAGCAGGCCTTCTCGCCACCTCGCTGGCTTCCGCTCCGCGATCGGTACGGGCTGGCTCCTCTTGCTCTTTTCGATCTAGGTCCGAGAGCCGAGGCCCTCACAGAGCCTCCATTCGGGACCAACATGGCTTTTCAAAAGAAAGTGTTTGAAAAGTATGGTGGATTCCGGACTGACCTGGGCCCCCGCCCGGGCAGCGAGATCCGCAATGAAGACACCGAGTTCGGCCATCGGTTGCTGACGGCAGGAGAGCGGTTGCGTTACGAACCCTCGGCCATCGTCTACCATTCTGTCTCTCAAAACCGTGTCCAGAAGAAGTACTTCCTGGCGTGGTGGTTCGACAAGGCGCGCGCAGACATCTGGCAATTCGGCGTTCCGCACAACACCCGATGGTTCGTTGCTGGGATTCCGTTGTATTTGTTTCGCAGGCTTGCGGTGTGGACCGTTCGATGGATAGTCGCTGTCGAACCATCCCGGAGGTTCTCCAACAAGATCAAAACTTGGACCGTGGCGGGACAAATTCTCGAATCCTATCGCCAGTCACGGGGGCGCGGCTGCAACGCTGCCTGAGTTCGTCTGAGCCGCGCTTTCGCTTGCAAAGGGTATCCTTAATCCGGACTTATGCGTGGCGCTAAGTGTAACCTTCGAGCAGAGCGCCGCTTTTGTTCCGGGAGAGCTCGCGTTGAGAGGAACCACCGGTTTGGTTACTTTCGTGCCGCGCTAGCAGGTTTATTCTCGGGGATGGTTTTGTTAGATTGATCTATAGGTCCTGGTTGTGTCTAGAACTCTATTAAGGGCGGCATGGTAGGCCGCTGAACGACCGCAGGTCGGCTTAGCGGGACTCCGCCCGAGCACGTAAAAGTCAACAGCATCGGCCCATGTTGGCGATCATTGCCATCGCTGACGCGGAAACCACTTTGGCGACCATGGATGTTTCAGAGAGGTTTCCGCAGAGGCTCAGACCCGGATGGTAGTGAAAGACTTGGATGAGGTGATGGCCGAGAGACGGACGAGTGATTGCTTAGTTCACTATTATCGATGCCCACAGCGGCATCTCCGGTTCGAACTTAAGGAACCCTTGTCGGCCGCGAGAGGATACTTTCAGTTTGGCAGCGGCGCGATCTGCTACGGAGGTTACTGCGGGCTTGAGCCTTCCCCGATTCCCACAGGTATGCTACGTGACGCGCTGCGTGACACGGTAATCGACGATGGGACCGTTTATCTGCCGTGTGATCCCGCGCAAATTGTGGAATGTCTTCGTGGCGAGCTTTATCTGGGGGACTGGCGGGGCCGGAAGTCGATGTCCGCGTTGGCCAGATTGTATTACTTGATCCGCCCGGTTCTTCCAGTCGGTTTGCGGAGACATTTGCAAAAGCTGCATTTCAAGGGCTGGGACAAGCTGGCGTTTCCCCGCTGGCCGGTCGACTGTTCGGTGGACAATTTACTGCAACAGTTGTTGTTGTTGTCGATGAGGTCAAGGGGCGTCGAGCACATGCCGTTCATTTGGTTCTGGCCTGAAGGCGCCTCCAGCTGCGCCATCATGACTCACGACGTGGAAACAAAGTTGGGTCGAGATTTTTGTGGGACCCTGATGGACATCGACGATTCGTTTGGAATAAAAGCATCATTCCAAGTGATTCCAGAGGAGCGTTACGGTGTGAGCATGGAGTTCTTGACGTCCATTAGCGAGCGGGGCTTCGAGGTGGTCGTTCATGACCTGAACCATGATGGGCATTTGTACCGCGACCGTAAACAATTTCTGGAACGAGCCGCCAAGATCAATGCTTACGGAAGGCAATATGGGGCTGAGGGATTCCGTGCGGGAGTTCTGTATCGAAAGCAATTGTGGTATGACGCACTAGAGTTCGCCTACGACATGTCAGTCCCAAATGTAGCGCACCTGGATCCGCAACGCGGCGGGTGTTGTACTGTAATGCCCTACTTTCTAGGCAACATATTGGAATTGCCCGTCACCACTACCCAGGACTACACGCTATTTCGCATTCTCAATGATTATTCGATCGCCCTGTGGAAACAACAGATCGAGGTCATTATGGAGAAACATGGTCTCATAAGCTTTATTGCGCACCCGGACTATGTCGCTGCATCTCGTGAACGGAGCGTTTACGAGGCATTGCTACGGCACTTGGTGAGCTTGAGAGAAGAAAAGGGAGTTTGGCTAACAACCCCTGGTGAAGTGAACCGGTGGTGGAGACAACGGGCCGAAATGAGCTTAGTTGAGACCGGCGATGGTTGGCGGATTGAAGGTGAGGGCAAGGAGCGAGCTTGCATCGCCTACGCAAGTGAGCAGGATGGCCGTTTTGTTCTCGCGTTGCAAGCAGAATCTGGCCAGGAAGTTCATTCAGTAGGGCGATTGTTTGACCGAGCTGTGATTAGCTGACTGACAGCAACATCGAGTTTCGCAAAGATCGGGCAGGCCGGAGGATCATTCCGTCGTGAAAGCAAATAGTATGCTCACACGTTCTGCGCAGGAGAGAGGACCCTCTTCCGCCCACTGTGAGGTAGCAATCGTTGGCGCCGGACCGTATGGACTCTCCGCCGGAGCTCACCTTAGGGCGAAGGGTATTGGCATCCGTATTTTCGGCGACCCGATGGAGTTTTGGGCGCAGAAGATGCCGGAAGGGATGCTTCTCCGCTCTCCAAGAGTTGCTTCCAGTCTTTCCGATCCGGACCGCGCCTTTACCTTGGAAGCTTATGAAGCCACCTCGAAAAGAGAACCCTGCGAGCCTGTCCCACTTGACACTTTCGTGGAATATGGCAGGTGGTTTCGGCACCAATTAGGCTCGGACCTGGAAATAAGAACAGTTCTACGTGTGGAGCGAGACCACCCAGCTTTCAGAGTTACCCTGCAAGACGGAGAGGAGATTCGCGCGAAAATTGTGGTGATCGCCGCAGGAATTGGGCCATTTAAGAAAAAGCCCACAGCCTTCCACAATCTATCACCACAGCAAGTAATCCATTGCTACGAGGGACGAGAGGTCCAAAAGTTCGCAGGAAAGAGAGTAGCAGTGGTTGGAGCAGGGCAGAGTGCTTTGGAGTCTGCAGCCCTCCTGCATGAGTCTAATGCCGACGTGGAAGTAATCGCCAGGCAATCCCACCTTCGCTGGATAGGACAGCACAGTTGGTTGCACCACATGGGCCCAATCTCATCGATGCTCTACTCTTCGCACGATGTTGGTCCAGCAGGAATCAGCCGTCTGGTGGCATACCCCAACCTCGTGGCCCGTGTTCCGCTAAATCTCCGCGATAGAATCCGAAGCCGCGCTGTGAGACCTGCAGGCGCTCGATGGCTTCCTGACCGATTGGCAACCGTGAAAATCACCACCGGACGTAATGTCTCCCAAGCCGTCGCAGTTGGCGACGAGGTCGTACTCAAACTCGACGATGGCAGCGAACGTCGTGTAGATCATGTCTTGCTTGGAACTGGATATCAGGTCGACATTTCCCGCTACGACTTCCTTTCGCCCGAGCTCACGCGCGACGTCCAGCAATTTGACGGCTATCCCAAACTTGCAAGTGGTTTCCGCAGCTCCATACCGGGACTGCACTTTATCGGTGCCACAGCTGCCCGAAGTTTCGGCCCCCTGCTGTATTTTGTTGCGGGTACCGAGTTTGCATCGCGGGAGTTGGTCTCACACCTTTCGAAAAGGCACCGACTTTAGCCACTTGGTTTTCCAAAAAGCAAGCAGAAATCACTCATGATCGCACAGCCTATAGGAGCGATTGTCATTGGAGGCGAACACCCAGGACTGGGTATAGTGCGCAGTCTGGGCCGCAAAGGTATACCGATCTGCGTAATTGATGATCAGTACTCGATCTCGCAATTCTCCAGGTATGCGAGCCGGGTAGTGCGCGTCCAGGATTTGCGAGACGAACTAAACACTGTCAACAGCGTGCTGGAAGTGGGCCAGCGCTACGGGCTTAAGGGCTGGGTCCTATTCCCAACCAGAGACGAGACCGTGGCCGCATTCTCACGTCATCGGAATCGTCTTGCAGAATTCTTTCGGGTCACAACCGGTGAGTGGGGAACGGTGCGGTGGGCTTGGGACAAGAAAAATACCTACGAGCTAGCTGCACAACTTGGAATTCCGGTTCCGCACACCTACAACCCACGCACCGAGGCAGATCTTGCACCGCTATACGGTCGATTACCCCTAGCCCTTAAACCGGCTGTTAAAGAGAACTTCTTTTATGCCACTGGTGCCAAGGCGTGGCGTGCCGAGACGCCTGATCAACTCAACCATTTGTTTTGGAAAGCGGCTAAGCAGATCAGGCCAGACGAAATTCTGGTCCAGGAAATCATTCCTGGGGATGGTCAGCGACAATACTCTTATTGTGCCTTCTTTCGCGATGGGGAGGCACAAAGCACATTGATTGCGAGGCGGCTGCGCCAGCATCCTCGTGAATTTGGCAGGGCCGCTAGTTATGTCGAAACCATCGAGTTACCGGAGATTGAAGAGTTGTCAGCGCGTTTTCTCAAGGCGATTAATTACTATGGCTTGGTCGAGGTGGAGTTCAAGCAGGATCCTCGGGATGGACAGTTCAAGTTGCTAGATGTAAACGCGCGAACGTGGGGTTTTCACAGCATCGGTGGACCAGCGGGCGTGGACTTTCCATATCTGTTGTACGCAGATCAGGTAGGCAAACCGAGCGACAGGTGCAGGGCGAGCGCAGAAGTTGGGTGGCTGCGGCTCATCACCGACTTGCCCACCGTTGCCTTGGATCTGTGGGATGGTGAATTAGATCTCCGCTCCTACTGGAGGTCTCTCAAACATACCCGGGTTGAATCGGTGTTTTGCATGCAAGATCCTCTGCCCTTTCTCGCAGAGGCGCTATTGCTTCCTTATTTCGTTTCCAAGAAGTACTTCGTGAAGACAGGTGTCAAGTCTGAGTTTCAGGCAGCGGGGGATGGCGGAGGCGCAGATTCGCCCGTAAGTAGGTCTGTCGAATAGCAACCAGGCTTTGCCCGTTCCGTCGTAAAAATGGCTATTTCGCTTCGCTGGTCACATTGAAAAGAGCTCGACGGCAATGACTCGCACGTTGCTCATCCAAGGACAGTCCTCGAATACCTCTTTTTTTCGCCCCCCTCAATGGGATGACATGTCACCCTTCTTGCATCACACGACTGTGCTGCTGTACTTATTAGTGGTTGCTGGCATTCTAAATGCTTCGGCGTCTCATCCCGGCTCTTCCGCTTATGGTAGCCATCGCTGTGCTCGTCGCGTGGCGCACTCCTTATCTGTGGAAGAATCGCATCCCAGGTTCGTGGAAGGACCGCATCAAGGAGTGGCACGCAACGCCACTTTTGCTGAACTCTTTGAGGCTGCCGCCGGGATTTGTGATAACTCGGTTCGCGAAAACTGAGTCGCCACGCATGCTTGCGTTCAGTCCCGGCGGCACGCTGCTTGTCACGTCTGAAGCGGGCGGGACCGTAACGGCTTTGCCTGATTTGCAGCACAGCGGTCGCGCTTCGGCCCGGATCACGGTCCTGAAGGATCTCAACGGCCCTCACGGCATCGCGTTTCACAACGGACATCTGTACATTGCCGAAGTTAAACGCTTGGTTCGATACGACTGGGACGAAGCGCATTTGGGCGCCGCCAATCCTGTGGTGATCGCGCGGCTACCGGAGAGTGGCGAACACATGACGCGAACGATCCTGTTCGCGCACGGCAAGCTCTATGTTTCCGCTGGTGCTTCCTGTAATGTGTGCACGGAAAGCGATCCCAGGCGAGCTGCAGTTTCGGAGATGAACGAAGATGGTTCCGATGCACACGTCTTCGCCAGCGGACTGCGGAATGCGGTCGGGCTAACCTTTAACGAAAGGACTGACACGATCTGGGCAACCGATAATGGCCGTGACTGGCTTGGCGACGACCTGCCCCCAGATGAGATAGACGACCTCGGCCCCAGCGGCGGCGACTTCGGCTGGCCGTATTGCTATGGTGATCGCGCTCCGGATGCCAGCTTTGGGGGCACACAAGAGCGCTGCCGCAACACAGTTCCGCCTCGGGTCGAGCTGCAGGCGCACTCCGCGCCGCTCGGGCTCGTCTTCTACACGGGGCAAATGTTTCCCTTCGAATATCACGGCGACCTATTCGTAGCATTCCACGGTTCCTGGAATCGCAGTGTGCCCACGGGCTACAAAGTTATCCGAGTGAAGATGAATGATCACGGAGAACCTGAAAGAGTGGAAGATTTCATCACAGGATGGTTGCCGCCGGGCGAAACTCGCACAGGCAAGTGGATGGGGAGACCGGTGGGATTGGCGGTGGGATCGGACGGTTCACTATACATCAGCGACGATGGCAGCGGGTCGGTCTACCGCGTGACATGGGAGCTATGACGCCATCACAGATGAGGTAGATTTAACTGGTGGTGGACAAGAAAACCCGCTCTTGGCATGCGCATTCCGCGCAGAGTCCAACATGCACGTCCTTCACGTAGTGGGCGCCAGACCGAACTTTATGAAAGCCGCGCCTGTGATGCGCGCGCTCCGCCAGCGCGGCATAAAACAAACATTGGTTCATACCGGACAGCATTACGACCGGAATATGTCAGATGTCTTCTTCTCGCAGCTAGAACTTCCAGAACCGGACGCAAATCTGGAAGTTGGTTCCGGCAGTCAGGCGCGCCAGACCGCGGAGATCATGAGCCGGTTCGAACCCGTCGTGCTCGATTATCAGCCGGACATAGTTTTAGTCTACGGAGATGTCAACTCTACCCTGGCGGCTGCTCTGGTATGTTCTAAATTGCTGATACGCGTCGGTCACGTGGAAGCTGGTCTCCGCTCGTTTGACCGGAGGATGCCAGAAGAAATCAACCGCATCGTCACAGACCGCCTCGCTTATCTCTTGTTTACTCCCTCGGAAGATGGGGACATCAATCTGAAACACGAGGGAGTTCCAGAAGAGAAGATTCACCGCGTCGGCAATGTGATGATTGATTCCCTGATTCGGCTGCTTCCGAGCATCACCCAGTCTGCCAAGAAAGGTGTGCCTAATCGCTATGCCTTGGTCACGCTGCATCGCCCTTCTAATGTCGATGACGGAGCCATATTGAAGGCTATTCTCGAATCGCTGCTTGAGGTCAATCGAACTCTGGATGTTATCTTTCCGATGCATCCGCGGACGCGGCAGCGCATCGTGGAGTTTGGCATGAACCTTGGAAAACTTCATCTGTTGGAGCCGTTGCCTTACATCGACTTTCTTGCTCTGCAGCGCCGTGCAGTCGTGGTTATCACCGATTCGGGTGGCATTCAGGAAGAAACCACCTACTTGGGAGTACCGTGCCTGACTCTAAGGAACAATACTGAACGTCCGGTCACCGTTACCTTAGGAACTAATATTGTCGTTGGGCACGACAGCAAGAAGCTTTGGTCTGAGCTATCAAAGATCGTTGAAGGAAAGGCGAAGCAGGGAACGATTCCACCGTTGTGGGACGGCCACGCAGGGGAGCGGATCGCCGATGTACTGCGAAGCCTTCAATACTAAGTTGGGAGACGAGAGCAGGAAGGGGCCTGGTGGCGCATGCAAAGGGGTGCAAACCTGTTACTAGATCTATGCTAATCCTTGGATTATCCCCGTTCCGACATCATCCCTCGGCAGCACTGCTTCAAGATGGTGCGATCCGGGCAGCCATTGAGAACGACAAATTGTCGCGCTCCAGTTCCGCAGGCCTACCTAGCGAGGCGATACGCTTCTGCCTGGACAGCGCCGGCGTGAATTGGAGTGATTTGGACGCTGTAGCAATTGCCACACGTCCGATTCGGGGTTGGCTCCGTCGCTCTTGGGGACGCGCGAAATTATCTACCAGGGCCCCTTTAGCTGCCGCGTATTACGAAGTGAAAGAGACCGGCAGTGTGGCGCGGGAGCTGAAAGACCTGCGAATGCTGCGACACAAAGGCATACACAACAAGACCTGGTATTTTGACCATCACCTTTGCCACGCCGCCTGCGCCTTTTTCCAGTCCCCTTTCGATCGTGCTTTGATTATTACGCTGGATGAATTCGGGGATGGTGATTCAGGCATGATCGCGATCGGCCAAGGCACAGAGATCCAAGTCCTGAGCAAAATCAGTTTCCGGGATTCCCTCGCTGCGGTCTACTCGCAGGTTTCCGGTCTGATCGGCTTCCAGCCCCAACAGCAAGAGCAAAAAACGCAATGGCTAAGTCTGGAAGGTGAGCCCGAGTTCGAGGCGATTTTCTTAGAAATGCTTCGCAAGCGGGGGAGTGCCATGCCGCGCCTGGACCACAGCTTCATCGAGCGAGGCTTCACCAAACGGCCGACCTTTTCGGCGAAATTCTATGATCGAACTGGCCTGCCTAACGATCCGCAGAAAATAAGCGAAGCTCAGCGAAGAGCGCTCGCGAGCAGTGTCCAGGCGGCTTGTACCGAGATCGTGAGTGAACTGGCTGAAGACCTACGCCGTCAGCATGGGATTACACAGGTTTGCCTGGCAGGCGGATTGTTTCAAAATCCACTGCTTGTTGCCTCGATTGAAAAGAGAATAGGCATAGGTCAGGTTTTCGTTCCCCCCGCTCCTGACAACGCCGGGACTGCGGTCGGCGCTGCCCATCTTGCTTGGCATCAAATGCTCCACAAGCCTCGTGGAGAAGCTGTTTACCATGTGTACGTAGGCCCAAAGTTTACCGGACAGCAGGTTAAAGATGTATTGGATAATTCCAAGGCTCGGTACTCCGTCCAGAACACGGAGGACCGAAAACTCGATACAGCGATCCAACTATTGATGGCCGGCAAGATCGTGGGTTGGGTTCAGGGTGCTTGTGAATTTGGTCCACGAGCTCTGGGGAACCGAAGCGTGTTGGCCTTGCCGTGGGCCCCGTACGTTCGGGAAAATCTAAACGACTACATAAAATTTCGCGAATGGTTCCGCCCATTTGCCATTTCCGTGCCTGAAGAGGATTGCCAGCGCTATTTCGATTGTTCACAATTGTGCCGCTTTATGAATTCGCTGGGATGGATACGGACCGATGCGAGCGTTTTGCCAGACGGCTTTCTTCTGCCCGGTGGCCGGGTGCGTCTCCACGTGGTCGAGAGGCGCAGCAATCCGTTGTTCTGGCGACTATTGAAGCGCCTCGGAGACCATGCTCCCGCCCCAATGTTGGTCAACACCTCATTCAACTTGTTTGGGGAACCCTTGGTGGTCAATCCGCGGGATTCCATTCGAAGTTACTTCTGTTCTGGAATCGACGCCCTCGTGATCGATAATTTCGTGCTCTCAAAAGCAGGCACTGTACTTACCCCTATGGACGCCCGCCGCGCCGAGCATGCATGAAGAGGGCAGACCGTGGCGTGATCTACTCCCATAACTAGTACGATCCGCTCACTCAAGAACCATATCAGCCCTTGCCCATTGAGCGGCAGTGAACAGATGAGTGACACGTCGTGCAGAGTGTAATGAGGTTTGCTCTGCACGCTGACGGATCCGGAACGGAGTGACTCTCCAACTCTTGCGTTGGTTTTGCACGTTAAATCGACTTCGCAACCATCCAGCATACGGCCAGAACCCCTCAGTGCCCAAGGGACGCCATCGAGGAAACCCACCAGTCTCCGTTCAACTTAGCCAAGCCTTTCAGACAATCGACAGCATCTCTTTGCTCCGGAGAACCAACCGCCGCCATGTGCATCTGCCCCTCGTCCAGTGATCTCCCGCTATAGACATAGCCTGCCACTTTGTTCCATGACGTGAAGTTGTGCTCTTCAGCAAAGCCTTCTGCTCCCAAGTAGTCTCCCGCCCATAGAAAGATTCTTCTTCGACCCCGGCCGCTCCCCCAAACCGCCAGTCCCTGCTCGAACTCACGTACTTCTCTAATACCGAGCAGATCGAGGACAGTGGGTGCTATGTCAATGTGTGATATCACGCCCTGGTATGGTTTGTTGAGATTCAAGAACCTTGGGCGCAAAGATCAGCAGTGGAACATGAAAAGAATAATCTGGCACGAGCCCATGCGGCTCAAAACTTGGGTCTTCCGTCGCCGTCCGTATCCCGTGATCCCCAGTGACCACAATGATGGTTTTGTCGAGCCGACCATCGTTTGAAAGTTGTTCTACGATCTGGCCCAGCCACTTGTCCTGCAACTGTAACAACGCCCGAGCACGCTTGCCGAGCGATCTTTTAGCGCCGTCGTGTATACCACGTCTGGCCAGGGCGCGTGACCAATCTGCGGCGAGAACACCATCAGGTGACGCTGGTTTCGTTGCCTAAGGTGATACGAGTCTACCAACAGAGTGTTCAAGTCTTCGACGTCGCGACGAATCACTTCTTTGTAGTACTGATCAGGTGGCGGATTGGTTGGTGCGGGTGTGCTGACGAATATCCTGTTGAAGTCAATGGCTTCTACATGGCGTCTTCAAAGTGAGTCTCGAAGGGATGAGGCACGTAATAGTGGGTGCCGGCCAATGAGAGTGAACGGGCAAGACCCGGTGATTCCTTTGGTTTGCCCCCGAAAAACATCGGGTTTGGCGGAATATACATTGACGTAGCCGGAAGTGGTTACACTCAACAATGTGCCCGGCGGGGGGTCGGACTTAATTGAGTTACATTAGATTTAATAGGACTATCTGGATGCGGGATGCTGCCGCATTATTAGGCAGAGGCACCATTCGTCCCCGCACCCGAAGCATATATCCCCGACCGTCCTATTTCCCGAGCATCGAAGATTCTTCAACAAGACTCCATATGGCATTTACCGTGTCCATTCTTTCCTGATCGAAACCCATAGTCGCGAAGTCCACGCCAAAGTTCTCTTCCAAGAAGACCGCCAACTCGACGGCGTCCACGGACTGCAGCCGGCCGCTCAAAAGCACGGATGTTTCATCGGAGAAAGGGTGCGTATCTCCCTTCCGGGCCAGCAGATTTCGAAGAAATTCCCGAATTGCAGTCTTGCGCTCCATCCCGTTCCTCAAGAAACCAAATTGAAAAGATGAGCCAGGAAGCGAAAACACTCCTGAATTGGATATCTTTTGAGATAGTGATCGAAAATGCTCAAAATGCAATAGAAGCTGGTCACACTCAGCGCTGGAATAAGTCGACCTCGAATCCAACCCGAGTTTGCGATTTTCCGATCCCTCACTTGTGAGATGCCGATCCCGACCGCCAGCACGATCGTAAAAAAGATGTACGATTGAAACCCGTCAAGCGCCCTCCAAAAGCCAAGTTCTTCGATGTAATCCAGTTCGCTGAAGAAGTGATAGAAAGCATTTCCGAAGCCAGCGGCGACAAAGGTCGCCGCGAACAAGCGCCAGCGCCCCCGCTTCTTGAAATAGCGTATGAAGGTCGGATAGAAGAAGCAATCGACCATTAACTCCTTAAAGTAATAGTTGTAGCGGTTCCAAAATTCTGCGATCGAGCGCGATGCCAGCGGTCGATAGGTGTTTCTCAGCACCAGGAATCCAGCCATCCGGCACGATGCCACAACGCGGTGCCCCCAAATAGAAAACCCCGCCATAGTTTCCAGGAAGTTTGCGATCAGGCTGGCCCACCCTACATACCACGGAAATGCCACCCGCTGTACGCTGAGTTCGAACACGTCCGCGTACAGCGGAATTCCCATGTACCCATAGACGACCGGCCGAAAAGCCTTCTTCAGTAAAAGATCTAATATCACGGACCACAGCAGGAGCTTGAGACCCTTGAGTTGTGCCACCGCTAGCTGTTCTGCGTTCTGCGCTCCGATTCGCCTAAGGTAGGCGGCTCCCTTCGCAAATGGCGTGTAAGTCAAATCCCAGTTCCACAACGGATGGTAAGTTCCGATCTGTAGAGTGAACGGGTCGCGGCTCTTCGAGCTTATGTCCAACAGGGAGTAGGCGATGAACCAGAGGTAGGCCGCGGCCACGGTCAAAAAGTCCCAGGACACAGCTCGAAGTGATCCTCCTCTCGGCAGATAATTGGCCAAAAGGACCAAGAGTGCGAAACCCGTTAACAAGGTCGCTACGGGCCAGCGCCCGAACCACGAATTGCGGAAGAGGGTAGCCAACCAAAACAGTAACGCCGCCAAAATAAATAAAATCCCGGCCTCAACCAACCGAGGATGATCCGTCCATCGCCACCAGATGCCACACGCCCACAAAAGGGTGCTGACCGTCAACAGAATCCGGCGATACTGTGGAAGGGCAGTAATGACGGCCAAACATAAGATCAGAGCTTTCCAGTGGGGAAGCAAGTAGTAAGCCCCGATTCCGAACAGCCCAAGAATCGTGAGCTTCCCGGCTACGGTCTGTGAGAACGCCAATACCCTCGGGTACGTCTCGATGCGTGGAATGAGCCGAAAGCCCCATAGAGAGTTCGCTCGGGGGGAGACGATTGCCGTGCGGCTAGGATCGACAAATGTCGTCACGCGGAACTCTCAGAGAGCATCGCCATCAAGGCTTTGCGGTTGACCTTTCCACTGGCGCTGAGCGGCAGCTCGTCTAGGAAACGAACCTGAGTTGGAACCATGTACTTCGGTATGCGGCGCTGCATCCCCTCCCGGATTTCAGCGGCTGTGGGTGTGCTGCCCCCCACGAACGCCACGATCCCCTCCGCCGAACCATTCGTGATCGGCCAGGCAACCGCGGCCACGGAGTCCACTCCGCACACCTCGCGCAGGTGCGCCTCGACATCTTCGAGTTCAACTCTGTATCCCAGAACCTTAACCTGATGATCTGTCCGGCCCAAATGGTGAAATGGCCCGGTAGCGTCCTGGTAAGCCAAATCTCCCGTCAGGTACCAGACCTTTCCTCTTATAGATGGAAACCGCTCTGCAGTCTTTTGCGGATCCTTGAAATATCCCTTGGCGAGCTGTTTGCCACAAAGAGCGAGCTCGCCTTTCTCTCCGGGCGGAAGAAAATTAAGAGATGAGTCCACAATCGCAGCGTCCATGCCGCCGAAGGGCTTCCCGATTGCGATCGTTCCGCGCTCCTTGGTGACAACAAGTGGTTCGGAACAACGTTGACCTAGACAAGCGACGGTTGCTTCCGTGGGACCATAGATGTTGTCAATAACACTGTTCTGGCAAGCCTCTTGCCATGCCCTCACGGAGGCGGCAGGCAGAGGCTCGCCGCAAAACGCCGAATAGCGCACAGATGGAAAGGCGCCAGGCGTGAGCATCTTCATGTCTCGCATGAAAGCTACTGCCGAAGGCACGGAAAACCATGCCGTAAGCTGCCGCTCACGGATGAACCGTGACGCGCCAATCAATTGACTGGCTGGAACCACGTGCAAAGAGGCGCCTGAAAGCCACGTAATGAACAGATCCAAGACGGAGAAATCAAACGAAAGCTCGTGCCGTTGCGAAACACGGTCTTGCGAGCTGAACGGATATAGCTCTTGCATCGCGGAGAGGAAAGAGGAGACATTCCCCGTGGAAATCATCACACCTTTAGGCGATCCCGTGGTTCCAGATGTGAACATGATGTACGCGAGGTCGTCCTCAGTTAGGGTCCTAGGGAGATGTTGAGGGTTGGGCGGCGGCAGCGCTTCGAAACCGGCGATAGGCACGGCATTCGGCGCTGTTCCGAGCGAAAAAGATCTGCTCTTGCCAGGAGCCAGGATGTGATTGGGACTTTGATTCAGAACTTCAGCCGAAAGAAGTTTCAACCCTCGATCATCCACCACCAACGCATCGAGATCAGTCGTCTCCAATAACCTCATCAGCCTTTGCTCGGGCCAGTCAGGGTTGAGAGGAACATATGCTGCGCCCGCCCAGCAGGCGCCCAGAAGTCCGGCATACGCCACCCAGCTCCGCGCAGCAAGTATTCCCACGAGCTTCACGTCACCCGCTGATCTCTCTAGCAGCCATCCCGCGATCCGCTCGGTGACCTCCGCCAGATCACCATAGGTAAAATCTCGCTGGTTCACAGATAGAGCAAGACGTTCGGGATGGTCCTTGGCATTCTTATAGAACGAAAGCGTGAGATTAGCGCTCATCTAACGGCAGTGAATCTATTATCCAATTCTTCATCTATCCAATTTATTTGGTAATCTTGACTCCGCGAGCAGGATGGAAACTGGGAAGCAGGCGACGAATTAGAGGATGCACCAAAGTAGTGAAAATCATTCCCGAATCAGCCTGAAATAGTCAAAAACAGTGACACGGAGCTGAGCTCACTTAAACGCTATCACACTTTGAATTGGATTTAATCCTAAATTTCCTTGTCGACTTAAAAAGGGCACTACAGTACGCCTATCTCGCCTGCTCGCGGCAGTGCGCTGGTACGAGTGAAATCTATTAACGTGGTGCAGGCGATCGGTGCCGAAGGGGTTACCAGGATCTCGAACTCGAACTGTTGCCCTTCCCAATTACAACTGGTAAAAGACCAACCCTTCCATCTCCAGAGCCTCATCACGCTTGAGTCGAGAATCGGTGGGACAGGAAATTGTGTGATCGGCTTCCACAAGAAGGTCGATCGATGTCAAGAAGGTCGTCTTCGAAAGCTGTGACTTGCACAAATATGTTTGAGTGATCCCGACGAAGACGAGTAAAGTGCATGGCACGTCGATCGGCTGGACCAAATCGGTAACAGATTACCGACTATCGGGCTGTCTTATCAGCGAAGATCATGCCTCGATCGCGCCACGTGAGCATGCCAGGTTCTCGCACTTTAATTGCCACAGGTTTTCGATTGTTGCAAAACAGTTTCAAAAACCGGAGGTTTGCGGTACCCAAAAGTGTCGGGCCGACGGATATCTTCTCTCTTGATTCCGAATCTGCAAGGCTGGGGTTGCTATGCGTTTCCCCGAACGCAATCTCAACCCCCTCCTTCTTCGATTTGTCATTCTTGTTTTCTCATTCGCCTCGACCTTGTGTTACGCACGCTCACCCCAGGGGCTGAGCTGCAGGCCCGACCAGATGTGGTTTGGTAGGGTGTTAGTGGGACAAACCACCAGCATACCCGCTGCCCTCACCAATACTAGCTCGAGTGCCATAACGGTTTCGTCCATCATCCCAGCGGGTTCGGGATTCGGTATCAGTGGCGTGAACTTGCCTCTTAGCCTATCCCCCGGACAGAGTGTGCCCATCAGCGTCAGCTTCAGCCCTCAGGTAGGTGGACATGTTGATGCAACGTTCGGGTTCGCCGGCGCCTCGGGCGTGATCCTCAATCTAAACGTTCACGGCGGGGGAGCAAATCCTGGTCTGCTTGTTGCCAGTCCTGCCCGCATCGACTTTGGAACGGTGACTGCTGGCACAGCGACCCAAAGCGTGACGATCAAGAGCACTCTTGGCTACGACATCGTCAGCCAGGCCGCGGTTACCGGGAGTGGGTTCAGTATCAGCGGGCCAAGCTTGCCGGTCATGCTCAGTTGGGGTCGGACTGCGACCTTCAACGTCACCTTTACCCCCCAATCCAGCGGAGCTGTGAGCGGCAGCATCACGATTCTCGGCAATGGGTCAGTTCCCAGCATAACAATTCCGCTTACTGGGACTGGGGGGACCACAGCGGGATCGCTTACC
>Ga0307475_10000692_pt1 | contig 20247 bp, 19 predicted proteins | sample atmos_gasesECM1C_FD_203317 | JGI IMG/M metagenome (GOLD analysis project Ga0307475, IMG submission 203317) | Hardwood forest soil microbial communities from Morgan-Monroe State Forest, Indiana, United States - atmos_gasesECM1C_515 | ecosystem: Environmental > Terrestrial > Soil > Temperate... | reverse complement strand
GATTTAATTGGTTTCATCGCGGTTATTCAGTCCGTTCTTTTTTTGACACATTATCTCCTCTATGAGACGTGGACCTTTTCGCCCGCAGGGAGCGACACGTCCGGGGCGTTCTGGATCAAACTAGTCCTCGGCTTTTTGTCGGTGAGCTTTGTTGCCGCTTCGCTGCTCGCATTTCGCTATACAAATGCCGCTTTGCGCGCGCTATACAAGGCTGCTGCGGTTTGGGTGGGACTGCTGACCTTCCTCTTCGCCGGCGCGGTCTCCTCCTGGATTATTTTCGGAGTTGCGCGGCTAGCGGGGGTGGACGTGAACTTCCATGGGATCGTGGAATTGCTGTTCAGTGCTGCAGTAGTGGCGGGGCTGTACGGGGTTTTCAACGCAAGCTGGACGCGAGTCACTCGAACGACGGTTAGGCTCGCGAAGTTGCCGCCGACGTGGCGCGGGCGAAGAGCGGCACTGATCAGCGATCTGCACCTTGGGCACGTGCGGGACGGCGGTTTTTTGCGGCGCATGGTTGCGAAGATCTTGAAGGAAGAGCCGGACGTGATTTTTATTGCTGGAGATTTGTATGACGGCACGGCCATCGATGCGCGGCGAGCAGCCGAGCCATTGAACGAGCTCGTGGCGCCACACGGTGTGTATTTCGTCGCGGGAAATCATGAGCAATTTGGGGACGACAGCAAATATCTGCATGCCATTGCAGCGGCCGGAGTTCGCGTGCTCAGCAATGAGAAGGTGGAAGTGGACGGTTTGCAGATTGTTGGCGTGCCGTACCGGAACGCGACGCACGATGGCCACTTTGCGTCTGTGCTGCACAGCATCCGATTGGATCGCGATCGCGCGAGCATTCTTTTGACGCATGCGCCCGACCATCCGGAGATCGCGGAGGCCGCCGGCGTCTCCCTGCAACTATCCGGGCATACGCACCTTGGGCAGTTCATACCTTGGAGTTGGATTGCGCGGCGGATTTACCGGCAGTTTGTGTATGGCTTAAGCCGGATCGGGAAGATGCAGGTTTTCACTTCGAGTGGAGCAGGAACGTGGGGACCGCCGCTGCGGCTCGGATCGAATCCCGAAATTGTAGTGCTTCAATTTGAGTAGGGTTTACGGGCGCTTAATTTAATTCGAAATTTGTGAAGAGAAGGAATCCCTCACACCAACAAATTCTCGATCTTCACCGGCAGTTCCCGCACGCGAACACCTGTTGCGTGGTGGACCGCCGCTGTGATAGCGGCGGCTATGCCGGTCAAGCCGATCTCGCCGATCCCGCGCGCGCCAAGTTCGTTAAGCTCTTTGTCCGGGAAGTCGAGGAAATGGACGTCGATTGGTGGCACGTCGGCGTTTACCGCCACCACGTAGTCGGCCAGATTACTGTTGATTGGCGCGCCGTTCTCCGGATCGTAAGTCGTGTGCTCCAGCAGCGCCATGCCGATTCCCATCACCACTGCGCCCTCGATCTGGTTCCGGCCGGCCAGTGGGTTGATAATGCGGCCCGCATCTATGACCGTCACAACGCGGCTGACGCGCAGCCGCGCGATTTCCGGCTGCCAGGTAACTTCAACGAAGTGACAGCCCCATGAGTGCGTCGAGTACTTCGGTTTGGGATTGCCGATGGTCGCTTCGGATTTGCCGTTGCCCGTGACCAGGCGAAGGTCGGCGCGGCGGAGCAAACTATCGAACGGCACAGCTTTAGCGGCGCCATCAGCCTTCACAAAGACCCGGCCGCCTTCAAATGCCAGGTCTGTGGGAGGGCGGTTCTCGAACGGCGACCCCGGTGTCGTCGTTGCGATAGTCAACAGCGATGCGATTGCGTTGTCAGCCGCCGCAAAGACAGCGTTGACCACCGATGCGGTGGCCATCGAGCCGCCCGAGAGCGGACCTTCCGGCAGCATCGTATCGCCGAGTGCGACCTCGATCTTCGCGAGCGGCACGCCGGTCTTCTGCGAGGCAAGTTGCGCGAGGATCGTGTACATGCCGGTGCCGATGTCCTGCGTGGCACATGCGACGCGGGCTGTGCCGTCGTCGCGCAGTTGTACGCTCGCCGCGGCGGAGAATCGTGCGGCGACCCACGAGCACCCGGCCGTTCCCCAGCCCAGCGTCAAGCCATCGCGCTTCATCGAGCCGACCTCAGGCGAGCGCCTGGACCAGCCGAACTTCTCCGCGCCGAGTTCAAAGCACTCGAGCATATGGCGCGATGAGAACGGAATGCCCAACGACTCGTCGATTTTCGGCTCGTTGAGAACGCGGAGTTTGACCGGGTCGATCTTGAGTTGATCGGCCAGTTCGTTCATCGCCGACTCGAGGGCGTAGAGCCCGGGGGTCCGGCCGGGGCCGCGCATGTCGGTCGTTGCGCCGACGTTCCGCCTGGCGCGTCCGAACGTCACGCGGAGGTTGGGCACGCTGTATTGGAACGGCGTGGCCTCGCCGCAATCTTCGTGGTGGGTCTCGAGCATCGACCGGTGGTAAACGTAGTCGTGCTGGAGCGAGACGAGTTTGCCTTCGGGCGTAGCGCCAAGGCGCACGCGCTGCTGGGTGCGCGCGCGATGACCCACCGATTGGAACATCATTTTGCGGCTGACCACGAGTTTCACCGGCTTTCCCAACTGCCGCGACGCGGCCGCGGCCAGCGGACATTGCGTCCACGGCCACAGCTTGCTGCCGAAGCCCGAGCCAACGAACTTGGTGATCACGCGGACGTTCTCTTTCGGCAAGCCGAACATCTGCGCCAGCACGCCCTGCTGGTTGACCACTCCCTGCGACGACTCATACATCGTCAACGTCGAGCCATCCCAGATGGCGGTCGTGGCGTGCAGCTCGAGAGGGTTGTGCGTCTCGGCCGGCGTCACGTAGGTTTGATCCAGCTTGACCGGCGCGCTCGCGAACGCGCCCTGGGCGTCGCCGCGCTGGCTTTCCAAGCGCTCGTATGGGCCAAACGTCGTTGCCACCACGTTGGGTTCGTCTTCCGCCTTGAGCTCGTTCTCGACGTTCGGCTTGTCCTTGACATACGTCGCGCGGACCGCGTCGGCCGCGGCTTTGGCGGTCTCGAAAGTGTCTGCGACAGCCAGCGCGATGTACTGCCCGTAATAGCGAATGACATCGTCCTCGAAGGGCGGGCGGCGCTCCTCACAGACACTTTCGAACCCCGACTCCAGGACTGAGCGGAAGATTTTTCCGATATTCTCGCGATGAAAAATTGCGCGCACCCCGGGCATCTTCTCCGCTGCGGCGGTGTCGAGTTTCACCACTCTGCCGTTGGCGATCGTTGCCTCGACCGGTACGGCATATAGCATCCCGGGAAAGTGGAAGTCGGCAGTGTACTGCGCCATTCCGCTCACTTTGCGCGGGCCATCCACTCGAGGTGTGTCGCGGCCAACCGGAGAAGCGATCGGTGTTTCTGGTGTTGTCGGCATGTTCGCTCCTTCGGAGGAATCAGCTTGTCGCGGCGAGTTGCAGGGCGTGCGCCAGGCACCGCTTGGCCAGTTCGATCTTGAACCCGTTCTCGCTCTGCGGTTTGGCGTCGCGCATAGCCGCTTCCGCCGCCTTGCGGAAGTTGGCTGCGTCGGCAGGCTGACCGGCGAGAGAGGCCTCGGCCTCGTGCGATCGCCAGGGCTTGGTGCCCACGCCGCCGAGGGCAATGCGAGCCCTCGTCACGTTCCCGCCCGCGATCGTGATCACGACGGCCGCCGACGCCAGTGCGAATTCGTACGACGCTCGATCGCGTAGCTTCAGATATACCTGCTTGCTTCCCGCGACGGGCGGCGGGAGCGTGACGTGCGTGACGAGGTCGCCCGGTTCGAGCACTGTTTCGCGGTTTGGTGTGCTGCCCGGAAGAAGATAAAAGTCACCGAAAGGGATCGCGCGTGAACCCTTCGACCCCTGTACGTGGATCGTCGCCTCCAATGCTGCCATCGCCACGCACATGTCCGATGGGTTAGTCGCGATGCAATGTTCGCTTGTGCCCAGGACGGCGAGCGTGCGGTTGCTGCCGGTGATGGCCGGGCAGCCGGTTCCGGGTTCGCGCTTGTTGCAGGGCATGGCGATGTCGCGGAAGTACATGCACCGCGTCCTCTGGAGCAGGTTGCCGCCAGTCGTCGCCATATTGCGAAGCTGTGCCGATGCGCCGGCGAGAAGGGACTGCGACAGCACGGCATAATCCCGTTGCACCGTCGGATGGTGGGCGAGATCCGAATTTCGGACGGTGGCGCCAATCTTCAGCCCGCCATCCGGCGTTCCTTCCACTTTGTCTAGCGGCAAACGGTTGATGTCGATCACCCGCGCGGGCGTTTCGACGTTCAGCTTCATTAGATCGATCAGCGTCGTGCCGCCGGCAACGAACCGCACATCCGCGCCCTGCTGCGCAGTTTTCGCCTGCGCGGCGGTCGCAACCGCCGCTGCGGGATCTGCGGGCCGAATGAATTCAAAGGTGTGCATGGAAATCGCTCCTGCTCGCGGCTAAATGTTTTTGCGAACTTGTTGGATCGCGGCCACGATATGGGCATAGGCCCCACAGCGGCAGATGTTGCCGCTCATCAGTTCCTTCACGGCCGCGTCGTCGGGACCGCACGGTTCCTTGACCAACGCAACGGCCGACATGATCTGGCCTGAGGTGCAATATCCGCACTGGTACCCGTCGTTGGCAACGAATGCCGCCTGCATAGGATGCAATGCGTCGGGCGTGCCGAGGCCCTCGATGGTTGTGATCTCTTCCCCGTCGTGCATCACGGCCAGACTGAGGCATGAATTCACGCGCCTGCCGTTCACATGCACTGTACATGCCCCGCATTGACCGTGGTCACAGCCCTTCTTCGTTCCAGTGAGAGCGACGGTCTCACGGAGGCAATCCAGCAGCGTCGTCCGAGGGTCGATGCGAAGTTTGTGGTCCTTGCCGTTAATGCGCAGCGTGATCGGGACCGCGCCCTCGATGTTCGGCCCGCCCACACCCGCTGCGGTCGAGTCGCTGGGCCCGTCAGCGCTGCTCGCATGCGCCGGTACGCACGCCGCAATGATTGTTGCTGCCGCAGTACTTCCTGTGGTCAAAAGAAATGTTCGGCGGGTGGGATTTGACGGGCCCGATTGTGGATTGTCTCGCATAGGGCCTCCGTGCGAGTGAGCAGCCTAACGCAGCGACGCGTAACTGTCCACCCTGTGCTGTGGAAAACGAAGGCTGGCAAATCGGTCCGGTAGTTACCGATAGACTTCAGCAGACCAGTGACGGGCCACTCGGAAGTAATCGACTGGCCCGATTAACGCGGTAGGCGGACACTGACCCGCTACGGCGGGTTTGGCAGGGAACTGAGGGCGGACTACGTCGCAGATGTAATCACAAACCAGGTGCAGATCTTCGGACTGACGTGTGCCTGTCCTATACTGTTTTTGCCGCTGCGGCGCTCTAGGTCTTACTCCGGGAAGTTCATCCGTTTCATGATGGCTTGGAAACCCGGGTCGGAGCGCAGAGGATCGTACATCGGCTCCACGCGCAGATAGATTAAATCGGCATCCCGCTCCGCATAGGCTTTTTCCAGCCATTGGAGTGCCTGCTGCCTGTCACCGAAACCCGCATAGTTCTTGGCGATGATAGTCGGTTGTATATAGGTCCGCTTCGCCTCATCCAGATACAGCTCGAGCGACTTCTGCCAGTAGCCATGTGGGCCCGCCGCCTGGTAGCCCTTCTCCAGCAGCGGCGCCCGGCGCCGACCGATCTCGCCCATGGCCTGATATTGCGTGATCGCCTGTTCATACATTCCCTGTTGCTCATAGACATCTTTCAGGTTGGCGTGTGCCACCGGAAATTCGGGGGCGATCTCAAGCGTCTTGCGGCCCTGTTCGATGGCTTGATCATACTGGCGCGCGAAGTAATAAATGTCACCCAGGTTCGCATTGATAATAAGCGACAGCGGATCGGTCTCGAGGGCTCTTTTCATCTCCGCGACCGCTTCTTCGAACTGCCCCATGGGTGTCAAATATGTGTACGCATAAAAGTACCGCCCGTCTGCAGAGCTGGGGCTCAGTTCGATAGCGCGCTTAAATTCCCGCTCGGCACCTGCCCAGTCCCATTCATAGCCTGATTTGACCGCCGCCAACGCGGTGTGCGCTTCGGCAAGCTTATCGTCCAGCTCGAGGGCCTTCAGTGCGGCCGCTTTGGCCTTCGGGAAAGATTCCTTGGGCGGCAAGCCTCCCCAATAACCGCTGATGACATGGTAGGCGTCCGCCAGCCCGACGTACGCTTGGGCGTAATTGGGGTCCAGCGCGGTGGCCTGCTCGAAATACAGAATGGCGCGCTTAAGTGACGCTGCGCCGCGCCGGTTGAATGCGTAGCGGCCTTGGAGATAGAGTTGGTAGGCTTCGGAATTCGTGGTGCCGCGCTTCGCTAGGCGCGTTCTGTCCTCACCGGTCAACCGCACACGCAATTTCTCTGAGATTTGCTGGGAAATCTCCTGCTGGACCGAGAACACGTCGGCCAGCTTCCGGTTGTACTGGTCGCCCCAGAGCTGCGCCCCCTTATCCACATCAACCAGCTCCGCCTGCACAATCAAGGTGTCGCCGCGCTGCTGCAATCTTCCTGCAAGCACAGCGGCCACGTGCAGCTCTTGCCCCACCTTTTGCGGGTCAGCCTCTTTGCCCTTGTAGCGGAATACGGTGCTGCGCGCCATCACCCGCAGCCCGGAAAGCTGCGAGAGGTTGTTGATGATGCTCTCAGTGATGCCGTCGCTCAGATACTCGGAGTTCGGGTCCGCACTCACGTTGACGAAGGGCAGGACCGCCATCGAATCGAGTGACCCACCACCGTGCCATGAAGAATTGGCACGGTATAACCAATAGCCGACCACCGCGGCAACGACGGCGATGGTGCCCAGCACAATCGCGAGTTTCTTCTTGTGACGTTTCGCCAAGTTGAGAGCGAGAACTGTGTCAGAGCTGAGTTCTGTCTGCGCTTGCGGCGCCGATGTATGCGGGTCCTGAAGGGCGTCGACGTTTAGCGTCGCGGAGCGACTCGAATCCGTGTCGCGCTTCAGCCGCTTCAGGTCGGCACGGATCTCAGAAGCGGACTGGCAACGCAGGTCGCGGTCCTTCTCCAACGCCTTATTGATGATCTCTTCCAGCTTTGCGGGCAAGTCCGGATTCAGTCGCACGGGAGGCACCGGAGCGCGGTTCAGGATTCCTTCGCTGATCACGCCCGAAGTTTCCCCACGGAAGGGGAGAGTGCCAGTGGCCATCTCATACAGCACCACCCCGAAGGAGAACAGATCCGTGCGCGCATCCAATTCCTTACCCCGCACCTGCTCAGGCGACATATACGCAACTGTGCCTACGGTCGTGCCCGGGCTTGTCAACAATTCGTCGGCTGTCATCGTCGGCATGGCCGATGCGCCGGCGCCTCCTGCTACTGATGAGGGAGCCAGCTTTGCCAATCCGAAGTCGAGTATCCTGGCATGGCCGCGTTTGGTGACGAAGATGTTCGCGGGCTTGATATCGCGATGGATAATGCCATGCGCGTGGGCGGCGTCCAGCCCGTCGGCGATCTGAATGGCGAGGTCCAGCGCCTGCTCCAGCGGAAGCGGTCTCCCGCTGATGAGATGCTTGAGTGTTTGACCCTCGAGAAACTGCATGGCTATAAACGGCTGGCCTTCATGCTCGCCAATTTCGTATATGGTGCAAATGTTGGGATGGTCAAGTGCAGAAGCGGCCTGCGCTTCGCGCTCGAAGCGTTCGACTGCCTGGCGATCGTTTGCAATGGCTTCCGGCAGGAACTTCAGAGCAACGAAGCGGCGAAGCCGGGTGTCCTCGGCCTTGTAAACCACACCCATGCCGCCGCCGCCGAGTTTTTCGACAATGCGATAGTGCGAGATGGTGATGCCGATAAGCGGATCCGCGCCTGCCATGTGCCGCTCATCTTAGGTTGGGGCAGGGGGCATGTCAACGAAGAGAGGCCGCTTGCGAGAGATGATCGGGCGGCAGGAATCATGTTGCGTATGAAGCTCTCCATGCGAGCGGTTCGTTCACTCTGTTTTGCGATTCTAGTGTTGGACATGCCCCCCGGCGGCATCGTCGGCGCAAATAGGTATATCTGGTCACGATAGCGCCACCCTGCTGAGATAAAGAGAAACTGGGAAAGAATTACACGTTACAGTACCACCCGCTGCGCTCCGGGAAGCGCTGAACCACTGAGACACATCAAATCTATCCCACACTATCTAAGTGGCTTAGGGAAAAATCAGCAAGGAATTTGGCAGACTGGAAGCAATTTTGCACCTTCTAAGCGCGGCACACGGGCAATAGCGTGATACCCAGGAGGCGTGAACAGGATATTGGCGGCGTAAGGCCATGCGCCCGAGCCAGATGCCCTGTGCCTGCTGCTCGGACGATTTGGTCTTGGAGCGAACGCGACGACGGTCGAGGTCCGGGCGCTCCTGAAGTTTCGGCATGAGCCATGAATCACACGATGTTTTAGGAGGGAGCTGATATGAAACGCTTGCTATTGATAGTCGCAGGACTCTTCGCGCTTTCTCAGATTTCGTTTGCCGGAACCCCACCCAACGCGAAGACGCAGCAGGATAGACTGGAAAATGCCGGCCAGGTAATGCAAGAAATTCTGCAAGTTCCGGACGACATTCCCCGGGAGCTGCTCGACAAAGCTCGATGCGTAATCGTGATGCCGTCGGTGCTGAAGGCGGCCTTTGTCGTGGGCGGGAGTTATGGGCGTGGGACGATGGTCTGCCGGACTGGCAAGGACTTCACCGGTCCGTGGGGCGCGCCTGCAATGTATGCGCTCGAAGGGGGCAGCGTTGGACTGCAAATCGGCGGAGAGGCAACCGACTTCGTCTTTCTGGTGATGAATGATCGCGGCGCAGACAGCCTGCTGCGCACCAAAGTTAAGCTCGGGGCCGACGCTTCGGTAGCAGCTGGACCAAAGGGGCGCACCGCCTCCGCGGACACAGACGCATACATGCGCTCGGAAATTCTCGCCTACTCGCGTTCGCGTGGTATATTTGCGGGAATCTCGCTTGAGGGCTCAACGCTTCGACCGGACGGCGAGGGCAACCGTGATCTCTATGGCCGCGAGCTCAGCGCCGCAGAAATCGTTCGAGAATCGTCGGTGCAAGCTCCGGAAGCGGGACAGAATTTGAATGCGGCGCTGCAGAAAGCATCGCCGGAGTTGAAGCCGTAGCGAAAACTTGCCAGTTGGAGGCGGATGGCCCCATCCGCCTCTTGCTGGTGTCCGTGCACGAGATGATCAACGCGAAAGAAAATCCCGATGGGTGCTCAGTAGAAATTGCCCTGCAACTTGGTTACCTGTTCAAATTGAGAGGAGGACTAACGCCCATGCGACACTCAAAGAATTCGTTCTTCGGAAGAGCAGCGCTTGCTGCAGCAACATTGGCCGGCCTTCTCATGTTTACAGGCGCTCCGAACCTGAGCGCCAATGACGGCTGCCAGCGGCGCATCGCGAAAGCGGATCACAAGCTGCACGAAGCAATCGAGCACCACGGCTATCGCAGCGAGCAGGCTGAACACTGGCGCCACGAGCTCCACGAAGCACGCGAGCACTGCTGGAAAGTCAATCATCGGTGGTGGGATGAAGATGATCATCGCTGGCACTCCGATCGCGATTGGGATGACCACGACCATGATCACGATCGCGATCGCCGATGAGCTGTTGCTGTCATGAAGCGGTTTCGAGGACCACTATCGCGGTTAGGAGTGCGGTCGAACGTTTCTCAAATTCGGGGAGTCTCTAGGTCACGGGTCACACACGCAGAGAAGGTATTCTGAGGAGGTGCAGAATGACTATCACTCGCTCAATTCGCTCCATTCGTATGCTGTTGTTCGCGGTGATAATGCTGGCCATGCCGATGAAATCATTCGCGCAAATCGGCGTCGTGGTCAGTTTCGGGCCGCCCGAGCTGCCCGTTTATGTGCAGCCTGTTTGCCCCGGCGAAGGTTATATCTGGACACCCGGGTATTGGGCCTGGGACAACGACGGCGATGACTATTACTGGGTACCGGGCACATGGGTGCTGGCTCCGGAAGTCGGATTCCTGTGGACGCCGGGCTACTGGGGCTGGGGCGGAAGTGGATTTGTTTTTTATGAGGGATATTGGGGCCCACGGGTAGGTTTCTATGGCGGGATCAACTACGGGTTCGGTTACTTCGGCCATGGTTATGAAGGCGGACGCTGGGACCATGACCGCTTTTTCTACAACCGTGAGGTGAACAATGTGAACGTCACGGTGATCCACAACGTTTACAACACGAGGGTGGATAACAGCTACACCAGAGTTACACGAGTGAGTTACAACGGCGGTAACGGTGGGATCAACGAGCGTCCGACGCGCGACGAGGAGAGTGCCGCACATGAGAGACATGTCTCGCCCGTGCGCGACCAAGTTCAACACGCGCAGGCCGCACGCGCGAACACAGAGCTGCGGGCTTCCGTGAACCATGGGAAGCCGCCCGTCGCTGCCACTCCTAAGCCAGGGGCTTTTAATGATCGCGGAGTCGTAGCAGCCAAGGAGGGAGGACGCTACAACCCGCCTGCGCGGACAGAGAGCAATGCCTCTGTACGGACAGACAACAAGGCCGCCGGGCGAGCAGAGAACAATGCCCCTGTACGGACAGACAACAGGGCCGGTGCGCGAACAGACAACAACGCCTCCTCGCGGACAGAAACCGGTAACGCCGGTCGGTCCAACCCAGTCCATCCGAAGGAGCTGCCAACTTTCCAGCGCCCCTCCCCTCCAAACACCGGCAATCAGAAGGTGGACCAAAAATACCAGCAGCAGCAGGACAGGCTATTCCAGAAGCAGGAGCAGGATCGGCAAAGACTCCAACAGAAACAGGAGCAGGACCATCAAAGGCTGACGCAGAGGAACGCGGACGACGCGAGAAGGCAGCAGACTGAGCAACGGCACCAGCAACAGACTCAGCAACTCGCCCAAAGACACGAACAACAGCAGCAGAAGTTACAACAAAAACAGCAGCCGCCACCGCGTCAGAACGAGTCGAAGCAGTCCAATAAAAAGCCTTAGATTGGTTGCGAAAGGGTACGGGTCGGGCTTGGTCGCGGGTGGTTGAAAATCAGCAGTGGTGGTGGAACGCGGCCAGGCCCGCCAACTTTCTCCCGGCGTGCACGCCTGATGATTGCTCACATCTATCTGATTTTCCTAGTTGTTATTGTCAGCCCTCCGAACGCTTACCTTTGGCACCACCCTTGCAATAGTTGAGGTCATGAACTGCTTCAGCGAGTCGAATGAGCGCTTCGGAGGCAGGTCGGATGTCGGTGGCGGAGCCGGAAACGGCATCGCGGGACCGACGCGGAGGTCTACGATGAGATACTTAAAATATGCGGTGTTGCTCGGACTTTTAATCGTTTCCGCGAGTGCGGCTAACGCGCAGGTCGCGGTGGGCATTGGAGTCGGCCCTGCCTATTACGGTCCAGCCCCGGTTTGTGCCTACGGTTACTATGGGTATTACCCCTATGCTTGTGCGCCCTATGGATACTATGGGCCAGATTATTTTTTGGGCGGCGTTTTTATTGGCGCCGGTCCATGGTTCCATGGTTTCCGCGGCGACCGCTTCTTTGATCGCGGATTCCGTGGGGATCGTGGGTTCCGAGGTGATCGCGGCTTTCGCGGCGACCGGGGATTCCGCGGCGATCGTGGATTCCACGGCGGTGATCGCGGATTTCATGGTGATCGTGGATTCCACGGAGGCGGCGAGTTCCACGGCGGTAACGGCTTTCACGGCGGCGGTGGTGGAGGATTCCATGGTGGCGGTGGCTTCCACGGAGGTGGCGGAGGTCACGGCGGTGGCCGTCGCTAATCGCGGGTAGTTTACCTGAATACGAACGGCTGGCAGCGCGTGCTGCCAGCCGTTTTTCTGTCTTCTTGTGTTTCGTGAGCAGTCGGATTCAAAATAGGCATCATAAACACACTACTTTCTCTTACGGGCCCGCACAACGCCATGCTCTCTTCTTCTTGACGTCCCGCGCAGGCCTTCATTTTTCACAAGCGAGCGGCATCTTTTTCAGAGCGCGCTCATTCAGGCACGGCGGGGTACAATCACACACGAACAAATTAACCTACCGGAGGAAATCATGGCAATCCGCGACGCATTTCTACCTGAATTCAGTCACGAAATGGCTATGACACGAAAGACGCTCGAGCGCGTTCCCGAAGGGAAATCCGATTGGGTGCCGCACCCGCGCTCGATGAAGTTGGGGCGGCTGGCCGGGCACATGGCTGAGCTGCCGGGGTTGATCACCACGGCGCTGAGCCAGGAGGCACTGGATTTCCGTGCGCCGGGCGCGCCACCTCGCGTGCCATACGTGATGACCACGCGGGAAGGTCTCTTGCAAATGTTCGACAAGAATGTTGCCGCCGCCAGCGCGGCCGTCGCCGGCGTGAGCGACGAGGCGTTGTTGAAAACTTTCACGCTGTCGGCTGGGGGGAAAGTCATCTTTGCCTTGTCGCGCTTGGCCGTGCTGCGCGGCTTCGTGCTGAACCACGTGATCCATCATCGCGGGCAGCTTTCTGTTTATCTGCGGCTGAATGATGTGCCGGTACCTTCGATTTATGGGCCATCAGCGGATGAGCCGCTGCTGTAAGAAGTGCCGCCTGTTGTTCAATCAGGGAGAAAAAATTACAGGAGCTGGCGTCGCCTCGACTTTACGGGGCGATGCGGAAGGCGCCTTTTGGTTCGACGAAGCCGTAGGCCATGCGCGTGGTGTTGAAGGCGGCGGCGGGGCGCCCATCGCGGTCCAGCAGGATCAGGCCGCCGGTGGTGTGGGCGCGATGGGCGAGTTTGCGGACGCAGGCGTCGGCAACGAATTGCGCGTGATTTTGGGGCGGCGCGGGGTCCCTCAGCTTCGAGCGCGATGTGCGGCGTGAGCCGGGCGGCGCGCTCAACAGGTCAGTGGCCATTTTGGCCATCACGATTTTCATGATGCCCTCGCCGTGGCCGGTGCAGGAGACGCCACCGGCCCCCGCATCGGCGTAGCAGCCGCAGCCGATGAGCGGGGAATCGCCGACCCGGCCGGGGAATTTGCAGCAGGTGCCACCGGTGGAAGTCCCGGCGAAGAGATGGCCATGAGTGTCTAGCGCGACGGCACCGACCGTGCCGGATTCATGGCCCAGGTGATGCTCGGCGGCGTGGGAATCTTCGAGACAGCGGTGCCAGGCGATACGCTCGCGATCAATGACAAGATCTTCGGGGGCGCAGAGCGGAATTCCATTTTCGGTGGCGAATATTTCTGCGCCGGGGCCGACGAGCATCATGTGCTCGCTTTTTTCAAGCACGCGGCGGGCCAGGCGGATGGGGTTCCGGACGCGTTCCACGGCGGCAACGGAGCCGGCTTTCAGCGAGGCGCCGTCCACCATGATGGCGTCGAGCTGGACGCGGCCATCGCGATTCAGGTGCGAGCCGATGCCCGCGTCGAACGTGGGATCGTCTTCGAGCGAGACGATGGCGGCTTCGACGGCGTCAATCGCCGTGCCGCCTGCGCTGAGAATTTTCCAGCCACTGTCAAGGGCGCGACGAATTCCGTTGCGGCAATCTTCGACTGCCTCGTCGGGGATGTCCCAAGCGCCGCCGTGGATGATGAGGGAAGGGTTCAAGGTCTCAGGGAAGCAATTTGTGCCGCCTCAACTATCCACCGAGGGAGCGCGAGGTTCAAGCGAAGTGTGGATGCGACTGTGCTTTGAATGATACAGGCATGGCGCGAGCTCGCGTTCAGTGTCGAGGGATTTCTACAGGTTTGGGAGGAGCATGAGAGTGACGCCGAGGGCGATCAGGATGGGGCCGAGGAGGAATGCAAAACCCATGCCGAGGAAGACGCGCAATGCTCCCTGGCGCTTTTCTGGCGGGACATCCTCGGTCAGAGATTTCAAGGGAGTCCCCTGGTGGCGGAGCATGGCGCGAAAAACATTCACGTAGGCGATGATCCAGAATTTGATTTCATGGCGCGACTGCCAGAGAAGATCACAGCCGGCGCAGATGACCAGAATGCCAACGATGCCTAGAAGTTTCGGCACGTCTAGCCTCCGCGTCCCGCCGTGCGGGTGAGCACCGGCCGTGTTTCGGGAACGTCACGCGACACACTGGCAGGGACGGACGCGGCGCGCAATTCGGCAGCGCGCGCCCCAGATGCTTGCGACGGAGCCTGAGGAAGCGGCGTATCTTTGGTCAGTTTCCAGGTATTAACGATGTGCTGGACCACGGTGATGTTGGAGCCGATAGCCAGAATCCAGAGGACTACCGGCATGCGGTTGACGAGCGCGCCAAGAATCATCACCGCGAGGCGCTCCGGACGGTCCCAGAATCCGATCTCCGACTTGGGGACCAGCGACTCGGCGCGGGCCTTCGCGTAGCTGACCATCACGGCCCCGGCCATCGCAGCACCGACAAGCACTGCGTATAGGAAGCGATTGACGCGCGTGTAATAAACCAGCAAGCCGAGAAACAGAATCAGATCGGCGTAACGGTCGAGAATGGAATCGAGGAACCCGCCGAATATTGAAACGCGATTCTGTCGGCGCGCCACAGGGCCATCGAGCAAATCGCACAGCCCGGCAAGAATCATCATGCCGCCCGCAGCGGCGAACCGGCCCGCTGCAAAGAGTATCCCGGCCCAGAGATTCAGGAACAGCGCACACCAGGTGATGAAATTGGGAGGGATGCCGGTGGGAGCAATCAGTGCCGCGAGGCGGTCGAGGGGCCAGGAAAGATACCGGCCGATGGAGCGCGTCAGCATGGAGTGAGTTTCACCCCGCTATTCCTGGTCATAAATCGTTTCCAGCGTAACGACCTCGTACTCTTTGAGGCCCGCCGGAGTGGTTACTTGCACCTCGTCGCCGACTTTTTTGCCCAAAAGCGCGCGGCCGATGGGCGAGGTCGTGGAAATTAACCCCTTGGATGCGTCGGCTTCCTCGACCGTTACTAGTTTGTACTCGATTTTGGTGTCCTTCGCAATGTCCAAAACAACCAGGCGGGAACCGTAGGCGGCGCGGTCCTTCGGCAGATTGTTGAGATTGAGCATGGAGAGGTCTGCCATGCGCTGGTGGAGCTGGCCCAGGCGAGCGGAAACGTAGGACTGGCGCTCTTTGGCGTATTTGTACTCGGCGTTTTCGGAGAGATCGCCGTGGGCGCGCGCGACTTTAATTTCCTTGGGCAACTCGTCGTGGAGCTCGTGCTCGAGGGCGGCGATTTCGTCCTTCAGTTTTTTCTTAATCTTTTCGGTGAGGTCAATCATTTTGAAACGCGCAAGAGTGTTCCTGAAACTGGGGCAGTTGCCAATCCCCGTCTAGTGGTTACCTAAAGATTATAGAGGATTTGCGAGGGATACCGCAAATCGGATGCGTGCCCGGGCTCGGCTCGGGTCGCGGTTCATCATCATGGACGACGACATGGGCTGGGGGTGGCGCAGTGGACTTCAAATCCACTGACGCCAATGACAGGCTTTCAACTGGGACCCGCAGCGAGTCAGTTTCCGATGTCCCGATTAGGCGTCCACCTTGCCTCCGGCCGGACGGCTCAGCGTCACACGGCGAGTTCAATGGATACTTGTTTTGCTCTTGCCAGGCCCCTTCGGCACTTTACAGGGCTGGCTTCTCAACGGCGGCCGCCTCGTGTGTTCACTTGGACATGCTACTTCTCACCGATTGCAAAATTAACTTGTATGGACCCATTTTCGCGAGAGCTCAAGTTATGTTGTGTCCAGCAGCAGGGAATTAGATACGTTCTAGGCTTGTCAGGGGCGCCGGGTCCTGACGCGATGAAGAAAGTCTTCGAGAACCATGAGATGCAGGCTATGGGGCTATCTTTGCCCATGTAGCCCAAATTCCTATTTCGACTCCGGCTAACGGACGCGTAAAACGCTAACCTGAAGCTGACGCGTGGTTTTGTGACCAGCTTCCGATAGACTTTCGAAAAATTAGAGATAAGATTACCCGTTCCGTGTCGCGTTCAGCGAGGAAATGGAGCAGCCCTTCCGGATTTGCGCCGCGTCTTTGAGTGGGGCCAAAGAGCGTTGTTCAATTGTTGTTCAACCCCTTTCACGGCGATCATCAGGACTGCTGAGGGAATGGTGAGTTCGTTCAGCCTGCGTGGAAGATTTGTGTCAGCGCTTAGCTGTTTGATGGTGCGGCGCTTGCGGGCCGATACTTAGTGAGAGAAAAAAATTGAGGGGCATGGAGGCGCATTCATGATTGTAGGCGTTCCACGCGAAACGTTTCCCGGGGAGAGGCGTGTGGCGCTTGTGCCCGCGGTGGTTCCCACGCTGAGGAAGGCGGGGGTGGAAGTGGTGGTGGAGGCAGGGGCGGGCGTCGAGGCGGGTTATCCCGATGCGGGCTACGTGGAAAAAGGCGCGAGGATTGTTGCGTCGCGCGCGGAAGTGTTCGGCGCAGCGGACATTGTGGTGCAGGTGTTGTGCTACGGATCGAATGACAAGACCGGCAAGGCCGATCTTCCGTTGCTCCGCCGCGACCAGGTGCTGATCGGATTCCTGCGGCCATTGGGCTCGCTCGACGTGCTGCAGGAAATTGCAGCTGCGGGTGTGACGGCTTTCGCGATTGAGTTGATGCCGCGGACGACGCGAGCGCAAGCAATGGACGCGCTTTCTTCTATGGGCACCATCTGCGGCTACAAGTCAATGGTGATCGCCGCTGACACTTTGCCGCGGCTTTTTCCGATGTTGACGACAGCAGCGGGCACGATTACTCCGGCCCGTGTTTTTGTCATCGGCGCCGGCGTCGCGGGGCTGCAAGCGATCGCAACTGCGCGAAGGCTGGGGGCGGTGGCGTCTGCATACGACATGCGGCCGGCGGCGAAAGAACAAGTGCTCAGCCTGGGGGGCCGCTTTGTGGAACTGCCGATCGAGGCCAAGGACGCGCAAGACGCGAGCGGGTATGCGCGGGCGCAGGATGAGACGTTTTACCAGCGGCAACGCGAATTGCTCGCGCGAGTGGTAGCCGAAAGCGATGTGGTGCTGACGGCGGCGGTGATCCCCGGAAAAAAATCACCCGTGCTGGTCACGCGCGAGATGGTGCACAGCATGGCGCCGGGTTCCGTGATTGTAGATCTGGCCGCGGAGCGCGGCGGGAACTGCGAACTGACGCGGCCGGGCGAGAAGGTGGTGGAGCACGGGGTGACCATCATCGGACGGATCAACGTGGCGAGCAGTGTCCCCTACCACGCGAGCCAGATGTACGCGCGCAACGTCACTGCGTTTCTTTCGCTGCTGGTGAAAGAGGGCAAGCTGCAGCTCAATCTTGAAGATGAAATCATTCGCGACACGCTGGTGACGCGCGGCCGAGAAATCGTGAACGAGCGGGTGCGAGAATTCTACACCCTTCCGGCGCTGGCCGGGGCCACGAAGGGGGAGGCGCGAAGATGACTGGAGACCTGCTGACCAGCCTGTACGTGTTCATGCTGGCGGCGTTTATCGGATTCGAAGTGATTCGCCGGGTGTCGCCGCTGCTGCACACGCCGCTGATGTCGCTGACGAATGCACTCGACGCCATCGCCGTCGTCGGCGCGATCATTCTGGCGGGCGAGCACAAAAGGACACTCGCGACGATTCTCGGCACAGTGGCCATCGTCGCCGCCACCAGCAACGTGGTCGGCGGATTCCTGATCACCGATCGCATGCTGAAGATGTTCAAGTCCAGCCGTCCGCAGAAACCGTGAGCGGAATGCCCTCCACCAATACCATTATCGAAATCATCTATCTGGTTGCCGCGGCGCTCTTCATTCTTTCACTGAAGTGGATGAGCTCGCCGACGACGGCCCGGCACGGAGTGTGGGCCGGCGAGCTGGGAATGTTGCTCGCAGTGGGCGGTACACTGCTGCACCACGGGATCGTGGATTACCGCTGGATTGCCATTGGCCTGGTGCTGGGCACCATCATCGGCGTGCCGCTGGGAATGGTGCACATGACGGCGGTGCCGCAACGGACCGCGCTCAGCCACGCTTTCGGTGCGCTGTGCGTGACGCTGGTGGGCACGTCGGAATTCTATCTGCGCGCGCCGAATGTTCCGCGGCTGATGATGGCCGTGCTTTCGATGGAAGTTATTCTGGGCTCGCTGACTTTTACTGGGAGCTTGATGGCGGCAGGGAAGCTCGAGGAATTTTTGCCGCAGCGGCCGATCACCTACAAGGGACAGAATCTGGTTAACCTCTCCGTGCTGGCGGTGGCGATTGGAGTGGCGGCCTATCTGGTGGCTCATCCGGAGCGTACCGGACTGTTCCCAGTGATTCTGGGAGTACCCCTGCTCTTCGGTGTGCTGATGATTGTGCCCATCGGTGGAGCGGATATGCCCACGGTGATTTCGCTCTTGAATTCTTACGCCGGACTTTCCGCGGCGGCGATGGGGTTTGTGCTCGACAGCAAGCTGCTGATAATTGCCGGTGCGCTCGACGGGGCCTCGGGCTTCATCCTTTCCGTGAACATGTCGAAAGCCATGAACCGCTCCTTCTCGAACGTGCTCTTCGGCGCGTTTGGGCAGGAACAGGCCGCCGTGGCAGGCGGAAAAGAAACGCGCGCAGTCCGCAGCGCGACGCCCGAAGAGGCTGCAGCGATTTTAGCGGCCGCAAACAAGGTGGTGATCGTTCCCGGCTACGGCATGGCCGTGGCGCAGGCGCAGCACAAAGTGCGCGAGCTCTATGACGCGCTGACCAAGCGCGGTGTGGACGTGAAATTCGGAATTCATCCAGTTGCAGGACGTATGCCCGGGCACATGAACGTCTTGCTGGCCGAAGCGGACATTCCCTACGACAAGTTGCTGGATATGGATGAGATCAACGGAGAATTTCCCCAGACCGACGTGGCGCTGGTGATTGGCGCGAACGATGTGACCAATCCGGCTGCGCGCACGGATCACTCGAGCCCGATTTACGGCATGCCCATCCTCGATGTGGACAAAGCACGGACGGTGATGGTAATCAAGCGCGGGATGAGCGCAGGCTTTGCGGGAATTGACAATCCTCTTTTCTACCTCGACAAGACGCTGATGCTCTTCGGCGATGCCAAGGGATTTGTGGGGGACATCGTGCGCGAGCTCGGCGGTGGCCACGGCTAGCGGCAGGCCTAACGAACCGTTACAGTGAGTGAAGAGGTGCGGGTGTTTCCATGGCCGTCTTCTGCAGTCAGCGTGTATGTGGTGTCCTTTTTCGGGGACACATCTACGCAACGGGCCTGCGAGGGCCACACCTCGCTCGTTTGCGGCTCGAGGCGCACGGTTTTAGCGTTCGAAACTCCGTAGCAGAGTTGCGCCGAGCCGCCGCGGCGAATCACGCCTGGGACCGCGTAGAAATTCAAGATTTCGAATCGGTCGCCGCCCAGCATCTCGAAGGTGCGCGCGGCTTCGGCTCGCTCGTTCTCCTTCGCGCGCCGTTCCAATTCCCGCGCCTCGCGCCGGCGCGAAGCGAGCACCCAGCCTGCATATGCGAGCGCAGCGGCGAGAATTATGGAGGTGTACAGCAGCGGGCTTCGAAAGCCGGAGAATGGTTTGGGGTTCGGGTTAGCGGTCATCGGTAAGTCTGCAAACGTTTTGGTCGGTGGCGGAGAGGGGGGGATTCGAACCCCCGACACCCTTTTGGGGTGTAACTGCTTAGCAGGCAGCCCTGTTCGGCCACTCCAGCACCTCTCCGCGGCAAACAATGAGTGGGTAGGACGGCGGCCCGCAGCGCTAGTATAGCATTAAGATTTGCGCGGGTGTGGGCCGGGCTGTCCGGCGCGACTGTGGAGGAGGGAAGTGAATGGCGTGGATTCGAACAGTTTCGCCAAACGGTGCGACGGGTCGGCTGAAGAAAATTTTTGACGAAGCCATCCGGCGCGTCGGGCGGGTGTTCAACATCGTGCGCGTGCAGAGCCTGAATCCGCCGGTGCTCGAGGCATCCATCGAACTCTACAAAGCGGTGATGTTCGGCCCTTCGCCGCTTTCGAGAATGCAGCGCGAGGCGCTCGCGACGGTCACCTCGTGGGCCAACGGCTGTTTCTATTGACTCGAGGCTCACGGGGAGGATCTCCGTGCCGCGGCGAATGATTCGGAGTTGGCCACGCAGGTCAAACGGGATTATCGCGGGGCGAAGCTCGACACGAAGACGCGGGCGATGTGTGATTACGCGGTTAAGCTGACGCGCGATCCTGCAAGCGCCGCCGAAGCCGACATCGTCACCCTGCGGAGCGCCGGCATGAGCGACGAAGAAATTCACGATGCCACGCAAGTGATCGCGCTGTTCAATTACTACACG
>Ga0307475_10000691_pt1 | contig 20257 bp, 16 predicted proteins | sample atmos_gasesECM1C_FD_203317 | JGI IMG/M metagenome (GOLD analysis project Ga0307475, IMG submission 203317) | Hardwood forest soil microbial communities from Morgan-Monroe State Forest, Indiana, United States - atmos_gasesECM1C_515 | ecosystem: Environmental > Terrestrial > Soil > Temperate... | reverse complement strand
CCTGATCGGCAGGTCGGTTTGCAGCGGCAGGGAACTTAGAATTCCGCTGGCCCACCAGGCCAGCAAACTTCCGGCAAGGCCCCCAAATAGCGCGAGAACGAGACTTTCGGTAAGGAATTGCCGCACCAGGCGGATTCGCCCTGCGCCTAGGGCCGCGCGGACGGCCATCTCCCGCTGGCGCACGGTGGCACGAACGAGAAGCACGTTGGCCACGTTGAAGCAGGCGAGCAGCAGGACAAGTCCGGCGAGAATCGAGAAAACCACCGCGACCATCGGAATTGGATTGTCCTTTTGCGGCTCGGGACGCGCCAGGCGTTCCGGATATACGCCGATAGTGATGCCCTTGTCGGATTCGGGATACTGTTGTGCGAGGCGATCGGCGATCACATTTAAGGAGGCCTGCGCCTGCTTGACGCTGACGCCTGGCTTCAGCCGCGCGAGGGCGATGAAGTGACGGTCGGCACGGTCGGTCCAAAATTTCTTGGTGTCGCCGTCAAACTTTTCCATGCTCACTGGCATGTAGCCTTGGCAATCGATGATGTTGTAGAGCCCAGAGAAGCCCTTTGGAGCAACTCCCACAATTTTGGCAGGAGTTCCGTCAATCAGCACCTGTTTGCCCACTACGTCCGGATTGCCGGCGAAGCGCTTCTGCCAATAGGAGTAGCCGAGGACGACAACCGGGTCGGCGCCGGGCTTTCCGCCCTCTGTCAGAAGAATCAAACGGCCCGCGGCAGGGGCAATTCCGAGGACCGAGAAAAAGTTCGGCGAAACCAGGCTGACAGCAAAATGTTCCGCCTTTCCGTCGGCAGCCATGCCCCGCAGCGTGATGTGGTAGAAAAAGAGATCTGCGAAGGATTTTGCCTGAGCTTGGAAGTCAGTGAATTCCGGGTAGGAGAATGCGGTTCTTCCAGGGTTGTTGATCTGCTCGGTGGTGAGCTTCACAATCTGGCCCGGGTCCCTCACTGGAAGCGGGCGAAGCAGGAGGGCGTTGACGATGCTGAAAATTGTGGTGTTGGCCGCCATTCCCAGAGCCAGGGTGAGGAGTGCAATAGCTGTGAATCCGGGTGACTTCAGCAGCGTCCGGCATCCGTAGCGGATGTCTTGCCAGAAACTACCCATCTGAGCACCTCGCCCGAGTAACGCTTTCCTGAGCACCTACATTGGCACGCTCCGTGCCGCTTTTGCAAGGCGCTATCGAATTGAAAGAGAAGGGATTACCGGTTAAGAGAGGCAGGTATCAGAGGTTTGGTTGCGCGAAATTGGGACGCGGCGGTGCTGGAGCGGACAATATTGCGGGCGAGAATGCGGCGCAGAGGCAGGGAGCCGGCTCGGATGAATCCAAGAATTGCACTAATTCTCGAAAACGACTTCGGCGAGGGCTAGGTTGCCGCTGTGCGTGATAGTCACGGAGATATTCTTCACGCCGAGATCGTTGGCGATTTGGCGCGCGGCGCCTTCGAGGTGCAACATGGGTTTGCCGCTCGGATCGCGCGCCACTTCAATGTCCCGCCACCGGACGCCGCGCCGCCAGCCGGTCCCGAGCGCTTTCATGGCAGCTTCTTTGGCGGCGAAGCGCGCAGCGTAACGCTCGAACTTGTTCCTGTGGCTCTCACAGTAGGCGACTTCTCTGGTGGTGAAGACGCGCTCAAGGAACGGCGCTCCATGGCGCGTGACGGCTGCTTCAATGCGGTCGATTTCTGCGATGTCCAGGCCCAGACCAACAATCACGCGCGCCTCGGCAGTTCATGCGGCGTGCAACAAAATTCCAAGTGCAACTGCGACTGCGCCGCGACTGGATTATACCTATAATTGAGGGCCGCCGCGATTGGCGGCCGAAGCGGGAAGATTGTGATGCCCATAACTGCTGCGAAAAAGAAAACAGCGCCGCGGAAACGCACGGGGACGCGGAAACAGATCCCGAGCGATGCGCCGTGGACACTGCATCGCCCGGACGGATTGAGGATTCTTGAGGCGCCGGCGCTCGCGCGGCTCGACTGGCTTGTCCACGGATTCAGCACACGGCCCGGCGGCGCGAGCAAACTCCAGACTCTTCGCGATGGACAGGAGAGGAGGGAGAGCGTTCTGAATCTAGGGTTCACAGAATGGGACAAGCGGGAACGGGTGCTCGCGAACCGGGCGAAATTTTTCGCCGCTGCCGGGGCAGTCAAGATGCGCGTGGTTGCGCTGCGACAGATTCATTCGGACATTGTTCATCGCGTGGACGCTGCGGAGAATACAGCGATGGAGAATGCATCGCGTGACGACACGCCGCAAGGAGACGCGCTATTTACACGCGAGCGCGGCGTGCTCCTGGTAGTGCAGACCGCGGATTGTATTCCAATCCTTCTCGCCGATCCGCGGCATCGCGCCGTGGCCGCAGTTCATGCGGGTTGGCGCGGGACATTGTGCCGCATCGCCGAAAAAACTCTTGGCCGCATGAAAATGGAATTCGGCACGCGGCCGGAAGATGTGATTGCGGCTCTGGGGCCCGGAATCGGCCAGTGCTGCTACGAAGTGGGCCCGGAGGTGGCCAGAGAATTTCAGGCGCAGTTTCCGAACGCGCGCGATTGGTTTGAAGGGCCGTTCGACGCGCTCGCGTCCGGCGAAAACGATCCGAACTGGCTGCCTTGGCTGACGATGATGCCGCCCGGTCATCGGCCGCCGCCACCGCGCGTCCGGCTCGATTTGATCGCTGCGAACCGCGCTATTCTGTCCGGTGCAGGAATTGCTCCCGGCAACATCTTTTCATCTGGCATGTGCACCGCATGCCGCCCCGATCTGCTGTTCAGCTACCGCCGTGAACGAACCACCGGCCGCATGATGGCTGCCATCGGAATTAAATAGCCAAGATTTCTGGAGTTTGCACGATAGGCGCGGGCTTGTGACCCGCGGCTCTAGCGGACGCGGCGGAGTGGGACTACGCCGACGGCGAAATCTGCGCGAGCGCGGAAGGTAGCGAGGCGGATTCGAGCAGGGCGAGCTGGCCGCAGGCAGCCATCACGTCCTGGCCGCGCGAGTGGCGCACGAATACGACCATATCTTTATCAGCGACGATTTTTCGGAACTGCTCGATGCGCGCCGGGTCGGTCTTTTCATAAGGCAAGTCACCAGGGTTCCATGGAATCAAATTCACCTTGGCGCGCAGATTCGAAAGCAGTCGCACGACACGTCGCGCGTCTTCCGGCGAGTCGTTGAAGCCGCCGAGCAAGACGTATTCAAACGTCAACTGCTCCCATGGGCGGAGCGGATAGCCGCGGCAAGCGTCGAGTAGATCCTCGATGGGATATTTGCGATTGATGGGCATGATCCGGTCGCGCTGTTCGTTGGAGGATGCATTGAGCGAGATGGCCAGCTTGGGCCGAATCTTTTCCTGCGCCAGCTTTTCGATTCCGGGAACGATACCGCTGGTGGATAGAGTGACGTGCTTCGGCGAGATTGCCATTCCGTTCGGGTCGAGCAGAATCCGCATCGCAGCCATCACCGCATCGTAATTCAACAGCGGCTCGCCCTGGCCCATCAAGACAATATTTGTTTGCGGTTTGAGAGCTGCGCGATTGTCGTCGAGCGCGACCAGCACCTGGCCGACAATTTCGCCCGAGGAAATATTGCGGATCAAGCCCAGCGTCGCGGTAAGGCAGAAATGGCAATCGACCGCGCAGCCTGCCTGCGTCGAGATGCAGATGGTCTGGCGATGTTCTTCCGGCATAAAGACTGCTTCGATGGTTGCCGGCCTTGGCGGCGCAGCATCTTTTTGTGGATTGGGCGCGGTGAGCGAGAGGACGTAGCGCACGGTGCCATCCGCAGAGTGATAACGCCGGAGTATTTGCGGCAGCGCGATCGCAGCTTCGCGCCCGAGTCGTTCGCGAAGCGCGGCGGGAAGATTGCTCATCGCTGCGAGATCGAAACGGCGCTCAGCGTACAACGCGTGATAAATCTGCGCGCCACGGTAGGCCGGCTCGCCAAGCGATTGTAGGAACGCGCGCAATTCCTCCGGGGATTTCCCGAGCAAGTTCATGGCGGGATGGGAGGTTTGCGAAAACATCTTGGATTCCATCATAACACGCCGGCTGCGCAGGCATTTTCTGCGCTGGGCCCGGCGCGGAGAGATATAATGAGGCATCTGGAATGGTTCTTGGCCGGCGATCGGGAGGAGCAGCGATGGAAACTGCGGCGCGCATGGAAAACGTGACGATTGATGAATGGGTGAAAGCGCTGAGCGACATCCCCGCAAAAGAGTTCACTATTCCGCGCGTGCTGCAATTCACGCAGACGCGGGCGATTCGCCCGGAGACGCTCGCTCCGTATCTTTTTTACGCCAAGAGCCATTACACGCGGAACTTGATTTACAAATGCGAGCTTTTCGAAGTGATGGCCATCTGCTGGGAAATCGGGCACGTGAGCCGCATCCACAATCATCGCGACCAGAATTGCTGGATGGTGACGCCGATCGGGCGGCTGCGCGTGCAGAATTTCCGCGTGGAGAATCGCGACGCCGCGCACAGCACCTGCAAACTTGTTCCCACGGATTCATATGACATGGACCCTGCTCATCCGGCGGTGGTGCAACCGAAGGAGCCGGTGCATCAAGTGCTGAACCTGCCGGAATTCGGCCAGCGCGCCACGAGCATCCACATCTATTCGTATCCCTATTCGAGCTGCGAGATTTATTCGATCGACCGCGGAGCTTATTCGGACGTGCCGCTGCACTACTCGAGCGAATACGGCAAGCTTTCCCCTGACGAAAAATTGATTTAGGAATCCATTCGCTTTGATTGCTGCGGCATGTGGCGAAGAAACGGAATGGTGCGGCACCATGACTTTTGATGCCTGCGCGTGCGAAGATAGAAATCGGATATGACCGACACGAAGCAGGCAGTACAAAAAGAAACACTGCCGAACGGCCTGGTGGTGATCACCGATTCGATGGAGCATGTCCATTCCGTTTCCGTGGGGATCTGGCTGCGAACGGGATCGAGGCGCGAACCGGCTGAGCTGAACGGAATTTCGCATTTTATCGAACACATGCTGTTCAAGGGAACGGCACGGCGCACGGCGGAAGACATTGCGCGCGAGGTGGACAGCGTCGGCGGGATGCTGGACGCGTTCACGTCGAAAGAAATGGTTTGTTTCAATACGCGCGTGCTCGACGAGCATCTCCCGAAGGCATTCGATGTGGTTGCCGACATGGTGCTTGAGCCGAAATTTGCGGAAGACGAAATCGAGCGCGAGAAATCGGTGATCATCGAGGAAATCGGGATGACGCTGGATAACCCCGAAGACCTGGTGCATGAACTGTTCACGCAGAATTTCTGGAACGGGAACGCGCTGGGAAAGCCGATTCTGGGCACGCCCGAAACAGTTTCGGCACTCACGCGCGAGAAGCTGCAGAAATGGTTCCGGCAATGCTACGCGCCGAACAACATGGTGATCACAGCCGCGGGCCATCTGGAGCATGGTCAACTGGTGGATCTAGTCATCGAGCGTTTTGCGAAGCTTGCGCCCGAGACGAACCGGACGGCGGATCGGAAGCCCGAGCACGCTCCGCACGTCACATTGCGAACGAAGCACGAACTCGAGCAGGTGCACATATGTATTGGAGCGCCGGCACTGCCGATGGCGGACAGCCGCCGGTTCGCTGTCGCGGTGCTGAATATTTGCCTGGGCGGCGGGATGTCGTCGCGGCTGTTCCAGAATATCCGCGAGCGGCAGGGATTGGCCTACTCGATTTTCAGCGAATTGAATTCGTACCACGATACGGGGCTGCTGTCAGTGTACGCAGGGACTTCGCTCGAGACAGCAGAGAAGCTGGTCCGCTCTGTGCTTGAAGAATTACGCCGAATGAAGGACGAGCCGATCTTGGCAGAGGAGTTGCGGCGAGCGAAAGACCATCTGAAGGGCGCGACGCTGCTTGCGCTCGAAGGCTCCGGCCAGCGCATGAACAATTTGGCGAGATACCACATCTATTTCAACCGCCATTTCACCGCACCTGAGCTGATTGCGATGCTCGAAAGCGTCACGGCGGCGGATGTGCAGCAGTTGGCGCGTGAATTTTTCCAGACTGATCGCCTGGCCGCAAGCGTCGTCGGCAATCTCGACGGGTTCGAGCTGAAGCAAGACCAACTCGCCATCTAAATCACCTCATCCCAAAATGTTGACGCGGAGGCGGCAGTTTGCCATCATCCTTCGCGGCGCTGCGCGCGGTCGTTGCGCGGCGGACGAGCGAGGGCGCATCTCTTTCAGGGTCTCCATTCTGGCGTCGGGAAGTTCGGGCAATTCCACATTGCTCGAGACTGAGCACACCGCTCTCCTGATTGACGCCGGCCTAGGCAAGAAAGAAATGCAGCGGCGATTCGAAGCGCTTGGACGGCCGCGGCCGGCGCGGGTGGACGGCATCCTAGTATCTCACGAACATTCCGATCACTGCAGCGGCCTCGGACAAATGCAGCGCAAGTGGGGTTGCCCTGCCTACCTGACCGAGCCGACGTACCGCGAAATCCTGAAAATGCTGGCGGAAAGTGCAGGGAAGAAACTCGAACGCGTCGAGTACATTCGCGCGGGCGAGCGGTTCGAGATCGGCGAAATCGAAATCACGCCGTTTACCATCCCGCACGATGCCGCAGACCCGGTTGGGTACGCCTTCCGCGCGAACGGCACCAAAGTCGCGATTGTCACGGACCTTGGCTACCTGCCGGAACTTGTGAAGCAGCACCTGCGCGACGCCGATTTTCTGATTCTGGAATCGAACCACGACCTCGAGATGCTGAAAATGGGCCCGTATCCGTGGTACATCAAGCAGCGCGTGATGAGCCGGACAGGGCATTTGTCGAACACTATCGTGAGCGAATTTCTGGCGGATGCGGAAGTGTTCGACGGGCGCGCGCAGCATCTCGTGCTCGCGCACCTCTCCGAGCAGAACAACAATCCAGATGTGGCCCGCATTTCAGCCGAGGAAGCGTTAAATCGCCGTCCCGGAGAATTTTGCTTCCGCGGAATGTTGCACATCGCCTCGCAACGCACGCCTCTTGGTCCATTTGAGCTGTAGTTTTCCGCTCGCCGTGAGCCCTCGCGGGCGGAGGGATTTCCCGGATTCACAGCCACGCCCGGACTGGATTTCGGGTATCATGGGACAGGGAGTTTCCCCGCCGTTTGCGAGAAATCACCAGGCCTGTTGCGCGTGGAAAGTGTTCGTGTGCGGCGATTGAACGTGCCGCGTTGTGGACGGGCCGAGGGAGTTGCGCTTGATCGCACGATATACGCGGGCAGAGATGGGCCGCGTCTGGAGCGAAGAAAATAAATTCCAGAAGTGGCTAGAAGTAGAGCTTGCCGCAACGGAGACGCTCGCGGAAGCGGGCATCGTGCCACGCGAGGCCGCGCAGAAGTTGCGCGAGCGGGCGCGCGTGGACGTGGCGCGCATCAACGAGCTGGAAGCGAAGGTGCGGCACGACGTGATCGCATTCACTATCACCGTGCAGGAATCGGTGGGCGATCCCGAAGCGGCGCGGTGGTTGCACTTCGGGCTGACTTCCAATGATGTGGTGGACACGGCGCAGGCGTTGCTGGTGCGCGAAGCTTCGCAACTAATCGAGAAGGAAATCGAGCGATTTGGCGCGGTGCTGGAGCGGCGCGCGTGGGAGTTCAAGGATACGCCGCAGATCGGGCGCACGCATGGAGTGCACGCGGAGCCGATCACTTTTGGATTGAAGGTGGCGAACTGGTTTTCAGAGAACCGCCGGGACCTCGCGCGCTTTCAGGTGGCGGCGCAGCAGATGGCGGTTGGGAAAATTTCCGGCGCGGTGGGCACTTGCACGCATCTGGGTCCGGAGATCGAGGAGAAGATTTGCGGGCGGCTCAGGCTTGCAACCGCGCCTATTACTTCGCAGGTGATCGAGCGCGACCGCCATGCGCAGTATCTCTCGACGCTGGGAATCTTGGCCGGATCGCTTGAGCGCGTGGCGCAGGAGATTCGGCACCTGCAACGCACCGAGGTGCGCGAAGTGGAAGAGCCGTTTGGCGGTGAACAACGCGGCAGCTCGGCGATGCCGCACAAGCGCAATCCAGTGGGAAGCGAGCAGGTTTGCGGGCTAGCGCGTGTGGTGCGCACGAACTCGCTGGCCGCAATGGAGAATATCGCACTGTGGCACGAACGTGATATTTCGCACAGCTCGGTCGAACGCATCATACTGCCCGACTCGACGATTCTTGTTGATTACATGTTGCATCGTATGACCGAAATTGTTGCGAATATGAAAGTGTTTCCCGAGCGCATGCAGCGCAACCTGGATGCGACAACAGCGCTCGTGTTTTCCGGTCAGCTCCTACAGGATCTGGTTGAGCACGGAGCGCCGCGCGAAGATGCGTACAAATGGGTGCAGGGGCACGCCATGGCGGCGTGGGAGACGGAGACGAGTTTCCGCGACCGTGTCGCGGCTGATGCGAATATCCGCAAGTTCCTCGATGAGAAGGCGCTGGCGCATACATTTGATCTCAAGCGTCAGTTGCGCGCCGTGGACGCGATTTTCAGTCGCGTCTTCGGGGCGAAATTCTCGGCAGCAATCTAAAACCAAAAGAGAGAAACGCAGAGAACACAGAGAAGATGCGGAGGGCGAGGCCCAAGTCAATTGCATCGACGGACGAAGCCGCAGCATCAAACCGATGTCGACTGCGGGTAGGCCCAAACCCGACAGCGGTCAAACTCAATACACAGACGCGGAACGTCGATTCCCAAAAAGTGTAGCGATCAAAGCGGAGGGCTATCGTTTGTTATGAATGGGTTATGCCAGAGTCTGCTTCGATGAATGTCCCGAAAGTTTTTTCGCACTTCATCATTATGGAAAAACTCGCCGATGGCGGTATGGGGGTGGTGTATAAGGCCAAGGACACGAAGCTCGGCCGCCAGGTCGCGTTGAAGTTCCTGCCCGGGGGATTTTCGAAAGGCCGCGCGACGCTCGAACGATTTCAGCGTGAAGCGCGCGCAGCGTCAGCTCTGAATCATCCCAACATTTGTACGATTTATGAAATCGACGTGGTGGACGACGGCGGCGAAACCGTTCCGTTCATCGCCATGGAGCTGCTTGAAGGTCAGACGCTGAAGCAGCGGATCGGCGAGAACCTGATGGCGTGCGATCAGGTGCTCGACCTGGGAATACAAATTGCGGACGCGCTGGACGCGGCCCACGCGAAAGGCATCGTTCACCGCGACATCAAGCCGGCCAATATTTTTGTGACGCGCCGGGGCCAGGCCAAGTTGCTCGATTTCGGCCTGGCGAAATTCGCACCCGAGAGTGAGGGAGCCGGAGCAGAATCCCTCGCGATGCGCACTACGACGGTAGAAGCGCCGCTGACGAGCCCGCGGACGGCGGTGGGAACTGTCGCGTACATGTCGCCGGAACAAGTGCGCGGCGAAAACCTCGATGCGAGATCGGACCTTTTCAGTTTCGGCGCAGTGCTCTACGAAATGGCAACGGGTCGGCAAGCATTTGTAGGCAACACGGCGGGCATGATCCTCGACGTGATTCTGAACCGCGCACCCGCGCCGCCGACGCGCGTGAATCCGGAGCTGCCGGGCGAGTTTGAAATCATCGTGGCGAAGGCGCTCGAAAAAGACCGTGAGATGCGCTGCCAGACGGCCGCGGAGTTGCGCGCGGATCTAAAACGCCTGAAGCGCGAGACTGACCGGAGCCGCTCGCCCGTCGACCCAGTCCTCTCCCGCGAGTCGGCGAAACTCCCACGTTCGACAGCGGCTTGGGCGAAACCGATGTGGTATGCGTTGGCCGTAACTACGATTTTGCTGATTGGAGCGGGACTCGCGGGCGGAATGTTTCTCGCGAAACGCCGAGGAAAGACGCCGCAGCCGTCCTTCCGCCAGATTACGTTTCGCCGTGGCATCGTTTATTCGGCGCGCTTCACACCAGGCGTCAGAACGATTATTTACAGCGCCGCGTGGGACGGAAGCCCTTCCGATCTTTATTCGACACGCGGTGACAACCTGGAATCTCGGTCGATGGGGCTGCCGGGCGCACAGATCGCAGGAATTTCTTCCGCCGGAGAGATGGCCATTTTGCTTCGAAGCAGGGCCGGCGTCTTTGAGCTGAACGGAACGCTGGCACGGCTGCCGGTTGCAGGAGGCGCCCCGCGTGAAGTTCTCGATGAAGCAAATTGGGCCGATTGGTCAGCCGACGGGTCAAGTCTTGCGATTTCGCACGGTCAAGACGGTTTCGAGCAACTTGAATTTCCGATCGGAAAAGTGCTGTACAAAACGGCCGGATGGATCGGCGATCCGCGGGTTTCGCCGAAGGGCGACCGAATCGCGTTCCTGGCTCATCCAGCGATAGGAGATGACGGAGGCTCGGTTGCTGTCGTTGGCCTGAACGGCGAAGCGACCACGCTCTCAACCGGCTGGGTCTGTGCCGAGGGGCTTGTCTGGTCTCCCAGCGGAGAGGAAGTGTGGTTCACGGCAACGAAAGCGGGAGTTAGCCGCGCCCTTTTCGCGGTGGATCTGTCCGGACGACAAAGGCTCGTATATCGCGTTCCGGCGGAGCTCACAATTCTGGATACGGCGCGAGACGGTCGGGCGCTGCTCAAGCGCGAGCTTACTCGACACGAAATCAAAGCCCATATCGTGGGCGATACCCGGGAGCAGGAATTGTCCTGGTTTGACGCCTCCCTGCCCGTAGCTCTGTCCAACGATGGCAAGACGCTCTTGTTTGGTGAGGTGGGCGAGGCTGGAGGCGCGACCTATGGCGCATACATCCGCGGAACTGATGGATCACCGGCCATCCGGCTGGGAGATGGAGAGCCGTTCGCCCTCTCGCCGGATGGAAATTGGGCGCTGTGCGCGACACATACTTCCCCGCCGCAACTCGTCCTACTGCCTACCAGGGTGGGAAAAGCCAGGATTTTGACGAATGACTCGATCGAGCATCTCGGAGCTGCCTGGTTTCCAGATGGGGAACGGATCGTTTTCTCAGGGAGCGAGCCGGGACATGCCCTTCGGCTGTACACCCAAGATTTGGAAGGCGGAAAACCGAAAGCGATTACGCCAGATGGCGGTGGAACATGGGCGGTGATCATCTCACCTGACGGAAAGTTAGTGGTGGGTACCGGCCCGGACGGAAGGTACTACTTCTTCCCGGTTGATGGGGGCGAGGCCCACCCTGTCCCTGGCATCGAATCTGGGGATTACATCGACGGTTGGAGCGAAGACGGGCGATCTTTCTTTGTCCATAATTCTATGGGATTACCCGTCACAATCTCGCGCATCGATTCCGTGACTGGGAAGAGAACGCTCTGGAAGCAGGTTGCCCCCGCCGATCCCGCGGGCGTGGATGCGATTCAGGGCTTCGCTATCACACCTGACGAAAAGTCGTTCGTGTATTCCTATCGTAGAAGGCTTTCCGATTTGTACCTGGTGGAAGGATTGAAATAGCCGCAGGTAAAGTCCCCGAAAAGACTCCTTCTCGGATTAGTGCGAGGCTATGGAGAAGGAAGATCCCTCGGCTCGTCCGCCGCGGCGGATTCACTCGGGATGCCGACCCCTATCGGGTCGTTACTGGACGCGCTGGATGTAACGGGCTTCGGAGGTGTCGACTTTGACTTTGTCGCCGGTGTTCACGAATGGCGGGACGTTAATCACCAGGCCAGTTTCGAGCTTGGCGGCTTTCGTCACCGCGCTTGCGGTGGCTTTCTGGATGCTTTGCTCGGTCTCGACGACAGTAAGATCAACGGTGTCGGGGACCAAGACGCCGATGGGTTTTTCATCGTAATACTCAATTTTAACGGGGAGGTTGGGAACCAAGTAATCCTTCGTCTCGCCGACGATATCGTCCTGCAACTGGAGCTGCTCGTAATTCTCCGTGTTCATGAAATGGTGGCCATCGCCGTCGCTGTAGAGATATTCGAACGGAACTTCGTCCACCACCACTCTTTCGATAAATTCCTCGGCGCGGAAGCGGTAGTCGAGCATCGAGCCGGTGCGGAGGTTGCGCATCTTGGTCGCCATGGCGGCGCGCTTATTGCCGGGGGTGCGGTGATCCACACTGTAAACGGTGCAGAGATCGCCGTCGTGCTTGATGATCATCCCGGCGCGCAGCAGGGTCGCCTTCAACGTGCTCATCTGTTGCTCCTGAATTCTCGATTGGATTTCCCCGCGGAGGGGTCATCAAGGGGCGGGTGATTCGCCGCCGAAGCCCTGCTCAGCCGACTTCTTATGCTGGCTGCGAACTACGATTATAGCGGCCCGCAGCGTGGTCGGTCAAACGGGGGATTCGGTTGCAATGGGCCTATGCCTTCTGCTTCCCCGATTTGCGGCGCCGCTTGCCGGACCGCATACTCGCCGGCTCATCCCTGGATGGCATGGCGCGATCGTGGGCCTGCTGGGTCACGTTTTCTACTGCCGCGTTCGTAACGCGCTCAATCAGTCCTTTGACGGCGTCCTCAATCGCCCCGTGAAGGTGGGCATCAATTTGCCGGCGCACGCGCTCCATTTCTTTGGTGACTGCCGCCGCCAGGGCGCGCTCTACCGTGTGCTGCGAACTCCCTTGGACCCCTGGAGCGGTTTCCCGCATCTCTGCGAAGGTGATGGACGGCGAATGAACGGTCTCCTCCGAGTCGGCTGGCTGCGGATAAACCGGGATTACCAATTCCTTGTCCTCGGGATGTGGAAACCAGTCCTTCGGCGGGGAGTGGATGCCCCAAACATTTCCAGCGACATCAAACTCAACTCCGATAAGGTAAAGATTCCGGAAGGTACGCGGCCGCTGCACCCAGACGACACGGCCGCGGACGATGCGCGGCGCCAACTTCGGATCGGAATACGAAATCTCAAGCGTAACGACTGAATTCTTCTGGACGTAGTGCTTCGACTAGTACTGGCAGCCGTAGCAGTTCACCCCCACGGTGGTCGTGGATTCCTTGAACGGTTGACTGAGCGCGTCCGTCCCCCGAACGAGGAGCCGTTGACCATGAGCTACACGCGTGCTGCGGCGCTTATCCGCTGCTGCGGTGCTGGATGGTAGAGATTCGGTCAGGGCCTGCTCCTGGGGGTGAACCATCAACGCTAGCATCCTGTTCCCGCGGAGGTTGAACCGTCTGATGGACTTGTGCGAAAGGGTGAAGGGAACTGGACCAAAAGCGGGCGAAACGGATGAGATCGAGGTCGATTTATTGTCACTGACTATGGCTGAGCGTGAGCGCGCGCCTCGGCCATGATTTTTTCGATTTCGTCTACGGAGCGGGGGAGGCGGCGGGTGAGGAGCTCGTTACCGTCTTTGGTGATGAGAACGTCATCCTCAATGCGCACACCGAGGTTTTCTTCGGGGATGTAAACGCCCGGCTCGTCGGTGATCACCATGCCGGCTTGGAGCGGTCGCGTGTAATCGGTGGGATCGTGCACGTCGAGGCCCAGGCCATGGCCCAAGCCATGGATGAAATATTGGCCGAGAGAATTGCCGTGCAGATCCTTGCCGTGAGAGTTGATGTAGTTGCGCGCGATTTGGTCCAGTTCACGGGGCAGGACGCCTGCCTTGGTGGCGGCAAGCGCGGCGTTCTGCGCGCCGAGAACGATCTCATAGATCTCGCGCTGGCGTGGCGTGAATTTGCCGTTCGCGGGAAGCGTGCGCGTGATGTCCGCAGCGTAGCCGCCGTATTCGCCGCCGACGTCGAGGACTACGATATCGCCATCCTTGATTTCATTGTTCAGCGCGTCGTAGTGCAGCACCGTTGAATAGAAGCCGGCGCCGACGATGGGAGCATAGGCCTCGCGCGAGCAGCCGCCCCATTCGTGAATTTCCTTCATGCGCGCCGCCACCTGATATTCATAGAGGCCGGGGCGCATCATCTTCATCGCTGCGAGGTGCGCGTCAATGGAGGCATCAATGGCCTTTTGGAGCAGCGCCAACTCGCCCGCAGATTTCACCATGCGCATTGCTGTCAACGCTGCCGTCACGTCCTGCACATTCGCTCCGGGCAGCGTGTCTCGAACCCAGGCGCTTGAGGTGGCGAGGTGCGGATAGCCGTTTTCGGGCCTGGAGGCCAAAGGCGTGTAAAAGTTCGGATACGATTCCGAGAGGCTCACCAGATCGCCGCGCAGATTCGCGTAGGGCTTCACCGCCTGGAAGCCAGTTTTCTCCGCGACATTGGGATCGTCCGGGCCCAGCTTCGGGCCTTCCCATTTTGCGCGGCGCGGATCGCGCGGGGGCAGGTAGAGAATTTCGCTTGGGCCTTCGAGCTTCTTACCGGTGGGAGCGTCGGGAATCAGCAGCAGGGCGGCGTCGGGCTCGTCATAGCCCGAGAGGTAATAGAAATCTTCGTCCTGGAAGAAGACCGCCACCTCGCCACCCTCCTGGCGGCTGGTGTAGCCGAAGAGCACCACAGGACCGTCCACTTGCGTGCGAAGCTTCTCGCGGCGCGCCTGATATTCCTCTTTTGGTTGTGGGAAGCGCGCCTGCGTGAGATAGGAGGCTAGCGAAAATGCCACAAACACCAGCGAGGCGCGGACGGCAAGCGAACGCATCTTCATCGAATGCTCCTTAGACGTGGGAACCTGTCCTGCAGTAGCACGCAGTCGGGCGCGGTCACTAGAAACCCGGGGCGCCAGTGGAGGCGGGGCGAACCTCGCCGGTTTCAACGCCGAAACGGAGGCGCTCGAAGTAGGTCTGTGCCAGGGACATCAGGCCGGTGTAGAGGTAGCCCCAAACGAATAGAAGCAGAAACGGGATAGTGGCGTAATTTTCATTCTGGAAAGCGTACACGACGGTGGCGGCGAAGTAGAGGCCCATGAAAACTTCGAAGAATGGCATCCATCCCGCGCTTTTGTGGTAGGTTTTCTTCACCCACTGGCCCTGCTCTTGCGCGCCGGCGCCGACGCGGTATTTCGGCGTGCGGACAAAATCCGACTTGATTCCGAAAATTGCTTCGAGGACCGCGAGCGCATTCCGCACAGAAAGCCCAATGCCCACGGCCATCACGAATGGGAGGTAGAGGAAGGTGCGCTTCCACGTTTTCGGGTACAGGGTGCGCTCGGCCGCGAGATAGAAAGATGAAATCGAGCACGTGGAGGCGAGGAAGAGCGGAAGGTCAATCAACAGCACTTGAAGCCAACCCTGATAAAAACGCACGATCATCGCGGGGAGCAAAATGATGGAGAGAAAAACCATCAGCGGGTAGCTGATGTTCGCCGTCAAGTGAAAAATTGCTTCGGCCTTCACGGCAGCGGGTACATCGGCACGCATCACGCTGGGAAGGATTTTTTTCGCCGTCTGCATGAGGCCCTTGGCCCAGCGCGCCTGCTGGGATTTGAACGCGTTCATCTCCACGGGCAATTCAGAGGGGCAATCAATCTCCGGCAAGTATATGAAATGCCAGCCGCGAAGCTGCGCGCGATAGGAGAGGTCGGTGTCTTCAGTGAGCGTGTCGTGCTGCCAGCCTCCAGCGTCTTCGATGGCAGCGCGGCGCCAGATTCCGGCAGTGCCGTTGAAATTGAAAAACAGGCCGCTGCGGAAGCGCGCGGAGTGTTCCACCACGAAGTGGCCGTCCAGAAGGATGGCTTCCACTTCGGTGAGCGGGGAATAGTGGCGATTCACGTAGCTCCAGCGTGTTTGCGCCATGGCCAGTTTTGCGTCGGCAAAGTAAGGCACGGTGCGGCGGAGGAAATCTGCCGGGGGAATGAAATCGGCGTCGAAAATAGCGACAAACTCGCCGGTCGCGGATTTCAGCCCTTCCTGGAGTGCGCCTGCCTTGAAGCCTTCGCGATTCGCGCGATGGAGGTAGCTGATGGGCACACCGAGCGCCTGATAGCGTTCAACGCAATTGCGCGCGACTTCCTGCGTCTCATCGGTGGAATCGTCGAGCACCTGAATATCAAGCAACTCGCGCGGGTAATCGAATTGCGCAACGGATTCGATTAGGCGCTCGATCACATAGCGCTCGTTGTAGATCGGGAGCTGCACCGTGACTCTGGGCCACAGGGAAATTTCTGGCGGAGGGCCGGCCACGCGACTGCGATTCTTGTAGAAGTTATAGACCAGCGCATAACGGTGGATGCCGTAAGACGCCAGAATGGCCATCACGAAGAAATACGGGAGCATCACGGCTAGATCGAATCCGTTTGCGCGCCATAGGCCGGTGAATGTCTTATCGGTGATCTTGTCCCAATAACTGGACAGGGGGCCGGGACCCGGCGCGAGGTACATTGCGATGCTGTAACGCCACATCAGAAGTCACCTGCTTCGAGTGAGAAGTCGCATGCAAGTTACTGCGAACTGGTTGAGCGAGCAAATCATTATACGGTGGCACGGGACGGTGTCAACGATTCAGGTGATTGAAACTAGAGGCTCGTAAGTGATCCTGGTGCCTCGACAGGGTTCAAAGCTCCAAAATGGCACGGTGGGTCAGGATCCCTGTGCGGCAGTTGCTCTGAGCAGTCTCAGGACCCGGCAGTGTATGTGCTACCATGTGCGCGTTGAACGAAAAACGTGCTCGCAGGAGATTCCTAAATGCAATCGCCTAGAATACGCCTTCCATTTGTCTTGCTGACGGTGCTCGGGCTTACGCTGGCCGCTGCACACTTTCTCGTGGTCGCGGGCCGCCAGGTGGCACATGCGTCCGACACCGGCGTGGCAACACAGCACGGCTCCGGCGACTCGCGCCTGTCGAAGGCGTATCGGTTCGAACGTGGCGGCTGGATTTATGTGCACCTCGAAGGCGTCCCATACGACATCGGTTATCAACACGGCTTCATGCTGGCGCCTGAGATCGCGGACGCGTTCGCATCCGTCAGCCTCAACATGACGCACTCCACACAGCGCGACTGGGAATTTTTCCGGAGGGCGGCGCGTGAGATGCTCTGGCCCAAGATTGATATTGAATACCAGTCGGAGCTCGACGGAATTGTGGAGGGAATCCAGGCGCGTAAATTGAAGCTCGACCGCGACGACATCGTGGCCATGAACGCGTTTGAAGAGTTGCCCGGGTATTACGTGCCGTGGTTGAACGAGCAGACCAAAGCCGCAGAAGCCCCCAAACTGCATGCTCCAGAGCATTGCAGCGCATTCGTCGCCAACGGGAGCTGGACGAAAGATCATCAGATCGTGATGGCCCACAACAATTGGACGAATTATGCGAACGGCGAGCGCTGGCGAATTATATTCGACATCGTTCCCGATCAGGGGTACCGCATGCTGATGGATGGCTTCCCTGGCGTCATTGCGAGCGACGACGATTTCGGAGTGAATTCAAGTGGTTTGATGATCACGGAGACGACGATTTCGAGTTTTCGCGGCTGGGATCCCACCGGGAAACCGGAATTTGCGCGCGCGCGCAAAGCCATGCAGTATGCCGGGTCGATTGATGAATACGTGAAAATCATGCTCGACGGGAACAACGGCGGGTACGCCAACGACTGGCTGCTGGGTGACCGCAAGACGGGCGAAATCGCGCAGTTTGAGCTGGGATTGAAGAAGACGAAGCTCTATCGCACGATGGACGGATATTTTGTCGGCTCGAATTTTCCTAGCGATCCGGAAGTGATGAAGGAGGACACCACATTTGATCCTGCAAACCCCGCCTCCTCGCCGAACGCCCGGCGCGTCCGCTGGGAGCAGTTGATGAAGACGAGCAAAGGAAACATCGATGCATCGCTGGCAGAGGGGTTCATCTCTGACCATTTCGATGCGTACACAAAAAAGACGGGAGCCGATCACCGGACACTATGCGGGCACGGAGATGTTGACGCAGAGGACGATCCGATTTTTGCCACGAGGCCGTATGAGCCCATCGGCGCGGTGCAGGGAAAAGTGACAGACAGCGGCATGACCAAAGACATGAGCTTTTTCGCGCGAGTGGGACATCCTTGCGGAACAAATTTCAGCGCCGCAAAATTTATCAGCGAGCACCCGGAGTACAAATGGATGTCGCCGATTCTGCGCGACATGAATGCGGGACCCTGGACGCGATTCAAGACCGGCGAGCAAAATCCGGCAGTGCCCAACGCTCCGGGCGGGCTGACCGTGACGCCTTAATTCATCGTTAGTGAAAAGCAGAAGAGGCGAGAAGAGAGGACGCGTCTCGCCTCTTCTTCCAGCGTTAGCTCGACTTTTCGACGCGGAGGTTGTTCGTCACGGCAAAAACGCCTGGGACGCTGCGGGCGCGGATGTTCGCCGCGTCCTTATCTGCCTGGGTCCTCACTTCACCCTCGAGCGTGACATTCCCGCCCTTCACGATGATGTGAATTCCGGGGTTCACACCCAAAGCGTAAGGCTGCAGTGGCCCGAAGGAGTAAATAGAGCGATACTCCTTGCGGCGCACCTGATCGTCAAACGGCGACGGCGGAAGAACTTCAATTTGATTGTCCACCACCTTCACGCCTTCGATTTTTTTCATCGAAGACTCCGCCTCATTCTTGATCACCGGCCGCGTGACTTGTCCCTTGAGGGTCACCGTGTCGACGTCAACCCGGTACTCGAGATTGTCGAACACAGAATACCAGGGGATCATAGCCAGCTTGTGCCGCACCTGCTCAGTGAGCCAGGTTTGGTATTGCGCCGGCTCTGTAGGGGGCTGGGACTTCAAGCGCGTTGCCGCATTCAGAGTGCCCCCCGTGTTGAATACAAGAACGAGAGAAAATAGAAGTGCTGGGAAACTGCTTCCAAAACTCCGTATCAAAGTTTTCATCGTTTTCCGCCTTTCTGCTGCACCCAAGTAATCAGATGCATTCTTAATTTCGAAGGATTGTTGTTTCCGCGGGCGTGATTTCTAACGCCTCCGCGGGCGCGGCCGCTGCTATCTGGATGGAAACAAGCCGGATGCGGTCACTGGAATTCGAGTGTGGAAGATGCTAAAAGACAGAAGTTCTTGAATGGGTGTGCCTGTGCCAGAAATTTGTACTGCAAAAGGATGCAAGATTGGGGTGCCGGCGGGGCTTGCCGCCGAGCACATGTGTATTCTCCACTTCACACTTTTCATCGAGCAGGAATGCGCCGAGATGCGCCGCGAGTCGGCTCTAGGGAAAAATAGCCACGAACGCCACAATGAATTCATGCAGAAGATAGCTGCGCGGGGTGACACGCTGGTCCACACGGCCACCAGCGGCTATCCCATGTCCGATGAGCTCAAGGCGCGCATCCTGAGCACGCTTCTTACCCTGATGAACTGCCGGGAAAACATTGATCGTGCTGTCATGCGGCAGTCTGCCGCACGCCGCTTTGTCGGCTAACACGTCTTCGGAATTATTTCCAGCTCACTAGGAGCTGATGTAGCGGGCGTAGAGCGAGCGTGCCACGGCTGGATCTTGCGTTCCCTTGATGATGGCGCGGCCGTCGGCAAACACAGTCATCTCGTAAGGCGGAACGCGAAAGCGGAGAAGAAATTCGTTGTTGCGCACCTCAGCAGCGGAGGCGCTGGCGAGCCGCCGACCGAGGTCTCTGAGGTCGAGTTTGCGGCTGCGCTCGTGAATTTGCACGGAATCGCGGCCACACATAGTGATGTGTGGCTGAGCTTCCCCTTCGAGGTATGTAAGGTCGCGCCGAGCGCAAGCGCGGCAATCCGGATTGCGGGCCACGCGGACGGATTGAAACCTGCCGCTCCAAACGTCGCACGAGACCAGGCGGGCGTGGAGCGCTTCCGTCTTTCCAGCGAGGAGTTTTGTGGCTTCCACTGCCTCGATGGATGCAATCACTCCGGCAGCGGCGTTGAGCACGCCGGCTGTATCGCAGGTGGGTTCGGCTCCCGGCGCTGCATATTTTTGTCCGGTTTCCAGGAGACAGGCAAGGCAGGCTGAGTCGCCGGGGCGGATCGTCATGGTCACGCCATAGCTGCCAACCGCGGCGGCATAAATCCAGGGAACGGCGAGCGAGATGGCCGCGTCGTTCAGGAGCAACCGCGTTTCGAAATTGTCCGTACCGTCGAGAATGACGGGGAAGCCGGAGAGTAGTTCGAGGGCATTTTTCGGCGTGATGTCTGCAACGATGCCTTCGACGCGCACTCCTGGATTGATCGCGCGTAGGCGGCGCTCGGCAGCGACAGCCTTCGGGAGTGCCTCGCGGGCGTCGGCTTCTTCAAACAGAATCTGTCTCTGCAGATTCGAAGACTCGACAAAGTCGCGGTCGATAATCCGGAGGCGGCCCACGCCGGCGCGCACCAGCAAATTGGCCGCCACAGTGCCAAGCGCACCGCAGCCCACAAGAACCGCGCTCGCCGCGAGGATTTTTTCCTGCCCAACCTCACCGATTCCAAAGAAAAGAATCTGGCGCGAGTATCTTTCCAA
>Ga0307475_10000690_pt1 | contig 20312 bp, 18 predicted proteins | sample atmos_gasesECM1C_FD_203317 | JGI IMG/M metagenome (GOLD analysis project Ga0307475, IMG submission 203317) | Hardwood forest soil microbial communities from Morgan-Monroe State Forest, Indiana, United States - atmos_gasesECM1C_515 | ecosystem: Environmental > Terrestrial > Soil > Temperate... | reverse complement strand
TGTGCGCTGGTCATGCTGCAAAATAACGACCGGATCGATTTGTTGTTTACCGATCTGGTGATGCCGGGTTTCGACGGCATCGAATTGGCGCGTCGGGCCGGTCAAGAAGTTCCCGGCCTCAAGGTGCTGTTCACTACAGGCTATTCGCCAGATCCGGCTCCTAGCGGGCGGCTGCTCAAGAAGCCCTACAGACCCCACCAGCTTGCCGGCGCGATCGCCGCCGCACTTGCCCGATAAATGTGATCAGGCGCCGGATACATCGTCATTGCGTCTCCAGTAACGCCCTCGCGAGGATATCAACCGGCCAGAACAGCGCGGCCGAGAAGGCGACGGGGAGCTCGGCATATTTGATCGTGCGGTCCGCGCTGTGGACATCGGCGACCAGGTGGTAGGCGAAATCGACGCAGGCCGCCACGCCGTAAAGAGAGAGCCCGATCAGCCAAGCTCGCTGGCCCATGCGAGGCTCGTCAGACGACGCGAAAGTTCACGAACTGCCACGGGTCCTCGCGGTCGAGATCTTCGGCGAACAGACGCTCGCGCCCGTCGAGCGGGGTCCAGTCACCGTGGATCCCGACTATTTCGCCGAGATAGGGGCGTGCGATGTCGAGGACGCGCTCGAAATCCATTTCCTCAGGCTCGACAATACCCTCGCGCGGATGCTCGAGCGCCCAGACGACGCCGGCGAGCACCGCCGCGGTGACCTGGAGCGAGGTGGCGTTGTTGTGCGGTGCCGTCCGCCGCGCCTCGGCGATTGTCAGGCGCGAGCCGAACCAATACACGCCCTGCGGGGGACCCATCAGCAGCACCCCGAGCTCGTCGGTGCCGCTGGTGATTTCCTCCATCATCAATCGCTTGCGGGGCTGCAGCCGCCAGTTTTTGCCGGCGAATTCGTGCAGGCTCAGCACCGCGTCGTCGCACGGGTGATAGGCATAGTGGCAGGTCGGACGGCTGCGCACACGGTCGCCTTCCTTGAGCGTCAGATAGTCGGCGATCGAGATCGATTCACCGTGGGTGATCAGAAACCCATGATAGGGACCCTCGAGCGGCGTCCAGCTGCGTACCCGCGTCGCCGCGCCCGGCCGCAACAGATATATCGCTGCACGGCAGCCGAAATCGTGTTGGCGCCCATCCTTCGGGAATTGCCGTTCATGGGTGCCCCAGCCGAGTTCCGCCGGCTGTGATCCTTCGCTGACGAACCCGTCGATCGACCAGGTGTTGACAAATTCGCCTGGCTCCTTAGGGGTCGTCGAGACCTGAGTGTCCCGTTCGGCGATATGGATGACCTTGACGCCGAGCTGTTCGGCCAACAAGGCCCAGTCGGTGCGCCCCCTGCGGCCGGAAGCAGCAAGCCCCGATCCCTCAGCGAGATCGATCAGCGCCTGCTTGACAAAATGCGAGACTAGCCCCGGATTGGCGCCGTGAGTGAGGACCGCAGTAGGCCCGCCGGGGTAGCGAGTGCGGAGCGCCAGCGCGCTCTCGCGAAGCGCGTAGTTCGAGCGTGCGGAAGGGGGCAAGCTCGGATCGGTATACCCGCCTGGCCAGGGTTCAATGCAAGTATCGAGATAAAGCGCGCCTTGGTTCTGGCACAACTCGACCAGCGCAACGCTGGATACGTCGACCGAGACGTTGAGCAGAAAATCGTCGTGGCCGACCCTCGATTCGAGTATCGCCCGATAGTTTTTCTGGGTCAAAGCTGTCTCGATGAAACGAATGCCGTACTCGGCTGCGATAGCATGACCGCGCGGTTCGGCCGTGATGATGGTGATTTGATTGGGACCGATCTCGAGATGGCGCAGCAGCAAGGGCAAGACGCCTTGGCCAATACTGCCAAAGCCGACGATAACGAGGCGCCCATGTAAGGCGACGTGCTTCTTGTCGAACATGGCAATCGAACGGTGATCGGACTGACGCACCCGTACGGGCATAGTATCGTGTTGTCAAGTCATGCACCCGCCAATCTTCCCCACGGCCCGTGCAAGGAGAACCTTGTCAAGCGAGGGAATTGCATGGGCGCGCAGCTCGGCTACTGTGCAGCCGCCTTCATGGAGACCACGGAATATGTTCAGATTGGCGGTGGCGATCGTCTTTAGTGTAGCCCTCTTGCCAGGGGCAGCGTCCGCCCAGGCCAAAAGCGGCAAAGGTAGCGGGTACGAGCAGCTGAACCTGTTCGGCGAGGCGTTCGAGCGCATTCGCCAGGATGCAGTCGAGCCGGTCACCGATGCGAAGCTGATCGGAGCGGCGATCGCCGGGATGCTGTCCGGCCTTGACGTACGTTCGGCCTATATCAACGAAGCGGCATTTCGTGCGACGCAGACGCCCGCCAATGATGATGCTGCGACCCTAGGGCTGGTGATGACGATCGGAAGCGGTCAGTTGCAGGTGATTTCGCCGCAAGACGGATCGCCGGCGGCGCGCGCCGGGATCAGGCCCGGCGACGTCATCTTCACGATCGACAAGGAGCCGACTTACGATCTGACCTTGAGCGAGGCCGAGCAGAAGCTGCGCGGTCCGGTCGGCGGCGAAGTCCAGTTGACCCTGCGACGTGGCACGGAGAAGCCGATCGATCTGACGCTCAAGCGCGAGGCGTACAAGCTCCGCACTGTGGTCGGGCGCGTCGAAGCGGGGAACATCGGATATCTGCGCATTGCCGGGTTCGACGGCGGAACGCAGGCCGCGCTCGCCGCCGCGGTGCAGGATCTCCGGCAAAAGATCGGCAGCAGACTGATCGGCTTCATCCTCGATCTGCGGAACAACCCTGGAGGCGTTTTCGACGCCGCGGTCGCCGTAGCCGACGCCTTCATCGACAAGGGCGACATTGTCGTCGTCAAGGGCCGCAAACCCACGAGCGTCAGGCGGATCAGCGCTACCGTGGGCGATCTTGCCAACGGTCTGGCGCTCGTCGCGCTGGTCAATGGCGGCACCGCGCGAGAGGCCGAGCTCGTCGCCGGCGCGCTTCAGGATAATCGCCGAGCCGTGCTGCTCGGCACCCAGACTTTTGGCGAGAGCTCGATCGAAAGTATGATTCCGCTTCCCGGCAATGGGGCCATCCGTTTGACCACCGCCCGCTTCATGACGCCGACCGGCCGGCAGATCCAGGGGAAAGGTCTCGAACCTGATCTCGTTGTGATGCCTTTGAAGCTCGAGAAGCTGGTGCGAGGGGACAGGCGTCGCGAGGCGGATCTGCGCGGCGCCTTGAAGAACACCGATCCGATCGCACCGAGCAGCAAGCCGCCCGCGGACGCCTCCCCTGGCGCCACCGACGCTCCGGCCGTATCAGAGGCTCACTCAGTCGCGACCAGTGATATCGGTTCGGCTGGCGACGAGCAATTGAGTCAAGCCCTGGACGTGCTGCACGGCTTGGCCCTGGTCAGCGGTCGCGCGATCCAATGAGCCCAGCCCGTCAATCCGGGCTCTCCGCCCGCGCATGTCGGCCGGGGTCGAGGATGCGGCAGCGCTATTGAGCATAGACTACTCGGGTGTTTGACGATTCCGAGATAACTGGGGTCGGGGAACGAGTGAAGCCGGACGATCCCGCTGCACGTCACATCCGCGCTCGCGTCGCCGCACGGATTCCGTCGATCAGGATCGTGACTTACAACATTCATACCTGCGTCGGCGTTGACCGGCGCTACGATCCTGGCCGGATCAGCACGGTGTTGCGGGAGATCGATGCCGACATTGCTTGCCTGCAGGAGGTGGACGCCCGCCGCCGGAGCGAACGGCACGCCGATCAGTGGGCGTATCTCGGAGCAGCCACCGGCTGCCGGGTCGTTACATGCACCGGCGTCCGCCAACCTTTCGGACGATTCGGCAACGCGATCTTGACCCGATTTCCGGTGCTTGCAGCGCGGTCGATCGATCTAACCGTCACCGGCTATGAACCGCGCGGGGCGATCGACGCGGATGTTCTGATCGGCGAGCGCGTGCTGCGGGTCGTCGCCACACATTTTGGTTTGCACGGCGCGGAACGGCGCCAGCAGGCGAACCGACTGATGGCAGCGCTCGGGGAGCCGGTTCCGGCGAACCGCCGGGAAGCTCATGCGGTGCTGCTGATGGGCGATCTGAACGAGTGGCGGGGGCGACGCGGTGCGATCCGCTCGCTCGATCGACGTCTCGGACAGAGTGCGGCCGCGCGCACGTTCCCATCATGGATGCCGGTGCTGGCGCTTGACAGGATCTATGCGGACGGGCGGGCGATCCTGCGCGACGTTGCCGTCCATCGTTCCCCGCTCGCCCGCCTCGCCTCGGATCACCTGCCTCTCGTCGGCAGCTTGTGCTGGACCGCACGCGACCTGCGGGATCGCGAGTGGCTCCGGGTATCGCGGCGCCGAGCGGGACCGCGATGAACATCCGAGCCCGGCATGGCCGAGTGTCCCGGCAATCGACTACGGATTTCCGGTCGTGATCCATATGATCGCCGAACGGGGTTGCGTAGGACGGCGTGCCCGTCTAATCAGATCGGGTGCCGCCGAAAAGAAACCCGCTCAATCTGAACGCGCTGCAGCTCCGGACGCTGACCCTGCTCCAGGAACTCGCGCGTCTTCCCGACTATTCCCGGCCAGGTGATGAGCCTGGAAGCGTCGTTATAGCCGGTCTACCCACGGTCCATGGCGACCATTTCCACATCGGCGAGGCAGTCGTCGCGTCGCATGACGCCACCGGATTGCGCAATCCTGCCGTGTGGATCGCGCTCGAGCGCAAAGGTCTGGTCCGGTACTTTTCGGACGGCGCGGTCTTGACCCCTCTCGGAATCGGCTATGAGACCGGGTTGCGCGACGCAATCCTGCACGTAGGCGGTCACTGACACGCTCGATCGCTACCAGCAAAAATTGAGGGCGACGCCAACCGGGCTGTAAGAACCCTTGCGCAGCGCCTCCTCGATACGTTCGAGATCCGGTGGTCGCCCGCCGCTAGCACCGAATTCATCGGCATGGATGCCGCCGACAATCAGAACGCTGTCGATGCCAGCCCCAGCCGCACCGGCGATGTCGGTGCGTAGACTGTCGCCGACCGCGAGGATGCGTGAGCGGTCGTCGATACCGAGAAGGTCGAGACAGGTGTCGTAGACCGAGCGGTACGGCTTGCCATGCCAGCGCACGCGCCCTCCGCTCGCCTCGTACCACTGTGCCAATGCGCCCGCACAGAGGGCGAGACGGCCGGCATGCATGACCACAAGATCCGGATTGGCGCAAACCATCGGGAGGCTGCGCGCCAGCGCTCGTCGTAGTATCGGCGCATAATCCTCTAAGCGGTCATCCCAGCCTGCGGGTCCGGTGTTGAGGACGAATTCGGCTTCCTCGGCGGTTTCGACGAACTCAAGCCCGAGCCCCTCGCGAATCCCGGTGTCGCGCACTGACCCGATATGCAGGCACCGGCGGCCGAGCGACGCGTAGAACGGGTCATGACGCCGGTCGAGGTGTTGCCATGCCTCTTCACCCGAGGACATGACATCGTGGTAAAACTCCACCGGCACGCCAATTCGATTAATGCGGTCGACGACGTCACCGGATCGCCGCGGTGCGTTGGACAGCAGCACGGTGCGCTTGCCCGCCTCAATCAGGGCGCGAAGACATTCGACGGCTCCCGGCAGCGGGGCGACACCGTCGTGGACGACCCCCCAGAGATCGAGAATAAATCCGTCGTAGCGCGGCGCCAGCGCTCCGATACCGCGAATCAGTTGAATTCCCATGATCCTCCTTAGACCAAATGATTTCGACAGCTTTGGCGAAGGCCAAAGATTTTCAGATTCGGATCAAGGATACTTGCGCAGAAGCGCACTTTTCTTATCCTCGTCAAGCGAGGGGACCAGATCTGATGCCTACGCGATATTCCGGAATTCTCGCGGCGATGTGCCTGCTGATTTGTTTGCCGACGCCGCGGGTCGCTTGTGCCGAGCAGGTGTCCGATCGCCAAATCACCCTTGTCTTGAACCGGCTCGCCTTCGGGCCGACTCTCGAAGATTTCCGCCACGTTAGGTCGATCGGGATGGACCGCTACATTGCCGAGCAGCTCGATCCCGGATCGATCCCGGAACCGTTCGAACTCCGGTGGCGCATCGCTGCGCTGGATACTCTTCGCTATGACGCGGCCCAGCTCCGGCAGCTTTACGGACCGCTGTCCGCCGCTCGTGGGTTTAAGTTGCCTCCCGAGCTGGAGAAGGTGCAACGCGAGCGCGCTCGGACTATCGTCCAGCAGGCCGCCGAGGCACGGATCCTGAGGGCGGTACTCAGTCGGCGTCAGCTGCAGGAGGTCATGGTCGACTTCTGGTTCAACCATTTCAACGTCTTTGCCGGGAAGGATTTGGATCATATATGGATCGGCGACTACGAGCGGCAGGCGATCCGTCCTTTCGTGCTGGGCCGATTCCGTGACCTGCTCTTTGCCGCGACGAAGCACCCGGCGATGCTCGTCTATCTCGATAATACACTGAGCACCGCCCCCGGAAGCCCGGCCGCGCGCGGCAACCGAAACGGGCTCAACGAGAATTTTGCGCGCGAGGTCATGGAACTGCACACGCTCGGCGTCGATGGCGGCTACACCCAGGAAGACATAATCACCTTGGCGCGTATCTTGACGGGGTGGAGCATCAATCGGCCGGACGCCCGCGAATTTCCTGAACATGCCGCCGTATTCGAGGGTGCTCGTCATGACTTTAGCCCCAAGGTCTTTCTCGGGCATGCGCTGCGGTCGAGAGGCAAGGCCGAAGGCGAGGAAGCGCTCGACATTCTTGCGAAGAGTCCGGCGACCGCCCGTCACATCTCTATCGAGCTGGCGCAATATTTTGTCGCCGACGAGCCGCCGACGGCCCTCGTCGAACGGCTCGCCGCCCGGTTTCTCGCGACCGATGGCGACATCCGAGAAGTGCTAAGGGCACTTTTTGCGAGCCGAGAGTTCTGGGAGAGCTATAACCAAAAATATAAGACGCCTTATCACTTCGTGATCTCGGCAGTGCGCGCAGCGGGCGCTCCGGTGGACAACACCCGCCCGCTACTCAGTGCGATGAGCCAGCTCGGCATGCCGCTGTTTGGCTGCCTGACTCCAGACGGCTACAAGAACACGGAGGGCGCCTGGCTCAGCCCGGATGCGACCGCCCGTAGGATCAACTTTGCGGCGGCGCTCGCTCAAGGCAACCTGCCGATGAGTAACCTGGCGACCGGCAATGTGCTGGGTCCGTACTCGGACCCGTCGCGACCGCACGCGGCGAGCCCAGTTGATGCCGCGCGTCTGGAGGAAATCTTCGGCTCGACGATGAGCACCGCGACACGCGAGGCTGTCGCTGAAGCTCCGCCGGGGCTGGGCGCCGCCCTAATCCTGGGCAGCCCCGATTTTATGCGCCGCTGATGATGACGCGGCCTCCGACCGCTTTCCCGAGCCTCGCTATACCCGGCCGGAGGCCTTGCGCCCGATTTCCAGCGCTGCGAAGGAATAGGTGGGCCCGGGCATCAGATAGCGGAATCCTTTCTCCATCAATGTCTCGACATTCTTGCTGTCGACGTGCGGGTGACCGCATGCAACATTATGTTGCTTGCAGATCGCCAAGATCTCGTCGATCGCCGAAGCCACTGTCGGGTGGTCGTATTGCCGGGGGTAGCCGAGATCCTGCGACAGGTCACCCTCGCCGATGATTACCACACCGATACCGGGCACCTGTTGGAGCATGTGCGACAGGTTTTTGATCGCTCGAGCCTCCTCGCACATGATCGCCACCAAAATCTCGCCCTGCGGGTTGAGCGGCCAAACATCGGCGCGCGCATAATATTCCGGCTGGGTCAGCCCCCAATAGCGTGCCGCTGCGGCTGGTGCATCACCGCGCTGCCCCGGGGGCTCGAAATAAGGGGCTGAGCTCGGGCGCGGGTATCGACACGCGGTAACCGCGTTGCGTGCTTCTTCGACGGTGCTCACATGCGGCCACACGATTCCATAGACGCCTTGATCGAGCACCTGCTTGGCGACCCATTGACTGATCTCGCCGCCGTTCGGCGGAATTCGCACGAAAGGCGTCACTACTGGCGCCAGGCTGCCGGCGTACAGGATCTGCCGGCGATCGAGCATGAATTGCAGGCAGTCGCGTAAGGCACGGATATCGTAGGGCCGATGCTCCATCTCAAATACCACGCCGTCATAGGGAGCGGCATTGATTGCCTGGGCCGCCCCGACTTCCGCCGGCGAAAAGGTGACGAAAGTGGGCTTGCCCTGCTCCAGGGCCCGAATCACGCCGTTCAGTCGAGGAATTTCGGCCATAATTTGTCTCCTTCGCCAATCGAAGCCAATCGTACGAATTCGCTCGGCACATCGTCAACCTTACGCCGAGATGACTGTCCGCCGCCTACCGGAATCTTACGATAACTGTTCGAGATAGTCGCGCACGCCATCCTCGAGGGGGTAAAACGATGCTTCGAAGCCGGCGCGACGTAACTTCGTCATGTCTGCGCGGGTGAAATATTGATATTGCGACCGCAACTCATCCGGGGTGTCTATAAACTGGATATTCGGTGTGGATCCCGCTGCTGCGCAGACCGCTCTGACGAGGTCGAGGAACGACCGTGCGGTGCCGGTTCCGACATTGAACAATCCGCTGGTCTCGGGATGCCCCAGCAGCCAGTTGACGACGGCAACACAATCTTTGACATAGATGAAATCGCGTTGCTGGCCGCCGTCGGGGTAACGCGGATTGTGTGACTTGAACAGAGTTACCGTTTCTCCGGCTTTGACGGTAGGAAAAATTTTGCTGACGAGCGATTGCATGACGCCCTTGTGGGTCTCATTCGGACCATAGACATTAAAAAACTTGAGCCCGGCCCATTGCCGGGGCGTTGCGTGGCCGCGAGTTACGTCGTCGACCACGCGGCGATCGACAACGTGCTTGCTCCAGCCATAGGCATTGAGGGGGTGCAACGCCGCAAGGGCAGCGGGGCTCTGCTCGTCGCTGAAGCCGGCGCTGCCATCGCCGTATGTGGCAGCAGAGGAGGCGTAAATCAGTCTCACGGCGTTTGCCGCGCACCAGTTCCAGAGATCCAAGGTGAGGCGGATGTTGGTTGCGACGAATTTGTCGACGTCTTTCTCCGTCGTCGAGGAGATCGCTGCCATATGCACGATTGCAGCCACTTTGTCGCCGTGGCGAGCCAGCCACTCCGGCAAGTCGTTTGGATGAACAATGTCATACAGCCAGGCCGCGGCAATATTGCGCCACTTTTCGCCTGACCGGAAAAGATCGCAGACAACGACGCGTAATCCCGCCCTCGCCAGATCGAGGACGATGTTCGACCCGATGAACCCGGCGCCCCCGGTCACGATGATCAGGTCGTCTCCGGAGAAGTTCGGCACTGCCGGCAAGATTCATTCACCCGATGACGGAATGTGAGTCGGCGACCGCGCCCTGTCAGAGTCCTCCCCCCGAGCCTGAAACCGAACCTTTTACGACGATCCCGGTGATTACCGGTCCGGTGATCGTGTTCAACAACGTGAAGAACTTTTGCAGCTCGTTCAGCCTGGCGTTGGCGACGTAGATAACGTCTTTGTCTTCAACAGGGAAGCGCTGGGCAAAAAAATAAGAATTAGCGTCGCTGAGATCGAGGCGGTAGACGATGGGCGAACTGCCACCAGGCCCGATTGGCAAGGGGGAGGCCTTGAGGGCACCGACGACATCTGGCGGCTCGAATCGAAACAGAAACACTCCCGCCGGATCCGCGCGCAAGTCTAGCAACCCCCCGGCCTTTGCCAGCGCTTGGGCCAACGTTATCTCCTTGGCACCAAAACTCACCTGCATGTTCTGTCCCGTCGCTCCGAACACCGAGAAGGTTTGGGGGACTTGAACCAGCGTCAACACGTCCCCGGGCCACACGTAAATGTTTTCGGCAGGCTCCGAGACTAGCTTTTCCATCGGAATCGTAGCGGTGACGCCTTGCCGCGACAGCCGCACAAAGGTGTCATAGACTGGGGCTTTGGCCCCGCCAGCTAGCGCAATCACATCGAGAAGGCGATCGCCGTTGACCGAAAGCGGCACCCTAGCGCCGGTCACGACCTCTCCCGACACTGTCGCCGAGTTGGTGATACTCTTCGTTATGTTGACGATGGCCTGCGGCTCGATCGCTTTGTCGGCAAGGCGCTGCTCGATCGCGTGCTGAACTTCGAGCGGCGACTTTCCCGCGACGGGGATACGGTCCGCGAAGGGCACGGTGATCGCGCCGTCGCGCGCTACCACCTGGTCGGGAATGGTCACGCTTCGCGAACCCGGCGAGACGCCGGTGGTTATCCCCGCACCAAAAAGTCCTCCCCCGGCGGCTTCCCAAATCGTCACCGTGATCGAGTCGCCGATGCCGATCTTGGGGTCGGGAGGTTTGCCGTATCTCTGAAACCGTGTTCTGAAGCTCTCGGCCGGCTGCGCCAGGAGCGTCGAGACAACATTGCCGTCCACGTCGACAACGTCGAAGCGCGGCTGGTCGTCCTTGACCGCCTGGTCCACGACTTGACCCGTGGTCGGCCCCGCGGTCGGCAACGTCGAGCATCCGCCGAGTGCGGCACCGGGTAAGCAAGCGAGGATGGTGGCAAGCCTCATTTTCCGAAGGGGTTTCGCAATCAAGTCCTATATTCTATCATAACGAGAAGATAAGAAATAGGACCCCGGCCAATGCGAGATCTTGGCGCATTGACTGATCGGCGCGCTGCCGCGCGGCGGCCATCGGCTCGCGACCTATCTAAACGACCTGCAGCTGTGTCGCGATCAAACGCGATGCATAGACACCCATCCAGCCGGCCGGATCGAGCCAACCCTTTTCGTTGCGCGGCGGGCGAATCGCCCGGATATGGGCATCGGTTATCTCGGAGAGGCCGCCGATCGGGCGCGGCGGATCGAATTCAGTTGACCAGAAGAAGTGAGCGGTGCCACCTACCTCATGCTTGGCAACCAGGCAGTTCGGGGCGCGACCCGCCCGATTGTACAGCCCGACGGCCGAATAGTTTTCCTGATGGTTGACAATCATCACTCCCTCCGTCCCCGGGAAGGCGTATTTCATCGCAGAGAACCAGCGGCACAACGCTGCGAGTTCCTGCTCGGTAAATTCGTACTTGGTCGGCGTTGGGTCAGCCGACGACGGCGCACCCCGCACCGTCAGTGGGAAAGGCACAATATTAGTTTGCTCGGACACTTCGTCCCGTTCGCCCCCGATCATCTGGCCGCATGGTGAGCGGCCATAGTCCCCACTTGCGCAACTCGTGCGCGCCATCGGCTCTACGGCTTCGCTTCGGATGCCGGGGTGCGGCAAACGGGAAAGCCGAGCTTTTGCCGACTACTTATCAATCGCCGATCGATACAGCGCGCAGACCAATTTCGACTCGGAGAATACTATCGGAGGACGTTATCGAGTCAATCGAGCCCATAAGCATGGCACGGCTTTTCTGAAAGACCGTGATCAAACGGCAACAGTGGCAGATAGGCGACACTCTGTTAAACTCCCAGTTTGGTCGGTCCGCGCGGCGGCAAGGACGCGGCCTCTCAGCAGCTGGGAGTCTCCGACTTGCCCTCCACTACCCCCTTATCCTCCACTACCCCCTTATAGAGACGCGCCGCGCGAGCCCGACCTTATATCGCCTATGGCCCACAAGGACCGCGCCGAAACTATCCGCTAACTCAGCGGTCTGTCCGAATGCCCTGCTTGACCCGTCGACGCGGTTCTGCTAGAGACCGCAACAATGCTAACCGAGCGCTTCGAACTTCGACTTACCCGCTCGGCGCCCTGACGGACGCCGATGTGTTGCCGTTCCCTGTCTGGGAACTCTCTCGTGCTCGGTAGCGCTGATGCCTGCAACTCGTTTGATCAACCGATTCGCCTTTCGCCTCACGCCGTCGGCGAACGATACCAGGGCTCTGTGCTTGCGACTTAGCACCAGCCGGCGGCGCTGACGCGCCGGCGGCGATACTTCTCCGATCATAGAGCCGCCGTACCGGCGGTGATCCCTTTAGTAGGAGTGCCCGATGTCTGGCATGCCCATCCACAAATACCGGCCCTTCGCGCCCATCGATCTGCCGGACCGCCACTGGCCGATGCAGGTCATCGATCGGGCGCCGCAGTGGTGCAGCGTCGATCTGCGCGACGGCAATCAGGCACTGGTGGAGCCGATGGGACCCGACCGCAAGCGTCGGATGTTCGACCTTCTGGTCAAGCTCGGCTTCAAGGAAATCGAGGTCGGTTTTCCCTCGGCATCTGAGACGGATTTCATCTTTGTCCGGGAGCTTGTCGAGCACCGGCTCGTCCCCGACGACGTTACAATCCAAGTGTTGACGCAGGCGAGGCCCGAACTGATCGAGCGCAGTTTCGAAGCGATCCGGGGAGCGCGGCGCGCCATCATGCACCTCTACAATTCGACATCGACCTTGCAGCGGCGGGTCGTCTTCGGTCTTGACAAGCCGGGCATCGTCGACATCGCCGTGTCCGGGGCCAGGCTCATCCGCGACCTCGCGGCAACGATGCCGGAGACCGAGGTGATTTATCAATATTCGCCCGAGAGCTTTACTGGGACCGAGCTCGACTTCGCGGTCGAGATCTGCGAGGCGGTGATGGATGTCTGGCGGCCGAGCCCTAGGAAAAAGACAATCCTCAACCTTCCCGCTACGGTCGAGATGGCAACACCGAACATCTATGCCGATCAGATCGAATGGTTTGGCCGCAGCATCCGCGACCGCGACTGCATCACTCTCAGCCTGCATCCGCACAACGACCGTGGAACTGCAGTGGCAGCCGCCGAGTTGGCTATAATGGCCGGGGCGGATCGCGTCGAAGGCACGCTCTTCGGCAACGGCGAGCGCACCGGCAATGTCGATATCATGACCTTGGCATTGAACCTGTTCAGCCAAGGGATCGACCCGGGCCTCGTGATCAGCGACATCGACGATATTGTTCGTACCGTCGAGCACTGCAATCAGCTGCCGGTCCATCCGCGGCATCCCTACGCCGGCGAGCTCGTCTATACGGCGTTCTCGGGCTCGCACCAAGACGCTATCAAGAAGGGTTTCGAGGCGCTCGCCAAACGCAATGACGCGTTGTGGGAAGTCCCGTATTTGCCTATCGATCCGAAGGATCTGGGTCGCACTTACGAGGCCGTGATCCGGGTTAACAGCCAGTCGGGCAAGGGTGGTGTCGCCTACGTGATGAAAGCCGATTACGGCCTCGACCTGCCGCGCGGGCTGCAGATCGAGTTCAGCAAGCGTGTGCAGGAGGTTGCCGACCGCACCGGAAAGGAACTCAGCAGCGCCGACATCTGGTCGCTCTTCGAAGCGACGTACCTGCGGCGCGACGGCGTCGTTCTCAGGGACTACAGTCTCCTGCCTGAGCCGCGCGCCGGCGAGCGGCGCATCGCCGCGACAATTGCCGTCGACGAAAGCGAGCGCCGGATCGAAGGTGTCGGCAATGGACCGATCGCCGCTTTTGTTGACGCGCTACGCCGCGACTGCGGCATCGCGTTGAACGTTCTCGACTATCACGAGGACGCGGTCAGCGCCGGCGCCGATGCTCAGGCAGCCGCCTACGTCCAGATCGGCGACGGCGACGACGCGACGCTTTACGGCGTCGGCATGGACAGCGACATCGTCACCGCCTCGTTGCGCGCGGTCGCCAGCGCGGCGACCCGTGTTCTGACCACCACTCGAGGCCGGTAGCAGTGGCCTCAGGCCACCCGGTCGCCTTGCCTGATCTCGACCGTGCGGTTGTCGACCGCCGGTAGCATGCGGGCGGGGTCGCGGGTGACGACGATGTCGAGCACCGTCGGGCGCGAACGCTCATCGAGGCCCTCGCGCAACGCCGAGGCGAGCCGGTCGGGATCCTCGATGCGGATGCCGCGGCAACCCATCGCCCGGGCGATCGCCGCGTAATCCATCTCGACGAGATCGGACGATTGGTAGCGGCCGCGGAACATCGCGTGCTGCAACGCCTTGACATAGCCCGATGCGGCGTTGTTGACGACGACGATAGTCAGCCCGACCCCTGCCCGCCGTGCGGTCTCGAGCTCCCCCAGCATCATATTGAACCCGCCATCGCCAGTGATCGCGACGACTGGTGTTTGTGGAGCCGCGAGCGCCGCTCCGATGCCGCCGGGTAAGCCGTAGCCGATCGACGCCAGACCGCGATCGGGGATGAAATGCCGGCCGGGTGACTTCGTGTCGTAGAGCAGCCCGGTCCAGTGCCCGGCAAACCCGCCATCGGCAACCAGAATGCTGTCCGCCGGTAAGGCGCTGTTGAGCTCACGGCAGAGCCGCGCCATGTGGATCGGCCGCTCGCTCGAATCGAGCCGCGCTGCGGCTTCCTGCCGCCATGCCGCCATCCGAACCGGAATTTCGCCGATATATTCGGCGCGCGCGGCACGGGCTCGCCTGGCATCGTCGGCGAGCGCTTCGGCGAGATCTTCGAGCCCGGCCCGCGCGTCACCCCACAATGCCACCTTGGCGGGACGGCAGCGTCCGATCTCCTCGGCAAGAATGTCGAGGTGAATAAGCGGAATCCTCTCCGGAGGCAGGGCGTAGCGCTTGGTGGCGATTTCGCCGAGCTTGCAGCCGATGACCAGGAGGCAGTCCGCGGCCTCGATCAGCTCGTTGGCGATCCGCGAATAACGCCCGAAGAGACCGGTCGAGAGCGGATGAGTGCAGGCGATGCCGCCCTTGCCGCTCATCGTGTGGGCGACCGGGATCGATTGCGCCTCGGCAAAGGCGAGGAGGGCCTCGTATCCAACCGAGAGATGGATGCCGCCGCCGACCAGGATCAGCGGGCGCTTGGCATTCCCGATCAGCGCGGCAGCGCGGGTGATGTCGGCGCGGTCGGGCCGGATGCGGCGGGCCGGCGCGCGCAAGGTCGTCGGGTCGATCGCGAAATCGTCGGCAGCAAAGTCGTGCTCGCCGTGGCAGACATCCTCCGGAACGTCGAGCAATACCGGACCCGGCCTGCCGGAGGTCGCCACGGCGAAGGCGCGGCGCAGCAACTCGGGGACGCGGCTCGTCAGCTCGACCCGGATCAGCTCCTTGACCGCCGGCCGCAATATCTCGGCCTGCCGGCATTCCTGCGTCATGTTCTTCCAGGAATGCGCGCGGTTGGTGTCGCCGGCGAGCGCGATCATCGGGGTCCCGGCGTTCAACCCTTCGATCAGGCCGGTGACGAGATTGGTGGCGCCGGGCCCGAGCGTGCCGTCGCACACTCCGGGGCGGTTGGTAACCCGAGCGTAGGCCTCCGCAGCAAAGGCGCCGCACCGCTCGTCGTTGATCAGAAAGTGCCGCATGCCGAGCTGCGCCAACGCGTCGTAAAACGGTAAAAGTTGAAACCCGCCCATGCCGAACATCGGTCCGACCCCGGCCAGCTGCAGCATCTCGGCGAGCGCTCGGCCGCCGTTCATGCGGCCCGAGGGTCGGTTGCGGATCGGCTCGGCTTCGGTCATGCGCGTCTCCCCCGCTCAGCCGCAACCCGGCGAGTGATCGCAACGAATTCGCGCGCCGCCATGCCCGGGACGATGCCGAGTGCCGCGGCGCATGGGTTGACCCGGCTCAGGATACCATCCCGATAGGTCGAACGTGCGTCGCCGATGCGGGCGCTCGCCGCGGCGACCGTGCCGGCGGCGATGCGGCGCGCGTCGAGCGCCGGAAGGCGAGTGACGCCGGCCTCGTCGATCCCGATCCCGGCATCGTTGAACAGTGCCGCCAGCGCCTCGTATTTGAGAGCAGTGTCCGGCCGGCCGCCGAGGAGGCCGCCGTGCGATCCGGTGACGACGACCGTTCCGACATGCTCGGCACCGACCAGCGAAGCCGAATCGAGCGCCCAGGCCGCCGGTGAATCGGGTATCAGGATAAAAGCGCCTTCCCGTTCGGGCGGCGGCTCATGTCCGCCCGGCACGGCTCGCTGCAGGGCGACCGCTGCGTCGCGGCAAGTCATCCCGGGGCGGCAGCCGAGTGTTATTGCCGCCGTATTCGCATGCGTTATCAGGCCGCGCGCCATCATATCGGCTCCGTCGCCGATGCGCGCGGTGTCGCAGCCAATAGCGGCGGCCGGGATGCCGAGCTCTTCGAGGTAATCGAGCCCGGCGATCCCGGCCTGATCGCGCCCGACCCCGGCATCGTTGAAGACCGCCGCGGCGACGCGGAGCTTGCCCGCGAGATAGGCGGCATAGATGCCGCCATGGGAACCGTTGACGACAACCGCACCCGCTGCCTCGCTCCCGACGCGGGTGATGCTGTCGGCGGTCAGGATCGGCGGCAGCTCCGGCAACGCTCCCTCCCGGACGGTGACCCGGCATCATGCCGACAGAAGCCGGAGAAGAACAAGCAGGAACCGGTGCGCTGAGCCAGCTCTTCTTCCCTGCCGCACGGGAAAACTCAGGGAAAAATCAAATTCCGAGCGCTATAGCGAACCAATTATATGTGATCGATCAACAATTTACGAGTTTTCGCTGACGCCGCATTGACGCGCTAACAGGGGAATTTTGACGGTTCGACGGACGCCTGAGAAGAGATGCTCGAGCTAACGCTGCCCGCCGGCAGGCTGGCCACGTTCGGCGGCTTGCTGCCGATAATTCTCACGCTGCTTCTCGCGCCAGGCCGCACGTTCCTGCACATCGAGCTTGCCGTCGTGGTTGGTGTCGATCTCGTCGAAGCGCTCCCGATAGAGCGTGTCGCGTTCCGCCTCGGGCATCGCCGCCAGCTGATCGTAATAAGCCTTGCGCCGCTCGAGGCTCGTCTTCTCGGTTGCCGAAAGGTCGGGGGCCGCCAGCTGGCGAGCGAGCCGCGCCTGGCGTTGCGCCAGATCGTGCAGCCGGAAATCGCGATATTGCTCGAAGGTGATCGCTTCGCTCGCGGCGGGTTGCGTCGCCACCCGTTGGGCGGCTGCCGGAAAATGCCACCATGCCGCCGCAATCAGCGCGGCGACGGCCGCCGCTATCGTCCATGGTCTCATCAAGGATCTCCTTACTCGGTCCCCGCCCACGCAGAGAACACAACATGAACACCCGTGGCAAGCCTTTTCTTTGGCTGTACCGATAAAAAAAGCACAGCGGGCGGTTGTGCCCTGCGAGCGGGTCACATGACATCGGCGGTCAGGACCTGGTACGGCCGGGTCCTCGTCGAGCGCGTCGAAGGCTTGGCCCGGCCGAAAGAGTGGCGGCGGGCCTATGACGAGATCAACGCCTTCGAGAAGATGCTGGTCGATGACGGCGTCCGCCTCGTCAAATTATTCCTGCACATCTCCGACGAAGAGCAGCTGCGGCGTTTCCGCGAGCGGATCACGACGCCAACCAAGCATTGGAAGATCAACGCCGAGGACATCCGCAACCAGGCGCACCGGCCCGACTACCTCGCTGCACTCGACGATATGTTTGCGCTGACCTCGACCGCGGCTGCACCATGGTACGTCGTTCCGGCCGAATACAAATGGTTCGCCCGCGTCGCTTTGGCGAAGAGGGTGGTCAAGGCGCTCGGCAAGGAGATCGCACTCGGGCCCCCTCCCCTCGACCCGGAAGTCGTCGAAGCCGCCCCAGAAATCCTGCCCGCAAGGAGAGGGCGGCACTCGGCTTTGCGGAGCCCGAGCTCGCGAAAGGCTGAACCGCCGGACCCCAGCAATTCGGGGACGACCCAAAACGGCTTCTCGCCGAGGGCGAAGCCAGGCTGGGCACAATCCATAATTGATAAATCGGTTGTCGTGGGACTAACAATTAAGAATATCAATATGTTATCGCATTTACGTTGCCTTCGCGCAGGGTGTAGGGTCGTGTAACGCTCATGGCCCGGTACGCGCGCCGCGTAGCAGAATAGAGTGGACACCTGCCGAAATCATTACGACAGTTCGCTTGACGACGTGCCGTAAGGGCGCGGAACGCGACCGCCGCCGGCAAATTGAAGCAAGTTAGGTGATCGGCGATGATCCTTGTCTTCAACCGTCTCGTACATCTGAGCATAGGCCTGCTGATCGCATCGAGTTGAGCGTTCTCGAACGCGGCGAAGACTGCAGAGGTCAATCCGCTGCGCCCGGTCGATACCGCCAGCCCCAGGGAGACACTGCAGGATTTCGTCGTGACGATGGACGGGATCTATCGCGGCATGAAGGACATTCTGCAGGAATACGCGGCGTCGCAAAGCCTGTACCTCACTGCCGACGAATGGCGCAGACAGGTCGGGATCCTCTCTGCCGCAGCAAAGGCGATCAGGGTTCTGGACCTTTCCGATATCCCCCCTGTGGTCCAACAGACCGTCGCTGCCGAGCGGGCGATCCAGTTGAAGGAGATACTCGACCGGATCGAGCTTCCCTCTTTCGACAATGTCCCGGACCGGAACGCGGCGGCGGGTCTGCCCTACAAGCGATGGCGCCTGCCGGAAACCGAGATTGACATCGCGCTCATCGAGAACGGACCGCGTTCCGGAGAGTATCTTGTCTCCGCCGGCACGGTGGATCGCCTCCCCGAATTTTACGAACGCGTCAAAAAACTGCCGTACAAGCCCGGCCCGGCAGCCGAATTGAGCGATGTCTATCGCAAATTGAGCGCGGGTGGCACCGCGACGATTTACGACGCCTATCTGAGTTCCCCCGTCGGATTGGGGCGCATCCTGCCGCCCCGCTGGATGCTGCGCTTGCCGGCGTGGGCCAAATCCCCGGTCGCCGGGGTGGCATCGTGGCAGTGGCTCGGGCTCGCGGTCGGGCTGACCGTCTGCCTGGCATTTCTATACGGGATATATCGCGCGAACCGGCACCTCGCGGGCACCAGGCCAGAGGACTCAGGCCGCGGCTGGCACACCCTCCTGACGCCGCTGGCAGTCATCCTCGCGACAACCTTCCCGGTGCCCCTGCTCTGCGCGACCTTCCGGATCGGCGGGACTGCGCGCATTGTCATCACGTTCTTGCAGACCGGTGCGCTGTATCTCAGCGCCGCCTGGCTTTCCATGATCGCCGCCAGCCTTCTCGCCGAAACCATCGTGGCATCGGAGCATCTGCGACAACGCAGCCTGGACAGCCAGCTCATCAGACTCGGCATGCGCTTCGCCGGTATGGCGATTGCCGTCGGATTCTTGATCCAAGGGTCCTACGAGCTGGGTTTCCCGACCTATTCGGTGTTGGCGGGGTTGGGAGTTGGAGGTTTGGCCGTGGCGCTTGCGGCTCGGGACAGTCTCGCCAACCTCCTCGGCTCGATGCTGATCATGATCGAGAAGCCGTTCCGCGTCGGGCATTACGTCAGGGTGTCCGGCGGTGAAGGCACAGTAGAGGACGTCGGCTTCCGCAGCACGAGGATCCGTACACCGGATAACTCCCTGATATCGATCCCGAACAACTCCGTGGTTAATACGACGGTCGAAAACCTCAGCCTTCGCTAGATGCGCCGCCAGCGCTTTCTGATCCAGGTCACTTACGACACCCCTCGTGAAAAACTCGAGGAGCTGGTATCGGGCATCAAACAGCTGATCGCCGATCATCCGATGACGAACAAAACCAATTTCAACGTCCGTTTCAACGATTTTGGCGAAAGCAGCCTGAATATTCTGGTCTACTTTTATATCGAGACCGCGGATTACGCCGCAGAGCTGGAAGCTCGCGAGCAAATGCTGTTGCGGATAATGGATCTCGCAAGAGAATTGGGCATCGATTTTGCCTTCCCCACCCGAACTCTACTGATCGAGACCCCGCCGGAGGCAGACGTGGGCCTCCCACGAGAAGCAGTCAGCGCGGTCCTCGGCCGCCGCTGAGCATGATCGGTTCGGGTTCGCTGCACAAACATTATCTCCGTCGCCACAAGGGCGGATTGTCACATAACGGTCACCTATTGGAGACTCTATAGGGCCTAATATCGCGCGGTGATGCCGCGCGAAATGGCCGCAGGACCACGCCGGTCTCCGGCCCTATTCTTCCCGGCTCAAAGTCAGCTGTCTGGAGGTGCCGAATGAAGCACGTGGCATTCGCCGTCATGATTGCGGTTAGCACCCTTGCCTTCGCCCAGCACAGTCATGGCGCCGCTTGCGCCAATGGGGTCTACCGAGCGGGGTGCGTCGGACCTAACGGGGCGGCGGTCGTCCGCAAGCCAGCCCCGGTGTACCGAACCAAACCGCCAGTCACCTGCGCCAACGGGGTCTACCGAGCGGGGTGCGTCGGACCTCACGGAGCAGCGGTCGTCCGTAAGCCATATTAGCGCGATCGCCCCGCTGCGCGCGTCAGCAGCTGCGGTCGCTCAGATGCGACGTTTTTTAATCCCCGGCGGGTTCGCGCTCGGTCTGGCGGATGAGCGCCCGACGCATCGAGTCCGCGTCGATGGCTTCTGGATGGACAAGACCGTGATTACGAATGCGCAGTTCCAGCGCTTTGTGG
>Ga0307475_10000689_pt1 | contig 20340 bp, 17 predicted proteins | sample atmos_gasesECM1C_FD_203317 | JGI IMG/M metagenome (GOLD analysis project Ga0307475, IMG submission 203317) | Hardwood forest soil microbial communities from Morgan-Monroe State Forest, Indiana, United States - atmos_gasesECM1C_515 | ecosystem: Environmental > Terrestrial > Soil > Temperate... | reverse complement strand
TGGGATCGAAACCGCGAATGTCCTGCGGCCGGACGACGGTGCCGTCCGGAATGCTCAGAATTTCGAGCGAATGCGCAATTTCGACGTTGTCCACCATGCTGCGGCCGACAAAGGCGACTTTGCGATTAACGCGCCCCGCGATGTCAATGACCTGCTGGATGCGGTGAATCGATGAAGCGAAGCAGGAGAGAATCACGCGGCGCGGCGCGGAACGGCAAAGCTCTTCGATGCGGGGAACAATGGCGCGTTCGGAAGGCGTGAAGCCGGGGCGCTCGACGTTGGTGGAATCGCTGAAAAGCACGAGCACGCCTTCGTGGCCGTATTTTGCAAACGCGTGCAGGTCGAAAGGGCCGCCGCCCACGGGCGTTTGATCAATCTTGAAGTCCCCTGTGTGAATAATCACGCCGAGGGGCGTGCGAATGGCCAGCGCGACGCAGTCCACGGTGCTGTGCGTGACGGCGATGAATTCAATCTCGTAGGGGCCAATTTCGACAAGGCGGCCGGGGATGACTTCGCGGAGCGTGGTGGAATCGAGAAGGCCGGCTTCGTCGAGACGCTTTTTCACCAGCGCGAGCGTGAAGCGCGTGCCGTACACGGGAACATTGAGGTCGCGAAGAATATAAGGCAGCGCGCCGATGTGATCCTCGTGGCCGTGAGTGAGGACGATAGCGCGTACGAAAGAACGATTCTGCTTCAGATACGTAATGTCGGGGATGACCAGGTCGACGCCGAGGAGTTCGGATTCGGGGAACATCATGCCGGAATCAATGACGATGATGTCGTCGCCGAGACGCAACACCATCATGTTCATGCCGAATTCGCCGAGACCGCCTAGAGGGATGGCTGTGAGGGATTGCTGGGTCTTGCTCAATCGAGCGTCAACTCCGGGACGCAAACGAGAATCGTATCATACAGAGGTGACGGGAGAATGGTGACTGGTACCCGGTGAAATAATTGCGGACTTGCGCGAGCCGTCAACGATCGCTGCTGCTGAAGAGGTGGGCGATGGAGACTAGAATGACCGCGCCGAGCGTTGCGGCGGCGAGCGAGTACAAAAAGCCACCGCCAAAAATTCCCAGCTTGAGGAAAATCCAGCCACCGAGATAGGACCCGATCAGTCCGAGGACAATGTCCGTGATGCAGCCGAATCCCCGGCCGCGAGCAATTTTTCCCGCGAGCCACCCTGCGATCAGGCCGAGGAGAAGCCAAGAAACAAAGCCGTGAGATTGGAACCAGACTCCAATCGTCCTTTGCGTAGCCATCTGTGCGGCGAACATGAAGCCTCCCGAGGGAATACAAATTGTATCTGAACTTGTGCACAACGCAATCTACGGTGAGTGCGAATGCGAACTGCGGCTATTGGGGAACCGGTTGTTGCTGGGTCATGCAATGGAGCGTGCCCAGGCCAAGGACGAGGTCGCGGCAGGCGATGCCAACGACTTCGCGGTCGGGGAATAGACCGGCGAGCGTGTTAAGCGCGATGCGATCGTTGGAATCGTTGAAGGTCGGGACGAGAACGATTTTGTTGGCGATATAGAAATTGGCATAGCTAGCAGGCAGGCGTTGACCGTCGAAATAAACCGGCGCGGGCATGGGAAGAGTTTCGACGCGCAGCGGCCGACCGTCCTGATCCCTCTTTGTTTTTAGCAAGGCAAGATTTTCCTGTAGCGGCTCGTGGTTGGCGTCTTTCAGGTCGTTCTCGATGATAGTGACGACGGTTGACGGGTTCACGAAGCGCGTGAGGTCGTCCACGTGGCCGTGCGTGTCGTCGCCGGCAATTCCGTTTTTCAACCACAGAACATTTGTCGCGCCGAAATACTCGCGGAACACTTCGGAATAATCCTCTTTGCTGAAGCCGGGATTGCGCTCCTGTACTTTGCTGAGAAGGCATTCTTCGGTGGTCACCAGCGTCCCGCGGCCGTTTACGTCGATGCTCCCGCCCTCGAGAACGACGCGGCGGCCTTTGTGCATGGGTTGCCAGAGGTGGCGCTTCAACTCTTGATTGGCTTTCGAAACGACGGCAGCGTCTTTTTTGTGGTTGGGATATTTTGCCCAGCCGTTGAAGGCGAAATGGTTGTAGGCGACTTCGCCGGATTCGTTTCGAACGCAGATGGGGCCGGAGTCGCGCATCCAGCCGCGGTTGGTGGGGATGCGGAAGAAATCGATAGCGTCAAGATTGGCGGCAGATTTTTTCAGGATGGTTCGCACGCGCAATTCGGCAGCGCGATTCTCGACAAGAAGATAGACGCGCTCGACGCGGGACAAGTGGCGAACGATCTCGGCAAAGGCCCATGGGATGGGCGCGAACTTCCCGGGCCAGTCGGTCAGTTCGTGAGGCCAGCCGAGCCAGGTGGCTTCGTGGCCCTCCCATTCGGCGGGCATGCGGAAGCCGAGAGCGTATGGCGTTTTTGTTGAGGGAAGAGCTTTCATTGGACGAAAGAATTTAACACAAAGGTTACAGAGGGCCGAGAGAAGAGAGAAAAGAAAGAAGAAACGAAAGGAAAAGCAGAAACCACGTTATTCGGCGAGCCAGCGGTTCAAGATCGGCTGATAGGCGTCGATGCGGCGGTCGCGGAGAAAGGGCCAGTTGCGGCGCGTATCTTCGCTTTTTGCCGGGTCGCATTCGACGACGAGGATTTCTTCTTTGTCGTTTGAAGCTTCAGCGACGACCTGGCCGAAGGAATCGGCGACGAAAGAGTTGCCCCAGAATTCCAGGCCGGGATCGCCTTTCTCGGGCTGGCCTTCGAATCCGACGCGATTGACGACCGCGGCGTAAACGCCGTTGGCGATGGCGTGGCCGCGCTGGATGGTTTTCCAGGCGTCGAGCTGCGCGGCCCCAAACTGCGCTTTTTCTCGCGGATGCCACCCGATGCTAGTGGGGTAGAAAATCACTTGCGCGCCGCTCAGTGCGGTCAGGCGCGAGCCTTCGGGATACCACTGGTCCCAGCAGATCTGCACGCCGACGCGCGCGTATTTCGTGTCAAAGTTGGGGAAGCCGAGGTCGCCGGGTGTGAAATAAAATTTCTCGTAATAGAGCGGATCGTCGGGGATATGCATCTTGCGATATTTGCCGAGGAAAGTTCCGTCCGCGTCGAGGACCGCGCAAGTGTTGTGATAGACACCGGCAGCGCGGCGCTCGAACAAGGAAACGACCAGCGCGACTTTCTTTTCCTTGGCGAGCCGAGCAAGTTTTTCAGTCGTTGGTCCAGGCACGGCCTCGGCAAGGTTGAACAGTTCGGCGTCCTCGGTGCGGCAGAAATACTCGCCGTGGAACAGTTCATGCAGCGAAACGATTTGCGCGCCGCGGGCGGCGGCTTCGCGAATCTTTTCGACGGCCCGTGAAAGATTTTCCTCCGCGTTCGCCGTGCATTTCATCTGCACGAGGCCGATGGTAAATTTGTCTGCCATAATTTTTAGTTTAGCACGAGCGAGAAAAATTTATTCGCGTGCGTTTTGTTCTTTCTTTTGCGCTGCGTTTGTAATATCAATCTCACTAGATTTCAAGCATCATCACAAATCACTCGCAACACTGCGGCTGTTTTGTAGCGTGCGATTCATTTTGTTCGAGGAGACGAGATGGCGAAGCAGCGAGAGAAAACTGTGACCGGGAGAGTGCTCCACGATCCAGTGAAAGACAAGCTCCGGCCGATGTTTCCGCTGGACTTATCCAAATGCCGCACTGTCGATGAGCTCGTCCGCGCCATGGGCGATACGGCGTTCACGGGGCGGCAGATCGGCGATGCCGCCGATGTTTTTGAGCAAATGGCCCGCGACAAGGATTGCTTTGTGGTGATGACACTCTCGGGTGCCTTGACGGTGGGCAAGATGGGGCTTGTTTTTTGCGATCTGATTGAATCGGGCATCGTCAAGGCCATCGTCTCGACCGGAGCGCTCATGGCTCATGGACTGGTGGAAGCCACGGGTTACTCTCATTTCCGTTATAACGCCAAGATGGATGACCGGGAACTTTTCCATGCCGGGTACAACCGCGTATACGACTCGCTGGAGCCGGAGACAAATCTTGACCACGTCGAAGAGGTGATGGACCACGTTTTGACTGGATGGGACGCGGAAGACATTGTGTGCAGCTGGAAACTGAACCGGCGCATCGGCGAGCACCTGGACAAGACTGCACAAGGGCGGGGAATTCTGAAATCCGCTTACGAACACAATGTTCCTATTTTTGTTCCTGCCTTCAGTGATTCTGAACTGGGCATCGACTTTGCGCTGCACAAGATTGCCCGGCAGAGGGATAAGCGCCCGCTGCTGCGCTTCGATCCTTTCCTAGATTTCGAAAAGTTTGCCGACACCATGCTGGCCACAAGGCGCATGGGGATTCTGACGGTCGGCGGAGGCGTGCCTCGCAATTGGTCTCAACAGTTCGGCGTGTACGCGGAACTGCTGGCAAGGCGTGGGTACAAAAAACTTCCGCTGAAGCGGTACAACTACGGCGTGCGCATCTGCCCGGAGCCGGTGCATTGGGGCGGCCTGAGTGGCAGCACGTATACGGAAGCCGTTTCCTGGGGCAAGTTCGTTCCGCCGGAAGAGGGCGGACGCTTCGCGGAAGTCTTCGACGATGCGACCGTGGCGCTGCCCTTGATCGTCAGAGCGGTGCTGGAGCGGGTCGGGTACTTTTAACGCAAAAAATAAGAAAGTTTGGGAACCGGAAGAACGAATGCCGAAAGCGAAGGCAGCATCCTTGTATGGCGTTCATCCAGGCGTGGCGATGGTGCAGAAGTGGGTGAGCGAACTGAAGAAATGGCTGAAGACGGCTTATGACCTGGCCGTGTAAATGTTTCTAAGGAATAAAAAATGCCTTGAGCCCGAAGAGTCCGCGAACGACCTTCATCGAGAGCCTCCCAGGAAAGTGTCCGTGAGGAACCTTAATCATCTTCGCCGATGAGGATGGCGGCGCCGAGAACAGTGCTCCACAGGCCGCGCTTGTCGCCGACGGCGGATTGCGTGACGTTCATGGTGCGGACGATTTTGTTGGAAATGCGGTAGACCTCTTTTTTTTCGTCGAAGGATAGATCCGGATCAAATTCCACGTTTAAGGTTGTCGCGAGCATTTCTGCAGCGAGCTCCTCCGCGTATTCACCGGCGACTTCTTCGGTTTCGCCGAAGGAGTGATGCTCGGACAGATAGCCGTACATGGTTTTGTCGCTCGGCAGAGCAAGGCCGATGCTGGCAGCGATGAGGCGATGCGGCTCTTTGGTGGAATTCTCGCTGATAACGGTGAAGGCCACCTGGCCAGGTTTGATGTGTTTGAGGCCTTCGCTGCGAGAAATCAATTTGCAATTGGGGGGGAAAATGGAGGAGACGCGGACGATGTTACATGCGGCGATGCCCGCGTTGCGGAGGGCCAGCTCGAAGCTGGAAAGCCTTTCACGATGTTTACCGACGCCTTTGGTGAGGAAGATTTTCTTAGCGACGAACGCCATGGTGCCGGTTTACGGTGCCTCCGCTGACGGGGATAAAGCGAAAAATTTTCCCGCTGTGGAAAAGTAACAAGAAGGTTTTGCAGTGTCAACGCATTTCACACAATTTTTCGCTGGGGAATTCAGAATATGAACGCAAGATCACAGCCAGACAACTACTCGGCCGACAGATGTTGAAGGAATTTGCCGAGCGGCTCGCAGAGGGCAAGGATTTTTCCGAGTTCGTCGGCCGTGAAATCGGGTCCGGAAGCGAGTGGAGTGGAACCTTTCCGACTGACCTGGATGACACCGATCACTTTTCCATCGGCAACAATGGGGGCGCTGATAATCTTTTGGATGGCTTCACCTGGCTCACCGGAGATCTTCGCTCCTTCAAATACGGTGGCATGCCGTGCGGCGGAAAAGTAGTTGTCGATCTCTGGACGGCCGTCTCGAGCGGTGCGAGCCGCAAGCGCGGAGTTGCTCGACAGGGGAATGAAGCCGACCCTCTTTAGCGATTCGGGCACGAGAAAATGAAGATGACGCCAGCGCGTGGAAACGGCCAGAATCCCGACTTCGTTTTTTCGGACTCCAATAGTCTTAGCGATTTTTTCTGCGACGGACGCAAGTGATATATCAGAAGTGGTGCCCGCATCGTCGCTCAGGGTACTGGCTATGCGTTCGAGTTCCGCTACAAGACTCACCGTTGTGCTCATGATTGTTTTGAGGCTAGGGGCTTGCGGCCAGGAATCGTGAGGGCCCGGCGGATCCCAGCCGTCACAGTACATTTTCCGGCAAGTATCAGCGCTTCCGCAAGAAGATTTCGCAGTGTTTGTGTCCGCTGAAAGAACAGCGCAACTTGCTTCGACGAATGCACCTGCCTATACTGATTTTGGCGCGAACTTTGCGCGCTTGTTCAGATTGTTTTGTAACAAGCGGAAAAGAGTTTCGCGACGGAGAGGGCATGTCCGCAACGGCGTCCCAGCCTGAAACCGATTACTTCCTCAGAAAGCTTCATTCTTTTACCGGCATACTTCCTGTTGGAGCGTTTTTGGCGGAACATTTCTGGTCGAACAGCTCCGCGCTAGTCAGCCCGGATCGCTACAACACGGTTTCTCGAGAACTTCAGACCATTCCGTTCCGCTTATTCGTCGAGTGGGGAGCCATATTTCTGCCGATGCTGTTTCATGGCGGATACGGAATCTATATCTGGTTGCATGGAAAATCGAATGTTTCCGCTTATCCATGGGTGGGGAACTGGCTATACACCGCGCAGCGCTACGCCGGGTTGATCGCGTTTGCTTACATTGGCTGGCATCTGTATACGGAACGCTGGCTGACGCATGGCCGGTCGACGTATGCAAATGTGGCGGACGATATGCAAAATCCGATGTACCTGGCGTTTTTTGTGATTGGGGTACTGGCTTCCTCGTTTCATCTCGGCGTGGGGATTTGGAATTTCCTTTGCAAATGGGGACTGGCCGCGACCGCGAAGGCGCAGCAAGCAGCGGGACGGCTTGGCGCACTTGTGGGAGTGGCCTTCGGCATCGTGGGAATTTTAATCGTTCTGAGTTTTCGATTTGACTGGCACCCCTTCTCGGCGTACTTGCCAAACAAATGAGACAGCCGAAGATCATTGTTGTTGGCGGAGGTTTAGCCGGCCTGATGGCCACCATCCGCGTGGCGGAGGCGGGCGTGCCGGTGGATTTGTTTTCCATCGTGCCGGTGAAGCGCTCGCATTCTGTTTGCGCGCAGGGCGGAATCAATGCGGCGAAAAATCAGAAGGGCGAAGGCGACACGACCGCGAAGCATTTCGATGACACGATTTATGGCGGCGACTTTCTGGCGAACCAGCCGCTGGTGAAGCGCATGTGCGAGGCTGCCCCCGGGATTATCGATCTGCTCGACCGCATGGGCGTGATGTTCAACCGCACGTCGGAAGGTTTGCTGGACTATCGGCGGTTCGGCGGGACGCTGTATCACCGCACTGCTTTCGCGGGAGCGACGACGGGACAGCAACTGCTGTACGCGTTAGACGAGCAGGTGCGCCGGCACGAGGCAGAAGGAAAAGTAGCGAAATTCGAGGGCTGGACGTTTCTTTCCGCGGTGATCGACGAAGGCGGCGCGTGCCGAGGAATTTGCGCGATGGATTTGCGCTCGATGGAAGTGAAAACGTTTCCCGCCGATGCAGTGATTTTCGCGACGGGCGGCATCGGCGCGATTTTCGGCCGCTCGACGAACTCGGTGGTCTGCACGGGCTCGGCGCAATCGGCGTTGTTGCAGCAGGGCGTGGATTACGCGAACGGGGAATTCATCCAGGTGCATCCGACCGCTATCCCCGGTGAAGATAAGTTGCGGTTGATGAGCGAGTCGGCGCGCGGTGAAGGCGGGCGCGTGTGGGTGCCCCGCAATCCCGCGGAAAAGCGGTCTCCGAGAGGCATTCCGGAAGCGGAAAGATTTTACTTTCTCGAACAGTGGTACCCAAAATACGGCAACCTGGTGCCACGCGATATCGCGACGCGCGCGATTCACCGCATCGTGTATCAGGAAAAGCTGGGCGTGGATGGGCAAGCGGCGGTCTATCTCGACGTGACGCACATTCCGCGGGAGACGTTGGACCGCAAGCTCGAAGGCATCCTCGAAATTTATGAAAAATTCCTTGGTGTTGACCCGCGCGAAGAGCCCATGAAGGTTTTTCCGGCGATGCACTACACCATGGGCGGGATCTGGGTGAATGGCGAGGATCAGGCGACAAGCGTGCCGGGGATTTACGCCGCAGGCGAATGTGAATACCAGTATCACGGAGCGAATCGCCTGGGCGCGAATTCACTGGTGTCTTGTATTTTCGGAGGAGGGCTTGCGGGGCCTGCGGCCGTGAAATACGCGAAGAATTTGGAGAAGGGCAGCGAGTCGACCGCTTCAACGGTGTTCGAGCAGGAGAGGAAGCGCCAGGAAGGAAAAAATCAGGGGCTGCTTTCACAAGACGGCTCAGAAAATCCGATGACGATCTGGCGCGAACTTGGTGAGATCATGACCGAGCACGTGACGGTTACGCGCATCAATAAGAATCTGGAAAAGGCGGACGCACAGATTCGGGCGCTGCAAGAGCGCGCCAAGAAGATGAACCTCAGCGATCGCACACGGTGGTCGAATCAAACGCTGAATTTTGCGCGCGAGCTGGAAAATATGATTATCCTGGCGCGCGTCGTGACGATGGGTGCATTGGCGCGGAATGAATCGCGCGGCGCTCACTACAAGCCGGACTATCCCGACCGCGACGATGCGAACTGGCTTAAAACCACCCGCACAAAATGGGTGAACAACGACATTCAGCTGAGGTACGAGCCGGTGGATATTTCACTGATTGTTCCGCGGCCAAGGCGCTATGACGCGGCGAAATAGCAGCGGCGAAGCAGGCGGTCTGCGTTGAAAATTCTTGATTGAGGATTTATGGCAGAAGGAAAGCAAGTCATTGTTCGCGTGAAGCGGCAAGCGGGGCAGAAGGAAGTGGCGCGCTGGGAAGAATTTTCCCTGAAGTGGCGCCCGTCGATGAATGTGATCATCTGTTTGCGCGACATCGCGGAAAATCCGGTCACGCGCGACGGCAAGAAAACGACGCCCATTTCCTACGATTCGAATTGCCTGGAAGAAATCTGCGGCTCCTGCGCCATGCTCATCAATGGAAAAGCCAAGATGGCCTGCTCGGCGCTGGTCGACCACCTCGAGCAGCCCATTCGCATCGAGCCGCTTTCGAAGTTTCCGCTGGTTCGGGATCTCGCGGTGGACCGCCAGTTCATGTTCGAGAGCCTGAAACGCGTCAAAGCGTGGATTCCCATTGATGGCACTTACGACCTCGGGGAAGGCCCGCGTGTTGCGCCGGAAATTCAAGAGAAGGGCTACCCGCTTTCGAATTGCATTAGTTGCGGAAGCTGCTTGGAGGTTTGCCCGCAGGTGAACGAACACAGCCAGTTCGTCGGCGCGGCCATCATCAGCCAGGTGCGGTTGTTCAACTTGCATCCGACCGGGGCGATGAACAGGAGCGAGCGCCTGAAAGCCCTGATGGGACCGGGCGGCATCCAGGATTGCGCCAACGCACAAAACTGCGTCCACGCGTGCCCTAAGAATATTCCATTGACCGAATCGCTCGCCGAAGTAAATCGCGAGGTGTGGAAACAAGCCCTTCTCGGCTGGCTTGTAGGGTAAACTCTCTCGGCAATCGTTAACCTGGGGGAAATCAATGCGCCGCTTGTTCGCTTTGCTGTGCGTTAGCTGCTGTTTGTGCGCCAGACTCTTAGTTTCCCGGCAGGTTTCGGCCGACGACGTCGCCGAGCGTGCGAAGAAGCTGCATTTCTCCTCGATCGTCCTGGATACCCACGACGACACCACGCAACGATTTTTCTCGAAGGATTACGACATCGGGAAGCGCAATCCCGACGGCCACGTGGACATCCCGCGCATGCGTGAAGGCGGCATGAACGCCATTTTCTTTTCCATTTGGATTGATGGACGCACGATGGGCCCACCCGCAGTGCAAAAGGCCCTGGATCAAATCGACGCGGTCCACGAAAACGTCCGCACGCATTCGAAGGACCTCGTGTTTTGTCGCACCGCCGAAGAAGTTCGCAGCGCACACGCGCAAGGCAAAATTGCAGCGCTCATCGGTGTCGAGGGCGGCCACATGATTGGCGACGACGTTCGCGTGCTGCGAATGTTCGGGGATCTCGGCGTCCGCTACATGACGCTTTCGCATTTTTACAACGACGAATGGGCGGATTCCTCAACGGACAAGCCGGTTCACAACGGCCTGACAGACTTTGGCAAAGACATCGTGCGCGAGATGAACCGTCAGGGAATTATGGTGGACATCTCGCACGTCAGCGACAAGACGTTTTACGATGCGCTGGAAGTCAGTAAGGCACCCCTCATCGCGTCGCACTCCTCGTGCCGCGCACTTTGCAATCACGTGCGCGACATGAGCGACGACATGATCAAGGCGCTGGCCGCGAAGGGCGGCGTCATCCAGATCAACTACGAGAAGAGCTTTATCGACCAGCCCTACAAAGATGCCCGGGAAAAACAATCGGGTGGCGTGGTAGCAAACTTCGACCAACTCAAGAAAGCGTGCGGCGACGACCAGGAATGCTTTGGGCGGAAGATGGCTGCGGAGGAGAAACAAGCCACCGCAGAAGGCAAGTTACCACATGTAAGCTGGGAGCGGATCGTCGATCACATCGACCACGTCGTGAAACTTGCCGGTCCCGACCATGTCGGACTGGGCTCCGATTTTGATGGCGCTTCCATGCCGGACGGAATGGAAGACTGCTCCAACCTCCCCAAAATTACGGAAGCGCTGATGCGCAAGGGCTACATCGACGACGACATCCGCAAGATTCTCGGCGGAAATACACTACGCGTGATGGAGCAAACCGAAAAGATCAGTAGGGAACTGCAGGGACAATAGCGGATCGTTTCATACCTTGGGGAGAGGATGAGAGTATGTTGCGAACATTGCTTACGGCTGGAATTTGCGTTTCAGCGGGAGCCTTTCTGGCGGTTGCCGTGACAGCAGTCGATATCTCCGAGCGCGCCAAAAAGCTGCACTTCTCTTCCATCGTCGTGGACACGCACGACGATACGACGCAGCGCTTCCTCGGCGGCAAGTTCGATCTCGGACCTCGCAGCGGCACCGGGAGCATTGATATTCCGCGCATGCGCGAAGGCAACCTCAGCGCGATTTTCTTCTCCATCTGGATGCCCAGCAAAATCACGGGGCCCGAAGCCGTCGATCGCGCGCTCTTGCAGATCGATGCCGTCCGCGAGCAGGTCCGCAAGCATCCGAGCGATTTGATGCTCGCCACCACCGCCGCTGAAGTTCGCGAAGCGCACAAGCAAGGCAAGATCGCCGCGCTCATGGGCGTCGAAGGCGGCCACATGATCAATTCCAGCCTGCCGGTTTTGCGGACTTATGCCGCGCTGGGCGTCCGCTACATGACCTTAACCCACAGTGGCAACGACGAATGGGCCGACTCTTCCACGGACAAACCGGCACACAACGGCCTCACAGACTTCGGCAAAGATGTAGTGCGGGAAATGAACCGCCTCGGCGTGATGGTGGACATCTCGCACGTGAGCGACAAAACTTTTTATGACGCTCTGGAAGTCAGCAAGGCGCCGCTCCTGGCCTCGCACTCTTCTTGCCGGGCCATCTGTGACGCGCCCCGCAACATGACCGATCAGATGATAAAGGACCTGGCGGCAAAGGGCGGCGTGATCCACATCAATTATCACGTAGGCTTTCTCAGCCAGGAATTTCGCAAAGCGGAAAAAGCCGATCCGGCACTGAATAAGGCCATCGCTGAAGAGGTCCGCAATCGCTGCGGGGACAACGAAGGGTGCCAGCTCATCGAGGGAGACCGTCTCACGCGCGAGTATGTGGAAAAGGGCCAGCTACCCAAGGTGGATTTCGCGAAGATCATCGAACACATTGACCACGCCGTGAAAGTTGCGGGCGTCGATCACGTGGGGCTCGGCTCGGACTTTGACGGCGCCAACATGCCCTACGGCATGGAAGATGCGACGAAGCTACCGTCCATTACCGAAGCGCTCCTGGAAAAAGGCTATCCCGAGGGTGACGTAAAGAAAATTCTAGGCGAAAATACACTTCGCCTGATGGCAGACGCGGAACGCGTCGGCCGCGAACTGAATGCCACACCACAAAAATAAGAAGCGGCTCGTACAAATTCACACGAAAAGAACAGAGGGAAGGAAAATGAGAAAATTTGCAGCTCTAGTTTTAGGTGGACTGTTCGGATTTGCGGCGGTCGCTTCGGGGCAAACACCGGCGCCGGCTCCTGCAAAACCAAGCCCGATGGCAAAAAGCACTTCAACCACCGCGCGCGCCTACGACCGCGCCTTGCTTCGCCCGGCACTTCTCAGTGAGAAGGCGCCGGAAACGTACCAGGTGAGATTTGTTACCACCCGAGGGGATTTTACAGTCAGCGTCACGCGCTCGTGGGCGCCCATCGGGGCGGATCGTTTCTACAACCTAGTGAAGCACCATTTCTATGACAACGCCAGCTTCTTTCGGGTGGTTCCCGGCTTTGTCGTCCAATTCGGGCTGAGCGCTTACCCAGCGGTCTCCGCCGCCTGGGCCAATGCCAACCTGAAGGACGAGCCCGTTACGCAAAGCAACAAGCGCGGCTACTTGACGTACGCGAAAACGAGCATGCCCAATACGCGCTCGACTCAGATCTTCATCAATCTGAAAGACAACGCCGGACTCGACCGGCAGGGCTTTTCGCCTTTCGGCGTCGTAGACGCCGAGGGAATGAAGGTGGTTGAGATGTTTTATGATCAGTACGGAGACAGTACCCCGCCCGAGTACCAGGACTTGATTACGAAAGCCGGAAAGCCCTATCTCGACAAGAACTGGCCGAAGCTCGATTCCATCAAGACAGCCACGCTTGTGGGCGTAGCGGCAGCGCCTGCCGCTAAGCCGGCGGCCCCAGCCAAACCGGCCGCCGCTAAACCCGCCCCAGCGGCCACCAAGCCCCAATGATTCGGGTCCATCATTGATTACTTTTTTCGATGCCATGCATCTAATCTTTGCAGTGCGGTCACCTTTGACAGTGGCTGGCCGGAGAGATATTCTTTAATTTCATGATGACTTGCTGCCAGATGATGTGTTGTCCTTGCGCGTGTAAAGCTGCGTGTCGCATGACACGCATCTCTGGCCAGAGGAGTTTCCGGACTTAGTCGTAGCTTAATCCAAAGTTCCGAAGCCCACGTGCCAGAGCAACTGGCCACGTGGGCTTTTTGTTTTCGGCGCAAGAAAATTGAGTCAGCAATGAGTTGAGGCCCAGAACCATGAGTGTCACCGCAATCTCCGAAATCGAAGAACGTCACAGCCGCGAAGCCATTGAGACGGAAATCGCGCGCTTCGAGGAGCGCGTGCAACAGCTTCACAGCGGAGCCATCACCGAAGAACAATTCCGGCCCTTCCGGCTGAAGCACGGCACGTATGGCCAGCGGCAGCCGGGGTTCCAGATGCTGCGCGTGAAGATCGCCGCGGGAGTACTCACGCCCCTGCAGCTTCGCGTTCTGGCGGATATCGGTGATAGATACTCGACCGGCCGCGGGCACCTGACCACACGCGAGAACGTCCAATTCCACTTTGTGAAACTTGAAAACGTGCCCGGCGCCATGCGGATGCTGGCCGATGCAGGACTCACTACCCGGGAGGCTTGCGGCAACACCGTTCGCAACGTCACCGCTTGCCCCCTGGCGGGCGTATGCCCCGACGAAGCCTTTGACGTGACGCCCTATGCGCTGGGCGTCTCGCGCTACCTCCTGCGCCATCCGGATTTTCACGACTTGCCGCGCAAATTCAAGATTGCTTTTTCCGGCTGCGAGGACGATGGCAGTTGCTCGGTCGCCGGCATCCACGACGTGGGGCTGATTGCTCAAGTTCGCGGCAACAATGGCACTTCGCGCCGCGGCTTCAAGGTATTGGTTGGCGGTGGATTAGGGAGCTTGCCCACGGAAGCGGCGGTCCTTGCGGACTTCCTGGCGGAGGAGGAGCTTCTCCCCACGATTGAAGCCGTTCTCCGCGTTTTTCTCGAGACCGGGAATCGCAAGAACAAATATAAAGCCCGGATGAAATTTGTCCTGCGCGACAAAGGCATCGAAGAGTTTCGTCGCCTGGTTGCCGAAAAAAAGAAAATCTCGCACGCACCAGCCGAAACATTTGCCGTGCCTTCTCCGATCCGGCCCGCGCTGGTGACGATCGCTACGCTGCCTTTATCGCAATCTATCGCGGAGACGCCCGCAGATCCGGAATATGACCGCTGGGCAGCGTCCAACCTGATGTCTCAGCGCCAGGCGGGATATGGCGCAATCTGGATCAAGCTCTCTGCCGGAACTGTGCACAGTCACCAAATGCGAGACCTCGCTGCTTTGCTGGAGAAGCACGGTCTCGGGGGCGCCCGCCTGGCGGTGAATCAGAATCTCGTGATTCCCTGGGTTCCGTTTGACCGCGTGCGCGCCATTTATGACGAGCTTCGCGCCCTTGATTTGGCCGCTCCGGGCGCGCGCACCATTTCTGACGTCACGGGCTGCCCCGGCGCAACTACCTGTAATCTCGGCATCACTCGCTCGCTGACGCTGGCCGACGAACTCTCGCGTGAGCTGGCCGATCAGACCGATCCGGAAATTCAAAAGATCCGCGTCAAGATCAGCGGGTGCCCGAATTCCTGCGGGCACCATCATATCGCCGATATCGGTTTCTATGGAAACGCGCGGAAAATCGGCGATCAGCAGGCCCCCTATTACCAGCTCTTGTTGGGTGGCAGGGTGGATGCGCGAGGTGTTCGCTTTGCACGGCAGGTTCTCGCTGTGCCAGCCCGGCCTATCCCAGCGATCATTCGCGAGCTGCTGGCGTTTTATAAAGAAGAACGCCAACTGGGTGAAGCATTTGCCGATTGGGCCGCACGTACGCCAGATGCCGCCATCGTCCATCGTCTCCGCCCCTTCGCGGACGTGGAAAATGCTTCCGCGGATATTTTTGTAGATTGGGGTGATACCGAAACGTATTCGCTGAAGCTGGGGCGCGGAGAATGCGTCGCATAAGGAGGCGGAGAACGCCGAACATGCTCTCTTCATTTGATATTCGCGCAGAGCGCCCCGGGCAAGAGCCTCCAAAGGGCGGAGCTGCCTGATGGGAATGGTCTATCTCATCGGTGCGGGCCCGGGCGATCCGGAATTGCTGACCGTGAAAGCGGCTCGGCTTCTCGCGATTTCCGATGTTGTTCTTCACGACTCCCTGGTCAGCTGCGAAGTCTTGGCAATGATTGCTCCAACCGCGCAGATCGTAGACGTCGGCAAGCGAGCTGGTCGAAAGCTGCTCACGCAGGATGAGATCAACGCGCTCTTGATCGACTATGCGAGAACCAAAACAACTGTCGTGCGGCTGAAGGGCGGCGACCCCACGATCTTCGGTCGCGCCGGGGAAGAGATTGAAGCATTGCGCCGGGCCGGGATCGAATACGAAATTGTTCCCGGCATCACGGCTGCATTGGGAGCGGCGGCGGCGGCTGGAATTTCGCTCACTGATCGGCGCGTCGCATCGCAGATTCTTTTCACGACTTTCTCGCGCGGCATCGAGGGCAGCGCCATGGATTGGGGCTGCGTCACCCCGGCAACCACGCTGGTCCTTTACATGCCCGGCGCGGAATACGCGGAAGTGGCCGCGCGCTTGCGCGAAGGCGGCCTACCCGAGGACCTCCCCTGCGTAATTGTTTCCGGCGCAACCGGCCCACAACAAATGATTCGCTGGTCCACTGTCAGCCGGTTAGCGAACGAGAACAAACTGCCCGCGCCCGCGCTCTTGATCGTTGGCCGTGTGGCGTCTCGAGAAGTTGACGTGATCGGCCGTTCGTTTCGGGACAGGCAGCAGAAAGATACAACTCTGGAAAAGTTTCAGTGACTTGAGGTCGAAGGAGCATCGCAATGAGCGCACAAGAACGAGCAGTGAACCCCGGGGATCGCTGGAAGTTGTCGCTGGACACTTGGGCTGTGGTCTTGGCATTTGTCGCGGCGCTTTTGATTCGCGCCGGCGTTTTCAAGCATGTTCCCTGGTGAAAGATGGATCACACACGGAGAAGATGAAACATGGCTGATGCAATTACAGTCCCTCAAGTCCAGTCGGCGCGGCCCGCTTTAGGATTCCTCCGGATTATCCCCGGCGTGCTCTTGCTTGGCGCTATCGGCTACGCCGGAAAACTCCTCGAGCAGAACGTTGGCGCCTACGCCAAGGCGCATCACTGGACGTTTCCGAATATCGAGTACGTCTTGTGGGCCATTGTTCTCGGGTTAACCATCTCGAACACCGTCGGCGTCCCGGAAATCTTCCGCACGGGGGTGGCCACGTACGAATTCTGGCTCAAGGCCGGCATCGTGCTGCTCGGCTCGCGCTTTCTCCTCGGCGATATCCTGAAACTCGGTGGCGTCAGCCTCGTGCTCGTCGCGATCGAAATTACCGGCTCCATCGCCTTTATGACCTTTCTCGGCCGCCTTTTTAAGCTCAAGCCCAAGCTCACGACGCTTCTCGCGGTTGGCTCCGCCGTTTGCGGCGTCAGCGCGATCATCGCCACCAAGGGCGCCATTGATGCGGACGACGAAGATTCTTCTTTTTCCATCGCGGCGATTCTGGCGCTGGGCGCATTGGCGCTCTTCTCCTTTCCCGTGATCGGGCATTTCCTACATTTGAGCGACCGCGCCTACGGCCTTTGGGCCGGCCTCGGCGTCGACAACACCGCGGAAGCTACGGCTGCCGGAGCGCTATACTCCGACGCGGCGGGCAAGCTCGCCGTGCTCGTCAAGTCCACGCGCAACGCCATGATCGGCTTCGTGGTGCTCGCTTACGCGATTTATTGGGCCAGCAAGGGTCAGGCGCAGGCAGTCGGAAACAAGGCCGCGTTTCTCTGGCAGAAATTCCCGAAGTTTGTCCTCGGCTTCCTGCTGATCTCCGTGCTCGCCACCTATCACTTCTTCAACAAAGATCAGGTGGGCGCGTTGGCGAATCTTTCTAGGTGGGCGTTTCTGCTGACGTTTGCAGGCGTAGGACTTCGTACGAATTTCCGTGAAATGCGCAAGCAAGGGTTGCGGCCATTCGCGGTCGGCGCCATCGGTGAAGTTGCCATCGCCGGATTTACACTGGCGCTGGTCGTCGGAGCTTCAAAGATATTCGGCTGGTAGGTAAAGACGGCGCAAGGCGCAGTTCAATTGCCCAGGACCGGCTGTGGGCCTGTCAGCGCAGGCTACTCAGTTTTCCGTTGCTGTACGCCCGCCATTGCGCCGAGAATCAAATTGTACGCGGCCTGGCGCGAAAGCCCGGCTTTGTCGTGGTCCCCGTAAGGCGTGGAAGCTATGCCGACTTCTCATACTTGAACATCTCGGTCAATGCTGCGGCCAGCTCGGCGCTCGTTGGGCCACCGGGCACGGTAAGCGGATGGCCAGCGACTTCGCGCGGGTCGAGCGCGTCCATATCCACGTGAACATAGATAGCATCGGTTGCATCCGAGAGCCGCTTCATCTCCCGATGAAGATCCGCGGATCGTGTGCGAACGTCTTCCAACGTCAGTTGTTGAATGTCGGAGCGGTCGAGAAGCTCTTGCTCGAGCGGGTCGGTATCGCGCACGCAAATCTCGACGATGTGGCGAGTCGGAACGGCGGGCTCCAGACCCGTCTTGATTCGCAGGCGCGTGAGGCACTGTCCGGCTGCAATGGCCACTGGCATCCCCCCAAGCATGCCGCTCAACGTCGTTTCCGGCGTATTGAAATCACCGTGGGCGTCAACGAAAATCATGCCCACGCGAAGAGGCTTTGCCGTCGGCCCGGAATGCTGCAAGCCGCTGAGCATCCCAAGAATCGAACTGCAATTGGCGAGCAGCCCGACCGGAACGTAGCCGCTGCGCCGTTCCTCGGCGACGAGTTTCGCGAGATCGCCATTCGCTAGCGCGAGACGATTCCACGAACCGTATGCTTTGTCTTCGTCGGCAGTCAGCTTCACAGCCGGAATCAGTTTCGCCTGGAATCCGCGTTCCTCGAGCAATTTCTGAATTCCCCCGTGCGCCAAAGAATCAGGCCCACCGGAGAGCTCTGGAGCATTTCGCTCCCCCACATACGGCATGCTAAAGAGCGCCACGCGAACGAATTTTGCGTTGGAGTCCTGGCTCTGCGCCAAAGAGACCCCCGGCAGCGGCGTCAGACTTACAAGCAGCAGCGCGATCCGACGTATCAGCATTGTTTTCTCTGCGATCCCTGCGCCCTGAATCTCTGGGCCCTCTGCGTTAGATCGTTTCTCCGCGACTACAGCCCGAGCACCGTCACCAATTCCTTCACCGACGCGGCTGACTTCTGCAGCGCCGCGGTTTCTTCCGCCGTCAGCTTGATCTGAATGATTTCCTCGATGCCCTTCGCGCCGAGCTTCACGGGCACGCCAACGAAAAGCCCCTTGATGCCGTATTCTCCATCAAGGTACACCGCGCAAGGCAGAATCTTTTTCTTGTCCTTCAAGATCGCTTCGACCATTTCGACCGCCGCTGCCGACGGCGCGTAATACGCCGAACCCGTTTTGAGCAGATTCACAATTTCCGCGCCGCCTTTGCGTGTGCGGTCTACGATCGCGTCAATCCGTGCCTTCGGCAACAGATCGGGCAGGGGAATTCCCGCAACGGTCGAATATCGCGGCAAAGGCACCATGTCGTCGCCGTGCCCGCCGAGGACGAACGAGTGCACATTTTCCACGCTCACTTTGCATTCCATCGCCACGAACGTGCTCATGCGCGCGGAATCCAGCACGCCGGCCATGCCAATCACGCGATTCTTTGGGAAGCCGCTGATCTTCAGTGCGGCCTGCGCCATGGCGTCCAGCGGATTCGTCACCATTACCAGGATGCAGTTCGGCGAATGCTTCACGATTTGCTCGACGACGGCCTTCACCACGTCGTAGTTGGCCTTCAGCAAATCGTCGCGGCTCATCCCCGGCTTGCGCGGAAAGCCCGCCGTGACGACCACGACATCGCTACCGGCCGTCGCGCTGTAATCGCCGGATGCTGTCGAAATCCCCGTCGCGTGCGAATCCGTCCGCGTGATTGGCCCGGATTCCATCATGTCGAGCGCTTTGCCAGCCGGCACGCCTTCCAGGATGTCCGTCAGCACCACATCCGCCAGTTCCAAATCCACGATTCGCTGTGCCGTGGTCGACCCCACGAACCCGCCGCCCACGACCGTCACTTTCTTCCGCATTCCTTCGTTCCTCCACCTAAATTTACTTTTACGGCTTCAAGCAAAACGCAACCAAACAAAAAAATTACTTTGAACACTGAAAACTCATTACTGACAACAGCAAACTAGCGCCTCGCGGCCGCGCCCTGCATATTTTCAATGATCGCCGATGCAAACGCCGAGGTCCCGACCTTCGTCGCGCCAGGCATGAGTCGCTCCAAATCGTACGTCACACGCTTCTGCTGAATCGTCCGCGCAATGCCGTCTTCAATCAGCTTGCCGACTTCCTTCCATCCCAGGAACTCGAACATCATGGCGCCCGAAAGCATCACCGAACCCGGATTGATGACGTCCTTGTCGGCATACTTCGGAGCAGTGCCGTGCGTTGCTTCGAATACGCCGTACCCATCACCGATGTTCGAACCGGGCGCCATGCCCAGCCCACCCACTTGCGCCGCGCAAGCGTCCGAAAGATAGTCGCCATTCAGGTTCGACGTGGCCAGCACGCTGTACTCATCCGGCCGCAACAACACCTGCTGAAACACCGAATCAGCGATGCGGTCGTTGATCATTAATTTCTGTTTCCATTGCCCTTTGCCGTGCGTCGCGTAAATCGCGTCAAGTGTCTGCTTCACTTCGCCATAGACCGTCTTCTTGAACACATCCGTCGCCTGCTCAAGTCCGGGTTCGATCATCGTCGCGTTTTGTTCGACGGTCAGCGTTGGATTCTTATCGAGGTTGTCGACGATCCAGCTCTCGCGCTCGGTGATTGTTTGCGCGCGGAACTCTTCGCGCGCCAAATCGTAGCCCCAATCCCGGAACGCTCCTTCCGTGAATTTCTGAATGTTCCCCTTGTGAACAAGCGTTACGCTCTTCCGCTTGTTCGCCAGTGCATATTTGATCGCGCGCCGCACCAGCCGCTTGGTTCCGGTTGGCGAAATCGGCTTGATTCCCACGCCGGAATCCCAGCGAATCTGCTTCTTTCCGTCCTTCAGCATTTCGTTGTTCAGGAATTCCAGCAGCTTCTTTGCTTCCGGCGAGCCGGATTTCCACTCAATGCCGATATACACGTCCTCGGTATTCTCGCGGAAAATGAAGACATTCATTTTTTCCGGCTCGCGCACCGGGGAGGGAACTC
>Ga0307475_10000688_pt1 | contig 20360 bp, 18 predicted proteins | sample atmos_gasesECM1C_FD_203317 | JGI IMG/M metagenome (GOLD analysis project Ga0307475, IMG submission 203317) | Hardwood forest soil microbial communities from Morgan-Monroe State Forest, Indiana, United States - atmos_gasesECM1C_515 | ecosystem: Environmental > Terrestrial > Soil > Temperate... | reverse complement strand
ACTCCCGACTTCGAAGTCCGCTCAGGCGGACACCCGGTGCGATTGACATCGGAATTCAGCGCGTACGTAGACGCGAGACACGGCGATACCTACCTCAAGCGGGTCGACGCGCACTTCCGAAAAACCCCCGTCATTGCCGACGGCAGTATCGCAGCGTCGGCAAACGGGAAAGGAAAGACCGCCCTGCTCAATCTCAGTTCCCCGGGCGGTCGGATCGAAGACATTCTGGGACTCTTCGTCACGGAAGCCCGGCCTCCGATGTCAGGCGTAGTCACCTTGCGGGCAAAGGTCGAAATCCCACCCGGTGAGCGGCCCTTCCTGGAAAAAGTAAAACTGCGCGGCAACTTCGGAATCGGCGGCGGAGAATTCTCCCATGCTTCCACCCAGGAAGACGTCAACAAGCTCAGCGCCGGCGCGTTGGGAGAAAAGAATACGTCCGATCCTGAGACGGTGCTGACCGACCTGACCGGAAAGGTTTCGTTGGATAACGGCCTGGCGGAGTTTGCCGAGCTCTCTTTCGGTGTTCCCGGGGCAGCGGCTCTGCTACATGGAAGCTATGACTTAAACACTCACAAGATTGACTTGCATGGACAAATGCAGGTGCGCACAAAGATATCGAACACCAGCAGCGGCGCCAAGGCATTCCTGTTGAAAGTAATGGACCCTTTCTTCAAGAAGCGAAAAAGGGGAGAAATTCTACCGGTGAAAATCTCGGGAACGTACGAGAAGCCATCCTTTGGTCTTGACGCTATGGACAAGAAAGCGCAGGTTCCAGCGTCTTTACCAGTGGGGCCTCGATAAGATTGTCCTCAGCCAGTGGAACGTGGCGCCGGATTCAAAACATCACCTCGACGATGGCGGTTGTGTTACACCGAGCCCTGACGTCGTCGGAGCTTGACGTACGCGTAGCGTTACACCATACAAGTGATTAAGATTAAGAGTTTCGGCATCGGGGCTTGGAGAAGTTTCCCCACTCCCGATCGAAGGCGGCAATTCAGCCGAAGCACTCCGGCAAACTGCGCTTGCAACCGTTTGCTCTTGATAACGCGAGGCAGGCTGGAGACATGAATGCTCCGGGATGGGAGCTTCATCGGCTGGCCGGAGAATTTAGAGGTCACTGGGCGATCAGCGTCAGTGGAAACTGCGTCTGACGTTTACATTGGAAGGAGAGGACGCAGTCCTCGTTGACCATCAGGGCTATCACGAGACGGATAGCTCTAGATCACGGTCTGACGACCGATAACAGGGCAAGGAGTTGGCCATGCGCATGCACAATCCACCGCATCCCGGACTGGTTCTTCGCGAGTATCCTGGGGATCTGTCCATATCCACGGCGGCGCCGCACCTGCGGATCACGCGGGTGACTCTGTCGCAAGTGCTGAACGGAAAGGCTCGAATCTCGGCTGCGATGGCGATCCGGCTGGCCGCGGCTTTGGGCACCACCCTGGAACTTTGGATGAACATGCAGTCGCAATACGAGCTCTGGCGGGCGCGGCAAGCACGGCAACCGGCCGTTCGAAGGTTTGCGCACGTCGTGGCGGGCTGAGATTGTTCATTGCATCGTCTCCCGTGAGACCCCTGAGGCGCCAAGCAGCTTCGCATTCAGGGATCCTCCGGCGAAGAGCATTTCCTCCAGTGCGGAATCCACTTCGTCCGCCGTCAAGGATCCGTGTTTGCCGTCCTGGAGATTGAACTGGGCCGCACGTCGCATCAGTTCTTTGATGAAGGCTGCGCTCGCTCCCTTCGTTTTCTTTACCAAAGATTCAACTATCTCGTTGGAGAGTGGCAATCCGCAGGCGTAAAGCCGCACCAGCTGGCGTCTGCCTTGATCGTCGGGCAGGGGGAATTCGATTGCCTGGTCGACGCGGCCGGGACGCGAGGCCAGTGCAGCCTCAAGGTGCTCAGGGCGATTCGTAGTGAGCACGAATAAGACGGCAGCGTCTTCGCGCAGCCCATCCATTTCGTTGAGCAACTTGTTCAACAGGCTCTCATCACACGGACCGTACATTTCTTCGCGCCTGCGAGCGATGAGGTCGACGTCCTCGACGACGATCATCGCGGGCTGGAGGAAGCGTGCAAGCTGGAAATAGTGATCGAGCAGGGCTACCTGTTCCGCCGTAACCAGCAGAGTTGTGTGGTCGGGCAACTGGCTGGCGAGGTAATGAATGGTGTGAGTTTTTCCAGTTCCCGGCGGACCATAAAACAGCAAGCCTTTCTTGATCGGCATGCCAAGCTTGTGGAGGTTTTCGCGCTGCGCAATAAAGTCTTTAACGTTCCGATCAAGCAGCTGGAGAGTCTTCGCGGGCAGGATTACTTCCTCGCGGCGCACGCCGCGTAACTTGTGAACCCGTAGGGCGCCTGTTTGCCCGGTGTACCGGTCAGGTTGTTCGAGCGAGATGACCTTACCCCTGTAAGAGGCGGTCTTCTTCACGATCGCCTCAAGTTCCTCGAACAAGCGTCGAGACAAGGTCGCACCTGCCTCGCCCGGTGGCACTGCGATCTCCAAGTGCCCGCCATTAGTGCGGCCGAAGCTCTGCGCGCTGCTTATCAGTACAGCGAAAGGCGTGATGCCGGAAATTGCGAGCCACATGCCTTGGCGAAGACAACGCGCCGGCATGGTGTCGCCGATATCGACTTCTTCGTACTGAAGTGGGGAGATCACGGCTGGATCGTGGACATTTTGCATGAGGTTGGCAAAAGTCAGCGTCTCGTGACTGTACTGGCGGTGGACTCCGTAGAGCTTCACGGCCGGCCGAGTAAGCAGTGTCTCCAGCGCTAATTGCGTGTCCACCCTGGCTGCGATCGGGAAAGTGCGGCTAGAGGTGACCAGGTCGTGAAGGCGAGTCTTCCCGAAGTGCCGCTTCAACGCGGCCTCCGCCAGGGCCTGAACGGGTTTTCGTTTTCTTTTCATATCTCTGGCCGCAATCTATCAGAGCAGGCGTGACAAGGTCGAGGACCGAGGGGCAGCGGGCGAAAAACAGATTCCTCGCTCGCTCTCCTGCGCGCAAGCGCGCCTGCGAGCGGCTCGGAATGACAAGTGTGGGGTTGGGGCATCGGCACGACTCAAGTCATGCCCTCTCCGATCAGTTCGCCGTGCTTGCGATCCGCAGTCGACGATCCGCACTCCGATCGACAACCGACGACCTTCAGTTCCTTAGCGTTTTTCCGGTCTTCAGCGTGAACTGAATTCGTTCCTGCGTTTTCTTCTCCCCGCACAGCGACTTAAACCCTTCCCGCTCCAGATCGAGAATGTACTGCTCGCTGACCGGCGTCCCCGGCGTGACGCTGCCGCCGCAGATCACCTCCGCGATCTTCCCGCCCAACTTCACTTCATAGTCGGTGATGTAATCCCCTTGCCTCATCAAGTGGACGCCCATCTTGAGCGCGGCCAGAAGATTTTCTCCCGGTGCCGGAATGTCGGTGCGCGGCACTGGAGGCTCGTATCCGGCACGCACCAGTTCAAGAGCCCGCGCCTTGGCATCCGTAAGCACGCGTTCGCGGTTCATGGTGATGCGGTCGGCATCAGCCAGGAAGCCGAGCCCGCGCGCCTCATGCGCCGAGGTCGCGACCTTGGCCGTGGCGATGGTTGCGAACACTTTTTTTATGGCCTCCATCATTTCGACGGATCCGGCAATCGCCTCGCCCGACGATTTTCCGCTCGATGCCGTTGCGCTGTCGACCGCACCCAACAGCATTTCCTTGCACCCGCCGCCGCCCGGCAGCAATCCGACGCCAACCTCGACCAGCCCGGTATAAAGCTCGGCATGCGGCTGCCGCGCTGCGGCGTGCAACGAGATTTCCGTGCCGCCGCCCAGGCACAACCCAAACGGAGCCGAGACGATGGGCCTGGGCGAGAATTTGATGGCCTGCGTCATTCCCTGGAACTGCCGGATGGCCAGATCCACATCGTCCCACTCCTCCTCCTGCACGCTCATCAGCAGCAGCATGAGATTCGCGCCTACGGAAAAATTCGTGGCGTCGTTGGTGATGACGAACGCGTCGAAGGCGTCTCCCGACCCGCCAGGCTTCAGGGTCTGCAGAATCAGGCTGATAATGTCGGTGCCGAGTGAGTTCATCTTCGAATGGAACTCGAGGCAACCCACGCCATCCCCGAGATCGACCAGCGACGCGCCAGAATTCTTTTTGACCACGCCGTTCGCCTTCTTCGCGACGGTGACCGACCACACGCCAGCCGGGACTTGAATCGTTTCCCAGTTCTCCGTTCCCGATTCCCAATACTTGCGTCCAGCCGGAGACTTGGGGTCGTCGATGTACCACGATTTCTGCCCTCGGCCCAGCAGTCTTTCCACATTCGCCGCCACGGGTTTGCCTTCTTTCTTCATCCGCGCCACGGTGGCTTCCACACCAGCGGCGTCCCAGAGTTCGAAGGGGCCGAGTTCCCAGTTGAAGCCCAGTTTCATGGCGCGATCGATCTCAACAATCGAGTCTGAGATCTCAGGCACGCGGTTGGCGGAGTAAGTCCAGAGATCGGCCAAGGCGGCCCATAAGAATTGTCCGGCTTTGTCGGCTTTTTGCGGGCTGCCGCCGTCAAGGCCGAGCAGCGCGCGTAACCGCGCTCCCGTGTCTTCGATGTTCTTCGCCATATCAAGCGCGGCGAACTTCGGTTTCTGCCGCGGATGGTATTCGAGCGTCTTCCAATCCAGCGCCAGGCGTTCGTCTTCCGTGCCGTCGCCGCCTTTCGTTTTCTTGTAAAAGCCGCCCTTGGTCTTGTCGCCCAGCCATTTCCGCTGCAGCATCTGCTTGAAGAAGTCCGGTAGTTGAAGATCGCTACGTTCGTCGTGCACGTTGGTGGTCATGTTGCCAACCACGTGACCCAAAATATCGAGCCCGACCAGGTCGATGGTGCGGAAGGTCGCCGATTTGGGCCATCCCACCGCCTGTCCCGTGAGCGCGTCGATTTCTTCGATGGTAAGGTCCATCTCCTGCATCAGGCGGATCACATTCAACACCGAGAAGGTTCCGATGCGGTTGCCGATAAAGTTGGGAGTGTCTTTGGCAATCACGACGCCCTTGCCCAGGCGCACATCGCAGAAGTGCGCGATGGCGTCGATCGCGGCATGGTCCGCGTCCGGCGTTGCAACGATCTCTAGCAGACGCATGTAGCGCGGCGGATTAAAGAAGTGCGTCCCAAACCACGCCCGGCGGAAGTCATGGGAGAATCCTTCGGCAATCTTGCCCACGGGCAATCCGCTGGTGTTGGTGGTCACGATGGTGCCGGGTTTGCGAATCGCCTCGACCTTGCGCAGCAGAGTCCGCTTGATCTCGAGGTTCTCCACCACGGCCTCGATGATCCAGTCGACATCCGCCAGGTTCTTCAGGTCATCTTCGAAATTGCCGACCCTGACGAGGCGGGCCAGCGAGGGTTCCATAAATGCGGCAGGCTTTGATTTTTTCGCGGCGTCGAGTCCGGCAGCGGCAATCTTGTTGCGCGCGGGTGCGTCGGCGTCGGGCGGTACGATGTCAAACAGGTAGCTGGGAACGCCGGCATTAGCAAAATGCGCGGCGATGCGGGCGCCCATGGTTCCAGCGCCCAGAATAGCGACTTTATTAATGCGCTTCATGATCAACCTCTTTTTTCCGGGTGAACACTATAAGCAGGGAATGAAGTAGTTTCTGCGCGGAGGTGTAGGAATTGTCGTGCACAGACCATGGTATCCAAACGTCGGGAACCACGCCGAAATTTTCGTTCGAGCCGTCTTTTCGAAGACGTACGCAGTCCGGCATCTTCACCACGGCACGGGAATTTTTCAGCGTAGAGGGGATCCCTCCGTTGGTGTAGCCGCAGCCCGCGCCTCCGGTGACGTCGCCAAGAATCGTGGCCGCACCGTTGTCTTGCAGGATAGCGGCAAAGTATTCAGCGGCTGACCAAGTGTCGCCATCCACGACTACATACAGGGGAAGCCGGTCTGAGGATTCGGAATAGTTATAGAACTCCGGATGGAACAGTGTCGTCCGGGATGCGAGCGATGCAAAGGCTCCGGGCGGGGCATAGTTCAGAACGCCGCTGGCGAACAATACGTCGCTAATGAGAAGGGTACACTTCAGCTGCCCGTCAGTCCAGACGCGGCTCGGGTCGCATGGTTCCTGGCTTCGCGCGATGGCCGAACGCAGTCGCGTGGCCGCGTCCTCCAGAACATCTTTTGGTCCCGCTCCCTTCTTCAGGTCAGTCTCAACATCGTTAAGGTGTTCTTTGAGTTGGCTGGTCCAATGCTCGTGTTTGAGAAAGGCCAGGCGGGACTCACGCAACGGAACCGAACTCAGCACTCTGGGCAGGGGCTCGACCCAGTTGGAGCCTCCACCGTTATGTGTGATATCTAGCAGAATGGCGGAGGCGCCGGCGGCCCGCAGTTGTGCGGCGCGGCGGACCAGGGCGGCGGTCAGCCGGTTACCGCTCTCGCGCTCGATCGTGTCCTCGCACGCCGTATCGCACTTCGCCGAATCCTGCAGGTGCAAGTCCTGAACCGCTTGCTGGCAAGCGTCAGGGAAGGCGTGTTCGCTAAACAACGCGATCCGGATCACTCCCAGCTTCGCGGTATCGGTCAGACGCAGAATGCCGCCGGGAAACCAGTCTGCTTCCTCTCCTCCGATTCTGGAGAACTGCGGCAATTGGGAGAAATCGACTCCTGGTTTCAAATTCGGTTTCTTGTAGTCGAGACGCGCGCATAAAGAGATCGGTTCGTTCTGCTTCGCCTCTGGCGGTGAAGCGGTTGCTTGCGGCCATCGCATCTCCAGGTGCCCGTCGCCGAAAGACTTGAGAAACAATTCGAGAACACGCTGGGCCTCGTGGTCATTGCAACTGCGGCCGAGTTTGGCCTCGGTCTCGGCGCGCAGCGCCGGCAAATCCATGTGGCGATCCCGAATGGCGAATCCGAGATTGGAATAATGCGCGGACATTTCCGCTGTGAGCTGGGCGAAGTCCTCAAGCCATGGTCGCGGATTGAATCCCGGGCTGGGGCAGCCTGCACTCTGGTTTGACTGGGCCTGAACCACGCTTCCCGCCACTACCGCCACGCAGACCAAAATTTCTATGGTCGTGACCACAAAGGTTTTCTTGGGGGGATGCATTTTGCCATTCGAGTGTGCCAGCCGGACCTTCGAACGGTCAAACTTCAGCGTGAGCTCGCAGATACTCCAGCGCCTTGTGCGCCATTTGCTTTTCTCCTCGATACGCCAGCAGCTCGGGCGCATCTTCCAGGCGCACCCACTTGGCGCAAGCTACTTCGATCCGCATTTCTTCCGCGATATTGTCGATGCGTCCTGATTCGTAGCGCAGCAAATAGAAGCTGACAATCTTTAACACGCGCTCGCCGTCTCCCCACGAACGCACGTAGACATACTTGATGTCGGCGAGTTTGACGATCGGCGCCGCGATGATCCCTGTTTCTTCGCGCACCTCGCGCAAAGCCGCGTCGAGCGACTTCTCGCCCTCGTCGACCAACCCCTTAGGCAGGCAAAGAACGGGCTTGGCCTTGGAGCGGTCCGGTTTGGACTTGACCCGCTTGGAAATGCCGGGCTGAGAGCCGCGCCGGCTTCCTGAAGCTGGGGTCGCCTCGGGCACGGCCGGCGGTTGAATCACGGCCATCCACCAGACTTCCTCCTTCTTTCGTACGACCACACCCCCGGCAGAAATCTCGCGTACCATACCTTGTAAACCACTAAAACAATGGGAGTTAGTCGCCGATCAGCGACGGTCTTCTAAAAACAGTCTTCGAAAACAAGTAACCGGTGACCTATGCCACTCGAGTAATAGCACGATGGCACTATTGGGCCCTGCAGCCGAAACGGCGCTTGTGGCATCTTACACAATAGTTTCAGAAGTGGGCCGATTGGCCAAAGTGGGTGCCCCAATCTTGGGGCAAGTGGGGTTAGGGTGAAGAGTCTTGACAGGATCATCCGATCCGTACAGGCCTTCGGCCGGGAACTGTCCCGTAAAGCTGGAGTGGGGGACCCGCGCCCGCTCCCTTCGATTGGCGTGGCCTTGGGCGGAGGCTTTGCCCGCGGCATCGCCCACATCGGAGTTCTGAGAGTCCTCGAACAGGAAGCCATCCCCGTTCGCGTCGTCACTGGCACGAGCGTAGGCGCGTTGATCGGCGCGTGTTATTGCAGCGGACTCTCGCTGGAGGAAATGCAGGGAGTGGCGCACAACTCCCGCTTCACCACCTTTGCTCGCTGGACGCTCTCTCGCCACGGCTTCGCTTCCAACGATCGCATGGTCGCGTTCCTAACCCGCACCTTGAAGGTCAAGACGTTCGAAGAACTCCTGATTCCTTTGGGCGTGACAGCGACCGACTTCAACACCGGCAAGGGAGTCGTGTTCCATTCGGGGTCGATTATCAATCCGGTGCGCGCCAGTTGCGCCTATCCCGGCATGTTCCTTCCAGTCGAGATCCGCGGCCGTTACCTGGTCGACGGCATGTTGTCGCATCCCGTGCCGACAAAGCCGTTGCGTGAAATGGGCGCCGACCGTGTGATCGCGGTCCATCTGAAAGGCACCTGGTCCAACGGAGGACCGCCGCGCCATCTGTTCGACGTGATTGGCCAGTCCTTCGCCATCGCGCAGGACGCGATGTCGGGCCTGTGGAAGGAAGCCGCTGATCTGGTCATCGAGCCCGATGTCGCCGGATTCGCCTACGATGACTTCAAGCGCGCCGACGACCTGATTCACGTTGGTGAGGTCGCTATGCGAAAGGCTCTCCCTGAAGTTCGCAAATGGCTAGAGACTCCCGTAGAAGCGACTTATCCCGCCATCGAACGCCGCCAGTCCCCACGCGTCTCGCCCATGCCTGCGGACTAATCACCTAAATCATTGATTCAGATCACCACACCAGTGTGCGGGAAGTAACCCAACCCCCATTCTCAGGTTCCCATTTCAGGCTATCCCCAAATCCATGGATTCTCAGTGACATGCTTTGTTTCACGTAAATAGATGAACAGTTCCTCCGGGATGGTGACCCTGCGCATATTGGTTCGCGACGTGCCTTATCCCTTGTGTGGGCCGAGACCAAGCGGTTCCAGGTAGGCGTCAACCCCCGGGAGGTTGGCGATGCGAGCTCCTTACGGTCTGAACATTCTCGATAATTGCATGACGTGCCCGTGCGCGGAGATCTGTTCTGTAACCTGTCGGTGCAAGCCGCACAGCGTCTCAACGAGATCAAGTCCACTGCGGTCGATCCCAAGGGCGCGATGCTGTTTATCGAAGCTCAGCAGTCTCGCGGGTTTTTGTCCTCTGCGCCGGGAAAGTGAAGCTCTCCACTAGGTCGCGCGAAGGCCAGACGATCATCACGAAGATCTCGGAGCCAGGGTACGTACCTGGCCTCAACGCGGTCGTCTCCGGCGTTCCCTCCGAGGTCACCGCGGAGATGATGGAGCCCGGACAGGCGAATTTCGTGCTCCGCGATAGCTGGCTGTGCTCCACGCACCGCGCACACGTGGACAACCTCGGGGGACCAGTGCTCCGGTCAAACGTTATCCAATTTTGGACCCCGGAGAGCGTGCGACTGTAATCAACAAACTGGCGCGGGCCTCGAGGAAGAAAATATTCCCCTGTCCGCAGGTGTGCAGCCAGGCCACCAAATGGGGCGTGCAATGCCATGTGTGCCACACACGGATCACTCATCACGTGAGAGAATTGGCGCGATGAAGACTCGATTAGTCCTCGGTCGCATCATTCGTGGCCTGCTGATTATTTTTGCATTGCTCGGCACACATCACTTGCTTAGGGTGATCTTCGCTTCACCTTCACTGAATGATCTTTATCCCATATGGTTGGGCAGTCGCGAGCTGCTTGTTCACCATCGTAATCCTTATTCACGAGAGGTGAATACCCAGATCCAAGCAGCATTTTATGGAACCCCGCTTCCCCCGGGCGATTACGAAGATAAGGAGTGCTGCTTCGCATATCCAGTGTATGTCTCTTTCCTGCTCGCACCGGGCGTGGCCAGTAGCTTCCCGAAGGTAAGCCTGGTCGTTCTGTGGCTCCTTGCTGCAGCAACGGCGGTCAGCGGTGCCGGCTGGTGGGCGGTTACCGGGCATGATGCAGCGTCACTAGGGCTGGTAATTCCGCTCGTTCTTGTGAGCCCTCCCGTCGCGCAAGGACTGGACCTTCATCAGTTAACATTGTTTGTTGCCGCACTACTGTCCATAACAGCGGTTCTGGTCCGCTCTAATCAATTGACTCTCGCGGGGATAGTGTTGGCATGCGCTACGATTAAACCACAAATGTCCATTCTTCCAATTGCCTGGATGTCGCTGTGGACTTGCAACGATTGGGCCAACAGGAAAAAGCTAGTAATCGGGTTCGTGAGTACAATGGCACTGCTTCTCACTGCTGGGGAGATCGTGATGCCAGACTGGATACCCAGGTTTGTAGCTCAGCTCCAGTACTACCGCCACGTGACTGGCGAGGGCATGCTTGACATTCTTTATGGTCGCCGCATCGGGCTTTACTTAACCTTCATTTCCACGCTGGGCCTTCTTTTTTTGATGTGGAGAAGAAGGGCAGCATCGGACTTTATGCCAATGCTGGCTTTTCTACTTGCAGCAGAAGTATTCATCATTCCCGGATTGAAGTCTCTCTTGAATCTAGTCCTACTCATGCCTTTAATCTTCATTGTGCTCCGAAAATATCCAGCATGTCGTGGTGCGTGATCTCCCGACGTATCAGACAGGACCGGCTGGACAACCTTTGGCTTTGTTTGAGAGTCTTCGCCCTTAAAAGCCATTATTTGAAGGCCCCTGCAGTACACCGCCCTGCTTTGCTGGTGCAACAGTACCGGACTCTGCGCACCAGAGTCGCCCGTCTACTTGTGTGCTTGAGTGAGCTGAAAGCTCAAGTGTGTCTCTCCCTTTCGTTTCCACGGGACAAGTCCCAGCCCCGCCAGACAATACAAAAGCATTGCCACGAGCAGTAGAGCACGCATTCCGAAAAGCAGGGATAAGTTCTCCAGAAGTCCACCAACGACTGCACCCAGCATGTTTGCTCCCAAGGCGGCTCCGCGTGATAAGGCAGTCCGAAATTCTGTGGCAAACAGAATTCCGGCGAAAAAGACGGGCACGGCAAAGATTACTGTCGCGAACGCGCCCACCATTGCCGGTGACCCAGAAAAGTGCTGAAACGGCATCCAGTACGACAGCGCCAAACCCACTAGCAATCCACCCAGCACGGGGAGTTTCGGTATCGGGCGCGCCGTTCTCTCCACGACAGCGTTAGCAACCAGCAGTGCGATCAGCAATGCCGAGATCACAATCCCGTTTACCTGCCAAGTAGTCCCGAAGAACAACGCGAGCCGGCTGATCACTTGAGTTTCAAGCAGTAGAAAGCCAGCGCCCATGCTAAAGAAAAACAACGAAGGCGGGTGACTACGAGCATCTCCAATCTGCAGGTAGAGAACGAGGCCGAGTAGGAACACTAAGGCTGCGACTGAGTAATACGTGCGCGGGATCCATCGGCCTTGTTGATAAAGATATGGCCAGTCGTCGGTGGTGATCGGAACGTTTCCCGAGATAGGGACAGCATTCTTCACAACGAATTCGGCGAGTCGGGGATCGGCGACGAGGGCTTGCTCGACCCGACTTGAAGGAGAGATTACAAAGCAGGTGGCAGTCGAGGTGTAGCTCGAATCGGCAAAGAAGACTAGCGGCGGTTTGCCAAAGGTCTGCTTCAACATCTCCGCGAGACGAACTGCCATCCAGGGGTGATTAATTTGGAATTTGACGAAGATTACACCATCCGGATTAAGATGGCGGCTGGCCTCGCGGAACGATTCTTCCGTGTACACGAAGTTGTCGATCCGCATATTCGAGTAGTCGGAAAACTGGGTATGCGAATCGAGCAGCCCGAAGAGAATCAGGTCGTACTGTCGCGGGCTTCGTTTCAAGAAAGCCCGCGCATCCGTCATATCGATCGCCACGCGCGACGAATCGTATGGGTGCTCCGGATGTTCGCGCTTGCCTAGATTCAGGATGGCAGGATCGATCTCGACTGCATCGACCGAGCGACTGTTACTGCGCAGGGCACCGGCAACATCGTTTCCAGTGCCTGATCCAACAACCATCACACTTGGAGAAGGTACGGCAAAACGAAATGGCAAATTGTAAGGATTCTCGTCGACTGCCTCTTTCAGAGCGTGTGGATGGCGCGCCAGAAACGCAGACGATAGATCCACAATGACCTGATAACCGGTGTGATTGACGCGTACTACGCCCCGCGCAAGATCACCGTTAGGAGCGTAGTACTTGGTATATTCAACCTGCTGATAAGGAGTCCACATCACCGACTTGCCTGACTCCCTCGGGCTATGCAGCAAGAGGGCGAGCGGAACGATCAAGCTCGCCACCAGCCAACGATCTCTGTCAGCTAATTGGAGGAGGGCGAAACCGAGAAGGACTGCCCCCAGCCAGAAGGTAGGCGGCAGCATCAATCGGCTAACCGCCAGGAAAGCCAAGATTCCCATCAGACTTGCCAGCAGGTTCCAGGAGTATGCAGTAAGAGCACGTGGTGCCAAATCCATTTGGTGACTGACAATCTGACCCAGAGGCACAAAAACAAAAACAATCAACAAGAACAAAGCCCCAGCCACGAGGGCTCCGGTCAGAAAGTTCACAGCCTGCCAAGTATTTCCAGTTGCCCAGATTTCGACATCGGCGGCGGAGCCAAGGCTCTGCGAAAGTGCTTCGAGAACTCTCCCGTTACCGAATGGGAAGCGCACCACGACCACTAACCCCATGAAGGCAGCCACAGCTGCGGGCCAGCGTAATGCTTTACTTGCTAATGCGCATCCCAATCCAAACCCGACAAAGCAGAGCAACAGAGCGAGATTCTTGAAGTAAGCGAAGACGCGGATTTCTACGGCAATCCAGCGAATAAAGGCGAGTTCGGCAAATAGCGTAAGAAAACTGGCGAGGAGAAGCTGGAAAAGGTTCCAGCGCTGTACCGGTGCGCTCGCGGCCTGAAAGAAAGGCCGACCGTGGCGCTTTCTAAGCGAAAGTCCAAAGCGGACTGCGACCAGGAACAGGACAGCTAGGATAAAACTAAAAAGACGCGAATTCATTCCTTACGAATGTCTTTCAGTTTGATTGTGGAGCTAACTGCGGAAGCATACATTGGCACCGTGAATCCAACAACTGCTTTCTGCTCCAGTTCCACGGTCCTGTGCTAGTTTCTGTGCAATCGCTTCAATAGTTAATCGGTTATACTGTGACGGCGCAATGATCCGTCTTTCACTGATGCTTGCGGCTCTGACAATGTTCGCAGGGCAGAATGATGCCCAGACGACCGGAACTATCGTTATTTATCGGGAGCGCGGAAAGAACTTCGGCGTTCTCCACTATGCTGAAGGCGAACATCCCACCATTTCCTGTGATGGCGTCAAAGTAGCGCGGTTGAGGGAGCGACACCGAGTGACCATTTCGGTAGGCTTTGGTCCTCACGATTGTGTTGCCATTGAAAAGCAGTATCCCGGCGAGTTTAATGTTGATAGCCGGAAGGTGTCGGTCGAGGCGAAAGCAAACGGTACAACCTATTTGAGATTGCAGATTCCTTTCGGAAATCTGCATTTTGTTTTGCAGGAAGTGCCCGAAGAGACTGGAGCAGCCGAGTCCGCGAAGATGCAGCCAGTCAAGAGCGGGGATTCCTACACCACGGTTCTCCCTGTGATTCCCGAAAAGAAGTCCTCGTCTCCATAGACGCGAAGTTTACCCATCCTAACTTTTGTAATATCCCCTTAGCACAAGTTGGCGTTTTTCCTTCGCCAGTCGGGCGAACAAAAGGTGCAAAGTTGTGATAACCCCTGGTTTCAACAGTTAGTGACAGTTAGTGACTCAGCGGACACCTCTACGTATACTGCTGACCATGAAGGGGCGCGATGCTGAAAAGAGTTTCCTGCCGAGTTGTGGTGTTCAGACAGCGGGCCCATCTCTGTGTTGGTTGCTGCTGGTAAGGGGCTTTGTGTGACGGACCGGGAGCCAACGAAACGTTCTTGGCTGTCGATGATTCTTGTAGCCTGGGTGCTGCTAACCACACTTGGGCTCTTAAACTGCGGCAGCGGCTCACACTCCGTAACCTCGGGCAGCGGCTCAGTGCCATGACAATATCTACGAAATGAACGCCGACGGTTCGAACGTGGTGCGCCTAACCAATACCACCCTTGAAACCGCCTTCGACCCGGCAGCCTTTTGAGTCACCCTAGTCACACCCTGAGGATGTTGGCGAGCAATACACTCGCGAGTTGACGGAAAATCACGATGCATTGACCTTGGAAAATTTCTAGCCATCCTCTCTTTTCTGCCAGTTTCGTCGCCGCTTGAGGTCATAGGTGACATCTTTCCCAGTAGCGATGTCTTCCAACAACTGGTCGAGTCGAGCCGCCGCGCTCCTTAGCACTTGCCCGTCCGCGTCCACTGCGGCCTTCAACATCTGATCGAGTCGGGCCGCCGCAGCCTTTAGCTGCTGCACTTCTTCATTCGCGATCGGCTTCTTCAAAGCTTGCTCGTTCGCCCGAATCAGGCTCACGATGCGTTGCCGGAGATCGTGTTCCCTGCCTTTTTCGTTTTCGTTAATCATGGCCCGAGCAAGAAGCAAAACACAGAAAACGGCACCGACAAAACTTGCCGCCCAGACTGGCAGTCAAGGGACTATCACCCGCCACCCCGTACAAGACCAGATGTCAATTGATGGTGAAAAATCTCCCCCATAACACTCAGAATGGTCCGGCCAGGGATTTTGAGTGCAATTGATTCCATAACTCCATAACAATGCCGGCTCCCAGACCCGAGTAAGCTTGGTGGTGCCAAACCAACCATGAAGGCTCGGGTAGAAAGGAGCCGGACAATGATCATTATAGGATGCGATTATCACCCGGGCTTCCTGCAAATTGCGTTTGTGGATACCGAGACGGGAGATTACGGAGAGCAACGATTAGAGCACACTGAGGGAGCAGAAGAGTTCTATCGTGACCTCGCTGCCCAGGGGAAGAAGGTACGAGTGGGAATGGAAGCTAGTGGGGGCGCGACATTGATTTATGAGCGGGTTCCTGCTGGACACGAATTGCATCTCCGAGCTTGTCCGCAACCGACCTGAACCACGGTATTGGATTGGATGGAAGCCGCGGAACGAAAGCGTGCTCTACCTGAGCGTCCTCAGGTTAGGGGAGATTCGGAGGGGCGCAGCGGGACTGCCACAAGGCAAGCGCCGGACGCACTGGAGAGTTGGCTGGAATTGGAACTGCAAGCGCGCTTTTCGGGGAGAATTTTGTCCATCGACAAGGCGGTCGCCGACCGTTGGGGAGTGCTCGCCGCAGGAGCAAAACGTGCTGCAAGACCTCTGTCGGCCATGGACGGTTTGCTGGCTGCGACCGCTCTTCATTATGGCCTAACGCTGGTCTCGCGCAATATCAGCGACTTCGCAAACACACAGGTCCCGGTCTTGAACCCATGGGAACCGTGACTCCAAACTTGCTTACCGCGGATCCTGATGCGAACGGAGTACGTGCAAGCACATTTTCAGCTAGCGGCCGTTTTGCAAATTCGTTGCCTCTTCCTGAATCCTCTTCCACGCGTTCTCCACGTGCCACGCTTTCGTGTGGGTCTGGCCCACACTCAGCCGCAGCGTCACCTTCCCGTTCAGCTTCGTATGCGTGAGAAACAGATCGCCGCTCCGGTTCAGACGGTCCATGATCGTCTGATTCGCCGCATCCCCGCCTTTGTGCCGAAAGCACACTAAATTCAGCGGCACCGGCGCCGCCAGTTCGAATCGCTCATCGTTCCGCACCCCATCCGCAAACTGCTGCGCCAGCCGCACATGCTCGCGAACGTGATGCTGCAGTCCCTCCACACCGTAGTGCCGGATCACGAACCACAGCTTCAGCGACCGAAACCGCCTTCCGAGCTGAATGTGCCAGTCGCGGTAGTCGATCACCGCGCCCGACTCCGTTGCCTGGTTGCGCAAGTACTCCGGGAGAATACTCAAAGTCTGGATCAGCGCCTTGCGGTCGGCCACCCAGAAGCAGCTGCAATCGAAGTTGACGGCCATCCACTTATGCGGATTGAAATTGTAACTGTCGGCTAACGCCACTCCGTTCTGCAAATGGCGAAATTCAGGGCAAAGCATAGCTGTACCCGACATGGCAGCGTCCACATGCAGCCAGAGATTGTGCTGCCGGCAGATTTCGGCGATTGCGTCAACCGGATCCATGGCGTTCGAAGAAGTCGTCCCCACCGTCGCGCACACGAAACAAGGCGTCAGCCCTGCGCTCTTGTCCGCCTCGATCTGCCCCGCGAGCGCCCCCGGCCGCATGGCAAAGTTTTCGTCCACTTCGATCGCCCGCAGGTTCTCGGCGCCAATCCCACTCATCATCGCGGCCTTCTCCACCGACGAATGGGTCTGCGTCGAGGCGTAAACTACAAGCCGGCCGTCACACCCTTTCTTGTTGCTGGAATAGTTGGTCGCGCGCTCGCGGCCAGCGAGCAAGGCGACAAGTGCGGCTGTTGAAGCCGTATCCTGAATCACTCCGCCGCCCGTCTTCGACGAAAGAAATTTCTCCGGCAACCCGAGCATTCCCACCAGCCAGTCCATCACATGCGTTTCGAGTTCCGTGCAGGCAGGACTGGTCGACCACAGCATCCCCTGCACTCCCAAACCCGAAGACAGCAGATCGCCAAGAATTCCCGGTCCCGACGAGTTGCAGGGAAAATAAGCAAAAAAGTTCGGCGACTGCCAATGGGTCACACCGGGCAGGATCAAACGCTCGACGTCTTTCAGCAAAACCTCAAACGGCTCCCCCTGCGCGGGCGGGGCCGCCGGGAGTGACGCGCGAATCTGTCCCGGCTTGACTTGCGAGAGCACGGGTAGCGATTCCACCCGTGACTGATAGTCGGCGATCCAGTCCACCACGGCATGGCCGTAGCGCCGGAATTCGTCGGTGGTCATGTGAAATGACTTTTCGTCGGACATTTTTCTCCAAATGAGTGCTAGAGTGACATGAATTCACGGCTCATATTCCGAACGTCGGCTTGTTCGCGAAGGATGTCTTCAATAATCGAAAGCATAGGGTCGGTCTCACTTATCTTGTTCTTGCCCCGAAGCTTTTCCCAGATCGAGCGCCTCGTCTCCACCATGATTCGCCACTCTCCATCGTTCTTATCGACTGCCCCCTCGCTGGGATATCCCGTAGCCCCCAAGAAATAGCCCTGAGAGCCCTGTCGGGCAAGCATTTCCCAACCCCAGTCTTCCTGGTAAGGCGCGTCTGCGCTGACTCCCTTCTTTGCGAGCTGCTCCCGCAGCCACTCCGCCAGGTCTTCTCCGAAGCAACACGGATTGATGAAGCGCTCCTTCACTTCCGACAGGTTGAAACGGTTCGTCTGAAACAAAATGTCAAAGCTTGTCATGGGGACGCTATTCCTGCTTTAAGCGTCCAAAATACACCCTTGTGTTGTAGTCGAAGGCCACGCGCCCCGATTCGACGTACTCATCGAAAATGCGCCGCAGTTCGCTCAGCATCGGTCCAGACTTCGGATGCTCCGGCCCCGGCGCATACGACGAAGACAACAAGCGCCCTTCCAGCGCGGCGTAGTCAAACTCCTGCCGCATGGGAAAGACTCGCTCCCGAAACGGCGCCGGATCGTAAAACTCATTGACCGCCGCGGTGGTCCGCTCATGCCGCACTGCTTCATAATCAGTGCCGAAGGTCAGCAGCAGTTGCTCGTAATCGCGCAGGAACGGAGTCGAGTCGGTGATGCGTTCATTCCACAAAAGTACGAGCCATCCCCCAGGCCTAAGAATTCGCACGAACTCCTGCCGCGCCCGCTCGCGATCAAACCAGTGCGCGGCCTGGGCCGCGGTGACGAAATCAGCAGCCTCATGCGGCAGAGTCGTAGCCTCCGCGGTTCCGGCCACGCTGGTGAATCGCGGACACCCCACCAGCAATCGCTCCCCTGCTTGCCGCATCTCGGCGTTGGGCTCGACTGCGAAAACCGGATTGCCATTCTCGAGCAGCATCCGAGTCCAGATTCCCGTGCCCGATGCCATATCGGCGATAACGTCCGAGGCCGCCAGCCCGCACTCGTCCTTCAAAACGCGCAAAGCCTCGGCGGGATATCCCGGCCGGTAGCGAACGTAGTTTTCTACCCGATCGGAAAAGCGGCTGGTAGCGTTAGAGGCGCGCATAGACGAGAATTGGCAGGTCTTTCAACTTGCCAGAAAGCTATTCTACCGGCAGGATAGAAGTGTTGTCCCAACCCGCCGGGGGGCATTCACAAGCTGGAACGGACACAAAAGTTCACGAAGCTCCCAGCCTTCCTTCGTGATCCTTAGTGTCCTTCGTGGTTAAAGATTTTCCCGGCCGTACCAGCACAAACCATGCGCGTAGTCATCAAAGTCGGCACCAGTCTCATCGCTCCCGGCGGGCAGATCGATATTCACCTGCTGCGCGGCCTCGTCGATCAATTCGACCTTACGAACAACGAATATCTGGTCGTGACTTCAGGAGCGATCGCGGCCGGAATGTCGGGCCTCGGCCTCGGCAAGCGCCCCGGCGATGTCCCGCGCATGCAGGCCTGCGCTGCGGTGGGCCAGAGCAAGCTGATGCACACCTACGAGCGCCTGTTCTTCGGCAAAAAAATCGTAGCCCAGTTGCTGCTCTCCAGCGACGACTTCACTTCGCCCGTCCGCTATCGCAATCTGCAGAATGCTTTGGCGGAATTGCTCGCGCTAGGCGTTGTCCCGATCATCAATGAGAACGACAGCGTCTCCGTGCGCGAGCTGGAAGGCGCCTTCGGCGACAACGATGAGCTGAGTTCACTTCTGGCCACCGCAGTCAAAGCCGACTGGCTCTTGTTGCTCACCAACGTCGATGGCTTCATGGTTCCCAACGGTCGCAAGAAGCCGCGCCTGCAGCGCGTGATCCAGAAACTCACCCCCGCCCTCGAAGCGCAATGTAGCGGCAAGAGTCCGCTAGGCCGTGGCGGCATGGCTTCGAAGCTGCGCGCGGCGAAACTCGCCAGCGAGGCCGGCGTTCATGTGGCAATCGTGAATGGATGCCATCCCCAGGCCATTACCATGGGAATGGAGCGCAAGATCGGCACCTATTTTCCGCCCCAGAAAGAAAGCCGATGAGTGTCGCCCACGCCCGCGTCGCGCCCACGCAGGAAAAACTTCAGCGCGCCCGCGCCGCGTCGAAGAAGCTGGCACTCTTGTCCACGGAAGAAAAAAACGCTCTGCTGCTGGCGATTGCCGACGCCATCGAGATGCACGAGAAAAGCATCCTGGCCTCGAACCGCGAGGACATAGAACATTCCGGCCTCGAAGGCGCCATGCGAGACCGCCTCCTGCTGACTCCGGCCCGAATCAAAGATATGGCAGATGCCGTCCGCGAGGTCGCGGCCTTGCCTGATCCGATCGGCGAAACGCTGGCGCAATGGACGAAATCGAATGGCTTGCATTTCCGCAAAGTGCGCGTGCCCCTCGGGGTAGTCGGGATCATCTACGAATCGCGGCCCAACGTGACCGTCGACACCGCCGTGCTGGCGCTCAAGACCGGCAACGCGATCGTGCTGCGCGGCGGCAAAGAAGCTACTCAAAGCAGCCAGCGCTTAGTCGACATTATGACCGTAGTGCCCGGTGTGCCTGAAGGCGCCATCGAATTGCTCGACTCGAACTCGCGCCACTCGGTGCACGAACTGATCAAGGCTCGTGGCCTGGTCGACGTAATCATTCCGCGTGGAGGCGCTGGCCTCATCACCTTTGTGACGGAGAATTCCACTGTGCCCGTGATCGAGACCGGAGCCGGGAACTGCCACATCTTCGTCGACGAATCCGCGGACTTCGACATGGCCGACCGCATCGTCCTCAACGCCAAGACCCAGCGCCCGTCCGTGTGCAACGCCGCGGAAAAGTTGCTGCTGCATGAACGCGTGGCCGCTGAATATATTCCGCGCATTGTGAAGAATCTGATCGCCGCCGGCGTCGAAGTGCGCGGCGATGGCAAAACCCGATCGCTCGCCGCCGGTTTGCCGGTCGGCCCCGCCGTCGAGCAGGACTGGTACGAAGAGTACCTGCGGCTCTGCATGGCGCTAGCCGTGGTGTCTGACGTCGACGAAGCGATCGCTCACATCAACAAGTATTCGACCAGGCACTCCGATTCCATCGTGACCCGCGACGAATCGCATGCCCGCAAATTCCTGCGCAGCGTCGATTCCGCTGCCGTCTACTGGAACGCCTCCACCCGCTTCACCGACGGCGGAGAATTCGGCTTCGGCGCCGAAATGGGCATCAGCACCCAGAAGCTCCACTGCCGCGGACCCTTCGCGCTGGCGGAGCTGACATCGTCGAAGTACGAGGTCGTCGG
>Ga0307475_10000687_pt1 | contig 20377 bp, 14 predicted proteins | sample atmos_gasesECM1C_FD_203317 | JGI IMG/M metagenome (GOLD analysis project Ga0307475, IMG submission 203317) | Hardwood forest soil microbial communities from Morgan-Monroe State Forest, Indiana, United States - atmos_gasesECM1C_515 | ecosystem: Environmental > Terrestrial > Soil > Temperate... | reverse complement strand
GCAAGGCCATCCGCATTCACCCGCTGGTCTGCACCGCCTTCAACGCGGACTTTGACGGCGACCAGATGGCCGTGCACATCCCGCTGTCCCCGGAATCGCAGGTCGAAGCGTCGGTGCTGATGCTCAGTTCGCGCAACATCCTGTCTCCAGCTCACGGCTTGCCTCTTGCCGTGCCGTCGCAGGACATGGTTCTCGGCATCTACTACTTGACCAAGGCCAAGCCCGGCGCAAAGGGCGAAGGCCGCGTCTTCGGCGCCCCCGAGGAAGTTGTTCTCGCGCTCGAAGCCGGCGAAGTGGAGCTGCTCACTCCCATTCGTCTGCGCTACACCGGTGAAGTCATTGACCTCACCACCGCATATGACGACCAAGACGTCACGCACACGGTTCCGGTGAAGATGGAGCGTCAATTTATCCAGACCACCGTGGGGCGCGTGATTTTCAATACGCACCTGCCTGAAAACTTTCCGTTCGTCAACGGCTTGCTCAAGAAAAAGGGCGTCCAGCAGCTCGTTTACTACGCTTACCTGCGTTTCGGCCTCGAAGGCACCGTCGTTCTGCTCGATCAGATGAAGGAGCTCGGCTTCACTTATGCCACACGCTCCGGCATCTCCATCGGCATCGACGACATGGTCATCCCGGGAGACAAGAGCAAGCTTGTGGAGGCTGCCGAGAAAGAAGTCGTCAAGGTCCAGCAGCAATACCTCGACGGCGCCATCACTCACGGCGAGCGCTACAACAAGATCATCTCCCTCTGGGGCGACGTCACCGAAAAGGTCGCCGACGAAATGTTCAAAGCCCTGGAGAATCAGGACAAAGAGGGCACCATCAATCCGGTCTACGTCATGGCGGACTCCGGCGCGCGCGGATCGAAGCAGCAGATTCGCCAGCTCTCCGGCATGCGCGGACTAATGGCCAAGCCTTCCGGCGAGGTTATGGAAACGCCCATCACCTCCAACTTCCGCGAAGGCCTCAACGTTTTGGAGTACTTCATCTCCACGCACGGCGCGCGCAAAGGTTTGGCGGACACGGCGCTGAAGACCGCCGACTCCGGCTACCTGACCCGCCGCCTCGTCGACGTGGCGCAAGACGTCATCATCAACGAGCGTGATTGCGGTACCACCGACGGCATTTACGTCGAGCCCATTATCGAAGCCGGTGTCGAAGTCGAGCCGCTGCGCGACCGCATCGTCGGCCGCGTTTCTCTCGACAAGATCAAGGATTTCGAGGGCCACGTCATTGTCGACGTGAACCAGGAAATCACCGAAGAGCTGGCCAACTCCGTGCAAGCCGCGGGTATCGAGCGCGTGCGCATTCGCTCCGTGCTCACCTGCGAATCGCGACGCGGGGTTTGCGCGCTGTGCTACGGCCGCAACCTCGCTTCCGGCCGCATGGTCGAACTCGGAGAAGCCGTCGGAGTCATCGCCGCGCAGTCCATCGGCGAGCCCGGCACACAGCTCACCATGCGTACGTTCCACATCGGCGGAACCGCCACCCGCGTTTCCGAGCGCTCCACGCTCGAAGCGCGCAACCATGGCGTCGTCAAGTTCGTGGACCTCAAATACGTTCAGGGCCGCGGCGGCACCGCCATCGCCATGAACCGTGCCGGCCTCATCGCCATCGTCGATGAGAAAGGCCGCGAGAAGGAACGCTACCACGTCGTTTACGGCGCGCGTCTCCGCGTCACAGAAGGCGAAAGCGTCACGCACGGCCAGATCCTCGCCGAATGGGATCCGTTCACCTTCTCCATCCTCACCGAAACCGCCGGCTCCGTGAAGTTCGACGACCTGCGGCCCGGCTTGACCATCGAAGAGCAGGTCGACGAAGTTACCGGCCTCTCGCAGGATGTCGTTACGCTGCCGCCCGGCGATGAAAAGCATCAGCCGGCGATTCTTGTCCGCGATACCGCGGGCAAGGTTCGCAAGAAGTACCTCATGCCTTCCCGTGCCCACTTGATGGTCAGGGACGGCGACGAGGTGCAAGCCGGTGACGTGCTCGCGAAAATCCCGCGCGAAACCACCAAGACCAAGGACATCACCGGAGGACTCCCGCGCGTCGTGGAGCTCTTCGAGACCCGCAAGCCCAAGGATCCCGCGGTCATCAGCGAAATCGATGGCGTGGTGCGCTACGGCGAAATCGCCAAGGGTATGCGCAAGATCTACGTGGAAAGCGAAGACCGCAAGACAACCAAGGAATATTCGATTCCGCGCGGCGTGCACATCAACGTGCAGGAAGGCGACCACGTCAAGGCCGGTGAGGCTCTGATCGACGGCCCGCTCAACTTGCACGATTTGCTGGCCGTGCTCGGCGAGAAGTTCACGCAATCGTATTTGGTGAACGCCATTCAGGAGGTTTACCGCCTCCAGGGCGTGAACATCAACGATAAGCACATCGAGACCATCTCCCGGCAGATGATGCGTTGGGTCAAGGTCGAAGACGTGGGCGACACCACGTTCCTCCTCGAGGAGCAAGTGGATAAGTTCCGCTTCCGCGAAGAGAACGACCGCATAATAGCTGACGGTGGCCGCCCGGCAACGGGACGTCCGTTGCTCCTCGGCATCACCAAGGCTTCGCTCTCGACCGACTCGTTCATCTCCGCCGCGAGCTTCCAGGAGACCACGCGCGTCCTCACCGAGGCGGCGGTCGCCGGCAAGGTGGACTATCTCCGCGGCCTCAAGGAAAACGTCATCATGGGCCGCCTCATTCCCGCTGGAACGGGCCTGGAGCACTACCGCAGCATCCAGTTGCTCACGGAAATGCCCGCTCCCGCTCCGATCGAGGAAATTCCCGAAGCCGCCGAGCTTACCGCCGAAGAGGCTGCCGCGCTCGACTTCTTGCAGAAAGACACAGAAGCCGACGCCGCCGCCGAAGGCTAAGTCTGGCTCAACCCGCGGCGCAACTCCGCCGCTGAACGCATTCCCGGCGTCCCTGAGATCTCTTGGGGACGCCGGTTTCGTTTTGTGCGCTATTCATAGGTATCGGTAAGGAACTCCAGCGGATTGCTTGTATTGCCGGTGGGTAAGAACCGTTCTTACAATATTAGCGAGTGTGTAGCCGTCCGGCTATTTGCCGGCCACCAAGAACTCCATGAGCCAAATGAAGAAAGGCGCCTCTGATGCGTCCAAGCGCTCATCAACCACCGCCGGCCGCACGGCTGTGTCCGATCGTCTCGCACAGTTCGAGCGGCGCCAAAGCGAGCTCTGGCGTCTCACGTTTTTCCTGCTGCTCGTTCTCTCCATTGTGTTCGCCGTGGTTTCCTGGGACACCATCCGCTCCCTGGCTCATCGATTTGAGGCTCTTCCCATCGGTCTGGTTCTCCTCGTTGTCCTCTTCGGGCTGTACGCGTGGAAGCGCACCCAGGAAATCTCTGAGCTCCGCGGCCTGGTGCGCGGCATCGAACAGCGCGACACCATTGCTCCCAGCGAAAAGCAGCTCGACCAGCTCTTCGACGTCATCTCACGCTCGCAACAGGGCTACCGTGACCTCATCGATTCCTTCGACGACATCCTCCTAGCGGTCTCCCTGGACGGCCAGATTCGTGCTGCCAATCGCAGCTTTGCCGACCTGGTAGGCGCTGCGTTTCCTCAGATTATCGGTCACTCTCTGAGTGAATTTATCGAAGAGGGAACTGGCGACGGCGGTGAACTTGCAAAGAGCGCCATGCCTCGTGTCCTCGAGCGGCGCGTGTGGACCGGCATCGTTCAAGTTCGCCTCAAAGGCCGCAATCCCATCTACTATTTCGACTGCGTGGCGCACGCCATGCTTCGCGGCAATGACGTGCATGGCGTCACCATCCTCGCGCGCGACATCACCGCTCTGCGCAAGAACGAAGCACGCTTTACCGAGCTCTTTGAATCGCTGCAGGAAGGTATCTATATCGCCACTCCCGACGACCGTCTCATCGACGTCAACCCGGCGCTGGCACGCATGCTGGGATACGAATCCAAGGAAGAATTGATGTCGCGCAGCTTCGCCGATTTGCTTCCGGATGAAGCCCAGCGCCGAGCCCTCCGCGAGCAAATGGACAATCAGCCGATGGTTCAGGGGCGCGAAATTACGCTTACGCGCAAGGATGGCCATCCGCTCGTCTGCCTGAACACGGCCGGGGCCGTACGCGACACCAGCGGCCGCGTCGTTCGCTATTACGGCGCTTTGATGGATATTACCGAACGCCGCGAGATGGAGCGCCGCCTCTACCAGCAGCAGGAATTTGCCCGCCGCTTGATCGACAGTTTCCCGGACTTGATCTTTGTGGTGGACACCGCCGGCCACTACACGTATGTTAGCCCGCGCGTGAAGGACATCCTTGGGTATGAGACGGACGAAACGCAAACCATGGAGCTTGGCGGTCGCACGCACTTGGAAGACCGTCCTGCACTGCTGGCCCTCTTTACGGAACTTGTAGCCGGCCGGCAAACTTTTGCCTCGCTGGAATCGCGCGTTCGCAATAAACAAGGCGAGTGGCGCCGGCTGCGCTGCCATTTCAGTCCTCTTTTCAATGAAATCGGCAAGATCGATGGCGTCGTGGTTTCCGCCCGCGACGTCACGGAACTCAAGCGTCTAGAAGAGCAGCTCATTCAGTCCGAAAAGCTTGCCGCCATGGGCCAGATGCTCGCTGGTGTCGCCCACGAGCTCAACAATCCCTTGACCGCCATTCTGGGCGTCACGGAGCTTCTGCGCGACAGCGAGGGCGTCCAGGAGAATACCAAGCGGCAGCTCGAACTCACCCATCGCCAGGCCCGTCGCGCCGCGCGCATCGTTCAGAACTTGCTGGAGTTTTCCCGGCCGGCCGCGCCGCAGAAAAGGGCCGTGGATGTCAACAGCCTTATCGAACGCACTCTCCAGCTCCAGGATCATTCGCTTCGCCGCAACAACGTTAACGTAGATTTTCAGCCGCAATCCGATTTGCCCATGGTCATCGGCGATGCCAATCAGTTGATCCAGGTTTTCTTGAACCTCATCAGCAACGCCGAGCACGCCATTCGCGAAGTTCGCGAGACCGGGCGTGTTCAGATCCGCATCGGGCACATCGGCGCGCACCTTTCGGTCACCGTTCAAGACGATGGTGTCGGCATCTCCCCGGAAGCGCTTCCCAAGCTTTTCGATCCCTTTTACACCACCAAGCGTCCTGGAGGCGGCACCGGCTTGGGTTTGAGTATTTGCATGTCGATCGTTCGCGAGCACGGCGGTTCCATCGACGTGGAAACTCTGCCGGCCGGCGGCTCGGCATTCACCGTCTACTTGCCGGTTGCACCACCGGAATCGTCCGATGTCGCACTTGATAGCGGAATGTTGTCCGCTGAAATGGTGTCTCGGGCAGAAGACATTCTGAGGGGCCGCTCCGTTTTGGTTTTGGACGACGAGGAAAGTATCCGCATGTTGCTGGAAGAAGGCCTCTCTGCGCACGGCATGCGTGTCGACTGCGCGGCAAATTCCCGGGAAGCGTTGGAATTGGTCAGCCATCGCCCCTACGACTTGGCTTTGTGTGATGTGAATCTCTCCAACGGTGGTCAGGGACCAAGCGGCCGCGAAGCGGCTCTTCAAATCGTCGCGTCCTCGCGCAGCGCCACAAAACCAGAAGTGGTCTTCATGACCGGAGATCTGGTCGAAGACGACGGCAGCGGCGGCCACATTCACCAATTGCAGAAGCCGTTTCGTATCTCGGACGTTCTAAACGCGCTTCGCGAGGCGCTTTCGCCCAGACCCGTCAAAAAGTCGTAGTCACGGCGAAACTTCATTCAGCGATTAAAGCGACACTCATGCTCAGTTTGGGCGCACCCGGCGCTTCCGGTATGATTTGAGTCTGTGAATCTTGTCCTGAACGAAGTGCAAGCCAGAGTTCTCGGCGCTCTTTTGGAAAAGGAAATCACCACTCCGGAGTACTATCCGCTTTCCCTCAACGCACTGGTCAACGCGTGCAAGCAGAAATCCAATCGCGACCCGGTCATGAATCTGGAGGAAGACTCCGTTCGTGCGGCTTTGCGCGCGCTGCACGACAATTCTCTGGCGCGTTCCGTTAGCGCCGCCGACAGCCGCGTGACCAAGTACGAACATCGCCTACAGGAAGCCTTCAACTTCGATCGCCGCGAGGCGGCCATCTTCTGCGAGCTGCTGCTACGCGGCCCGCAGACCCCTGGCGAGTTGCGCAGCCGCGCCGAGCGCATGCATCATTTTGATGATTTGAACGAAGTGCTATCCGCGCTGCAGCGCCTGATGAGCCGCCAGCCGCCCCTGGTCAAGGTGCTCGCCAGGCAGCCCGGCACAAAGGAATCGCGTTACGTCCATCTTTTGTCAGGAGATGTAGAGCCCGCGAACTCGTTAGCCGTTCACGAAACGCCGGCGGTTACCAGCCGGGAAAACGCTGACAAGTTTTCTCGGTTGGAGTCGGAAGTGGCCGAATTACGCAAGGATGTTGCGGATCTGAAGCAGCAATTCGCAGCCTTCAGGAAGCAATTCGAGTAGATTCCGTCTTACAGCGCCGGCGCGCTCGACGCTGCCAGTACATCCAATCCCGCGAGTTCCGCACGGAGGCGAGCCGCTTCCGCGCGGTACTTGTCCGCTTCCTTGCGCAACTTCACGGCGCCCATCGCTGGGGCCGCCGCGCCCGCGCCGGGCTCTGCCAGGCTCTCTTCCAGCCGCGCATCCATTTCCAGATCCACAATCTGCCGTTGCAAATTTGCGATCCGCACGCGCCGCGTCGCCTGCGCCTCTGCTGCCTGCTGAGCTGCCGCGCTTGCTGCCGGCCATAGCTCCGCGTCCGCGCCCTGTAGCCGTTCCGACAGCGCCTTCAAATTTTCAATCGCCGTCTTGTTTCCCTGGTTTGCTGCCATGCGATACCACGCCAGCGCCTGCGCTAAATCCGGCGGAATCCCCAGCCCGTACTGATTCAAATACCCGAGCTGATTTTCCGCATTTGAATTTCCTTGCCCTGCTGCTTTGTAATACCAGGTTTCTGCCTGTACATAATCCGCTTCCACGCCCATCCCATGCTGATACAAATAGCCGATATTTTCCTGTGCGTTAGGATTGCCTTGGGCCGCGGCCTTGTAATACCAGTCCAGCGCCTGCACGTAGTCCTGCTCTACGCCCAATCCCAGCTGCGCCATATACCCCAGTTGGTTCTGTGCGTTCGAGCATCCGTGTTCTGCGGCGCGCTTGTACCACTCCCGCGCCTTTTCATAGTCCCGCGCGCCCAAGAATCCGCGCTGAAAAAAGTAACCGACCTCTTCTTCCGCGTCCGGCTCGCCCTGCTCGGCGGCTTTGCGAAACCATTCCAACGCCTGTGAATAATCCAGCCGCCCGCCCTTCCCGGTCTCGTACAGCATCCCGAGGTTGTATTGCGCCAGCGCGTTTCCTTGCACCGCTGCCTTGCGATAGGAAGTCATCGCCCGTCCATACGACTGCGGCACGCCCAGCCCGCGCTCGTACATCATCCCCAGGCGGTTCTCTGCCGCCGCCAGCCCCTGGTCCGCAGCTTTCCCGTACAGCGCGAGCGCCTTCTCGTAATCCTGTTGCACACCCAGGCCGCGGTAATAGTGATTCGCCAGCGTGAACTGCGCCGAGCTATCGCCATCCTCCGCAGCCCCGCGCAGCAGCGCCAATTCGCCGTCACGCTCTTGTGCTTGCACCAGCGCTGCGCAGCTAATCAGCGCCGCGACGCCGGCCACCGCAATGCCCCGCAACCATTTGTTCCGTTTCAAGGTCGATCCCCCAGACTTTGCAGGACAGTTGTTGAGGAGGGCCAACTTCTTCGCCGTCGTTGTAACTTACTTGTTATCTGTAAGTTACAGGCGAGGCCCCCACACCCTGCCCCCTTGCATTGCGGAGCCTATCCACCGCCTCCGCACACAGCCATAGACCACGAGTACCGAAGTAGGCCTCGTGTGCTCAAACCTGCAATTTGCGCCAACCGATTGCGTCGATCGAACGTCCAGGATTTTTGGAGGACGGCCAGGCCGTTCTGAAGGCCTCGCCATTTTCGTGCTAGAGAGGAGGAGATCGAGGAAGACTCGTGTGTGCGGAAGAAATGGATCACTGAGCGCAGCAACACAAGAACTTGAGTCGCTAAACGATGGCGATAAGGTGCAGCGCTACGTAAGCGGCGACCTAGACGACGCGGTGGCGCGTCGCCGGTTTACTCGTGGCGCAGCGCCACCAAGGGATCCACGCGCGTGGCACGCCGCGCCGGAACGAAGCACGCCACCAACGCCACTGCCGCCAACAACGCGGAAATTCCCGCGAACGTAATCGGGTCCGTCGGCTTCACATCGAACAGCATCGTCTGTAGAAATCGCGTCAGCACCAGCGAGCCAGCAAGGCCCGCGGCCAAGCCGAAGGCCACAACCAGCGCGCCTTCTCCCACCGCAATTCTCAATATGTCGCCGCGCTGCGCTCCCATCGCCATGCGTATCCCGATCTCATTCGTCCGCTGGCTGAACGTGTACGCCATCACACCATAAATCCCGATCGACGCCAGCAGCAGTGCCACACCCGCGAAAACGCCCAGCAGCTCCAGCGCAAACCGCCGCTGCTCCAGATATTTCGCCACCACTTCGTCCATCGTGCTCACTCCAAACACCGGAATGCTTGGATCAATCGACTGCACTTCCCGGCGCACTGCGTCGCCCAGCGTCCCGGGATCGGTGTTTGTCCGCAGGTACACGACCATGGCGTAGCTCGGCGATTGGTTCACGGGCAGGTAGATGCGCGGTGCAGTCGCCGCGTCTAGTCCATCCGACTTGATGTCGCCCACCACGCCTACAATCGTGATCCATTGTGTGTTTGGACTCTGGGGTCGCACTCCTGTGAGCTGGATGTGTTGCCCTACGGCGTCGCCCTCTGGCCAATACTTCCGCGCCAGCGTTTCGTTCACCAGCGCCACCCGCTGCCCTTTCGTGTCATCTGCTTCCCCGAGAGCTCGCCCTCGCAGCAGCGGCGTCTTTAGCAGCGGGAAATAATCGGGGCTTATTCCGACGACCTCCGCCACCGGCGCGCGCTCGGAATCCGCTGCCAGGCTTTCGATCGTGAAGCGCAGTTGAAAGTGCGTCGAACCCATCGGCAAGCTGTTCTGGCTGCCCACCGCCGCCTGCTCCACCCCCGCTAACCCGCCCACCCGCCGCAGCACCTCTCGATGAAATGCCGCGCGCTTCTCTGTGGTCCGGTAGTTATCCTCCGCTGGATCGTTGGGAACCGACAGCCAGATTTTCGCGGTTACCACGTGATGCGGATCAAATCCAGGCCGCACGTCAATCAAATGCCAGAAGCTACGCAGCAGCAGCCCCGCTCCAATCAGGAGCACCAGCGAGAGCGCAATCTCCAAAGCCACTAGCGTGCGCGAAATCTTCATCTGATGTTTGCTCGAACCCGACCCGCGGCTGCTCTCGCGCAAGTTTGTCACCTGATTCGGCCGCACCGTCTGCAGCGCCGGTGCCAGTCCAAAGATCACGCCGGTCACAATCGACACCGCAAATGCGAACAGCAGCACGCCCGGGCTCAGCATCACCTCGTTTAATCTCGGCATGTCCGCTGGCGCCAGTCTCAGTAACCAGTCCTTCAGCAGTACGACGGTGATCAACGCCACCACTCCCGAAACCGTCGCCAGCAACATACTCTCGGTTAGCAGTTGCCCGATCAATCGTCTGTGTCCCGCTCCCAGCGCTTGACGTATTGCGATTTCCCTCTGCCGGCTCGCCGAACGCGCAAGCAGCAGGTTCGCCAGGTTCACGCACGCAATCAGCAGCACGCAGCCCACCGCGCCAAACAGCACCAGCAACTCTGTACGCACCTTCCCCACCAGGTCGTCTTGCACCCGTACCAGGCGCACTCCCCAATTCGCCGCCGCCGGATAGTCCACAGGAAACTCACGGCTCAATTGCGCGGTGAACGCATCCAGCCGCGCTTGCGCCTGAGCAACGCTGAGTCCAGGCTTCAGCCGCGCAATGGTGGCGGGCACCATGCGCAACGTCCTTTGCGGCGGCACTGGAAATGGTGCCGCGCTGAAGCCCGCCGCCGCGAAAACCTCCACCTCGCTCCCCAGCGAACTTCCCGGATGCCGGAATCCGGGCGGCAACACTCCTAGGATCGTGTACAGATCGCCATCCAGGCGGATTTTCTTCCCCAAGACATTCGGGTCCGCGCCAAACATGCGATGCCAAAATCCATCGCTGATAGTGATTCCTTCTGTGAACCCCGGTTGCGAATCCTCCACCGTGTACACCCGCCCCAGTTGCGCTCTCACTCCCAATAGCGTGAAATAATTCGTGCTCGTGCCCAGAAACTCCAGGCGATCCGGGTGCTCGCCGCCGGTCAAGTTGGCGTCCACCGGCCACGCTGCCGAAATTTCCTGAAACACGCCGGACTTGTCTCGCAGATCCCATAGCTCCGGCGCCGACATCCCGACGTCCTGCGTGTTCGATCCGCGCAGATCGTCATAGGCGCGCACCAGTTGCTCTGGATGCGCGAACGGCAAAGGATTCAGCAAGACCGCATGCACGACCGTAAACGTCGCTACGTTCGCGCCAATCCCCAGCGCCAGCGTTAAGATCGCCACCGCCGTGAATCCCGGGCTGCGCCGCAGCATGCGCAACGCATACCGCAAATTTTGTCCTGCTGTTTCCATCCATTTCACAATGTCCATCTCCCGCGCGTCCTCTTTCATCAACGTCGTATTCCCAAATTGCTGTTGCGCCTTGTGGCGCGCTTCTTCCGGTGTCATCCCCGCCGCCTCGTTGTCCTGTGCGCGCATCGCCACGTGCGAGCGCAACTCTTCATCCAGCTCTCGTTCAAGCTTCTTGATCCGCAACAGCCCTTGCAAACGCGACAACAACGACATGCTGCCTCCTACACAAACTGCAAGACGCTCGTGACCGCCTGCGTCAGTTCGTTCCAGTTTTTCTCTTCCTGGGCTAATTGCTTCCGCCCCTTGGCTGTCAGTTCGTAATACCGTGCCCGTCGGTTATTCTCCGAGACGCCCCACTCCGCGCGAATCCACCCGTCCTGCTCCATGCGGTGCAAAGCTGGATACAGCGATCCCTCCTCCACGCGCAGCACCTCATTGGAAACGCGCTGTATATGCAGCGTGATGCCGTATCCGTGCATGGCCCCTCGCGCCAGCGTCTTCAGCACCAACAAAGCCAGCGTTCCCGACAAAACATCGCTGTTGCCTTGCCCCATGCCTCTCCTTAGTGCCGGCGCCCGACACCTCTCTCCTAGATATCTATAGGTAGAGACGCACTACGGCCGAAAACGTTTCTTCGCAGGAATGGTGTTGGGGAAGTGCTTCGTAATACGGCGCTCGACGGTAGGATCAAATGCGCCGGGACCATAAGCCCCGTCAATGCAAGCCGTTGATTTATCTTCCGTTTATCCCCGTTCGACGATACTTCTCGGGTTCCTGAAGCACCCGAGACTTAATTTAGGAGTTGATCCGTGAACACACAAAGCACCCGTACAATCATGCTTATCGTTGGCTTTCTATTTGTAGCTTCAGCAGCCGCGCAGGAAAAGAAAATCAAGCGTTCCGATCTGCCGGCAGCGGTGGAAAAGACCGTCGCTGCGCAAAGCGTCGGCGCCACGATCAAGGGTTTTTCCAAGGAAAACGAAAAAGGGCAGACCTACTACGAAGCCGAAATGATCGTGAATGGGCACACCAAAGACGTGCTGATCGACACCAACGGCGCCATTGTCGAAGTGGAAGAACAAGTCGCTATGGATGCGCTGCCGGCGGACGTGAAAGCCGGCCTGCAGGCAAAAGCGGGGGAAGGCAAGCTCGTCAAGGTCGAAACCATCACCAAGAAAGACAAGCTCGTCGCTTACGAAGCTCAAGTAACAAAGGGCGGCAAGAAATCGGAGGTCCAAGTCGGTCCCGACGGCAAGCCGCTCTATCACGAAGAATAAACGTCAGCGGGATCTTCGCTCTACCCCCCAGGCGCGGCCCGGTTTTGCGCCCCGTTTCCGCCGAATGGCCACCTTCTTGGCAATCTTCAGTGCTATGCGGCGGCAACCGGTTGGGCAAAGGTGACGTAGTGCCCTCCGGGCTCCTGGTAGCCGACTTCGCGCATGCCGTAGAACGCGGTTCGCTCCGGCTGAACGATCTTCGAATTTTTCAGCGCGCTGAGAACCGCGTCCAGATTATCCACCTCGATGTACAAGAACGTCGGCCCTTTGTGAATTTCCGCAATCAGGGGCATATCCTCGGCGACGCTCGCATAGCTCTGGTACATAATTTCGGTTTGGCCCTTTTGCAGGGCCGCAAATCCGATCCTATTTCCCTGCGGAACTTCGATGGTCTTCGTGAAACCGAGCTTCTCAACCCAAAAGGGCAAGACCGGCTCGATGTCCTTCACAAACAGCACCGGGGTGATGCGTTTCACGTTCATCTCCATGGTTTTCTTCTCCTCCGAATGATGTAGTTGCTGCAACCCAAAAATGCGAGCAAGGCCGTACCAGCGATGATGGAAGCTGCGCCTCTTGACATTTTCTTCTTGCCTTTCCCTAGTAGTCTAAATTAGACTAGTGGAGTTTAGTTTTGTCGCCATTCCCATGTCAAGGAGATTGTTCATGCGCTCAGACGCTCGCAAACTTTCGGATTTGATCTCCGTCGGCCCGGCCATGCTTCGCGATTTCGAGATTCTGGGTGTGCGCACTGTCCCACAACTCGCCCGGCGAAATCCCCAGCGCCTGTATGAATCGCTTTGCCGCGTCGCGCCGCAGCACCAGGACATCTGCTGCCTGGACGTCTTTCGCGCGGCCGTGGCCCAGGCGCGCGACCCGCACCTTCCCGTTGAAAAATGCCAATGGTGGTATTGGGGCCGCGAACGCAAGCGCTCACAAAAGAGAGCCCACGGCACGACGGAAGCAAGGTAGCGGTGCGACAGAAGAAACAAGCAATATTGACCATTCCGGATCTCGTGCTGCTCAGTCTTCTGGCCGAGCGCCCCATGCATGGCTACGAGGCCAACCTGGAGCTTGAGCGCCGATGCATTCGCGATTGGGCGGCCATTTCTCGTCCGCAGGTTTACTATTCGCTGGAAAAGCTTGCCGCCGCCGGCTTCATTCGCAAAACAGAGAGTAGCGAACCTGCCTCCGGCCCCGAGCGCGCCGTCTTTCAGACCGCCGCCGCGGGCCGCGCCGCAACGGCCAACGCACTCGAGCGCGAGGACTGGACCACACAGCGGGATCATCCTGCGTTTCCCACCTGGATCGCGCTTTCCTGGCTCGCGCGTCCCGGCGTTTTCCAGAAGCAGGTGCAGCGCCGCCGCAAGTTCGTTGGGCAAGAGTTAGCTCGCGAAAAGGAAACGTTGCGCTCGATTTTGCGGGAAGTCGGCCATTCGCATCATGAGGCGGTGTGGATGGTCACCCTCATGATTGAGCAGTTTCGGACCGAGTTGAAGTGGTTGCGCAAGCTCGAGCGTGAGCTGCCGCGTCGCGCTCCCGCGCGGCATCCGGCCTATGTCCAAGGTTCCCCCGAAGAATCAATCAACACCGCAGAGCCCTAGGTGCAGCTTGGCAAGCAGCCCGGCCTTGTGTTCTCCTAAGTGGACGCGCGATGAAACTCCATTTCCACACGCGACTTCCGTTGCTTAACGCGCTCGGCGTCGCCATTGGAGCGGTTTTGCTGGTTGCCTGCGGGGCGTCGTCCGCCAGATCGCCGCAGGGCGGCAATGTCATTCGCTTTGTGCGCAACCCCGATGCCGCGCCGGGGTTCAAGCTGGACGCGCTCGATGGCCAGCCGTTAAGCCTTGCGACCGCGCGCGGCAAAGTCGTCCTCCTGAATTTTTGGGCTACCTGGTGCGGCCCGTGCCGCGCGGAGATCCCCGATCTGATTGCCTTACAGCAGAAATATAAAGATCAACTGCAGATCATCGGGCTGACCGTGGACGACGATGACGCCTCAGTGATCAAGCAAGTCGTCGACGAAACGCACATCAACTATCCCGTGGCCATGGCCTCTCCGGAAGTGCGCCTCCAATATGGCGGCATTGCCGCGCTGCCCACGTCGTTTGTGCTGGACGCGCAGGGCCGCGTAGTGCAGAAGCACGAAGGTCTGCGCGACCCCGCCCTCTATGAAACCGAAATCCGCGCCCTGCTTGGCTTGCCCATCGATGCGCGTGTCGAAACGTTTGAAGATACCGGTCAAATTTTCCTTGCGCACGCCGATCGCGCCAGCGAGCTTCCCGGTGTGGATCTTTCCCATCTCACTCCGCAGCAGAAGCAGGTCGCTCTGCACAAATTCAACGCCGAAGGCTGTACGTGCGGATGCAATTTCACTCTGGCGCAATGCCGCATTTACGACCGTAATTGCGCCATCAGCAAATCGAGAACCGAAAAAATTGTCGCCGAAGTTTCCGGCGCCGCCCCGCGCAAAGGAAGTCCGGAAAAATCACCCACGCCGCCAAACGCCGCTCTCCCCTGATGTGCTCACTTGCATCCTGGCCAGGCGCGGAATACACTCGCGCCTTATCGCGCCGGCATCGCCAGAAGACACCGGAACGACGGAGGACACGATGGGAAGGAACAGCAAGTCTGTACTGAATCGAAGAGCAGGTTTCCTATTCCTGGTGCTTGCCGCCGCGGGATTGTTTACCGTACGCGGGGCATTTTCCCAGGCGCCTGCGCAATCCAGCCGCCGGGCGATCCGCCTCCCCGAAGATAATCCGCAAGCGCCGTTCAGCGGCGGTATTTTGGCCGGCAATACGCTTTACTTGGCTGGGCGCATCGGCCTGGATAAGTCGGGCAAAGTGCCCGCCGAAATCAACGACGAAATCAAAATCCTGCTCGATCAAATCAAGGCCACTCTCGAGCAGGCTGGTATGACCATGGACGATCTGGTCTACGTGCAAATCGCCTGCACGGACCTCTCTCTCTTCGACAAGTTCAACGGAATCTATCGCACCTACTTCACTACCAAGGACTTGCCCGCTCGCGAGTTCATTGGGGCGGCCGCACTGCTGCGCGGCGGCCATTTCGAGCTGCAAGCCATTGCCGTCCGCCACTAAACAAACGCCGGCCTGTCGACGCACCACGCGGGCCGTTTTGGTACAGGGTTGACGCCGAGTTGGCGCGCAACCCCCATCCTCAATTCCCGGGGCGCGTTAGTCACCTTAGGCGTGGTCTGCGTTGACTAAAACTCATTTGCTGCCGCCTGCCGCCCTTTTCAGCCTTGCTCATAACCAAGAGTACTAAGGCCCCCGCACGATTTGCCCATATAATGTCATGACAAAGTGTCGATGTACTGTCATACTGACCATATATGGGCTTGTCTGACAGGGAATGCCAGAGCACATTAACATCGTAAGTCGCAATAAATCAAAGGCTTACAAGATTAGTGAGAATTTATATTCCGTGGCGCGGGAAATGCACCACTTTCACACAAAACGGAAATCGGGTTATGCTCAGAGTCACTACACAGAAAAAGCGCTGTAAGGTCCTGCTCACCGTCGAGGGGCGCTTGGCTGGAGAATCAGTCTCCACCCTGGAGCAGTGCTGGCGCGAATTGCGCGCCGCTTCCCCCGTCGAAAAGTTCAGCGTCGACCTTTGTGGCGTCAGCTTTATTGATGCGGCCGGAAAGGCGCTGCTGAAGGAAATCTACCGCCAGGGTGGACGCTTGGCAGCGCAGGGATGCTTGAACCAGGCAACGGTCAAAGAAATCACTGAGGAGGCCGAAGGGCGGAGCGAGACTCACAGCAGGAAGGACACCAAGCGCTCGCACATTATCTTTTACATAGCGTTTTTCAGCCTGCTCGTCACTCCCACGCTTACCCTGGCCCAGTCCCAGCGGCAGCAAAGCCCTCTGCCTGCCCAGCCTCCCACAGGCGTGATGCGCTTGACGCTCGACCAGGCCGTGGCTCTCGCGCTGAAGCAAAACACCACCGCGCAAATCGCCGTCCTCACTGCGGCACAAAGCGACCAGGACAGGAAGATTGCTTTGTCCGCGCTGCTGCCCCAGGCAGATCTAGGCGTGACCGAACAGTGGCAGCGCATCAACATACTGGCCCAGTTCGGCGGCACGCGCATATTCCCGGGTTTTCCCGGCCACGTCGGACCGTACTCCACTTTTTCCGCTGGCCCTTCCTTCAACGGACCCATTTTCGATCTCACGCTGTTCCGGCGCTACCAGGCGTCGCGGAACACCACGAATGCCAGCAGGGCGGATAGCCTTTCCACCCGCGAGCAGGTCATTCTGTTGGTAGTGTCGCAATATATCGGGACGCTGCGCTCGATGGCGGATGTCGAGGCGTCGCAATCGCGCGTGGACTTGGCCCAGGCGCTCTACGATCAGGCCGCGGACCTGCAAAAGGAAGGCGTCGGCACGGGCATCGACACGCTCCGCGCCAACGTCGAGCTGCAAAACGAGAATCAGCGCCTGCTGGAAGCGCAGGCCACTCGCGAAACCTCGCTGTTCGGGTTGAGCCGCCTGCTGAATCTCGATCCTCGCCAGCAAATCGAACTGGGCGATTCGTTGAGCTTTTTTGACACGCCGCAGCCCGACGCGGAAGCCAGCATCGAAGAAGGTTTGTCCGCGCGGCATGAATGGAAATCCCTGCAGGAGCGGATGCGCGCCGCGGAAAACCAGAAAAAAGCGGCGTTCGCCGAGCGCTTGCCCTCCGTGCACTTCAGCGGAAGCTGGGAGCAATTCGGCACCGAGCCCGTTTCGGTGATCCCGACCTATACCTACGCGGGAACGGTCAGTGTCCCGATGTTTACCGGCGGCCGCATTCGCGCTGAGACCGTCCGTGCGGACCTGGACATTCAGAAGTTGCATCAGCAGCAGGCTGATTTGCGCAATCAGATCGCGCTGGACGTAAAGACGGCGTTGATCAATCTGGATTCCGCGCGAAGCCAGGTGCGCGTCGCCAATCTCGGCGTGCAGCTTTCCAGGGAAGAAGTGGACCAGGCCCGCGACCGCTTCAAGGCCGGCGTGGCCAACAATATTGAGGTCATTCAAGCTCAGGATTCTTTGGCCCGCGCCAACGATAACCAGATTGCCGCGCTATATCGCTTTAATCAAGCGCGTGCCGATTTGGCGCGTTCCATCGGCCAGATGGAAAAAGTTTACGCGAAGTAACCCGAGGAGACGATGAGCGTCGAGATCGAAGTTGGGTTGGAAAATGCCGCGAGAGTCAAAGGGGCTCCGCAAGAGATTTTCCTGGAAGAGCCACCCAAGGGGCTGAAAAATCCGAAGGTGCAGCGCTTGCTCGGGGTTGGCGGGATGGTGTTACTCGCTGTGGCGATTGGCCTGTTCGTTTACTACCACAATCGGGAGACGACCGATGATGCGCAAGTCGACGGGCACATCACTCCCATCGCTTCGAAAATCTATGGCCGCGTCGCAGAAGTCTTGGTCAACGACAACGAGCAGGTGAAAGCGGGCCAGGTCCTTGTGCAGATCGATCCACGCGACTATCAGGCCAGCCTGGACCAAGCCAAGGCCCAGTTAGCTTTGGCAGAGAGCGAGGCAGCGTCCGCGGGAGTCGATATACCTCGCACGCGCGAGAATGTCGCCAGCGGCACCTCCAGCGCTGATGCGCAATTGGCCGGCGCGGTGGCCGACCTCGAACGCGCGCAAGTCACCTATGACCAGGCGCGCACCTCGGACCTTGCCTGGGCGCAGGCCAACATCGAGAAGAGCAGGGCCAATGCTGAGCTGGCTCAGGCGGACCTGGCGCGTTACAAGCCGCTGCTCGACAAGGGCGAAATTTCCAAGCAACAGTACGACGCCGCGAAAGCCAACGCCGATGCCACTGCCAGCGCGTTGAAAGCCGATCAAGAGAAGTTGGCGCAGGCTCAGCGCGCGGTCGAAATCACTAAAGCCCAGCTGCTCGCGTCCGGTGCCCGCGTCGAGCAGGCCAAAGCCGGTGTTTCCGCGGCGCACGCCGACGTGCGGCAGATCAGCATGCGCACCTCCGACGCGCAGGGGAAAATCGCCAAAGTACAGCAAGCCCGCGCGGCGCTGGATGCCGCGGAACTGAATCTCGGGTATACCCAAGTCGTTGCGCCGGTGGATGGCGTGGCCACGCACAAGCAAGTTGAGACCGGCCAAATCGTGCAACAGGGCCAGGGATTGCTCGTAGTCGTGCCGCTGCAGGACGTGTGGGTCACTGCCAATTTCAAGGAGACGCAGCTTCGCAAAATGCGCGCGGGGCAGAAGGCCTACGTACACGTAGACACTTACGGACAGACTTTCCCGGGCCACCTCGATTCCATTGCCGGAGCGACCGGCGCGGTGTTGAGTTTGCTCCCTCCGGAAAACGCCACTGGCAATTACGTCAAGGTAGTGCAACGCATCCCGGTGAAGATTGTGCTCGATCCGATCCCGCCGGAGAAAGCGATTTTGCGGCCGGGAATGAATGTGGACGCGACCATCATCACGCAGTGAGCAGGGGTGCGGACGGAATAAAGTGAAGGACACGAGCGTATTAAAGAGCAGGAGCGAGAACGAGAGCTGCGGCCATGTTGAACAGGATCCTAGCCAGATTGCGGACTCCGGAAGGGAACATAAATCCCTGGGTGATCGCGATTACCGTGACGCTGGCGACGTTCATGGAGGTTCTGGACACCTCCATCGCCAACGTGGCGCTGCCGCACATTTCGGGAAATTTGTCGGCGGGCGCGGACGAATCCACCTGGGTGCTGACGTCCTACCTGGTGTCCAACGCCATCGTGCTCCCGCTATCGGGCTGGCTCTCGTCGCTCATAGGCCGCAAGCGTTTTTACATGTCTTGCGTGGCGGTGTTCACGGTCAGTTCGTTTCTGTGTGGTTTGGCGCCGAGCCTGGGAGTGCTGGTGCTATTCCGCATTTTGCAAGGCGCGGGTGGCGGAGGTTTGCAGCCCAGCGAGCAGGCCATCCTGAACGATACGTTTTCGCTGGAAAAGCGCGGTATGGCTTTCGCGGTCTACGGAATCGCGGTAGTCGTGGCTCCAACGATCGGTCCGTGGCTCGGCGGATGGATCACCGACAATTTTTCGTGGCGCTGGATTTTCTACATCAACGTGCCGGTCGGAATCATCTCATTGCTGCTGACTTCCGTGCTGATCAGCGATCCGCCGTACATGAAGCGCGCCAGCATCAAGAGCGGGTTCCGCATCGATTACATCGGCATTGGATTGATCAGCCTGGGGCTGGGCAGCATGCAAATTATTTTGGACAAGGGGCAGCGCGACGATTGGCTGTCGTCCGACTTTATCCGCGTCTTTTTCGTGCTGATGATCATCGGCATCGTGGCGGGGATTTTCTGGGAGCTGCGACAGAAGGAGCCGGTGGTCGATTTACACATGCTGAAGAATCGCAATTTCGCGATCGCCACAATCGCCATGTTTTTCCTTGGCTTCGTGATGTATGCCAGCACGGTGCTGATACCACAATTCTTGCAGCAAATGATGGGCTATACGGCCGAACTCGCGGGACTGGCGCTGTCGCCGGGTGGCGCGGTGATTATGTGCATGATGCCCGTCGTGGGCTTCTTAGTGTCGAGAGTAGACACCAGATTGCTGATTGGATTTGGGTGCATTGTCGTGGCTTCCTCGCTTTTCGTGATGGCTGGCTGGAATCTGCAACTGGACTACGGTCACGCGGTACGCGCGCGCATGTTGCAGGGGCTTGGCTTGGCATTCCTGTTTATTCCCATCAACGTTTCAGCCTTCGCGTACGTGCCGCGAGAAAAAACCAACATGGGTACCGGCATCATCAATCTGGCGCGCAATATCGGCGCCAGCGTGGGGATCGCCACGGTTACAACCATGCTGGAGCGGCGCACGCAGGCGCATCAGGTGCGTTTGGCCGACCATGTGAACACGTACAGTGCGGCGTACCACAATATGCTGAATGGCACGCAGACGAAGCTTGTGCACGCGGGCTCCAGTCTTGCGCACGCCGCCACTCAGGCGCAGCAGATGATTTACGGCACGCTGCAGAAGCAGTCGGCCATGCTGGCCTTTATCGACGATTTCAAGATGCTGGGCGTCATATTCTTGGCCGTGCTCCCGGTGCTTTTGTTGCTGAAGAAGCCCAGCAGACAAGCCGGCAGCGCGCCAGTGCATTGAGTCGTTGATGCGCGATATGCGTCTAATGGGTTTTGAATTAATGGGGGGATCAAAATGGCAACGCAAGTGGCAGTAGGATTGCAATTCAATGAAGATAAGCTGATCCGCGCCGGCCAGCGTGGCGACTCGCAAGCGGTCGAGGCTTTGTTCCGCCGCTATCACCGCCCGCTGTTTCAGACCGCGCTACGCGTGCTTGGCAATGCCGAGGACGCCGAAGACGCCTTGCAGGACGGCTTGCTCTCCGCATACCGCAACTTGAAGCGGTTTGAAGGCCGCTCGCAATTCTCCACCTGGCTGACGCGCATCGTGATCAACGCAGCGTTGATGCGCCGGCGCAGCG